>Ga0105152_10000720_pt1 | contig 10448 bp, 10 predicted proteins | sample LakBais05cmmetaG_FD_81534 | JGI IMG/M metagenome (GOLD analysis project Ga0105152, IMG submission 81534) | Lake sediment microbial communities from Lake Baikal, Russia to study Microbial Dark Matter (Phase II) - Lake Baikal sediment 0-5 cm | ecosystem: Environmental > Aquatic > Freshwater >...
ATTTCGCGCTGCCGTACGCCATCTGCCGGGAAGCGCATCGGGCGGCCACGCGCGTCGATAACCAACCCCAGCGCCGTCCCGGTAATGGGGATGCCATCCTCGCGGGTGCGGCCGGGTCCAAAACCCAAATCGGCATTATGTAAAGGTTGCAGATAAAGGCGTCCGGATTGACCGGCGGGCAAAGGCATTACTTCCAGCGCACCCTGTTTCACCTCTATCCGGCTCTCGTTGCCGTTCTGGTAAAGGAGGCGGGCACGCAGGACAGGTGTCCCGAGGCGGGCATTGACATATGGTGCGACCACGGTCGCCAACCCGAGGAACGCACCCGATTCCAGTACCTGGATGGGCAGGATGGAGTTGCGGCTGGCGGCTGCGCCCAGTGCAGGCAGCAGGTTGTTCTGGTCCAGAATCACGGTGGTGATGCCCACCGGTTGGATGGCATCCAGCAGGATCAGCAAACCCTGGCCGAGGGTGGGGGCGCGTGTGACCACGCTCCCTGCCGCCAGGATTGGCTCGAAGTAGGGTGTCAAGCCGAGTGCGGCCCGGCGGGCTTTGCGGGGAAAATCTTTGCCAGCGCTGTTCAGCGCCACGTACAGACTCTGGCGTGCCACAGCCTGCTCAATGGACATGTCTTCGGGGGTAGCGGGCAAACTCGCCGGGTAGATGGATTTCTGGTACAGGTAATCGCGCACTGCCTCGGCGGGAATCTCGAGCGGAATCCATTTCAGGATGTCTTCCAAGCTGGTAAAACGCAGCAGGTTGGCGAGGCCTTCGCCAAGCCCCAGTTGCGGATACACGCCCAGGGTCAGTTCGCCTCCGAAGGCTGCCGCGACGGTGGCCGCCGATGCGCCCAGGTCTACACCCAGGATACCTTTGCTTGAATCATACACCTGGCTGAGGAAGCGAATAATGCGCCCCTCGGCGGAGGCGGTTGGCATCAGGGTGTTTCCGCCCCAGGTGTTGAGTTCATCTACGCCATTCATCTGACTGCGGCGCACCTGGGTGTAGAGTTCGGTCAGGGCGCGCTGGGCAGGCTGGAGGTCCTCGGTATCGATACCGGGACGCAGGTTAGGGCTGATGCTTAAAGAGGATGTCAGTGGCTGTAAACTTTCTTTGACTTCGGCGGCCAGTCCCTGATTCCCGGCGAAGAGCAGGGCGGGACGTTTATCGACTGGCAGCAGGTAACAGGCCAGGCCGACGGTTTCCATCAGACGCTGGACGGAGCGTGCTGCCCCGCCATCCGTTCCACCGGCGATCAGGATCAGGTCCGGGCAGAGCCGCACCAGACTGTCAATCTGCTCCTCCGGCTTGCGCGCGTCGTTCAGCCCGATGGTCTCCACCACGCGGGCGTAGATGCTGCGCGCCAGCCGCTGGGTGCTTTCCAGCGAGACATCGTCCAGCAAGCCAACGACTGCGGTTTTGATGGCCGGACCGGCGGACAACGTGGCGGCAAAGGTGTCCACCCCTATGCCTTCCGAGGTGGGCATGATCAGATGGTGGTCTTCACCGAGGAACTTGCGCCCGGTGACAATTTGCAGGTTCTCAATGGCCTGGCGCACGCCCTCGCTGACATCTCGAAAGGGCGCGGCAGCTGTCGTGGGGGCGTGGCCAGATGCAATGAAACGATAGTGGCCTTCCACCACGTCGAAGAGGGCGGCGCGGGTGGTTACGGTGCCGACATCTACGGCCAGGAGGGAATCAGCGTCATCCAGCGAAGCGGGCATAAGGGTAAAGTCTCATTAGAGGACGCAAAAGGTTTACAGAGATGACAAAAAGGCAATTATGAAATTCAGACGCTCGATGAGAGCGGTCATGGCAGCCACAAAGACACCGGCGAACAGGACGCCAAATGTGATGGCGATGAAGACCTGTCCCACCCAACTCAGCACACTGACCAGTTTGCCACGTTGCGGGCCACTGGCGGTGGCTTTCGCTCCGAAATGGAAATAGACCAGCGTCGTCACTGTGCCGACCAGCATGACGCCCCCTTCACTCAGGCGTTCCAGCCAGTATTGTCCGGCACCGGACAGGTCAAGCGCGTTCATGGACGCCCGGGTCTGCGGGAAGAGCGTCCCCATCACTGCCCCTCCGACAGCTACTGCCGCGCCCACTCCCACCAGAAAAGCCATTGTTGGAGTGCCCAGGCGGGAAGTCCGCGGCGAGAGTTTGAGCAGGAGTAGCAACCCCAGCACCAACGGGACAACGGTCAACAGACGGTCGGCCAGGCTGCCGGAAAGCAGCGGCATGATAAGCCGCGGATACAGCACCTGATGCCAGGCCACCGCAGCGGCATATCCGGCGGAAACGCCGATAAAAATATAAACAGCCACCCGGAAGGCCGGGTTATCCCCAATGAGATAAAACATTACCATCAGTGTAAGCAAGAAACTTATCCCACCGGTAATCAGGTCAACGACGTTGGCAGAGAAGATCGCGGACATGGTCAGACCCCTTCTCCAGACTTGTCGCGGCGGGCGCGCCAGCCAGTAACGGTACTCCACAGCGCGCCGACTACGATCAATATTTCTGCAACCAGTGTCCCGGCGCTGAATGAATTCCAGTAGCGTTGTGCCAGGCCAGACTGTGCATCCGGGCGGACGAAAGTCTGTCCGTAAGCTTCACCGCCCGCCAGCCCGGTAACCAGGCCTTTGATCTGCCCCGAATCGTAGTAGGGGAGGATCATCGGTTCCACCTGAGCAGAGATGACCATCAGTATGGGCGTATTGCCAATCGTAGAACCGGCTTGCTCAATCCAGACGCGCCCGCTATCGGCATTGTCGGTTAAAACGATAATGGCAGCAAAATCACTTAATTTCTGGATCCCTTGCAGGGGTGGCAATTGCCAGGCTTGTTGACCGTCCAATGTGAACGGCGCGGCTTTTGCGGGGGAAATGGCAAAATACAGCACACCCGATGAACCTCCGGCCAGGTACCCCAGGTTCACATATTGCTGCCCGGTCTGGTAATTGTGCCCGGCAACCAAAGGTGAAGCGCTTGTATCGTGCAATAAGCGTTCAGCCAGGGCCGGCCCGGTTGGGCTTGTGGAGATCAGCGCCAGGCGCGGACCCTGGAGCAGCAAATGATCCATTAGCGGAGCGGCGGCTGCTTCCAACTCCCCGGAGAGGGCCGGGTCATAATCGAAAACCACCAGCACCGGCGCGTTGGAGTGCAGGCTGCCAATCAAGGTGAAGGCGTTTACCATTTCAGGCGGATGCAGTTTACTGGCCTGCGTGACCGGAATCCTGGTAATGAGCGGCAAGACGACCGCCAGGATCAGGAGACCAGCAATCAACCACCGCCACAGCCGGTTCGAGGCGAGGTGCGTTCTCTTGGCGGCCTGCGGCTGTGTCTCGCTGGAAATCAGCCGTTCAAAAGCGGCAGCATAGCGCTGCTGACCGTCGGTTACCTGGAGTATGGTGGAATAAGCCGGTGGCTTGCGCAGCGGTCCCAGACCGGGGCCTACCGGCAGCACCCCGTGCAGACCCGCCAGCGGGCCGCTCTGTTCGGTGACCTGGGCATACTCTTGCGGAGTCGCCTTGGCATCGGCCACCACCGATTCCACCGGGCGCATCGCCTGTACCCAGGAAGGCAGTTCGGATACCTCAAGATTTCCAGGTGTAGATGTTTCCGCATCCCCCTCGGGAGTTTTTTCTATGGCCTGTTCTGGCTTCAAATTGGAGAGCCAAGCGGGTATTTCCATTGAAAAGGCCGCGTCGTTCTTTTCCTCGGGAGCAGTGCCTTCATCGTTGGCGATCAGTGCCGGAGTCCCGTCTGAGGGTGTCGAGGTACGCTTGATCCCGGCCAGCCAATCGGGCAGCGGCCCGGTTCCTTCCCCTTTTTCTGGCGGTTGGGAAGCCGCCTCAAATTGCTCTTTTTTTGCTTCCTGCTCCTCTGCCGCGTTGACATCTGCCTGGAACTGGGACAACCAGCTGGGTGTCTCGTCGCGGGCTGCGCTGGAAGGCGGGAGTTCGCTGCTGAATATTGGCGCAGGCGCCGCGGACTCTGGACCGGTCTTTGCTTCCAGGTATGGCAGCCACTCCGGGAGACTTTCCCCGGTGGACGCCTCGGGCGTTCCGGGCGTTGACCCGAAATTGGAAAGCCAGTCCGGGATATCGGACCCTGCGGCTGTCCCTTCATCCCCGCGCGGGGCAAGTTCCGAATTGATGGCTTTCCCTTTTAGTTGATTCAGCCAGTCGGGCAGGTTTTCTTCCTGGCTGGAGGCAGGCTTGTTTTCTTCCAAACTGCCTGATAGACCGGATAGCCAATCAGGCATCCCTTCATTACCTTGCGGCGCTACAAGTTGTTCCGGCGTACCGGGAGAAGCAGGTTCGGATTTCAGAGAATCCAGCCGGTCGAGAGATTCTCCTTTGCCCTGCAGGCCACCTTGAGATGCGGTTTCCGGCGCCGCAGATTGCGGCTCGCTGCCCAGACGTGCCATCCAGTCTGTACCGCCGGGGCCGGCGGATAGACTGCCAGTTGTGTTTAAGGCAGGTTCCGGTGTTGGCGCAGATGCCGGAGCGGACTTGCCAGCCTCTTCACCGCGCAGGCTGGCCAGCCAGTCGGGGACTTCTTCCTCGTCTTCGGAGGCGGCCTTACCGAGGCCGGAGAGCCAGTCGGGCAGGTTGCCGGAAGAGTCTGAGCTGGTGGTGGTTGGCGCGGGTCCGAGCGGCAGGCCTTGGTCGGGGGATGCGTCCGTCGTGGATTTGCTTTCAGCAGAGTCCTGGTCTTTACGCGAGGTGTCTTTCTTGACCGGATTTTCGCCCACCTTGATGGGCTGGGGATCGACCGGCGTGGAGGCCGAGAGTGGTGTCAACTGGGCATCACAGAACTGGCAATTCTCCAGTTCTGCGGGGTTGGATTTGCCACACATCGGACAGCGTACACCAGCCATTATTTATTTCCCCCGTAGGGACGGTCGGCGCCGAAGAGGATACGCAGGCCGGTGGTCAGCGTGCCGAGCGCCACGCCGAGCAGGATGCCGCGCGCCCCCGCGACAGCCATCACCTGGGCGATGAAAGGACGCACCCGGTCGCTAAAGCCGGGTAAGTCACCCAGGAAGGGCAGGGGAGCGGTGCCAAGCAGGATGAGCAGTGCGGTGACGAGGAAGATGATGGAAAGCAGATTGAGCCGGCGACGCAGCAGGCGGGTGCTGGCATAGATGAGTGTGACGGTCAGCAGAGCCATCAGGCTGGCTTCCACCGGCAGTTGGACAGTGGTGAAGACGATTTCCACCTGACCGGGCTTTACCAGACCGAACAGGAATGTAGCCACCAGGCTGATGATCAGGAGCAGACTATAGACCGATCCTTTTTGCTTTTTTTGGATTTTTTTGAAGTGGACCTGGAACAGGGAAAGGATGCCGATGAAGATGGCAAAACCAGCCAGGATAATTGCCCAGTTAAGCAGTGTCAGGCGTATGTCTTTCAGCAGGGAGGTCTGGCCGTCCGCCTTTTGAGCGAAGAAGTAGCCTGCCAGGACAAGCACGCCGCTGGCAATAGCGATGGCTGTGCTGGCAATGGCGATGACTGTGGAGAGGAGGCTCTTGCGGTTCACAGCACACCTGCCAGCGTGAGCAGCGCCCCCACCAGGATGACGGCGATAATCAGCCAGCGCAGGATATCTTGCACGGCCAGGCTGGCAGTGTGCAGCGGACCGGATTCGACGTAGGCTCCGGCCGCATAGATTTCTTCGCCGATGAGCGGTTCCTGAGCACAGGCATAGATCACGGCCTGGGCAGTCAGATTGTCACTGCCAGCCAGCACGAAGGTGTTTTCGCGTTCAACGGCATCGGTCAGTAAGGCCACTTCGACGCCGAAATTGCCCATCAGTATATTGGCCGAAACGTTTTCGTCGCGGATGGCCGGGATTGCTCCGGCAGCATAAGAGAAGGGGGTCAGACCAGTCAATCGTCCCGCCGTAGGGTCGAAGGCGGCCAGTTCGGAAAATTTTGCCGCGGCTTGCAGCGTATCCTGCGAGAGGATGGCCAGCGTCGCGTCGCCGGAGGTGACAATCGGCGGCTGGTCGCCGGCGGAAGTCAGGTCGGCCAGGCGGCGCAGGAGAGCAAGACCCGCCAAGGCCGAGGCGGATTGGGGGGTGGTTAGGGCACCGCGCCCGAGCGAGATATGGAGGCGGCTGCCGTCTTCGACGACGAGTCCCACTGCCTGGCGCAGGCGGGTTAAGGCAGGGATGTCACGGAAAACAGAGGGCGTCTTGCGGTGCAGGAGCAATAGCCCCAGCATAAGTGCTGCGCTGAAGAATACTATCCCAAAACCTGCCAGTCCAAGCCAGATGCTCATGAAGACATTTCCTCACGCAAAAAGGCGACAAAGGCCAGCGCCTCGCTGTGATCTTCCAGAAGACCGGCCAACGCGTCAATCTGTCCATTCGAAAATGCCGGGCGCAGGAGCGGGCCGCCGAGGTAGAGCGCCTGTGCGCCGAGCACTGTCAGCGGGTCGGCGGCTTCCAGCGCCCAGGCAGCCAGATTTTCCAGTCCGCGGCGGCGGAGGAATTCGGCCCAGATGGGCCAGGAAGCGCGCGCTTCGGGGAGAGAGTCAGTCTGCATCTTGATACGAGTATAGCACAAGTTGTGAAACAATAGAACAAACGAGCAATGGCTCATTTTATATCCTCACGCGCGGCTGGTCAAGGATAGTATAATCCAATCAGCTTCCCAGCCTCTTGCGCTTATTTACACGGAGAAACCCATGCTTTACGGGAAACGCATCCGCCTGCGCGGCAACGAGCGCAGCGACCTGCCCAAATTTGTCGAATGGCTGAACGACCCGGATGTCCGGAGCTACTTCTCCATGTCACTGCCCATCTCGCAGGCTGCCGAGGAGCAGTGGTTCGAGAACATGCTCAAGCGCCCATCCGAGGAACAATCCCTCGGCATTGAAATCAAAGACGGGGACGGCTGGCGTCTGATTGGTAATTGCGGTATCTTCGACATTAAATGGCGCGCCCGCAGCGCTGAAGTCGGTCTCTTCATCGGGGACAAGTCCTGCTGGAACAAGGGCTACGGGACGGAGGTGATGCGCCTTCTGCTGCGCCACGGTTTCGGGACCCTGAACCTGAACCGCATTTTCCTGCGCGTCGACGCCGAAAACCTGGGCGGCATCCGCGCCTACGAAAAGGCCGGGTTTGTCCACGAGGCCCGCCTGCGCGAGTCGGATTTCCGCGAGGGTAAGTATTGTGACAACCTGATTATGAGCGTTCTGCGCTCGGAATGGACTCCTGAAAAATAGGCGGCAAGATGGCTCAATCAAACGAACTACGTGTCTATGGTGGCATCAAACTCTATGCAGGAACAGCCAGCCTGGAACTGGCCCAGAAGGTGGCCGATTACCTGGACGAGAAATTGTGTGGTCGGGATATCGTTGAGTTTCCCAATGAAAACTTGTTCATCAAACTGCACAGCAGCGTACGCGGCCAGGATGTGTACGTCATCCAGCACACCGCTGCGCCCGTCCATCGTAACCTGATGGAACTGTTGATCCTGCTCCAAACCCTGCGCCTGGACTCAGCGGCGCGCATTACGGCGGTCGCACCCTACCTGTGCTACGGGCGCTCGGACAAAAAAGACCAGCCGCGCGTACCGATTACTTCACGCCTGGTGGCCGACATGATCCAGATCGCCGGTGCGGACCGTTACATGACCCTCGATCCGCATGCCTATCAGATCCAGGGTTTCTTCTCCGTACCCGGTGATGTACTGAATGCCTCGCTCATATTAAGCGACTACGTTCTGGAGAACCTGCGCCCTTATCTCAAAGACCCGGTCGTCGTGACCGTGGACCTGGGCTATGCCAAGAAAGGCCGTAACTTCGCGGCCCGCATTGACACCCCGATTGCATTTATCGAAAAACGCCGGGTTGCCAACAATGCCAAGCCTGAAGCGCTGACGATTATTGGTGACGTGAAAGACCGCGATGTCGTTCTGGTGGATGACGAGATTGATACCGGCCAGTCCATCGTTCAGGCAATCAATCTCATCAAGGAGAACGGGGCGCAACGCATCTATGTGGCCTTTGTCCACCCGATCTTCTCGGCGGATGCCGCGCAAAGGCTGGCGGCCCTGCCTGTAACCGAATACATCACTACCGACAGCGTGCCTATCCCGTTGGAAAAACAGGAAGTGTTCGGCAAGCGTCTGACCATCCTGACCGTCGCTCCGCTGCTTGGCGAAGTCATCCGCCGCGCCCATGAGGGCCGCAGCGTGGGGCAAATGTTTAATGAATAACCCGTAAGAGCGGACCTGTGTCCGCCTGCAAATTCTCAACAGGAGACCATTATGAAAGGCAACGACAAGGTTATCGAAAAGCTCAATTCTCTTTTGGCCGATGAACTGACAGCTATCAGCCAGTACATGGTCCAGGCTGAGATGTGCGCCAATTGGGGGTACAAACATCTGGCGGAAGTCATCGAAAAGCGTGCCATAGATGAAATGAAACATGCCGAAAAACACATCGGCCGCATCATCTTTTTGGAGGAGAGACCAATTGTCAGTGAATTGAACAAAATGCACATCGGTGATGCCGTCGAAGCATTCCATAAGAATGACTGGGAGGCCGAAAGCGGTGCCATCAAAGCCTACAATGATGCCATCAAGCTGGCAGTGGAAGTGGGCGATAACGGCACCCGCGAGATGCTCGAATCTATTCTTAAGGATGAAGAAGACCACATTGACTGGATCGAAGCGCAACTCGACCAGATCAAACAGATGGGCATCCAGGTGTATCTCTCGGAGCAGATTTCGTAGGGGCACTGCGACGCTGTCCTCTTCGATCGGCCCGTAAACACGCAGCCCATGCCCGAACTCCCCGAAGTTGAAACCATTGCCCGCACTCTGCGCCCCGCGCTACTCGGAAAAACCATCCTCTCCGCCGACCTGCGCTGGCCACGCACGCTGGCTGCCCCTTCTCCGGCAGCGTTCAAAAAGCACCTCAAAGGCCAGCGGATTGAATCCATCTCCCGCCGGGCGAAATTCCTCGACCTTCAACTGTCGGATTCGCATCTCCTCATCCACCTGCGCATGAGCGGGGACTTGCTGGTTGTCCTGGGCGGGTACCAGCCTGCCAAACATGACCGGCTGATTGCGCATCTTTCGGAGGATACCAGCCTGATCTTCAGTGACCCGCGCAAGTTCGGGCGTGTTTGGCTGGTGGACGATCCAGCCGAAATCTTCCGGGACCTCGGACCGGAACCGCTCTCGGAGACGTTTACTCCCGATTGGTTATATTCCGCCCTGCACCTCCGCCGGCGGCAACTCAAACCCCTCCTGCTCGACCAGGCCTTCCTGGCCGGATTAGGCAACATCTATACCGATGAAGCTCTGCACTTGGCGAAACTCCATCCGCTGTCGCTCTCGGATTCGGTCACTAAAAAACAGGTTAAAGTTCTGTGGCAGGCGATCCGGGAGGTGCTGGAGGAAGGCATCCGTCGCAACGGTGCCAGCATAGACTGGGTCTACCGCGGCGGGGATTTTCAGAACCATTTCCGGGTCTATGGGCGGACGGGTGAGCCTTGCCCCGTCTGTGAGACGACGATCGAGCGCATCACCATCGGCCAGCGCGGGACGCATTTTTGCCCCCAATGTCAGGTATGCGCGAAACCCAAAAATCCAGTAAAATAAATAATGATGGACACTACAACGATTTTTCTTTTCCTTATCTTTGCCTCTTTGGGCGTGGCTGCCGGTGCATTAATCCAGCGCGCCCAAAATCGGCGCTCGGCTCCACCGCCTTCGCAGGCTTCTACTTCTGAGTCGCCGGCCGAGAATAAACTCGCTTCCGAGGGAGATGTCGAAATTCTAAGCGCCTGGCGGACGCTTTCTGGAAGAATATGGTTGGAAATGGACGGAGCGCGCCTGAACGGAAAAGAGTCTCTCCAGCCGGACCAGCATCGCCGTCTGGTGAGCATGCTGCTCGATTTGCGCCCGTGGCTGGAAAACACTCCGGCTGCTGCCGCTGTCTCCGAGGTCCAGCCCCGCCCGGCTGTTGCAGCAGTTCCCCTGGTCAAGAAAGGTAAGACCGATGTTAAAGAGATCAAGCCTGATCCGGTGCTCAAGAGTATTGTGGAACAGATTGATGATGTGCTGCAAGCCAAACTGCTTGTCAGTTCATTCAAAGACCGTGATATCCATCTGACGGAGGGACCCGGCGGCGTGGTGCTTGTCAAAGATGGGCTGAAAAAGTATGAGGGGATTGATGCCGTGCCCGAGCCGGAAATCCAGGCGCTCATCCGGCAGGCCGTGGCCGAGTGGGAAAAGAGTTCACACTAATCTTTCCCGGTCCCGTGCTGGAACCGGGACTACCCCGCGGGAGTGCCCCGCCAAAAGCATTCTATAACCTTTTCAGCAGATATAGTTCCCCGCGTTCAAACCCGCGTTCCAGATAATATTGACGTGTGCCCACCGCCGCGATGACCGCCATCCGGCGGTAACCTTTTGC
>Ga0105152_10000721_pt1 | contig 10444 bp, 8 predicted proteins | sample LakBais05cmmetaG_FD_81534 | JGI IMG/M metagenome (GOLD analysis project Ga0105152, IMG submission 81534) | Lake sediment microbial communities from Lake Baikal, Russia to study Microbial Dark Matter (Phase II) - Lake Baikal sediment 0-5 cm | ecosystem: Environmental > Aquatic > Freshwater > Lake...
CGGGTAACAACAATGGTTTTGTAGACCTGTTCCGGGTCCACGCCGAGCAGCCGGGCGGTCTCGCCTGCGCCGAGTTTTTCAGCGGGGAGTTCAAAGGCTTTGAAATGAATTTTCTTCGAGTCCAGCAGGCGGGTAACGTTATTTACAATCGGCATTGATATTATCCTGTGTCGGGCGAACATGCTATACTTACAGCAGATTTTACACGAAAATGAAAACTTCCTCTCCACTCAGCCTACAAGAACTTCTGAGTCAACTCCCTGATCATTACACCCTCGCCGAGCGGGAGTTAATCCAGCGCGCCTACCGTTTGGCAGAAAAAGCCCATGCTGGTCAGAAACGCGCTTCCGGTGAGCCGTATATTTATCATTGTCTGGCTGTTGCCGCCATCCTGGCTGAGTATTCCATGCCCGCAGATATCATCGCGTCCGGGCTGCTCCATGATACGGTTGAAGATACTACAGTTAAATATGAAGATTTACGCAGGGATTTCAGCGAGGGAGTGGCCAATCTTGTCCAGGGCGTGACCAAACTGACCCAGTTGCCGCGCGTATCGCGCGGCGAACACCAGGAGGAGGCTCTGCGCAAATCGGACGAGGTCACATCTCAGGTCGAGGATGAAGCGGCCAGGCGCAACCGCAAGCGCGACCTTGCCACCGAAACCCTGCGAAAAACTTTCCTGGCCATGGATAGTGACGTGCGCGTCGTGCTCATTAAACTGGCCGACCGTCTGCACAACATGCGCACGCTGGGCGCGTTCCCGGAGGCGAAGCGCCGCCGCATCGCCCAGGAAACGCTCGATATTTTTGCCCCACTCGCCAACCGGCTGGGCATCTGGCAGATCAAGTGGGAACTCGAAGACCTGGGCTTCCGCTATACCAACCCGGAGAAATACAAGGAAATCGCTGAGCAACTGGCGGAGCGCCGCGAGTCGCGCGAAGCTGAGATCCAGCACATTTCCGAAGCCATTTCCAAACTACTGGCCGCTTCAGGGATCAACACCGAGATTTCGGGCCGGTCAAAACATATCTACTCCATCTATCATAAGATGATCGAGAAAGGCAAATCGTTCGACCTGGTCCGCGATGTGCGCGGCATCCGGCTCATCGTCCCGGACGTGGCGGCTTGTTATGCCGTACTGGGCCTGATCCATACCCACTGGCGGCCCATCCCCGGCGAATTCGACGATTACATCGCCGCCCCCAAAAACAACTTCTATCAATCACTCCATACTGTTATCATCTATGATGATGGTAAACCGGTGGAGGTCCAGATCCGCACGCACGAGATGGACGAGAATGCCGAGATTGGCATCGCCGCTCATTGGCGGTATAAGGAAGGTGGTGAACGGGGTAAGTACGACGAGCGCATCAATTGGCTGCGGCGGGTGATGGAGTGGACGCAGGAGGTGGACGATGCCCAGGAATTCGTGGACAGCATGAAGACGGATGTCTTCAAAGACCGCGTCTATGTCTTCACCCCGCACGGCGATATCATTGACCTGCCAGTCGGTTCCACGCCTATTGATTTTGCCTACCATGTTCACACCACCGTCGGCGACCGCTGCCGCGGGGCCAAGGTTAATAATAAACTAGTCCCGTTGGACTACACGCTCAAAACCGGCGAGCAGGTCGAGATCCTGACCGCCAAACAGGGCGGTCCCAGCCGCGATTGGCTCAACCCAAACCTGGGATTGGTACATACCCAACGCGCCCGCTCAAAGATCAAGGCCTGGTTCAAGAAGCAGAACCGCGAGCAAAACATCACCCAGGGCAGGGAAATGCTGGAGCACGAAATCCAGCGTCTTGGCCTGGCCGAATTGGATGAGGATGGCCTGAAAGCCCTGGCTCAGAATTACGGACGCGCTCCTGAAGAACTCTACGATGCCCTCGGTTGCGGGGATCTGACCATCGGACGGGTGGTCAACAAGCTCCTAGAGACTAAAGAAAGCGACGATATCCTGGTTGTCGTTCCGGCATCCAGTGATGCAATTCCCACCGAGTCCGTCACGGTACTCGGGCTGAAAGGCCTGTTGACCGCCATGGCGAAGTGCTGCAACCCAACCCCCGGCGATGAGATCATCGGCTATATCACCCGCGGACACGGAGCCACCATCCACCGTCAGGATTGTCCCAACATCTTGCGTATCAAGGATCGCGAACGGCTGGTCAAGGTTTCGTGGGGTGAAAATGTACGTACCTATCCGGTGCCCATCCGCATCCATGCCTTCGACCGGCAGGGGCTGATGGGCGACATCACCACCCTGCTCAACAGCGAAAGTGTAAATATCGTGGATGTGCAGGTGGGCATCAGCAAAAACCTGGCGGACCTGCGTCTTGTGATCGAAGTCCGGGATATCGCCCAATTGAGCCGCATGTTAGCCCGCATTGAAAATCTACCCAATGTGCTGGAAGCCCAGCGCGTCAGAGCGGGGTAATTTGGAAATGCCTTTGCAGATATCACAGTTTTACATCCCGCCGGGCTTTATTGACCTGGGCCTCGGCGATCCGCAATTTTCGCTCTTGCCGCTGGACCTGATGCGCAAGGTTGCCGAAGAACGTCTCAGCCAAAACGACCCCGAATTACTGCAATATGGCGCCGAACAGGGCGACGGTCCCTTCCGGCAATCGCTGGCTGAATTCTTGAGCCGCGCATATGTTTGTCCGGTGGAACCCGATAGCTTGTTTATCACCAACGGCGCTTCGATGGGGCTGCATCTCATCTGTACCCTTTTTACACGGCCAGGCGACACAGTTTTCGTCGAAGAGTCAACCTATTTCTTGGCGCTGCGTATCTTTGCCGACCATGGCTTGCGTCTGATCCCCCATCCGTACCGACGAAAACGGGCTGCAGATTGAATCCCTGGAAGGAAAACTGGTCGAATCTCACCTGAAATTTATCTGATGATACCCTCTATCCCGCCGAAGGTCCCCCAAGGGGGCAGGTTTTGGCAGAAAGCTAGCCTGAATTTCGGGAACCCTTCGGCAGGCTCAGGGCAATGCCTGCGGGACGATTTGCGTAAGGTGAGTAACTAAAGTGAGATGTGTCTCAAAGAGACGCAGGGGGTGCAAATGTTATAATCCCCCCATGCCCTGGTACATCCGCCTCCTGCGCGGGGTCGAAATCGGCCTCTATGCCATCATCTTTGTTGGCCTCCTGGGGGGCAGCAGCCTGATGGTCTCCACCCAACCATCCGAAGCCGCCCGCCGTTACACCCGTTCGGTCGAGTTCGATTACGTGTCCTGGACACTGGAGGCTTTCAGTGGCAAGCTGGACCAGGCCGCGCTGGGCACTCCCTATTATTTTACCGAAACCGCCCGCCACCAGATCGTGGCGGATTATTTGCACCTGATGGATACCATCCTCTCCAGCGAAAACCGGCTCAATTTGTTGTACACGGAACCCCAGGTCACCAACCCCGCTGCGGCCTCTCTCAGCCTGCAGGCTGAACTCTCCAGCCTGTACGCCCGCCAGCGCCAACTTGCCCCACTGGTTGAAGCCGTCCTCCAGGAACAGATTTCCGCCACGCTCGCAGACCTGGGCCTGACCACCGGCGGCCAACCGCTGCCCCCCGTCCTATTCCACATCACTCCCCTGCCCTACAACCTGGTCATTTCTCCGCGTGACAAAATCCAACAGGATGCCGCCATTTCCCTAGTACCCGATTTGAGCATGGACCAGCAGATTAACCTTGAAAACCGGGTGGATTCCGGCCTGAATGTTTCCTCGCTGGTGGTGCCGGTGGGCGGGATCGGCTCCTACCCTACCATGGTCATGCGCACCACCACCCTCGACTGGCTCTCCGACACCATCGCCCATGAGTGGACCCATAACTGGCTCACCCTGCAGCCGCTCGGCCTGAACTACGATACTACTCCCGAACTGCGCACGATGAACGAGACCACCGCCTCCATCGCCGGGCACGAGATATCCGTGCTTGTGCTCAAGCGCTACTACCCTGAACTGGCTGCAGGATATGCCATTCAAGCAGTCAGCATGCCGCTCAGTCCAGCCCGGGCCGATTTCAATTTCAATAATGAAATGCATATCACCCGCGTCCACGTGGACGAGCTGCTGGCCCAGGGTAAGATCACCGAGGCCGAGACCTACATGGAACAGCGCCACCAGTTCTTCTGGCAGAACGGCTACGCCATCCGTAAAATCAACCAAGCCTACTTCGCCTTCTACGGAGCCTATGCTGATATTCCCGGCGGTGCAGCTGGCGAGGATCCGGCCGGGCCGGCAGTACGCGCCCTGCGGGCGCAGAGTGCCACGTTGACCGATTTCTTGAAAACCATCGCCCATATGGACTCCTATCAGCAACTTCAGGCCGCCGTATCTCCATGAGAGTGGACACAAATGCGAAACCTCATCGCTATCTTTCTGGTCTCTACCTTCATCCTCGTCTCTTGCTCTCCTGCGCCGGCTGCTATCACCCCCATCTCCATGTCGTCTCCCACCACCCTGGGACCGACTGCCACGCCTGGTTCCACACTTGCACCTGCTGCACACTTGCCCCGAACACAAGTGCCGGGGAGTGCAGGTGTACCCTGCATGTTGCTCCATTTCCCGGTTACACCGGAGGCGACTCTGGGAGCCGGGTTCGAAGGCCGTGGCCATGTCAGCGGAGCGGCGAATGCGCCGGTAACCATCATCGCTTTCAGCGATTACCAGTGCCTGCAATGTGCCTTGCTGGCTGCCAGCCTGAGACAAATCCCGCTGACTCATCCGAAGGATGTGCGCCTTATCTATCTGCACACTCCGCAGGCGGACCGCGACAAAGACAATCTGGCCATCCAGGCTGTGGAGGCGGCAGACTTGCAGGGTAAATTCTGGGAGATGCACGACCTGCTCTTCGAGAAACAGGCTGAATGGTCCACGTTGGTCCCAGCGGATTTCGAAGCCTGGACAACCGCGCAGGCTGCCGGTCTGGGTGTGGACGCAGCAAGGTTTCGGTCCGATTTCGAAGGCCCTGCCGTGGCAGAACGTCTCCAGCAGGCTATCCAGTTCACCGCCGGAGTCCAACCATTTGCACCACCGCTTTTGTTCGTCAACAGTGCTTCGCCCTACATCGCTCTCGCTGATTTTGCCAGTTTGGATACGGTGGTGCGCATGGACGCGCTGGAAGCGCACCAGTTCAGCGCCTGCCCTCCCGAGAGCATTAACCCGCTCAAACAGTATGCCGTCACCCTGCACACAGCCAAAGGCGATGTGGTGCTCCAGCTCTACCCGGAGAAAGCCCCCGATGGCAGTAAATAACTTCGTTTTTCTAGCGCGCAGCGGCTGGTACGACGGCATCACCTTTTACCGGGTGCTCCCCGGTGATCGGGTAATGACCGGCGATCCCAGCGGGACCGGGTTGGGCAACCCCGGGTACCTGTTCGAAACCGAAATTGCCAGCGGCCTACGCTTCGACCAACCCGGTATGCTGGCCCTGGATAACGACGGACCAGGTACAAACGGCAGCCGCTTCTTCATTACTCTTGCTCCCGCGCCCCAACTGGAAGGCCAATATACCATCTTCGGGCAGGTGTTGAGCGGCCTGGACATTCTATCTGCGCTGACCATCCGCAACCCGCAGCCGGGCATTTATCTTCCACCAGGGGATGAACTGATCAGTGTCACCATTGAGGAACGATAGGAGTCTCCTTGCAATCCATGCAACCCAATCCCAACCTCAACCACCGCCGTGACATCCTGCTGCTCATTTTCAGCAGTCTCGGCATTCTGGGACTGCTAATCCGCAGTGCTTGTCTGGTTGTTACTGGTATTTTGTACTTCGACCCCGGGTATGCGACGAGTCTGGCTTCCACCGTGCTCGGCGCGCTCGCTATGCTCTTCTGTGCGGGTTTGCTCCTGCCAGTGCTGGTCTACACCCTCAAACGGCTGAAAGGACAGGAAATTCTCCCGGCGGCCATCCGGCCGGTCAAGTTCTGGCAGTGGGCGGTGTTGGTTGCTGTCTGGGTGCTGGTTGTGATCATCGGTGCAGTGCTCGCCAACCTCTTCGCATATGGTTGGGCGGTTGCCGCGCCGTTGTTCCTGCTCGGCGTCTGCCTCCCCATCCTCAGCCTGGCCTGGATCGGCGCTGGCGGTCTGACCGGTGGGTCCTGCCGCCGCCTGTGGTCTGTTTTTGGTTATGGCATGGTAGGGGGCACGCTTGCAGCAGCACTTCTGGAGTATCTGGTGATCGGGATAGCAGTAGTGATGATTGGGATTCTCGCGGTGGCCAACCCGGAATTGCGCACCATCATGGACCAGATCAAGATCCAGGTGGCAAACGCCAACGCCGGGGATGTGCAGGCCTTACTGACCGTTTTGGCTCCCTACATCTCCAATCCACTGGTCATCCTATCCATCCTGGTCTTCGCCGCAGTGCTTACCCCCCTGATTGAGGAAGCCGTTAAACCGGCCATTATCTGGTTCTTGGGCAAACGCCTGCGTTCCCCTGCCGAGGGATTCGTCCTGGGTGCGTTGTGCGGGGCCGGATTCGCCATGATGGAGGGGCTCATGGCCGCCAGCAGTGCCACGCAAATGTGGGGCTTTGGCTTGGCCGGGCGCGCCGCAGCCTCCCTGATGCACATCACCAGCAGCGGATTATTGGGATGGGCCATCGCTTCCGCACAGTTGGAAAAACGCTACGGCCGGCTGGCCTTGGCTTACCTGCTCTCCGTCAGCATTCACGGTCTGTGGAACGGCTCGGCGATCATGGCCGTCTATGGCGCGCTGCGCGTGATGGTCAAGAACATGCAGATTGATATTCCCGGCGTTGTGTTCGTATTGGTAGGACTGGGGATGCTATTCCTGGAACTGGTCTTGTTGCTCACCGCCTTGCCGCTGATCAACCGCCGCCTGCGCCGGTCGGCTGCGCCCATCCCCGCGCCGGTGCAATCTGATATAATCGCCCCGCTCGCAACTTCAGACCCGAGGGAAACCAATGGATTGGATTCTTAATTTAATACACTTCATCCTGCATGTTGACACCTATCTGAACGATATCATCATCCGCTACGGGGCTTGGACCTACGGCTTGCTGTTCTTTGTCATTTTCATGGAGACCGGCTTCGTCGTGACCCCCTTCCTGCCCGGTGATTCGCTTATCTTTGCCGCGGCCACATTCGCAGCCCGCCGCGCGCTCAACCCCTGGCTTATGTTCATTCTTCTGTCCATTGCCGCCGTCGGCGGGGATACGGCCAATTACTGGATCGGCCACGCCGTTGGTGCCAAAGCCTATACCGGTGAGGTTAAGTGGATCAAGAAGGAATACATGGACCGTACCCATGCCTTCTTCGAAAAGCACGGCGGCAAGACCATCTTCCTGGCGCGCTTTGTGCCCATCATCCGCACCTTTGCGCCCTTTGTAGCCGGGGTGAGTGAAATGTCTTATGGCCATTTCATCACCTGGAACCTCGTGGGCGGCGTCACCTGGGTGGCAACCTTCACCCTGCTCGGCTACTTCTTTGGCAATATCCCCTTCGTTCAGGACAACTTTGAACTGGTCATCATTGCCATCGTGTTCATCTCGTTCATCCCTGCGGTGGTGGAGGGGTTGAAAGCCAGGAAAGAGATCAGGAAACAACAAGAAGTAATGAATGAGAAGTAAAAAAAATCAAAAAGGTCTCCGTAAAAAAGAGACCTTTCTTTTTAGCCTATAATACGGTATATGTCAGGGCGTAATTCCCAAAAAGCGCGGATACCAGTACCACAAAACGTCCGCCGCCGGCTTACCGTGGATGGAAGCCGAGGCGTCCTGCAGCACAACCGGCGGGTAATAACCCCGGCTGACAAAGCCTCCCACCCAGGCGCGTTCGTTGACAGCCATCAACAACGCCTGGTATACATCCGCCTGCGCCTGCAAATTGACCGGCCCTTGCATACCGCCCGGCTGGAACAAGGCACTGACAGGCAGCGAAGCGCTGGCTGCGTTGTCAGCAGAAGGGTAGTCCACCGCAAGGATGACCGGTTTTTGCAGCGCAGCCTGGAAGGGTTGGACATCCGTATCCAGCAACTGCCCGGCCGCGGCCTTTATTTCGTCCACGCTGGAGCCGCCGATGGGGGCATACCAGAGCAGGTATACACCATCCAGGTTTTTCGCAAAATCCAGGACCGACTGCAATCCACCGGGATAAGATAAAGCCCAGTATACATTGCCATTGAAGCGACTACGGACATCGGTGATGATCGCCTGCCAGCGCACCTCCGCATCCGCCGGGACCCCGGAGCTGCTCCCGTTTATCTGGCCGTCTGGCAGGGCCGGAGTGACCCAGTCCCCGCCTAGGATGAGAGCCTGGGCGCCGGATTTCGTCGCCAGGTCAGCATGGTAATCGGCAAAAGCTGCATAGCGGTCAAACCAGGTGTTCCACCAGGCCGAATCACGCGGGGCGGAAGTCCACCATGTCGTCAAATCGGAAGGTAAATTCACCGCCGGGAAAAGCACCACGTTTAGATTGGATGCGCGGGCGCGGCTGACGGTGTCGAGCGTGTCAGCCCACAGCGGGTCCACGCCGGGGAGGGGGGAAAAAACAAATGGTGCATTCCAGCCAACCGTCCAGGAAGGGGTGAGTACCAGCCAGTTGGCGTAACGGCTCTGCACATCCTGGATGGCCAGCGGGGTCCAGGCCTGCCAAGTCGGGTTGTAATCAGACAGGAATTCCACACCCGCCATAAATCCTTGCCGCGCCGTCACCGTTTCTCCGACCAGTGCAGCGGGCGTGGTGTCCTGCAACCAGGCCCAAGCGGAGACGGTGTCCTGTAGATCCTGCGGGACCAGGCTCGTAGATACCGGGCGCCCAAGCTGGCCGGTGGATGTTTGCACGTCGTCGGCAATCCCGCACTGGTCATTGCGGCAATAACGGTACTCAAAATCGCCAAGCATATTGAGCGGGCTGTAGAGTTGATAGACCCACTGATTATTGCCGCGCGGCCATATCGGGATGGGCTCGGTCCAACTGAAGGGGTTGAACTGGATCGAGACGATGTCGGTGGCCGGAGTGTTGGCCGGAACGCTGACCTCGAACAGGATGGGTGATGAAGGTCCCGCCTGCCAGGTCTGGACTGTATCCTGTACCTGGACCGGGGTGGACGAAGCCGGGACAATCAACTGCCGGACGACAAAACTCCCATCCGTGCCGTGCTCGGCATTCCAGAAACCATCGCCGAGGGTATATTTGTAGCGGATATCGGCACCAGCAGGCAGCATGAGCGAGAGCGTGGAGCGGCCATCCGGCAGCGGGGACAGTATTGGCATCCGTGTGGCGACAGTGCTCAAGCCGCCCTGCAGGTCGCTGAATGTGTTGCCCAACTGGTACAGGTTTCCTGCCAGGCGGATGGGGGCATTTTGGATCGTATTGGCCGGTACAGATAATGTGAAGATGACATTGACCATTTGCGCAGGGGTCAGCGAGAGCGTGACCGGGGTACGCTGTCCCGCTTCGATACGGGCACCCTGCTGGAAGGTCTGGTATGTGCCGTCAATGGCATAGGCCACCAGATTATGTGTTCCAACGGGGAGGTTTTCAAAAACGAACGAGCCGGTCGAGTCGGTCAACGTCTGCTGCCCACCTGCGACAATGAGGATGTTCGGGATGGGAGTATTGTTGGGGGAATCCACCGCCTGGCCGGTCAGCCGCCCGGAAGGGCTGGAGAAGGGGCTGTCGCTCCACGAGGCGACCACATCATCCACCGACCCAGGACCGGTGACATCGTACATGCGATAGCGCACCGGTTTGTCGAACGAGTCGTATTCCATAAGCGGGATAGTGCCCTGGCGGATGTAGCGGTATTTGACGATGCTATTCATGGCGAAGGGAATGGCGACTGTATAGTGCAACGTGTCCATCCCCTGCATGGCATAGGTGACCGCGTTCAGTCCCAGCCCGGTAATCTCGTCAACCACTGACAGGTAGAGAGTCTCACCTGCCAGCAATGGCGAGGGCAGCGCCACACTGAAAGTCACCACCGCGGAGGGCTGGGGCGTGGTGGCTGGTCCCGATGGCAGGGATGGTGTGGCGGTGGATGAGTTAAGTCCTGGAATATCCAGCAGCGAAAAAGAACAGCCGCTGAGCAACAGGACAAGAACGCTCACCAGAGACAACAATCTGCGAGATGAAGGATGAACAGGTTGAATACCCATACCCCTCCTTTCAGAATTGGTGGGTTGAGAATATAAAAGGTTATTACTAGTATTTTACAAGGGAAAAGGAGGAATTGATAGAGGCAGATAGTACTCTCCCTTGCGCGTGCATAACCGGATCTCTCTATATCCGGGCTTCCTTCTTACGGTCCCTTTGGCCGATTGCCGCCAGGTAACTTAATCCAACACCGATGAAATAAAGCATAACCATCGGTCCCATAACCAGCATCATGTTGACCGGGTCGGTGGTCGGCGTGATGGCTGCACCGATGATGGCGATGATCACGATGGCAATCCGCCAATGTTTAACCAAGC
>Ga0105152_10000722_pt1 | contig 10439 bp, 12 predicted proteins | sample LakBais05cmmetaG_FD_81534 | JGI IMG/M metagenome (GOLD analysis project Ga0105152, IMG submission 81534) | Lake sediment microbial communities from Lake Baikal, Russia to study Microbial Dark Matter (Phase II) - Lake Baikal sediment 0-5 cm | ecosystem: Environmental > Aquatic > Freshwater >...
AAGGCTGACAGCCTGCCGCGCGAACGGCGCGGCAAGACCTACGACCTCCACCCGTTGATCGAGGGGCTGCGGGTCGAGCCCGACGGCAGCCTGTGGATGAAGCTCGCCATCCGCCCGGGGGCAACGGGGAGACCCGAGGAAGTATTAAATGCATTGGACTTGGACTGTCAGGCAGCAAAAACAATCAGAGACAATCTGGAAATACTTAGATAACAGAAAACCGCTCCCGAATGAGGAGCGGTTTTTTCATGATCGAATTGATTTATCGCGATGTTATTATTACAGTAGTTCCGAGGGGATATTTCCGCCGTGCTCGGCCAGTTTCGCCATGACGGTCTTATGCAACCAGACATTCATTGATGCAGAATCCTTCATCAGGTTAGCCGGGCAGCCCAGTTCTGTGGCCAGTTCCTTGCGGTTGTTGTAGCTGCTGTCGAGACCCAGCAGTTTCATCAGGTCCACGATCGACACTTTCCAATCGAGCGGTTGATTGCTCTTGGCAGCCATTGCATTGAGCTTGCCGACAACGTCCACCATCGGGACCGCGACCGGAGCTCCGATTTTATCCGTCAGGGTGCTGAAAACCTTCTGGGCAGTGGTTTGCTTTGTGGCCGAGGCAACTTGCGCGGCGGTTTGTTTCAAACCGAGTTTTTCCAAAATTGTGTTAATAACACTCATGGCAGTCCCTTTCTGTGGGTCAATCCATATTAAGTTATCTACGATAACTTTAACTTATTATAAACCATTATTTACCAATAATACGACCAAGATATGGTCTATTAGGAAGTACTCATAATCAAGACGTTGAAGGAACCATTCAGGAGCAACAGGTTTCGGTTTGTTCTCCGCAGGTACAAGCATCCTTGTCATCCAGCTTCCTGCCCTTTAACGCTGCCATGATCATGGCAGCGGCACAGCCAACCCCGCTGTCGACGGCGATCGCCATGGGCGGGCAGTTAACCTGGCAGGCACCGCATTCCATGCAGGCGGAAGGCCGTGCCAGTTTGACGGCTTTCCCATCCGGCTCGAAGACACCGTGCGGGCAGACGGCCAGGCACATGCCGCAGTTGATGCACAGGTCGCGGTCGTAGCGCAGCGTGTTTTCGCGGTAGGAGTTGAACATCACAGCCTCCCCACCCAAAGATAAACTCGCAGGGTGAGGGTTAACAGTATGCCGCTGCCGAACAGGATTGCCATGATGGGGATGTAAGCGTAGATCTCGCGCTTGACGCCGCTGCGCGAGGTAAAAACCGTCGAACCGGTGAAGTTAAGCGTGATAAAGGCGGTGACCGGCGGCAGGATCAGCAACAGGAGCACCGCCGATAAGAGGGAAACCCAGTCGCGCGGTTGTCCAAGGGCGATTGCCAGGCTGAACGGCAGGGTCACTATTAATCCCAGGATGAAACCCTTGACACTGAAATCCTTGAAAGGCAGCCAGGGTAACAACAGGGGGAACAAAATGATGCCAGCCAGGATGGCGGAAGCGGTTGCCAGCGCCGGTGACAACCCCGCCAGGAAATAAACAGCTACAACAGCGATGGCCAGCGGCAGGAAGGTGCCCACCAGCTCGACCGGGAAAAGCACGGCGCGGTCTTTCAGCGGGAAGCGCACCCGGCGCATCTCAGGTGTTGCCTGATGGGTTTTCAGGTAATCAGACAGGTCCGCCGCGCGCACCGGGCCGTATTCGACCTTGAAGCCACTGCGCTTGCGGACGGTATGGGCTGCCACGCCCGGCGCAGCGAGCTGCGGCAGGATCAGGCTGCGATGGTGGACGACGTCCTTCAAGCCAGTCTCTTCGATCTTGTTGACCAGCTCGTCGGTGCCGAAGGTGCCCTTGCCGGCCGCGCACCACACGTTGATGCCATGCGTATTCAACACCAGGATGTAAGCGTCCAGGCCCTTGAGCACCGAGCGCAACGCATCAAAGCTGAGGGTGTAGTTGGCGGATACAAACACCGGCGAGTCGGCGGTCGGCGAACCAAGCGCATACAACCCGGGTGCCACGCGGTGTTTGCCGCGCCGGATGCGGAAGCGGGCTGCCAGGTGGTCGAGATGGTCTCTGAACGTCAGCTGGCTGGAGGTTGGTAAAATGTTATCGGTATTTTTTGGACCAGGCATGACGCCATTATATCGTGATTGTCATGGGACAGAATAAAATTGGTTCAACGCGATCGATCATGTTGTGAAATTCCGGTCGGTATTCCAGCAGGATGGGTTTGCCAAAAGGTAGTCCATTAATCGCTGCCATTCCTCATCATCCCGAATGATGTGGTCGTAATAATTCCGTTGCCAGAAGGCCTGACCGGGGGTATTGCGATATTCATTGAGGCGTCTGGCAGAGAAGGTTTTGAAACCGCGGATGATTTCGGGCAACCCATGATCCATCGTAGGGGCAGGTTTTCCCCAGAGGGGACTGCGTAAACCTGCCCCTACGTGATCGGAACCTGCGCCGATGGAATTATCCAGGTCATTGATGACGATAATCCCATGAACGTGGTTGGGCATGACGCAAAATGCATCCAATTTGACATGGGGGTAATGGTTTGGCAGATCCTGCCAGACGATCTCCACGATTCTGCCAAGGGGAGATAAAAGGATTCGCCCATCGACTACCTCACCCAGGACGCATTGCCTGCCCTTTACCACAATGGTCACGAAATAGGCACCCGGCTGTGAATAATCATAGCCCTTCAGACGGATCGAGTTCTTTCGGCGATAGACGAAAGTCATTGCATGTATTATATAATCATAATGTGTAAGGGCGGGTTTTCCCCAGAGGGGACTGCGTAAACCCGCCCTTACGAGTTCACCCGTACAAGATCTACCCGTACGAAACCCGCCTTACCGAACCCACCCCGCCTTGACGTATCATGAAAAGCGGGTATAATCCGTCCGTTAACTATCGAAAGTGAGCAGGAGATACATTCATGGTTCCACAACCGAAACGTAAACTATCCAAGGGACGCCGCGACCGCCGCAGGGCGCACGACTCCCTGACCTCCCCCAGCCTGGTGCAATGCGCACACTGCGGTGAGATGATCCCATCGCATACCGTCTGCCCGCTATGCGGCTATTACCAGGGGCGCGAAGTCTTGCATATCGAAAAGGAAGACAAGAAGAAGTAATCCGGTCAGCAACGACCTTTTCATCATCCCCTCCTTACCTCCACCTGAATTCCAGGTGGCGGATTTTTTAATCCAAGAACCGGATCCCATTGAGGAATCCGGTTCCAATATCAGCTACCTTCCTATTCAGGGTCGGTTTTGGCTTTCAGATAAGGTTGGAAACGAACCATCAGCCTGCCGGGCAGATAGCCCTGCATGGTGACGCCACCGCGCCCGTGCTCCACCTTGTCGACCTGCCCCTGATCGTGGAAAAGCGAGATCAATTGCCCTTCCTTGTACGGCAGCCGTACCCTGACCGGCAGCATATGCTCGAACAGCTCTGATTCGATCCGTTTGAGCAATACGTCGACACCGATCTGTTTCAGGGCAGAGATGGCAACCGCGTTGGGATAGTTTTTCATTTTATCCACTGCCAACTGCGGATCGGGCAGGCGGTCGATCTTGTTCAATACACTGATGGTCGGGATGCCAGCCGCATTGATCACCTTGAGCGTCTGATGCACGGCTTCCGCCTGCGCCAGCGCGTTCGGGTGTGAGATGTCGATCACATGCACCAGCAGGTCTGCATCACTGATCTCCTCCAGCGTGGCGCGAAAGGCTGCCACCAGCTGGGTTGGCAATTTTTGAATAAAGCCGACCGTGTCGGTAAAGAGCGATGGATTGCCGCCTGGCAACTGCACCCGGCGGGTGGTCGGGTCAAGCGTGGCGAACAACTGGTTCGCGACAAACACCTGTGAGCGTGCCAACCGGTTAAACAGGGTCGACTTGCCGGCATTGGTGTAGCCGACCAGCGCCACCACCGGGATGTGGGAGCGTTTGCGCTGGGCGCGGTAGCGGCTGCGGTGGGCGCGCACCTTTTCGAGCTCTTCCTTCAAGTGGCTGATGCCACGCCGGATATCGCGTTTATCCACTTCGAGCTGGGTCTCACCGGGACCGCGCAAGCCCACTCCCCCGACATTGCCCGTGCGCCCCGCCCCGCCGCCTGCCTGGCGTGCCAGATGGGTCCAGGCGCGGGTCAGACGCGGAAGGCGGTATTCGTACTGCGCCAGTTGGACCTGTAACATGCCTTCGGCTGTGCGGGCATGCTGGGCAAAGATATCCAGGATCAAAGCCGTACGGTCCACAACGCGTACGTTTTCTCCGAACTTCTCCTCCAACTCCCTCAGATGGCGCGGCGAAAGCTCCACGTCAAACAGCACCACATCTGCCACCGTTTCTTCAAGCAGCATCCTGATCTCTTCGACCTTGCCCGAGCCGATATACGTAGTGGGGTTGGGTTTGTCGAGTTGCTGGGTGATTTCACCCACCACATCCAGACCGGCGGTGTCAGCCAGCAATGAGAGTTCTGCCAGCGAATCCTCCAGAGTCAGCAATTGACTCACGCCATACAATTCAACGCCAACCAGGAACGCCCGATCGCGCGGACGGTTGGTTGGTTCAGCTATTTTTTTAGACATGATTTTCTTCTTCTATATTTTTCAATGCACCCAGGCGGCAATACGCGCGACCGCTTCCTTGATGCGGTCGGTGGCAGTGCCGAGAGAAATGCGCAAATAACCCTCACCGTACTGGCCATACACCACACCCGGCGTGGTCGAGACGCCCGTTTCATCCAGCAGGCGGGAACAGTATGCCTTGCTGTCGTTGTTGCCTTCCGGCAAGCGCGCCCAGACATAGATGGCTGCCTTTGGACGTTCGATCTGGAAGCCAATCCGGGTGAGAGCATCCACCACAATATCACGGCGCTGCTGGTAAATGGCGTTGCGTTCCTCCAGCCAGCCCTGATCGCCTTCCAGGGCAGCCATGCCGGCTTCGAGGATCGGCAAAAAGATGGAAGAATCCATCTGGCTCTTATAGGTCGACAGCATCTTGATCACGTCGGGATTGCCGACCGCCATGCCGAGCCGCCAGCCAGCCATGTTGTAGGTCTTGGAGAGCGAATTGAACTCGACCGCGACCTCCTTGGCACCCGGAAGTTCCAGGATCGAAGGGGCATGATAGCCGTCGAAACAGACATCGGCATAGGGCGCGTCATGTGCAACCAGGATGTTATAGTGCCGGGCGAAGTCAAGCGCCTCTTTGTAGAATTCCAGCGGGGCGATGGCACCGGTGGGGTTGTTGGGATAATTCAACCACAGTATTTTTGCCTGCCGGGCGACCTGCTCAGGGATATCCGCGAAGTGCGGCAGGAAGCCATTATCCGCCTGGATGGGCATGTAATGGACCTGTGCGCCGGCAATGATCCCGCTGGCAGAGTAGACCGGGTAACCCGGATCGGGCACGAGCACCACGTCACCGGGGTTGACCAGCACCTGGGAGAGATTGAAGAGCCCCTCCTTCGAACCGATCAGGGCGACGGTTTCCTTTTCCGGATCGAGCTCGACGCCGAAGCGCCGGCCGTAATATTCTGCCATGGCACGTTTGAAGGCAGGCGTGCCCCCATTGGGGGTGTATCCATGCGCATCCGGGCGTTGAGCTGCCTGGTAGAGACGATCGATGATGAAACCGGCCGGCGGCAGGTCCGGGGAACCCATGTCGATGCGGATGATATCCATGCCGGTGGCTTTAAGTTCAGCCAGGCGTTGGGTCAGGGCGGCAAAAAAGTAGGGTTTAAATCCAGCAATACGTTGGGCGGGTTCGTAGACCATGTCGGCGTTTCCTTTTTAAATTGGTAAGTGGGGTAATTATAACCGAGCGTCAATTTCCGTCGTTCATTTTTTGCATGATCCAGCGATACAGGCTCTCCCCGACCACATCCAGGCTGGCAGCAGACACCTTGTCCAGCGTGTCGGAGGTGGTATGCCACCAGGGGTAATCGAAATCGATCAACAGGGTGGCCGGGATGCCGCGCTCCAGGAAGGGCAGATGGTCATCCAACATCTGATATTTATAGTCAGATGGGAACTGCTGGCCGTAGCCTGCCCGGGCAGCCGCCTCCCAGATACCAGTGGTCATTCCCTCGTCGGAATTTCGTTCCTTGTAAATGGTGAGCTCCGCATCCCCGATCATATCCACCACCACCACACCATCCGGTATGCCCTGCAGGGTGTCTGCGAAGTAGCGCGAACCGAGGATCCAATCCCAACCCGGCAGGTTGCCCTGGTCTTCGGCATCAAAAAATACCAGCCAGACCTGCCCCGGCATGTCCTCCGGCAGTGCGCGCGCCAGCTCCAGCAGGACCGCCACTCCGGATGCGCCGTCATTTGCACCCGGCACCGGTTGGGTCTGTTTTAGAGAAACTTGATCCTGGTCTGCTTTCATACGGCTGTCGTAATGCGCGCCAAGGATATACCACGGTTTGCCACTGCCGGAGCGGGCAATCAGGTTGCGGATGGGGTGACCTGCCACAACCGCGGTCTGCTCCTCCGCTTCCCAGCCGGCAGCGGTCAATTCCCCCAAGATCCAATTTCCTGCCGCCTGATGAGCGGTACTTCCCGGGGTGCGCGCTCCGAATGCCACTTGCGTCCTGACGTCATCCAACGCACGTTTCCCATCAAACACGGCTTCCCTTTGCAGATGAGTCAGCAGGAGGGCAATTATCAGCACGGTCAGTATTAATATCACCACCAGAGTCAGATTGGATAATTTTTTCTTGATGACAGGGTTCATGATATTCGTGGATTCAAATAACAAGTGCAACCAAACTGGTCGATAAAGAGATAAGGTGAAGTAGTATAAGACTCTTTTTAGCAACCAAGCTATAGGAACACTTATGAACTACTAACAGCTTACCAAAGAACAAAGATACCAGATTTACGCATTAAAGCAAATAGAACAGAAGGGGAAAAAGATGCCGGAGATTTTTGGGGTGCACGAGAGCACAATACGTCGAGAAATGAAGCTGAGTCGACGAAAGAAAGAATTGCCAAGTTATAATTGCTACCTATATTTGAAATGAGAGCCAACTTTTTCCCACTTGAATACCAAATCAGCGGCCCTGCCATCTCTTGCTGAAACACATCAGGAATATCACGTCCTTGGCAATTCTACCCTTTTTTCTCCAGACACTCGATTGGAAATAATGCAATCCTGGTTTGTGAATCTTGAACAATATCAAAAGCTAGATATTTAGGTTCTTTTTGAACAGTCGCAGTGGTCGAAAACTCAATGCCTTTTTCCTGATTGGTATCAGTAGACTTTAGTGTAGAAAGCTTATCTGATGTTGACTCTTTCGGTGTACAACCGGAAAATAAAACGACGGCAAATAGTAAAAAAAGTGATTTGAATTTCATAAGTCCTTTGCAGAAAAAAATTTTATTAGGCTATACAACCAGGGGCACCCTGGCTCTAACGATGCCCCTGGTCAGTATAAGTTACGATTTTATCTAACAGTTGATCTCTCTTAGCCTTAGTACCAAGAAAGCCTATCTATTTTAAGGGCTAACTAATAGTTGAACTGCGATCGATCCCAGAACACTAAATAGGACGTATCGCAGGTATATCCATACACACAATAATTTTCCATTTGCGCGTGACTACGATAATCTCCTCTGCTCAGATACCCCAAGTATACAGCTTGCTCTTTCCAATTTGATTGAACAACAATTGTGGAATACGCTTCACTAGGTGAATTATATTCATTATTAATCCAATATTGAACTGCTCCCCACGTTGTACCAGTTCCATCGTTTGGAATGAATGTGTACCAATCCATTCTCTTTGCTGTTGTACCGGCATGCGCTGACCACCATACTCCCCATGCCCCGCCACCTGATACAAGGTGATATTTCCTGGCATTATTATCGCGACATGTCCACCCGCTTGGGCATGGATTCAATGATTGGGGGATTAAATGAGTAAAATCATCTCCATATTCACTTATATAGTAACTTGCTGCAAATACTATCACAGTGAAAAACGATGCAATAACAAGAGTGACTATAGAGGCTAATAATGTTTTTTTGACCATGGGTTTATCCTCCCTTTTCCTTGTTGTTCTAGTGTTTACTAAATTCTAGCGGGGAGACAGCCTGATAACCTTGCTCAGATTGAAATTCGAAAGAATCTGGGCTGATTACTTTATCTATATTGATTTCGGTAAATGTTGTTTCTTCTGATATAGAGTCCCAACTTTCGCCTCCAAAAACCTGCGCTTTTAGAATCATTCCCGTTTGGGCATCGATCCAATATTTCGCTTTTCCGGTTGGAAAACCATTCTCATCTACACCATTCCAGGAAATGATAATCGTGTCTCGGTTAGCAACGATTTCTGTCCCGATAAGCGTAACTGTTCCCTTGCGTTGTATTAATCCTGTTGGATAAATATAATCAGCAATTGGCGATGGCATAATCATTGCCATGGGATGCCGAACAATAATTGATGTACCAGACTCTAATGTTGAAGGACCAAAATTATCCATAGAATTGACAAAAGGCGGGAGAATCTGTTCTGTATACTTTTTAAGTAAGTTGTCTTGTTCATAGATATATGAACCATCACTAACCCAGGATATATCTGCCATGAGCTGATTACTACTATCAACTTGTAGCATGTCAAGCCGAGCTTGTGAAATTTGGTGAATTTGGATACTAGTAGTTACTGTCTGGGCATTTTTACCCGGTTCCCATATCGTTATCGCTTTCGCATCAATTGTTTTCCATAGATTATGGCTATTTAGCATTACGGCAACGACATCGGAAACACTAGACTCGAGCCGAAGTGGTATTTGTGGCATTTGGACGCTACTGGCAATATAGGAAATTGTAAGTGGGATGGAAGCTTTTGCATATCGTAAACCTAAACCCAAGGTCGACAATACAATTCCTAAAACCAAACCACTTACGATCCCTGTTAACAGATCTTTCTGATTCGATTTTATATGACGAAATATTCTTACCATTTTTTACTCCCTTTTTTATCTTTTATGGGAAGCTGTCTTTCAGTGAATGGCTTTTATTTATGCCATTGTTCCGATGATGTTTGGTCGTTCATGACCCCCATTGTTGCACAACTGGTAACGCAATCTAATACTACCCCTGAATTGTGTTGGTTTTCCCAGTGGTAGTAATGGTTACAATTAGCGTAAGATCGAGCCGATGACACAACATTATCCCAGCCTGATGGCATTGAACCAACTCCAAAACTAATTGAATCAGTGCAACCAACCCCTGTAATTGTCCACGTATAAGAACTTCCCCCAAAGCTTGCATTTTTATAATCAATGCCAATTACGGTTATGGTATCAGGCGCTATTATAGAAGAAGCACCTTCAGGATTAATCATTTCTTCAGTCAAATCCTTTGGATCAAGTTTTGGATCTAAAAACACCTTCCCGTCCGTGGCAGCTTGAATTGATTCTGCAAATGAATCGAAACATCCGCTTTCCAGGACATTTGAAAAATCTTTGCTATTTGTGTCCACGGGCGATAGCATTGCATAGCAATGTGTTTCTTTTTCAACCAGTTTCGGACCAAAAAAGGCCGTTATCAAACTAATTACAACCACTCCGACAACAGCCAAACCCACAGAATATCGCTTTTTTAACATGTTCTATTTTCCTTTCTCGGTATAAGATCCGTTTGTCTCCAGTATAGCAATAATGGTATAAAGTCTTAGTTAAGTTTCATGTAATGTATCGTTTAGGAAGAAAGATGAAAATCGGGAATATTTCTATAAAAAACATTCTTATTCAAAACAGTATTCTTTTTGGGGGGGGATTCTGGTATTAGTGAATCGTGCTATCCTTTCAGGTCATAGTAGGTTCCAGGAAAATTTGTCTAGAGATCTATTTACTGGCATTAATACTTTACAAGGATTTAACATTATTAAAGGTATGATTAAAATAAGTATTTTTATCATCAGGAGGATTACTGTGACCTCCTATAAAACAATATTAATTTCTTGAGTAGTAAATCATTGTCATGAATGTATTAGCTACATTTCCTGTCTACGCTCGTATGATAAACATTAGATCTTTGCACTTATTTGGCGTAAACAACCACTATGAAATTGCTTATTGTTGAAGACGAAAAAGATGTTGCGACAGCTTTAAGCAGAGGCTTGTCACGAAACGGGTATTCTATAGACATTGCCGAGAATGGAAACAGAACTCTCGAATTATTAGAAACCAATGAATATGATTTAATGCTTTTGGATTTAAACCTACCAGATATCGATGGTCTGGAAGTTTGCCGCATCGCACGAAGAAATAAGCCGGCACTACTAATTTTAATCCTGACTGCTCGTTGTAAACAAAAAGATGTAATAACTGGGTTGGACAAGGGCGCGGACGATTATTTAATCAAACCGTTCCATCTTCAAGAAATCCTGGCAAGGGTGCGCGCGTTACTTCGACGGGATATGCGGTGCAGAGA
>Ga0105152_10000723_pt1 | contig 10437 bp, 1 predicted proteins | sample LakBais05cmmetaG_FD_81534 | JGI IMG/M metagenome (GOLD analysis project Ga0105152, IMG submission 81534) | Lake sediment microbial communities from Lake Baikal, Russia to study Microbial Dark Matter (Phase II) - Lake Baikal sediment 0-5 cm | ecosystem: Environmental > Aquatic > Freshwater > Lake...
ATTATGAACAAACACATTTGTAAACTAATCACAATAATGGTCATATTTTTAATGCCATATTTTGCATTGGCTTATTCTCCGCCGATTGAAAATGGCATTTCATGGCTTACAGATTATCAAAGTGCAGATGGCAGTTGGGGTAGTAATCCCGAACTCGCGATATTAGATACAGCTACTGCGCTTGATACCTTAAGATATTTGAATGTAAATAGCCCCACATATTTAAATGGCGTTATATGGTTAAGTTCCAAATCTTTATCACCGACAGACTTTCTCGCAAGGAAAGTCACTAGTCTTTATTTTGCCGGGTTCGATACCTCGGCTGATTTATTAACCCTTATCAATAGTCGAAGGTCGGATGGGGGATGGGGCGGAGATAGCGAATCAACGAGCATGATCAACGACACCGCTCTTGCCCTTCGGGCACTTAAGGCGGTCAACTATTCCGACCTGAATCTGATCAGCTATGCGATAGGCTATCTGACCAGCGCACAGAACACGGACGGAGGTTTTGGTTTTTACAAAGGAGATGACAGCAATGTCTACATGACGGCATTGGTTTCATACACACTCCAGCAGTTCTCAGAAACTCTTTCCATTGCGACAGCAATCAACAAAGCAACATCGTATCTAATCTCCCATCAGAATACAGACGGGGGATTCGGAGAGGGCGGAGGCACTCCGCCCCTACAATCACCTTCAACCGTCTTTGAAACAGCCCTTGCATACATGGCATTAACAAATGAAATAACCGATGCGACAGTTTTGGGGAATGGAATCAATTACCTCAAAGCGACACAACTTACCGATGGTTCCTGGGAAGATGATCCGTATTCAACCGCATTGGCATTGCGTGCGCTCTATATGGCAGAAAACAGACAAGTCCCTGTAGAACCTCCTCCCGCGCCGACAACCGGCACGGTTTCAGGACAGATCATTGACGCATCCACAAACCAGCCCTTAAACAATGTCACAGTTGCCGGCGGTCAGTTATTTGTGACTACCACTAATACGGGGAGTTTCACACTTGCAGACATGCCTGTCGGCAATCAGACGATAACCTTCACCATTGCAGGATATACATCCGGCTCGATAACGGTACCAATCACGGCAGGCTCTATCATAAATGTCGGATCAATATCCCTCGCTCCGAACCCGACAACCGGTATGATCAAGGGAACAGTGACAGATGCATCCACAAATCAGCCTGTTGAAGGTGTAAGCATAACCGTTACCGGACCGTTTAATGGAAGCGCCGTTACGGGAACTGACGGAAGCTTTGCAATCACAAACGTAACACCCGGCAATGTAACACTATCCGCGACAAAGAACGGATATAACGCAGTTACAGGCACTGGGACGGTCACGGCAGGAGGAATATTATTCTTCAGTCCGAAAGTGACATCCGTATCTCCACAGCCATCAACGGGCACGGTTACGGGCAGGGTCATTGATGCATCGACAAACCAATCTATAAGCGGAGTCTTTGTCGAGCTCCTGAGCAATGGCACAACCGTAAACACAGGTGCGTCGGGTTCCTTCACATTAACAAACGTCCCGGCAGGAACCCAGACGATAATCTTTATGTTAGCCGGATATACGGACGTTACGGTAACCGCAAACATTGTCGGAGGAGCAATCAACAACCTCGGAACAGTATCTTTATCTCCAAATCCCACAACCGGCGTTATAAGGGGGACCATAACCGATGCAAGTAACAATCAGCCCCTTTCAGGGGTAACGGTTGCGATCTCAGGACCTTCGAGCGGTAGTTTTACTACAGGCTCTGACGGGAACTTCATTTTCACCCATGTTAATCCAGGCGCCGTGACCATAACCATATCAAAGACAGGATATCTTACTGTAACAGGTACAGTGTCAGTAGTGGCTTGCAGCATTTCCACTATCAATGTCCAAATGACGGCTACAACTCCTCAGACCGGGACAATAAAAGGGACCATTACGGATGCGGCGAATGGCCAGCCACTTTCAGGAGTAACCGTAAATGTAACAGCTTCCGGCTCATATAATAGAAGCGCAACAACGGGCGCAGACGGCAGTTACATCCTCACAGACATTACACCCGGAGACTTTACGATTGCCATTTCGAAGGCCGGATACAAAACTGTCACCGGCTCAGGAACGATAAATGCGGGCGGGACTTTGATCGTAAGTCCAAAGCTGGCCGCAGCCGGAACAAGCGGCACCAGGCTTGTCGGGAAAGTAGTCGACTGTGCCAATGACCTTCCTGTCAGCGGCGTGATAGTCAGCCTGTCGGGGACCGTAACCACAACAACCGACTCACAGGGCATCTTCTTGATCGAAAACATGGCCTCCGGCACATACTTGCTTTCCCTGTCAGCGCCGGGATACCTGAACCAGGGATTCCAGGTGATGATAACAGAAGGCAATACAACGGATCTGCAGACGATACGTATGACACAAATCCACACTTCCACAACAGTAAAAGGCAGGGTAACGGATGCCTCGGCCGGCAATTCTGTTGCAGGGGCAACAGTAACGGTAACCGGGACGGGCCTTTCTTCAACAACCAATTCCGCCGGCGAATACACGATTTCCGGAATAGACGCCTTACAATTTGAGCTCAGAGCATCGGCGGCAGGTTATGACAGCTTAACTTATGGAATAAGTATGAGCGACTTTGGAGTCAACACCGTTGATTTCGCTTTACATATAAGCCAGGTGAGCGATATTTCAATAACGACAGTCACTACCGACAAAGAAAATTATCGCGCCTATGAAGATGTTGTGATACTTGCTGAACTGGTAAACCATGGTGCTGTGGAAGCGCACTTGCTTGTAACGGCAAATATAATGGATAGCGCCGGCAACGTCATTGCGATTGCATCGGCTGGTGAATCCGAGATAACCCTGCTTCCTGCTGAAAACCTCTTGACGGAGATACGATGGAACACAGGCCAGTTTCCTCCGGAAGCTTATTATGCGGATCTTATAATACGGGCCCCTGAAACCGGCGGCTTCAAGCATGCGGAAAGGGCATCATCCATATCAATTATCCCAACCCCGATGGTCTGGGGCGCAATAGCCCTGAGCCCGCCTGCTACTCAGGTGAATATGCAACAACCTGTAGCTATCACATCGGCAATAAGAAATACCGGCAACATCCCGTTGAGCGGGAACGTGATACTTGAAGCCGCCTTCAACGGAGGCGTAGTGTATCAGCAGGAACAGCCTATCACAGAACTTGACGTGAATAACATTCAGGAATTCGACTTCGGAAGTTTTATCCCTCAAGCTGGCGGGAACTACTCAATAACCTTAAGACCGTCAGACTCTTCAATAAGCTCTGATATTGTGACGAATCTTTACGTAGGAGACTATGCCAAAGCGACATTTACAGTAACGCCGGATAAAGCCGTGATAGGCAATGCGCACGTTACCGGAAAGATAACGTTAAAGGGCATCGCCTCATCAAGCGGGACAGTGCAGGACCCGTTAGTGCCTTTGATGAAAGAAGCGATACAGAAAGGCGTATACTGGGAGCAGACAAATGCGATGAACTGGCAGAATACGAGTAAATGTTATGGGTGCCATGTGCAGACCCAAACTTTGATAGGCATGGAGTTGTCGAGAGATAAGGTGGCAGTGAATGACGATATGGCCAAACAATTTTTAGACTTTATGAGAAACTGCCAGAGACCCGAGGGCTTCTTGACACATTACATTTATGACACGACGGAAACGGCGCCCATAGAATCTACAACTCTTTTTGCATGGTCTCTCTCGCAATACCATGAAGATGCGCTAATACAGGCGCAGCTTACGAAGGCTCTGGATTATCTCATAACAAGACAGAACACCGCCGGCTATTGGGTGTCCGACTATTATTATGGTACAAACGACTGGTGGAGCGACCTCGGCTCAGGTCAGCCATCAATGCCATTTACGGCATATAACGTCATCTCACTGGCAAAGTTGTATAAACTTACCGGCCTGCAGAAATACAAAGATTCAATGCTCAAGGCGGTGAACTACCTAAAGGGCGCCGATCACACAAGGAGCATAATAACCGCTGCCCATATCGTGATAGGTCTGGAGTCGGCCTATAACTATATTGATGACCCGAGCCTGAAGACGGCGGTTGACGGCAAAATCAATGCGTCTATTACTTACATCAGGAGCAAGCAGAACACAGATGGAGGATGGGGAAGATATGCCGGAAATACAAGTGACCCCCTTCCTGCCGCGCATGTCCTTTATGCTATGAGCCTTGCAGGGGTTCAGGGGACTGACCAGGGGCTCAGGAAAGGAACAACGTATCTTCTCAATAAGCAGAACCCTGACGGAACGTGGACTACGCCTTTTGTCAGAAGTAACACTTATCCCGACAAGCACTTTGGAGCTACGACCTGGGCGATAATAAGTCTGCCGGTTACCCTCGAGACTATCGCGGGAGTTGACGCCAACCTTACTGTTACATTTCCTCAGAATATAGCGCTTAACTACTCATCCATTATCCCAACGCAAAATGGCGCTGCTTACCACTGGGACTTCAAGGGCCTGACTGACGACGGTAAGGAGCTTCTGCTGGACCTGACATTGAACGGGCTTCAGCTCGGAGAGGAGAGAAAGACGGCTTCCGATGCTTTCCTTTCCTTTAATGACACATACACCGGTAAGACTATCAATCTTCTTATAGAGATCCCCGCTGTAACAGGCGTATCGCCGGTGGCAATACATGTTGAGACAGACAAAGAAGTGTACCACGCAGATGAGCCGGTGAACATCACAACGACTGTGACCAATGTAAGTCCGGAAATGAGAAATCCGACAATCGGTCTGACAATAGAAGACATGGACGGCAATGTCGCGGATGATATAGCAAACTTCCGGATAGATAACCTTAGTCCGTCTTACGCCGCGCCTTTTCTCTACGGCTGGAACAAACGCGTGAAGTTAACTATAGATCACACGAAAGTCGACGCGGACTTAACCGGTCTCCCGGTACGTCTTCATCTCGGCGGGGCCTCGGGGATAAACAAAGCCGACCTTACGAGCATATTCAGTGAACTCGCAATCGATCCGAATGATGATTTTTCGGGAGAAACCGGAAACCCGCCCGACACCAACAGGTGGAACGTCTTATATTATGCGACCATATCGGACAACAAGTTAAAAATACCTTCATCGGGCGGATACAAAAACGTACAGTCGAAGTTCCAGCTTAAGGGCGATTTTGACATTCAGGTGGAGTATGGCTTTGACCTTTATCCAGGTGCTCAAAACGGATGGCAGACTATTTTCAAGATTCTTGACAACACCGACCAGTCACGGCAGCTCCAGGTGACCAGGGAGTATACTGGAACCCACGATATTGCCTTTCACAAGCGGGTGAACAACGCATGGTCACTTATAGGAAAATATGACACTGCAGAACAGAACGGCAAATTCAGATTAAGAAGAGAGGGGAACATTTTTATCGGTTATTTCTGGAATGGGAGCGACTGGGTCTCTTTGGGCAGTTATACCTATGCCGGATGGTCTGCAGCAACCCTCGTCGAGTTTGCGGCAAACTCCTTTACGAATAATCCTCAAAATGTCATCCTTTTGGACAATTTTAAAGTGAATACCGGAGAAGTTGTCTATAACGGAAATAGAAAGAAAATAGCTATAACAACTTCTGATGGCCAGACACAATGCTATGCGGAAATAGAAAAATGGGATGCCGTCAATAAAGAGGCCGACTTGTGGGTAAAGGCGCCTGCCTTAAGCTCCGTCGAGGATAGCGTTTTATTTTTCTACTACGATTCGACCCAACCCGATAATACTCAATATGTAGGAGATACCGCCTCGACACCGGCAATGAGTGTTTGGGACAGTAATTATAAAGCCGTTTATCATTTCGCTGAGAAAACGGGATATGTGTTGGATTCGACCTCGAACAATAATAATGGCGCAACCTACAATTTCTCTGACCTTAATATGACGAACTCAAGTCCTACCGGAAACGCATATCATTTTAACGGCTCGGAATACGTAAATCTTCCCGACAAGCCTGAGTTCAAACCGGACTATGTGTCAATAGAGGCGCTTGTCAAGGTTGATTCAGGCAACCCTGACTGGGCGAGGATATTCGACAGGTATCACCATCCATATGCCGGTTATGCGCTCGTTATAGATAATTACGGGAAATTTCGTTTCCATCCAAGAGTAACGGGAAATGTTTATAGCGAAGCCAATTCTCTAAATGTTGTTGAAGGTGATGGTAAATGGCATTGGGTCATGGGTTCTTATCAGAATGGGTATACAAAAATGCACACAGACGGCAAGCTGGATCAGGCCGTTACGACAACTAATGGAGTAATTATCCATGAATCATCCGAGACCCCCCGCATTGGTGACGGTGTATACGACCCCAACTTCAGGGGATATGTATCTGAACTCCGAGTCTCGAATATTGCCAGGTCGACTGCATGGCACAAGGCATCATACAACAGCATTAACGATAATCTGGTCACATTCGGAAGTCCGGAATCGATGAAAGATGTTGATCCGTCAGCGACAAGGACTTATAACTTCACTTGGAACGCCGCAGCAACCCAGTCAGGAGATTATCTTGTGAGGGCACAGCTTTATGAAAACGGAGCTTTCCTTGCTGAAGATACAGCACAGTTTACAATCTTTCCGGACAAGAGTTTAACCTCAAAGGTCGTGTCCGATAAGATTTCGTATCAGCCGAATAGTAATGTTACCCTAACCTCGACTATTACAAGCATGAGCACGAACTATATCTTTGAAAACCTCACTGCACATGTGACTATTGCAAACAGTCAGGGGACTGTCCTGTTTACGGAGACAATGCCGGTCATGATGCTTGCTCAGGGGCAGCTTACGGAATTCAAAACCTATTGGAACACGGGAACGAATCCTCCGGGAGTCTATCCGGTAACCCTTACAATAACCGATTCTTCAGGCAATATTATCTCAGCCAGTACAACTAACATCACAATAAGCGACGAGATCAAGCCGTCCGTATTGCTTAAGGGCAGTATCTCTGTGGACAGGCAAAGTCTGCTTCAGAGTGAGCCAGTTAACATCAGCTACAGCGTAACGAATGTGGGAAACATTGACCTAAGCCAGGTGGACCTCTCCATCCTCACCGTGCATACAGTGGACCAAACAGCATATGACACATTTGCAGATCAGACTTCATTGACAATGGGACAGGCGTATTCGAATATGAAGCCGCTCGGAACAGATAATTACACCGCAAAAGACTACCTCGTCATCCTGAGGGCCACGATATCCGGTGTCGAAGAGACCCTTGCGGGGTCATATTTCAGGGTGGAGGGAGCGCCGTCTGCGCCGTCTCTCTCGTTGCCTGCAAATGGGGCGGATGTCGAAACGCTTACACCGATGCTGACTGTAAACAACGCAGCCGACCCCAATGACGACAGTCTGACATATGAGTTCGAGCTTTATGCCGACGCCGGTCTTGCAGACCTGATAGTTAAATCCGACAGGCTGACTGAAGGAGAAAATGTTACCTCATGGCAGGCGCCGGTAGAACTTCAGGAAAACAAGGTCTACTATTGGAGGTCAAGGGCATATGACGGACTGCTCTATGGAGAATGGATGACTCCGGCCATGTTCAGGGTCAATGTGGAAAACGATCCTCCGACAGCGCCCACATTGTCTGCTCCTGCCGACAACTCGGACGTCGATACATTTACCCCGGTATTGGTCGTCAACAATGCCTCAGACCCTGACAGCGGCAATCTTACCTATAACTTCGAGCTGGCGCTTGATCCGGACTTTACACAGTTAGCGGACTCACAGATTGGGATATTCGAGGGTCAGGGGACAACCTCATGGCAGGTATCCGTCAGCCTGAGTGAAAACACCTCCTACTACTGGCGGGCCCAGGCCGACGACTGGCTGGTAACCGGGCCGTGGATGACCCCGGCAAGGTTCTTTGTCAACACCTCAAACGAGGCGCCTGCGCCGCCTTCCATTATCGCGCCTGCGAACGACTCTGTGATAACGGCCCTTTATGCGGATATTTTGATATCCAACAGCACGGACCCGGACTCCGCTGTTCTCACATATATATTCGAGGTTGACACCGTGATGACCTTTGACTCCGCAGACATTATGAGATCGGGCAGTGTCCCTGAAGGACAGGCGGCCACCTCATGGAGCGTATCAAACCTCAATGACAACACGCGTTACTTTGCGCGTGTTAAGGCAAACGACGGCCAGGCAGAAAGTCCATGGTCCGAGGTCGTAAGGTTCTTCGTAAACACACAAAACGATCCTCCGACAACGCCTGTACTCGCAAACCCGTCGGACGGCTCGGGGGTGAACATATCTAACCCTGCGCTTTCAGTCTATAACTCATCAGATATCGATGGTGATGTCCTTACCTATGAATTTGAGGTTTATGCGGACGCTGCTATGACAAATCTTGTAACGAACATATCAGGAGTGGAAGAGACGCCACAGACAACCTTGTGGACGGTCCCGATAACACTGACCGAGAACAGTACCTATTACTGGAGAGCAAGAGCAAATGACGGGGAACTCTCAAGCGGATGGATGCCTCAGGCGTCATTCATGGTTAACACTGCCAATGATGCACCGGACGCGCCAATGCTGAATGCGCCGGCTGACGGAAGCAGCATTGATACGCTTAATCCAACATTATCGGTCAATAATGCCGCAGACCCTGACAGCGACAGCCTAACCTATGAATTTGAGGTGTATTCAAACGGTGTGCCGGTTACGGTGCTGAACGTACCGCAGGATGCCTCCGGAATTACATCGATTACATTGAATACTTCCCTTTCTGATAATACGACTTATACCTGGAGGGCAAGGGCATATGACGGCGATCGTTACGGAGCATGGATGGATATGGCGTCCTTCTCCATACACCTGCCTGTGACCAGCATCAATGCAACGATAAATTTTGACCCTGATACGCTGAACCAAAAAAGCAAAGGCAACTGGGTCACGGTTTACATCGAACTGCCTTCAGGACATAACACAGCCGACATCTTAATATCATCCCTTCTTCTGAACGGAACAATACATGCCGAGGCATGGCCATACTGTATCGGTGATTACGACAAAGACGGGATATCCGACCTGATGGTGAAGTTCAACAGGGCGGATGTCATCAATCTTCTGCCCAACGGAGACAATGTGCAGGTTATGGTGACGGGAACTGTCGGGACTGTGACATTTGAAGGCGTTGATGTGATACGGGTGATCCATTAAACTACGGTAATTATTTGACTTGAAGAACGTTTTCGAATAAAAAAGGGCTATATTTTTAGCTCGCCCTTTATGTTTAAACGATGAAAGAACCGTTATTTGTTTTTATGAGTAGCACTCATTGTCTGCGTAAGTTCCTTTGTTTCTCGAAGGGCTATAACCATTATGACAAGGTCCTCCCAACATGTATAATCAGGATTGACAGAGTTAAAACTGCTTTAGAAACCGCAGGTCGTTTTCGTAGAAGAGGCGGATATCGTCGATTGAGTATTTCAGCATGGTGATCCTCTCGACTCCCATGCCGAAGGCGAAACCCGTGTAAACTTCGGGGTCATATCCGACGAATTCAAAGACCCTCGGGTGTATCATTCCCGCGCCCAGTATCTCAAGCCATCCCGTGTTTTTGCAGACCCTGCAGCCTTTGCCCGCACAGAAGATGCAGCCAATGTCGACTTCGGCGCTCGGCTCGGTAAACGGAAAAAAACTCGGCCTGAATCTCACGGGTGTATCCGGACCGAACATGCCGTGGATAAACAATTGAAGCACTCCCTTAAGGTCGCTGAAGGCAATATTAGTATCAACCATGAACCCCTCCACCTGATGGAACATGGGCGTATGGGACACGTCCGCATCGCACCGGTAGACCTTTCCGGGCGCAATGATCCTCAACGGAGGCTTTCGCTTTTCCATGACCCTTATCTGGACCGGCGAGGTGTGCGTTCTCATGACAACGTCTTCGGAAATATAGAAGGTATCCTGCATATCTCTTGCCGGATGGTCCCTGGGCATATTAAGCGCTTCGAAATTATAGTAATCGAGTTCGACTTCCGGACCTTCCTCGATCTCGAACCCCATCGAAACAAAGGTTGCCGTTATCTCCGAAAGGACTCTGCTGATGGGATGTTCCCTGCCAAAGGGAATATGTTTGCCGGGCAGAGATATATCAATAGCTTCGGAGAGGATGCGCCGTTTGTGCTCTTCTTTTTTCAGAAGAGATTCCCGTCCCGCTATTTCTTCTTCAACGAAATTTTTGAGTTCGTTGACCGCTTTTCCGTATGCCGGTTTTAAGTCTGGAGAGATCGTTGAAAGGGTCTTGAGTTTCGATGTCACAAGACCCTTTTTCCCGAGATACTTTACTCTAAGCTGTTGTATTGCGGAAAGTGAAGCGACCGTATC
>Ga0105152_10000725_pt1 | contig 10420 bp, 9 predicted proteins | sample LakBais05cmmetaG_FD_81534 | JGI IMG/M metagenome (GOLD analysis project Ga0105152, IMG submission 81534) | Lake sediment microbial communities from Lake Baikal, Russia to study Microbial Dark Matter (Phase II) - Lake Baikal sediment 0-5 cm | ecosystem: Environmental > Aquatic > Freshwater > Lake...
CCATCACCATTCTGGAGGGCGGCAAGCGGAAGGTCCTGCGCGGGGACTACACGGGAAAAGTGGAGCGGGTGAACGTCGGCCTGCTCACCCTCCTCCTCGACCACGGCTACCTCCCGATCCTCTGCCCGCCGGCCGCAAGCTACGAGGGGGAAGCGGTCAACGTGGACGGGGACACCGCCGCGGCCATGCTGGCCGCCGCTCTCAAGGCCCACGAATTCGTCATGCTGTCCAACGTCCCCGGTCTGCTCCGGGACCTCAAGGATCCGGCCTCCCTGATCGGCCGCATTCCCGCCAAGGCGATCGAGGACTTCATGCCGATTGCGCAAGGCCGGATGAAGCGGAAGCTCATGGCCGCCGCCATTGCCTTGCAGGGAGGCGTCACGCGCGTCGCCCTGGCGAGCGCCAACGTGCCACAGCCGGTGAGCCAAGCCCTCGCCGGCCACGGGACGGTGATCGAGTAGGAAGAGATTGGGGATTGCGGAATGCGGAATGCGGATTTGGGATTGGGGCCGACGAGCGGCTAGGGGCGAGAGACATGAACCATCGGCAGATTGAAGATCAGTTCTCCGTGGGCGTGTATCAGAAGCGGGACCTCGTCATCGTCCGAGGCGAGGGTGCCCGCGTCTGGGACGAGGCCGGGCGGGAGTACGTGGACTGCGTGGCCGGGATCGGCGTGGCGAACGTCGGCCACTGCCACCCCGCCGTGGTGGCGGCCATCCAGTCCCAGGCCGCCCGCCTCATCACCTGCAACGAGATCTTCTACAACGACGCCCGCGCCCGCGTCCTGGAGCGGCTCGATCGGATCACCCCCGAAGGCATCAACCGGTTCTTCCTCTGTAACTCCGGCACCGAGGCGGTCGAGGGCGCCATCAAGTTCGCCCGCATGGCCACTGGACGGAAGCGCGTCGTGGCCGCCATGCGCGGCTACCACGGCAAGACCCTCGGCTCCCTCAGCGCCACCTGGGAGCGGAAGTACAAGGAGCCGTTCGCGCCGCTGGTGCCCGACTTTTCCCATGCCCCCTACAACAACGTCGCCGAGTTCACGGCCGCCATCGACGACCAGACCGCCGCCGTGATCCTGGAGCCGATCCAGGGCGAGGGCGGCGTCCGCCCGGCCACGGCGGAGTTCCTGCAGGCGGTTCGCAGAGCCTGTGACGAGAAGGGCGCCCTCCTCATCATCGACGAGATCCAGACCGGTTTCGGGCGGACAGGACGCATGTTCGCCTGCGAGCACTTCGGCATCTTGCCCGACATCCTGACCATGGCCAAGGGAATCGCGGGCGGCGTCCCCATGGGGGCTATCGGGATTGATCGTCGAGTGGGCGAGATAGAAAAGCAGTCGCATACCTCCACCTTTGGCGGGAACCCGCTGGCGTGCGCCGCGGCCACCGCGGCCATCGACGTCCTCGTCGGCCAGGACCTGCCGCGACACGCGGCGGAGACGGGGGCCTACTTCGTCGAGCGGTTGCGGGCGATGGCCAGCCCCCGCGTGCGGGAGATCCGCGGCATGGGGCTGATGATCGGCCTCGAGTTGAAGGAGAAGGCCGGCCCATTCGCCCAGGCCCTGATGCAGGAGGGGGTGCTGGCGCTATTGGCGGGGACGACGGTTCTCCGTTTCCTGCCGCCCCTCGTCATCACCCGGGAGCAGATCGACCGCGTCGTGGACACCCTGGCGCACGTCCTCGGCGCCGCGCCTCGCTCGGCCGCCGAGTGAGGAACCACAGAACCACAGAGGGACGCGGGGGCGGAGGGGCCATGTCTCACATTTCCAATTTCCAATTTCCGATTTCCAATTTCCGATTCGCAATTCGCAATTCGCAATTTGCAATTTCCATTGACCCATGAACCCCCTCGCCCTCCTCACCCGCATGGTCGAGATTCCCTCCCTGTCCGGCGAGGAGTCGGCGCTGGCCGACTTCCTGGTCGAGACCATGCGCGGCCTCGGGTTTCAGGCGCACGTAGACGAGGCCGGCAACGCCGTCGGCATCCTGGGAGACGGCCCCACCGAGATCGTCCTGCTGGGCCACATGGACACGGTGCCGGGCGCGATTCCGGTGCGCGTGGAGGATGGAGAGCTGTACGGGCGCGGCAGCGTGGACGCCAAGGGGCCCCTGGCAACCTTTATCGCGGCGGCCGCCGAGGTCGGCGCCTTGCCGGGCAAGCGGATCGTGGTGGTCGGAGCGACGGAAGAGGAAGCCGCCAGCTCGAAGGGCGCCCGGCATATCGGCCGGACACGCGCACCAGCCTGCTGCGTGATCGGCGAACCCAGCGCCACGCGCGCGGTGACTCTGGGGTACAAAGGCCGGTTGATCTTCGCCTATCAGGCCGAGAGCGGTGCCAGCCATTCCGCCTCCCCCGACGAGAATGTCATCGAGACGGCCGTGGCCTTCTGGAACGGCGTGCGCCGGTGGGCGGAGACCGAGAATGCCGGGAAGAGGATGTTCGACGCGCTGGACCCGGTCCTGCGGGAGGTGCACAGCGGAAGCGACGGGCTGACCGAATCCATGCAGCTCCGGGCCTCGATCCGCATCCCCCTCGGCCAGACTCCCGAGACCGTCCAGGCGCGGATCGAGGGGCTCGCCCCGACCGGCGCCCGCCTCCGCTTCTGGGGGGCCGACCCGCCCTACCGCGCCTCGAAGAACACGCCGCTGGTGCGGGCGTTCCTGGCCGCGATTCGCGCCGAAGGTCTGGAACCGGCATTCAAGGTCAAGAGCGGAACCTCGGACATGAACGTGGTGGGCCCCGCGTGGCGCTGCCCCATCCTCGCCTACGGCCCCGGCGATTCGAGCCTGGACCACACCCCCAACGAGCACCTGAATCTTGCCGAGTACCAACAGGCCATCCGCATCCTGACCCGGGTCCTGCGACGCGTGTAGACGCCGACGGAGCAACCAAGTCAAAACCGACAACGGATCATTCCTGGTTGAAGACCTGATCGGGGCGGGACGGCAGGTAGCCACGGAGCTCGTCCACCGCGGTCCGCTCGGACAGGGGATAGTCGCAGACGTAGGCGGCCCGGGCCAGCAAGTGCGTGGCGGCGGGCGAGGTGAGAAACTGGAAGAAGACGGCCAGCAGCCCGCGCATCCAGACATCCTGGTCGGTCCCGGCGAAGTGGACCGTCGCCCCCAAGACGACGAGCACCACGCCCAGCGTCCCGGCCTTCCCGGCCGCGTGCATGCGGCAGAAGACGTCGGGGAAACGGACCAGCCCGATGCAGGCGAGGACGATCAGGAAGGTGCCCAGGAGGCACAGCGCGGCGATCAGGATCTCTTGAAGGTTTGGCATCAGAAGACCCGCCCCTTCTCCAGGAACATGGCGATGGCGGCCGATCCCAGAAAACCCACTAACATCAGAATCCAGACGGCGTCGAAGTACAGAACCGAGTTCCACTGGATACAGAGCACGCAGATCACACAGATCAAGACCGCGGCCAGCGTGTCGAAGGCCACGGCCCGGTCGGCCGCCTTGGGGCCGATGAGCATCCGGTACAGGCAGAGAATGCCGCTCACCAGGAGGGACGCCAGGCAGAACTTCAGGGCGACGACGAGGAACAGGCTCATGATCGGCGCTCCTCCCGCGTGAAGCGCAGGATGGGAGCTTCCAGGGAGTCTTTGGTGGCCTGCCGCAGTCCGTCCAGGTCGTCCCCCACATCGATGGCGTGCATCACGATGACTTTCCGGTCGTCGGAGACGTGCACCGAGATGGTCCCCGGCGTCAGCGTGATCGAGTTGGCGAAGCTGGTGATCTCGAAGTCGGTGGCGGCGGTCAGCGGCACCGCGATGAAGCCCGGCTTGATCCTCGCCGACGGGGACAGCACCAGCTTGGCCACCTGGTAGTTGGCCATGGTCAGCTCCTTCATGAACTTGAAGAAGTAGATCACGGCATACGAGATCCTGCGAAGCATCAGCGTCCCTCCTCGGCGCGAGCCACCACCTGAGCCGACGGGCGAGGCATCTCGGCCAGTCGCTGTTGCCTCGCGCCCAGGACGACCCGGATGTACTCCTCCGGCTTGGTGATTGTCTCCGCGGCCCGGGTGGCCAGCCCCAGGAACGGCTGGGCGAAGAGGCCCATCACGATGGTGAAGGCGACCAGGACCGCCGTGGGGGCCATCATCCCGCGGTACCCCGCCGGCACCGCCTGGTTCCGCCGCTCGCCCCAGAAGGCGTAGGACCAGATCTTGCTCATGGAGTACAGCGTGAGAAAGCTGGTGATTACCGCGATGAAGACGACCACGTAGTTGCCGCCGGCAAGGGCGGCCTGGGCCAGGACGAACTTGCTCAGGAAGCCCGAGAAGGGCGGCATCCCGGCCAGGGACAGCGCCGCGACGATGAAGAGGCCGCCGACGCCAGGGGCCACATCCAGGATCCCGCCCATCTGCTTCAGGTGCTGGGAGCCGCTCACCCGCTCGGCGATCCCGCCGACCAGGAACAGGCACGACTTCACCACGATATGGTGGACGACGTAGAAGATGGTGCCCGCCACGGCCAACTGGACCACCCGCGGGTCGGGGCTGCCCGCCAGGCCGATCCCCATCACCATGTAGCCGACCTGGCTGATGATGTGCCAGGAAAGGATGCGACGGATGTCCCAGCGGCACATCGCCCCCAGCACCCCCAGCAGCATGGTGAGGCCGGACAGGAACAGCAGGACGTCCAGGGCGAACTGGTACCCCTCTTGCCGGAAGCAGAGAACGAAGACCCGCAGGAGCGAGTAGACGCCCACCTTGGTCAGGATCCCGGCGAAGTAGCCGTTCACCCCCGGCGGCACCACCGGGTACGAATCGGGCAGCCAATAGATCAGGGGGAACGTGGCCGCCTTCAGGGAAAAGACCACGAGCAGGAGCATGGAGGCCGCGGTGACCATGCCGGCCCGCTGGCCGGTGATCTGGGCAGTGCGCACCGCGAGGTCCGCCATGTTCAGCGTGCCCACGGTGGCGTACACCACCCCGCAGCCCACCACGAAGAGCGTGGAGCCGATGCTGTTGATGGCGACGTACTTCAGGGTCTGACGGACCTGGGCCGGGCTGGCTCCCACCATCATCATCCCGTACGAGGCCATCAGCATCACTTCGTACGCCACGAACAGGTTGAAGACGTCTCCCGTGATGAAGGACCAGTTCACGCCCAGAAGCATGGCCTGCATCAGGGGATAGAAAAAGTACCGCTGCTGCTCTTCCGTCACGGTCCAGAAGGAGTAGAACTGGACCAGCATCCCGAGTCCGGAGGAGAGGCACAGCATGATACAGGTGAGCCGGTCGGCGACAAAGGCCACGCCCCAGGGCGCCATCCAGCCGCCGATGACCACCACCTGGACGCCGTGCGCGTCCACGTAGAAGAGGAGCCAGAACACCCAGGCCGTGAGCGCCAGACTGGAGCAGAACGCCACCGCCTTCTCCAGGCGAAAGCGGCCGTTCAGGAGCGCCAGGATCATGGCCGTGAAGAACGGGATCAGGATGGCGAGGATCAGGCTGTTCATCGGCGCTTTGCTTTCCGCTTCGGCGCGGGTGTCCCCGCCGCCTGCCGCCCCTTGCCCATCCTGAGGAGCCGGACGGGGCCGGCGGCCGCTCCGCTCACGTCACCTCCGTGCGCCAGGGCGGCTGCGGGGACCAACTCCCCCTCGAGTGTGAAGTCGTCGTCCACCGGCAGCTCCTGGGGGTTGTCGGTGCCGTGATCCTGGTAGACCCGGTAGCAGATGGTGAGCATCAGGGCGCTGACGGCGAAGCTGATGACGATCGCGGTCAGGATGATGTCCGGCGGCAGCGGGTCCATCAGGCCCGCGGCGGTCTTGGGGTCGGCCCCGACGAACGGGGCACCGCTGTCGCGGGTGTATCCCCCCACGGTGATCAGCAGCAGGTTCGTGGCGTTCGAGTAGAGGCCGAAGCCCATCACGACCCGGAGCAGGTTCGGCCGCAGGATCAGGTAGGTTCCCGCCGCGAAGAGCACCGCGATGCCGACCGCCATCGGCAGTTCCATCAGCGTCCCTCCTGGGCCAGCTCGACGAAAACGGTCATCAGCGTCCCCAGCACGATGAGGTACACCCCGAGGTCGAAGAAGGTCGCCGTGGGCAGCTCGTAGAGGCCGATCACAGGCAGATCGAAGTGCCAGATGGCGTGCTGCATATACGGGCGCCCCATCAGAAAGGGAACCGTCCCGGTGGTCACGGAGATCAGCAGGCCGATCACCGACACTTTCCACCAGCGGAACCGCGCCGCTTTCGCCGTGCCGAAGGCCAGCAGATACATGGCCCCGGCCGCGCCCGCCATGACGCCGGCCACGAACCCGCCGCCGGGCATGTTGTGCCCCTGCATGAAGATCACGATGGACACCCACACGGTCAGCGGCACGGCGACACGCGAGACCGTGCGAAGAATCGGGTCGCCGCTCATGCCGCCTTCCTCCGCGCCCGGAGCAACCCATACACCAGGAGGCCCACCAGGACCAGGACGGTGATCTCCCCGTTGGTATCAATGGCCCGGAAATCCACGATGATGACGTTCACCGCGTTCGCCCCGCCCGCCTGGGCCATGGAGCGGGTCAGGTACTCCGCGCCCAGATTCTTGAGCTCGCGGAACTGTGGGCTGGTGGAGAGCAAGACGAAGCTGAACATGGAAAAACCCACGGCGGCGGAGATCGCCAGGTTGACGAAGCGCCGCATGGGCGGGAGTCCCTCCGGCCGGAAGATGGGCATATAATAGAGGACCAGGAGCAAGAAGATCGTCGAGACGGTCTCGATCAGGATCTGGGTGAGCAGGATGTCCGGCGACCGGTAGACCACGAAGAGGAGTGCCGTGAGAAACCCGTTGGAGGTCAGCGCGATGGCCGCGCCCACCCGCGTGGTGGAGCGGGCGACCATCACCGCCGTGAACCCCAACATCCCGCAGAGGGTCAGGCCGTACCAGGTCATCTCCTGCAGGCTGATCGGCACCTGGAGGACCGAGATCCCCGCCCGCTGCAGGGCGAGGCCGGAAAGCCCCACGGTGAAGACGAGCGACCCCGCCAGGTACCAGCGGAGCGAGCCGCTCTGCCAGCGCACGCTGAAGCCGACGGCCGCGGCCGTCACCGCCTCGAGCCCCTTGTCCCAGAGTGCCTGCATGGTCGGGATCCCTCTGGACACCTCATGGAGACGGTCCAGTGCGGCACGCCCGACATAGATCCCGATTCCCAACGAGAGCGAGACGATCGACAGCAGGATCGGCCCCAGATAGGTCAGAGCCAGGGACAGGTGCAACTCCGTCCGGGGGGCCGACGAGAAGTGGCTGACCAACTCACCGGTGACCGGCGCGAAGAGCCCCAGTCCGACGGCGAGGCCCGCCAGGATGGCCGGCGACAGCCAGAGGCCCGGTCCCGCCTCGTGGGCGTGCCGGGCCGCCGTCGTCGGCGACCCGAAGAAGACCCCGAAGACGATGCGGCAGGCGACGGCGACCAGGAAGGCGTTGGCCAACACCACCAGCGTCACCACCAGCCAGGATGGGACCCAGCCGTGAAGCGGCGTCCCGTCCAGGAGCTGGGCGTAGAGCGCCTCTTTCGCCAGGAATCCAAAGGAAGGCCACACCCCCGCCAGGGAAAGCGCTGCCATGGCGCACAGGATACACGTGAGGGGCATCGTCCGCCGCAAGCCGCCCAGCTCGCGGATGTCCCGCGTGTGGGTGGCGTGTTCCACGATCCCGACCACCAGGAACAACGCCCCCTTGTACATGGCGTGGGAGAACATCTGCAAGGCGTCCTGCCCCGCTGCGCCCAGGCCGTAGAGCATGGTGACCATGCCGAGCGTGGCCACGGTGGTCTTGGCCAGGATCCCCTTGAGGTCGGTGTCCAGGAAGGCCTGCACCCCGCCCAGCAGGAACGTGACCAGGCCGATGGGGACCAGGACCCCCGCCCAGACGGGCGAGGCGCCGAAGATCGGCAGGAACCGCCCCAGCAGGAAGACGCCCGCCCACACCATGGTGGCGGCGTGGAGATACGTGGACACCGGCGTGGGCGCCACCATCGCCCCGGGCAGCCAGAAGTGGAACGGCCACTGGGCTGACTTCGTCATGGCACCGACCAGAACCAGGAGGAGCGCCGCCAGGAAGAGCGGCGAGCCCGCCAGCCGATCCCGCAGCGCCGCCTGCTCGGTCAGGGCGCGGAGGCTGAAACTCTCGGTCGTCATCCCGACGATCAGGAAGCCGATCATCATGGTCAGGCCGCCCAGGGCGGTGACGAGGAGGGCCGTGAGGGCTCCCTTCCGGGCCTTCTCCTGCTCGTACCAGAAACCGATCAGCAGGAAGGATGTCAGGCTGGTGACCTCCCAGAAGATGAAGAGCAATATCAGGTCGTCGGCCAGCGCCACGCCCAGCATGGCCCCCATGAAGGCCAGGAGCGCCGCGTAGTAGCGACCGACGCGGGCAGGCGCCAGGGCCGGAATGTAGCTCAGCGAGTAGATCCCGACGAGGGCGCCGATTCCGGAGATGAGCAACGCAAAGCAGAGACCAAACGGGTCTCCCTGGAAGCTCAGGGCCACCTTGAGGCCGGGGATCCACTCGCGCACGAAAACGACGGCCCCGCCGGCCGTGGCGAGCTGGAGGCACCCGACGAACGAGCCGGCGGCGGCGAGCACCATCAGGATGCCCGTGCGCTGCCCCGCGAGCCGCCCGATCCAGAGGGCCAGCGCCGCCGCGCCGAAAGGCACAAACACGATGGCGGGAAGCAGCAGTTCGAGTTGTGGCATGCGTGTCTTCCTCGAAAGAAGACCGACAGAGCAACCACTCAGGGATAGGGGAACGGGCTAATGGACCCGCCGAGGAGCGTGCGGAACATCCGGCGCAGCGGCTGGGTTCTGGGCTCGATCCGTCCGATCCCGCATCCTCCGCGGCCGTCCAGACGGCTGCGGAGACCTACCGACGTCGCGAAAGCGGTCAGACCCTAGCACAGCCGCTCCCGAAAAAAAAGCCCCGAGATTGTCAGATGGTTCGAGTTGCGGACAAATGGTCCGTCGTCGATCGTCCGCGGTCGGTCTCGCCCGAGATCGGCCGGCCTCACTTCCGCCAGAACTCGGGGACGAAGAGGACGACGACCGAATAGACCTCCAGCCGACCGACCAGCATGGCGAACGAGCAGACCCACTTGGAGGCCAGCGTGAAATGGAAATAGTTCTCCACCGGACCGACGGTGCCCAGGCCCGGGCCGACGTTCCCGAGCGTCGCCGCGATCGCCGAGATCGAGGTGAGCACATCGTTTCCCAGCCACGCCAGGGCGGCGGACGACCCGACGAACGTCAGCATGTACAGGACGAACATGGACTGGACACCCTGGGCCACGTCGGGCGGAACGATGCGCCCGTTGTACCAGGTCGCCCGCACGGCTTTCGGGTGGATGATCCGGAAGATCTGGTTGGCGGCGATCTTGAGCAGCAACCAGACGCGGACGCACTTGATGGCCCCGCCGGTCGAGCCGGCGCAGCCCCCCACGAACATCAGGACCAGGAGGATGTAGTGGCCATAGGGCGGCCACTTCTCGAAGTCCTCGGTCACGAATCCGGTCGTGGTGATGATCGAGACCACCGAGAAGAGGGCGTGGCGGAGCGCCGTGAAGAAGCTGGGGTAAAGCGTCTTCGCCATCAGACTGATCGCGACCGTGAGGGTGCAGAACCCCACCACACCGGAATAAAAGCGGAATTCTTCATCCGTGCCGTACCCGCGCCAGTCCCGCTTGGCGAGCGCGTTGTAGTGCAAAAGGAAGTTGGCCCCCGCGATGAACATGAAGGCCGAAATGACCAGATCGACGTACGTGCTCTGGTAGTGCCCGACGCTGGCGTTCTTGGGCGAGAAGCCGCCCGTCCCCATCGTGCCGAACATGTGGGTCAGGCTGTCGAACAGGTTCATGCCGCCCGCCATCAGGAACACGACTTCGGCAAGGGAGATGACGCTATACACGACGTAAAGGCGCCGAGCCGTCTCCTGGACCCGCGGCACCAGCTTGTCGACCGTCGGTCCCGGCACCTCGGCCTTGTAAAGCTGCATCCCCCCGGCCCCCAGGGCGGGAAGGACCGCCAGCGACAGCACCACGATCCCCATCCCGCCAAGCCAGTGGGTGAGGCTTCGCCAGAAGATAATCCCGGCGGGCTGGGCCTCGATGTCCGCCAGGACGCTGGCCCCCGTCGTCGTGAAGCCCGACATGGCCTCGAAGTAGGCGTCCGTATACGTCGGGAACGTCCCGTAGATGTAGAACGGCAGCCCCCCGAACCCCGCGGTGAGGATCCAGGCCAGGGTGACGATGCAGATCCCCTCCCGGTGATTGACCTCCCCCTCCTTGGGGGTCAGGCCGTACGTCGCGCCGGCGGCCAGCATCGTGATGGCGAACGACCACAGGATCGCCGGGATGTCGTTGGTCTTGTAGTAGAGCGAGAACGGAATCGCCGTGAGCATGAACGGCGCGACCGCGAG
>Ga0105152_10000726_pt1 | contig 10403 bp, 5 predicted proteins | sample LakBais05cmmetaG_FD_81534 | JGI IMG/M metagenome (GOLD analysis project Ga0105152, IMG submission 81534) | Lake sediment microbial communities from Lake Baikal, Russia to study Microbial Dark Matter (Phase II) - Lake Baikal sediment 0-5 cm | ecosystem: Environmental > Aquatic > Freshwater > Lake...
ATTTAGGGCGACCTTGACCCCTTTGATACGTGTAAGATAAATCTCCCGTGCCGCGTTGAGGTCTAAACGGACTCGGGTGGTTGCTTCGTTGAGAACAGCTTTATAGAGGAGTTGTCCGCCGACGATCAGGGCGACGCCACATACCAAGATGGATACGCCGAGAAAACTGAGGATGAGCTTAGACCGAGTGGAGTAAAACAATTCGTGCTTCCCCTTTCAAAACCTTCTGCGATTGGATTATAACAGTTAGCTCCTTTAGTTTCAAAACGATTCGTCGCCGAAGGATTTCACTGTAATCTAAGATTACAAAATCTCCCCGGGGACAAAAGGGAGATGGATAATGAAGGTGGTTCCAAGGCCTTCTTCACTTTCCACCTGAATCTGGCCGCCATGTTGGTCCACGATTTCTTTAACGATGGTCAGCCCCAAGCCGGTGCCAATGACGTGCTTGACATTTGAGGCCCGAAAGAACTCTGTAAACAAACGAGGTATTTCGTCCTTGGGTATTCCGATACCGCTATCGCTGAGGACAATGCGAACGGTTTCATTGGCGCCAGGCCAAAAGGTCATCCCGATGCGTCCGCCCTCAGGAGTGTATTTGATGGCATTCGAAACAAGATTTTCCAGCATCTGTTCGACCATCTCCTGGTCACCCTTAATTTTGGGCAAATCCTCCGGAACAGTTACCTTGAAGGAGAGATTCTTTTGGGCTGCCTTTTCCTGGAAGGTCTGGTGGATCCGGTCCGTCACAACTTTGAGGTTCATTGGTCTGTATTCCAGCTGCCGTTGTCTGTTTTTACTCTTTGCCAAGGTCATGAGTTCATCGATCATTACGAGCATATTTTGAACCCGTTGATCAATCCGGCACAGATGTTTTCGCAGCTTATCATTCATGTCACCCAGGTAGCCGTCTTGAACCACCTCGACCATGCTGGCCATTGCAGCCAGCGGCGCCCGAAGGTTATGAGCGACTCGATTCATAAACCGGGATCGTTCCTGAATCAGGTTTTCAATGGCCTCATAAGCCCGGGCGTTTTCGATGGCGATGGCCACCAGCCCGGCTGCCTGACGGAAGAAATTCAACTCATCCGGGCCAAACTGCTCCGGCCGAGTGGAGTAGGCTCCCAAGATACCGATGACCCGGTTTTCTACGATTAAAGGTACAAACTGAACCGATTTCACTCGGGCTGCTTCCAGATCTTCTCCAAACTGAAAACTCTCCCGTTGGGTCACATGGCCGGTAACGAAGGGGTCGCCCTCGATGACCCTGCGGTTGAGGGGGCTTTTTGCCACCTCTACCACCTTGTTCTTGAGAAACTCCGCTGGCAATCCGTGAGCCGCAGCATACTGTAAGAATTTTCCGTCCTCACTCAGAAGTTTGACTGAGATAGCCTGAACATCCATCACCCGGGCCAGTTCCGACGTCGCAATATTGAGGACCTGTTCAAGGCGCTGTGTGGACCCAATGGCCTGGGTCATGGTATAGAGGGTATTGAGTTTGTCATTGAGTGTTGTGACCGCCTCAGTGAGTTCGGCTAGATCGAGGATTCGTTTCTCGAGCATTCGCATCACGGCCGTGATAGAGATGGCGGTGATGAAGATGAAACCGGCAAAAAACCCGAAAATCACTATCAGGTGGAAAGGTTGTTGCCTCAGATTGATGGCCTTTCCTTGGAAGAGCAAATGGTGATGGGGCATCCAACCCAGGTAGTCAGCGGCAGCCATCAGGCCCATGCCTGCGGCGGCGATGACAGCAAAACTGTAAGTGGAACGGCGGGACAGAAAAATAGCAGAAAAGGTGATGTGGAAGATGAAAAAAAAGATGAACGGGCTCGCCAGGCCGCCTGTGAAATGGATGAGGAGAAACATGGTGCCATAGTCAAAGCCCACCTGCCAGTAGGTGAAACGTTCGATAGATTCCTTCTGATGGGTTTCACTCTTAACCCGCCGGCTCAAAAAAAAGAAAACGACATTGTAGGTCAGAATAAAACCGGCCAACAATAGAAGGGCACTCGCCTTGAACTCGACCCCAATCCAATGGGCGACGGCAATCCCTATCCCCATACTCACGGGGACGCACCAGCGTAGTTTGATGAACCAAAGTGTTCTCTCCTTCAGTTCACCCAGGATAATCTTTCTACGCTTGTCGAGTTCATCAGGCAAGTTGAGCAGGCCTGCTCCCTTTGCCGGATCGGCCATGCCTTTCCTCCAATTCCGGGGCTAAGATCAGCCTCCGGCCAGGATGCCCTCGATCTTAGCCATGAGCTTCTTTGTGTCGACCGGCTTTTCGAACATCCACCGGGCAGGCCATTCTTCTCCCGTGATGTGCTGGAATTTGTCGGGTCCCTCCTTCCGGACCTTTTCAAGGAAACTGGTTAAGAGGATGATGGGAAGGTCTTTGAACCCGGGTTTTTTCTTGAGTTCGTAAGCCAAATCAAACCCTTCGGTATCAGTGGCCATCATGACATCCAAGATCATGAGGTCGGGCCTCTTGGCTTTCAGTGCTTCAAGGGCCTCCGTACCGTTTGCTGCAGTTCGGACCGTAAAGCCATGGTTCTCCAAGATGATCTGAAGAGAGTCACGAAAGTCTGGGTCGTCGTCCACGAGAAGAATTTGGCCCTTGGTCGCCATATTGCCTCCTTTTGCGATCAGATGAGCTGAATCATCAAGGGCCTCGGTCGCATCGCAACGCAGGCAGCGCCGGGCCTCGGCCAAGGCCATCTCCAGGGTGTAGCCCAGTTCCACCTCGCGGAAATCGGTCCGTCGCACCTTAGACGGAGCCTTCGGCATCGAGATCTGAGGCTGCTCCACTGGCTCCTCGTCCGCCTTTAAAGGTATGTCAATCATTTCTTCAGCCGGAGCTATCCATGGCTGCTCCCTATTGGCCACCCGAATTGCAGTATCTATTGCCCGGGCTGCGTTTTGGCCGGCTTTGATTGCATCAACGACCATGGCGGGATCTGTAACCACATCTCCGCCAGCCCACACCTTAGCATTGGTTGTACGGAGGTTCTTATCCACTTTGACCATGGCCCGGTTTCTCTCTATGCCACTCTCCTCGGGCAAAAAATCGAGATCAGCCGCCCGGCCTATGGCGGTTATTACCGTCTCTGCCTTTTCAATAAATTCCGAGCCCAATATCGGCTTTGGTGTTCTACGGCCGCTTTGGTCAAACTTATTCGGCCGCATCTGGGTTAGTTCAAGCCCTCTCACCTTCCCATATTGGGTGATCACCCTTACCGGAGCCACCAGATGCATGATCCGTACGCCTTCTTCCTCTGCTGCCTTGATCTCCCCTGCCTGTGCTGGCATGTCGTTGCGCTCGCGACGGTAATAAAGGGTGACCTTTTTCGCCCCCAAACGGATAGCTGTGCGAGCAGCGTCTACGGCTGAGATTCCTCCGCCGATCACAGCGACATTTCTGCCCACCCCGATTCCTTTGCCCAGGTTGTGCATCCGGAGAAACTCAACAGCGCCGACCACTCCTTCGACGTCCTCTCCAGGGATGTTCAGAGAAGAACTTTTTTGTGCGCCCGTTGCTAGGTAAATGATATCAAAGTTCCTATCCAACTCTTCAAAAGTAACATCGCGCCCCACGCGGGTGTTGGTCCGAAGTTGCACGCCGGTTTGAAGGATATCTTCGATCTCGCGATCAAGCTCGTTTCGTGGGAGTCTGTAGTCAGGAATGGACCAGCGAAGCATGCCCCCTGCTTCAGGCAACTCTTCGAAAACGGTGACCCCATATCCCCGTTTCTTAAGCTCCAGGGCAGCGGTTAACCCTGAAGGCCCTGCACCGATAATAGCCACCTTCTCCTTCCGGAGGGTCGGCAAGGGTTCTACTTTAGGTCGCTTCGCATTGTCGGTGATGAACCGCTTAAGGTGCATGATGGCCACTGGCTCATCGAGTTGGCCCCGACGGCATTTCATCTGGCAGTTATGCCCGCAGATCCGACCGCACACGCTTGGAAAGGGATTTGTCCGTTTGAGTATTTTGTAAGCGTCATCGATGCGGCCGGCCCGAATCAGGGCAATGTAGGCGGGGGCGTCCATGCCAACGGGACAGGTGTGCTGACAAGGGCTCTTAAACAGTTCTGAACAAACTGCGGCAGGGCAGCGCTTGTCAAGGATATGAGCTTCATACTCCTGCCGGAAGTGGCGGATGGTGCTCAGTATTGGATTAGCCGCGGTTTGGCCCAGACGACAAAGGGCTGTGTCTTTGATCCTTTGTGCCAGGCCTTCAAGAAGTTCAATATCTCCCTCGCGGCCTTCGCCCCGGCAGATCCTCTGGAGGATCTCTAGCATCCGTTTGGTCTCCACCTGACAACGGGTACACTTACCACAGACCTCGTTCTGGCAGAAATCCATAAAGTAACGGGCCATGTCCACCATGCAGGTATCATCATCCATCACGATCATGCTAGAGCCCATGATTGCGCCAACCTTAGTTAGAGCGTCATAGTCGATGGGGGTATTTAGGTGCTCCGGAGGTATGCACCCACCGGACGGCCCTCCCAAATGAACGGCTTTGAACTTCTTTCCGCCGGGAATGCCACCACCCATGTCGAAGACGATTTCACCCACGGTGGTGCCCATAGGCACTTCAACTAAACCGATGCTATTGACCTTGCCGGTCAGGGAAAAAAGCTTGGTGCCTTTGGACGACTCTGTTCCTACATCGGCATAAGCCTCCCCCCCCAGTAGAATAATCCGAGGTATGTTAACATAGGTCTCAACATTGTTGAAGAACGTTGGCTTCTCCCACAATCCCGATACAGCTGGAAAGGGGGGGCGAGGCCGGGGCATACTGCGCCGTCCTTCGATCGCACCCATCAATGCTGTCTCCTCACCACATACGAACGCACCAGCCCCCTGATGCACCTCTATGTCGAAATCGAACCCTGATCCGAGAATGTCTTTGCCAAGAAGTCCATGTGCACGGGCTTGGTCAATAGCGAGATTAAGCCTTTTCACCGCCAGTGAATATTCAGCTCGGCAATAGATATAACCTTGGTGTGCCCCGATCGCTTTTGCCGCAATGACCATCCCATCAAGCACGGCATGAGGGTCTCCCTCTATCACGCTGCGACTCACAAAAGCGCCTGGATCACCTTCATCTGCAGTGCAGAGTACATACCTAACATCTTCTTTAGAGTTGGCGCAGAATTCCAACATGATCCCTGTGGGAAAGCCACTATCCCCCCGCCCCCGAAGGCCTGAGATCTTAACTTCAGAAATAATTACCGAAGGAGTCATCTTGAGGGCCTTGGCCGCCGCGAGATAGCCGTCGCGCCAGATATAGTCATCGATCCTATCAGGATCGATCAAACCCTTATTACGAAGAACCCAGGATTGCTGAAGGGCAAAAAATTTAAGCTCTGAGATGTGTGGGATGATGCCTTCTAAATCCGACTTATTTGGCACCGGTTCTTCATTCACTGCTTTGCCCCGCGCAAGTGCAAAGTCGACTTGAACCTTACCGCCCAGAACGTGCTGTTTAAAAATCTGCTTCGCCTTCTGGTCGTCAACCCGCTGATAAATTACCGGCTCCTGACCCAATAGCTCCACAGTTATCAACGGCTCCCGGCTACACAGCCCAATACACCCTGAGCTACTGACAGCGATATCCGGCCGGCCACATTCCGATATTTCTTGGAGCAGCCGATTCATCACTTTCTGTGCACCTGAAGCGAGTCCGCAGGTACCCATGTGAACCGTTATCCTTCCCGTGTAGCCATCCCTTCGCAGTTCTTTTTCATTCCCGACTCGATTCTTGATGGCCATCAAATCCTCTTTTGTCATCTTCTTGGCGGCCATGTCATTCTCCTGAACTCGCGGACCCATCAGATGCATTCACGGTCTATCTCCTTTCTCCTATTTTGCCTCGTACAAAAGTTCACAAGTGACCCAAAATTTTTCGGAAAGGAAATTTCAACCGGATTGTATAAAAGGTTTCCTTTCCACAGGCTTGCGTTAACGGGAACATCTTCAAATTAACATTTTAAAAAAAAGATCTCAAGAAGAATTCGCAATAATAGAGAAGATAAAATAGCATAACTCATTAAAATCATTTAGTTCTCAAAGTCTCGATATTTTCTACAAAATCTGATATGATTTCTTTGCAGGAGGGTATTTATGGATATGAAGGAAGCGGATGAAATGAGAAAGAGATACCCAGAGAAATTTGTGTCAGAAGAGAGGATATTTAGCCATATCCATCGAGGAAACAGAATATTTATCGGGACGGGGTGCGGCGAGCCTCAATATCTTGTTCTTGCCCTCATCCGTTATGTCGAGTCTCATCCCAAAGCTTTTTATGATACTGAGGTGTTCCACGTATGGACCCTTGGCCTTGCTCCTTACGCAGAGGAAAGATTTAAGTCAAATTTCCGTCATAACTCTTTCTTCATTGCGAACAATACAAGAGAGGCGGTCAACAAAGGAGTTGCTGATTATACCCCAATATTTTTATCGAAGGTTCCGGACTTAATTCGTCGCGGTCTTGTACCCATCGATGTCGCTCTCATCCAAACCTCCCCACCCGATGATCATGGCTACATGAGTCTGGGGGTGAGCGTTGATATTGTCAAGGCGGCCACAGAGAGAGCTTCACTGGTGATCGCTCAGGTTAATTCAAATATGCCACGTGTTCACGGAGACGGATTCATTCATATCGAAGATGTGAATTTTATCATCCCCTATGATGAACCGATATTGGAATATGTTTCAGAAGCAGATAGCGACATTGCACAGGAGATTGGGAAATATGTCTCCCGTCTCATTAGGGATGGGGAAACAATCCAGGTGGGATACGGAAGCATACCTAATGGGATTCTTTCAAATCTTGATGAGAAGAGGCATTTAGGCGTCCACACGGAACTTCTGACGGACGGCATCGTAGCGTTGATGAAGAAACGTGTGATCGACAATACAAAGAAAAGTATCCATCCTGGAAAGACAGTCGCCGCATTCTGCATGGGCAAGAAAGAAACCTATGAATATATCCATGATAACCCCGCTATTGAATTTAGAACGATCGACTATACGAACAATCCTCTGGTCATCGCCCAGCATCATCATATGACGGCGATCAACACGGCTCTGGAGATTGACCTGACGGGTCAGGCCACTGCAGAATCCCTCGGGAAGCTATTTTATAGTGGCGTTGGAGGCCAAGCTGACTTTATGAGAGGCGCCGTTTTGTCGCCTAACGGTAAAACCATCCTGGCCATGCAATCCACAGCGAAGGGAGGGACTCTCTCAAGGATCGTCCCTTTTCTGAAAGAAGGGGCGGGTGTGACACTTCATCGAGGCGATGTTCATTATGTGGTGACCGAATATGGGATTGCCTACTTACAGGGGAAGAATGTCCGAGAACGGGCAATGGAATTGATCTCCATCTCCCATCCGAAATTCAGAACCTGGCTGATAGAAGAAGCGAAAAAACTCAATTTTATCTTCAGGGATCAGGCATTCATACCGGGAAAGAGAGGGGAATATCCCGAGGCCTTGGAAACCCATAGAACAACAAAGACGGGTACGGAGATCCTTCTCCGGCCGGTGAGGATAAGCGATGAGCCTTTACTAAAAGACTTTTTCTATTCTCTCTCAGACAACAGCCTCTACCGCCGGTTCATCTCGGTAAGGCAGGATATGCCCCACGAGCGCCTTCAGGAATTTGTGGCCATTGACTATACACGGGAGATGATCATCCTTGCCGCAATTCAAAAAGAAGAAAAGGAAGTGATCGTAGGGGTCGGACAGTTTGGGATTAACCAGACAATCCATACTGCAGAGGTTGGATTTGCAGTGAGGGACGACCATCAGAACAAAGGAATCGGAACGGAGTTGCTCTCCTACCTTACCTTTCTGGCGAAGAAACAGGGGCTCCTTGGTTTCTATGCAGAAGTGCTGGTTGAAAACAGGCCCATGCTCCATCTCTTTGAGAAGATGGGATTCGATATGAAGAAGAGGCGTGAGGAAGGGGTGTATGAACTGGAGATGACGTTCCGATGAGATGAAAATAAAAGCAATTTCAAATGTCAAAGCCCCTGCCTGCGGCAGGCAGGGGCTTTGACATTTGGGTTTTAGGTTCCGCCATATTAGTAGACCTGGTCAGGGAACGTATTGACCTTTAAATCTCTCTCCAGCATCTTATACATTTTGGGGCTTTCCCACTCCTCATCAAAGGCCTCAACGAAAATGCCATCATAGATGGCCCAACTCCTTCCCCGGACCGTTTTCTCCATTCCCTTTCTGCGAAAAGGGGTTGAATCATCCAGTTTTTCGTAAAGTAACCCTCCCGGTTGAAACTCCTTGTGGATCCTTTCCATCATCTTGCCGCCTTTGAAGTAGGTAAATCCATGTCTCTCCCACAATATGGCATTGTGATAAAAAAAAGCACCCATGGTGATGGTCTTCAGCCCCAAAGGTACCGTGAATGCTTCCAGAGACTTTACAAATTCTTTAACTAGGCGTAATCCATGCCTGACCATTCCAGGGGCGAGACCAGCCTCCATGGCCCGGACCTCTTCAGGGATATTCCTCGATCGTGTACCGAGTAAGGTCTCCCTTCCAAATTCGTCGACATCTACATTAAATCTCTCTGAAAAAGGATTGTTGATGATCAGAAAGTCAAGATAAAGGCTCTGCATGAAGGCCTCCAGGGAGACCTGACACGAGAAGATACAATCTTTGTCCTCTTTTCTGTTTTTTACCTCGATGCATGCAAAATTTTCGTCAGGGGGGAATATCCCTGTGACGACTCTTTCTCCAAATCGATTCGTTAACGTCTGACGGTCAATTTGAAACATCTCGAATATGGCTTCAGGAACAAGGCGGAGGTAAATCGAATTCCGCTCCTCTTTAGGGAGTCGGTTGAGCTTCGCTATCGAGAAAGTCATCGTCTAATTGTTTGGAATTGTATGGAAGGGTACCCTGCCCTCAGTCATTTTTTACCGAGGGCAGGCCAATGAGCCATTTCGTCGCACAAACAATTGCTTATTTACAATCTCTCTCCAGCAAGTTGTATCACAATGCTGGGATCGGTGAGGGTGGACGTGTCGCCCAACTCCTCGATCCTGCCCTCTGCTATCTTCCTCAATATCCTCCTCATGATCTTTCCACTCCGCGTCTTGGGAAGAGCATCAGCAAATTGGAGCTTGTCCGGTGTCGCGATCGGGCCAATAACCTTTCTCACATGGGCCAGAAGCTCTTTCCGCATTTCTTCGCTCCCCTTCACGCCAGCCTTTAGAGTGACAAAAGCATATATCCCCTGACCCTTCACCTCGTGAGAAATGCCTATCACTGCTGCCTCCGCTACTGAACGGTGGGACACCAGGGCACTTTCCACTTCTGCTGTTCCGATCCGGTGACCTGAAACGTTGATGACATCGTCGATCCTACCCATGAGCCAATAATAACCGTCCTCATCCTTCTTTGCCCCATCGCCCGTAAAGTAGTGACCAGGAAAAACAGTGAAATATGTTTCCTTAAACCTCTTCCGCTCTGGATCGTTCCAGAACCCTCTTAACATACCTGGCCAAGGTTTCGCAATAACGAGAGAGCCCCCTTCTTCAACATCGCACTCACTGCCATCCTCTCTGAGGATCTTCGGAACGATGCCGGGGAAAGGAAAAGTGGCTGAGCCCGGCTTCAATGGAGTGATCGGCAATGGACTGATCAGAAACCCGCCTGTCTCTGTCTGCCACCAGGTATCCATAATTGGACACCTCTCCTGACCTACATTCGTGTAATACCACTTCCATGCCTCTGGATTAATGGGTTCACCCACCGAACCAAGAAGCCTCAGGCTGGAAATACCCCTATGCTTCACCCATGCCTCACCTTCTCGCATTAATGCCCTGATGGCTGTGGGCGCAGTGTAAAATACGCTTACCTTATACCTTTCGACGATCTCCCAGAATCTGTCAGGGTTGGGATACGTTGGAACACCTTCAAACATTAGAGTCGTACCCCCAAGCGCCAAGGGGCCATATACCACATAGCTGTGACCGGTCACCCACCCAATGTCTGCTGTGCAAAAGAAAACATCTTCTTCTTTAATATCGAAGACCCACTTCAGAGTCTGATACACAAAGAGGAGATATCCTCCTGTAGTATGAACGACCCCCTTGGGTTTGCCTGTACTCCCACTGGTGTAAAGGATGAAAAGAGTATCTTCTGCATCCATTAACACGGGTTCACAGGAAAGCTTTATGTCCTCTTTTGCCATCTCCTCATGCCACCATACATCCCTCTCTTTCACAAAAGGCACATCGATCCCCAATCTCTTGACGACAATCACCTTCTCAACGCCGGGGCAATCTTTCAACGCCTCATCGGCATTGATCTTGTTTTGAACGATCCTGCCGTTTCTGTAATATCCGTCCGCAGTGATTAGGACC
>Ga0105152_10000727_pt1 | contig 10395 bp, 6 predicted proteins | sample LakBais05cmmetaG_FD_81534 | JGI IMG/M metagenome (GOLD analysis project Ga0105152, IMG submission 81534) | Lake sediment microbial communities from Lake Baikal, Russia to study Microbial Dark Matter (Phase II) - Lake Baikal sediment 0-5 cm | ecosystem: Environmental > Aquatic > Freshwater > Lake...
ATATCGAACAATGAAAAAGAATTCAGCAAGGTTTTAGCCTCTTTCAATGAGATGCTGGGCGCGCCGATGGCCAACACTCTCTCCGGCACACATTCCAACCAGGTTCAGGTCGGTGAGAAGTCGTTAACAGTGGGAAATCTCCTTTTAGACAGGGTATCGCTCAGCGATGATATACCCGCCTGCGTGATGACAGCCTCCGGCTATCATATTATTGAGACGTTAAGTATCGGCTACCTGTTGAAACACTCGATCTTCCTCCTGGGGCCGACCTCAACGGGGAAAAGTTTCCTGATTAAATGGCTGGCGAAGGTATTGGGCTATGAGCATCTCTCATATTCCATTAACCCGTATACCTCCAAGTTTGAGATAATCGGCGGCATTAAACCGGACAGGGAGGGGCGATTCGTCTGGCAGGAAGGAATTCTTTTAAACGCCGCACGAGAGGGCTTGTGGCTGGCCTTGGAAGAGATAAACCTGGCATCTTCCGAAGTAGTTGAGATATTGAACGATTATTTGATTACGGGAAAGATATCCTATTCGGCGAACGGAGAACAGAAGGAATTGTATCCCCATCCGGACTTCCGGCTCTTTGCAACCGGGAATCCTGAAAGCTACAGTCAGAGACAAAAACTCTCGGAGGTATTTTTATCACGGTTTAAAATCCTCTATCAAAAAGAACTCTCTGAAGAAGAACTGTCCCAGATATTGAGTTCCTTATTCGACATTACGTCTTCGTTGGCTCTTCCAATCGCCCGATTCCACACCACCTTGCAAAATCAGGCGGACAGCCGCATCATCGGTAAGGCGGAAAAAGACCCGTACACCTTCACGCTCAGGGATATCATACGGCTGGGAAAGAGATTGGAACCGATCCTTGCGAAAGGAGCGATGGACGGGGAATACCTGAAAAAGTTCTTCCTCGAATTTTTTAGTGTTTACATCGGCAGGCTGCGGGATGAATCAGAAAGGGAAGCGGTAGTCAGCTTACTGGATATCCACTTTGGTTTCAGAGAGAAGGGAATGAACCTGGAAACAATTTTCATATCTTCTTCTGAAGACCTGACAGCCTTACTGGAGACCGTACCGTCTACACAAGGGAGTGAATTTATCCCCCGGGAAGACGCGGATATTATACCCACACGAACGCAGCGGTCAACCCTCTATCTGATCCTGAAAGCCCTCATACACAATGAACCGGTTCTTGTGGTAGGAAATCCTGCCTCCGGAAAAACTACACTTGTCAGATATTTGGCAAGGCAAAAGAAGACCAACCTCTATTATGTCAACCTCTCTTCCGATACAGGAATGGAAGAACTCCTGGGCGGTTATGCGCAAGACAAGAGCGGAAAATGGCATTACCGGAAAGGGCTTCTGTTTTCGGCAATGGAGGAGGGGAGCTGGCTCTTGATCGATGAAGCGAATCTGTCTCCCTTGTCGGAATACGTAAACAGCCTCCTCGACTTCGGCTATGTCATTGATGGAGAGGAAAATATCTGCTATGCCCATCCTAATTTCAGGATCTTCCTGGCGATAAATCCGCCTTCCGTGCATCAATCGAGAAATCTGCTTTCCCCTGCCCTGCGGTCACGGTTCACCGAGGTTTGGGTTGAAGAATTAACGAACTTGGGAGAGCTGGCCGGTTTAATTGATACGTGGGGCGCCACTCATGGAACGGCGTCAGGAGCACAGGATCACAGGAAGGGTAAAAAGCGCAAGGGCCGCGAGAAAATAATACAAGGGGAGGTAAAGAAAGGAAAAAAGCTCGAACAAACGCCTTCTTCATCCTTCAAACGATTTACCCACTTTTCAGCATGACGGAGAACCGGCCTTTCGTATCCCCGAATCAAGAGAAACCTTCCCTCCCCTGGCGAGAGGGCTTGAGAGATAGAGAATGCTCCCGACAGGTCAAATAGCCCGACGTCTCCGAGATATTGTCGACCAGAAATGCGGACATCGTATCGTCAAAGATGTCCGGTTCGGACCGAGCTATGTGGGAGTGCGTCTTGATAATCACTGTATGGGCTTGGCAGCCCTGTTGCTCCACGAACTGCCGTCCTGCTGTTCGGTGTTTCCCGAGGCGGGAACTCTGGCCGGGGCCGGAGCGTCCATTATTCTGAAAAACCTTACAGAAGGACGGAATCCCCTGGAGAAGGCTCTTGGTCTCGCTACCGCAAATGCCGTTCTTCAGCCGCTCACCTGTGATGATGAAAGAGACTCTCTCTCGATCATGAATCTGTCACCCGATGACCATGTGGCCATGGTTGGTCTCTTTTCGCCCATGGTTCCAAAAATCGAAGCGACGGGAGCAAAACTTTCCGTCATTGAACGAGATCCCTCACGCACGGTTATTCTTGATAAGAAGGACAGCGACAGAATATTAAAGGAATGTACGCTCGCCATCATTACGGCAACAACTATTCTCAACGATACCCTTGAAGAAACCTTAAATTCTCTCGGGGATCCCCGGCATGTTGCCATTCTCGGCCCCTCGACGCCCCTTTGTCAGGAAATCTTTCAGAATACACCGGTCACCCACCTTGGAGGCACTATCGTTCGTGATACGGACAGAGTTATGCAGATCATCTCCGAAGGCGGAGGAACCCGCGCCATGCGCCCCTACCTGCGATTCGTGAATCTCCTCTTTGTGACCCCTTGAATCCTCACGCCATTGGCGTTATCCGATGATAGGCGACGTTAAGTATCTATGAGAAATTTCTTGACAAAATATTTGCGATTACATAGTGAATGAACATTCATTCCAAAAGGTGTGTGACCCTTGAAAAAACCAGGCAAGCGTGAAGATATAATTCGAGTGTCTCTGGAGCTCATCGCAGAGCATGGCTTTCACGGGGCACCGATGGCCATGATTGCCGACAAAGCGGGAGTCGGAGCCGGGACGATCTACCGCTATTTCGAGAGCAAAGACATTCTCATTACGGAGTTGTTCCGCGAACTGGAAGGGAAAATTGTTGCTGCTCTCGCTGATGGCTACTGTGAGGAAAAACCCATTAGGGAAAGATTCATATTTCTTTGCACGAAGCTTCTTAAATATTTTGTGGCCTATCCCCTCCACTGCCGTTTTATGGAGCAGTACTTTAACTCTCCCTACGGCGTCTCTCTGAAAAAGGACAAATTTCTGGGAAAATCAAGCGATCGAGGAGACGCATTCATGAATATTTTCAAACAGGGAATTGCCCAGCAAGTATTGAAGGACCTGCCTCTCTTTGTTCATGCCGCCTTAACTTTCAGCCCTCTCACTGCCCTGGCGCGAGATCATACCCTTGAATTGATCACACTGGATGATGCCATGATTATGAAAAGTATAGAAGCCTGTTGGGACGGGATAAAAAGGTGAAAGGGGCTATCTGTCAGGGTAAGTATTTTTTATTGGACAAACAGGAATGAGCGTTCACTCCGTGTAATAAACAAGGTGGTTATTGAGCCCAAATTAAGCTGCAGAGGTGTTGCATGCGAGTCAGTAAAAAAACAAAAGGGAGTATTATTGGTGGAATCCTGATAGGATTTCTGATCCTGGCAGGTTGCGGGCAGCAGAAAGGAACAGGCGGTCCGTCCGGTCCTGCTGAAGTTGCTGTCGTGACCGTTCATCCGGAAAAGGTAACGATTACCACGGAACTGTCCGGCCGCACATCCGCCTACCGTGTTGCGGAAATCCGACCCCAGGTCAGTGGTCTCATCCAAAAACGTTTGTTTGTGGAGGGTTCCGATGTCAAAGCCGGCCAGGCGCTCTATCAGATCGATCCCGCCCCGTTTCAGGCGGCTCTTGACAATGCCAAGGCTGGGCTCAGCAGGGCCGAGGCTAATCTAACGGCGATCCGGTCCAAGGCCGAGCGCATGCGGGAATTGGCGGCCGATAAGGCGGTCAGCCAGCAGGATTATGACGATGCGGCTGCCGCACTGAAACAGACTGAAGCGGATATCCAGTATTGGAAGGCCACGGTCGAGACGGCCCGCATCAATCTCGGATATACACGCATTCCCGCCCCCATTACCGGCCGTATCGGCAAATCCAATGTGACGGAAGGAGCCCTCGTGACGGCCCATCAACCACTGGCTCTTGCAACCATTCAACAACTGGATCCCATTTACGTGGATGTGCCCCAATCCACGACCGAAATGCTGCGATTACAGCGCAGTCTGGCGGACGGACGACTCAATCACGGTGGAAAGAAACAGAACAGGGTACGCCTCATCCTGGAAGACAGTACTCCCTATTCCCTGGAAGGAACATTTCAGTTCCGTGATATTACGGTGGATCAGACAACCGGTTCTGTCATGTTGAGGGTAGTTATTCCCAATCCGAAAGGCCTTCTTCTGCCGGGTATGTTTGTCCGTGCAGTGGTGCAGGAAGGTATTAATACACAGGCCATACTGATTCCCCAGCAGGCCGTGACCCGCGATCCCAAGGGAAATCCTCAGACGCTTATCGTGGACGCCGAGGAAAAAGTCCAGTTGCGCAGCCTTACTCTTGAGCGCGCTATGGGAGATCGATGGCTTGTCTCCTCAGGCCTTGCTCCTGGTGATCGGGTGATCATTGAGGGTATTCAAAAAGCGAAACCCGGCGCTCCCGCGAAGATTGTACCTTTAGGGTCCGGCAGCGAAATAAAAGGTGGTGGACGTGACAATACGGCCCCGCCGGCGGCAAAATCGAATTGATGGGGGCGCGCTATGCTGTCTAAATTCTTTCTCGATCGTCCGGTCTTTGCCTGGGTTCTCGCTATCATTACGATGGTGGCAGGGGGTCTGGCCATCTACAACCTGCCCATATCTCAGTATCCTCCCATCGCCCCGCCGTCCATTTACATTCAGGCATCGTATCCCGGCGCCTCGGCGGAGACCGTGGAAAACAGCGTGACCCAAATCATTGAGCAGAAGATGACAGGCCTCGACAAGATGATCTACCTGTCCGCCACGAGTGATTCCTCCGGAACCGCCCGCCTCGACCTGACATTTGCCCCGGGGACGGATCCCGACCTCGCCTGGGCCAAGGTGCAGAACAAACTCCAGCTCGCAATGGCAAGTCTGCCCGAAGTGGTTCAGCGCCAGGGCGTCACCGTAGGCAAGGCAACGAGAAACTGGCTGTTGATCGTAGGGCTGGTATCGGAAGACGGCAGCATGGACGGCTTTGACCTGAGAGACTATGCACGATCTACCCTGGAAAAAGTATTGGCGCGGGTGCCCGGTGTGGGCGAGGTTGAGATTTTCGGAACCCAGTACGCCATGCGCATCTGGCTCAATCCGGACAGGTTGACGGATTACCGCCTGACGGTACAGGATGTCATCGCAGCCCTCCGAACCTACAACGTGGAGGTCTCCGCCGGGCAGTTCGGCGGGACGCCTGCGGTGAAAGGACAGCGATTGAATGCATCCATCACCGTCCAGAGCATGCTTAAGACGTCAGATGAGTTTGCTGCTGTTCCCATACGCATCAATCCGGACGGCTCCATCGTGCGCATCAGGGATGTGGGACGGACGGAACTGGGGAGCGAGTTCTACGATGTCGAGGTTTATCACAACGGCAAACCCGCTGCCGCCCTTGCCATCCGGCAGGCCGCCGGCGCCAACGCCCTGGAGACGGCTGATGCAGTCAAGGCCAAAATGGAAGAAATGAGTCGCTTCTTCCCTCCGGGGATGAAGACAATTTATCCCTATGACACGACGCCCTTCGTGAAGGTGGCCATTGAGGAAGTGGTCAAGACCCTGTTCGAGGCCATCCTGCTGGTCTTCCTTGTCATGTATCTTTTTCTGGGAAACATCCGGGCTACCCTTATCCCGACCATCGCCGTGCCCATCGTGCTTCTCGGAACTTTTGCGGCGCTGGGTTTCTTCGGGTTTTCCATCAACATGCTGACCATGTTCGCCATGGTGCTGTCCATCGGTCTTCTGGTGGATGACGCCATCGTGGTAGTGGAAAACGTGGAGCGCATCATGAGCGAGGAAGGGCTCTCCCCGAGGGAAGCCACTGCCAAGTCGATGGAGCAGATTACGAGCGCCCTCATCGGGATCGGGCTGGTACTCTCGGCGGTATTCGGTCCCATGGCGTTTTTTGGCGGTTCGACGGGTGTAATCTATCGCCAGTTTTCCGTGACCATCATCGCCTCCATGCTTCTTTCCGTGATGGTGGCCCTGATCTTGACACCGGTGCTTTGCGCATCGCTCCTCAAACCGGTGGCCGCGGGGCATGAACCGGCGGAAAACGCGATCTTCTTTTTGCGCCCTTTCCTCTTATGGTTTGATCGAGGATTTTTCCGTTCGAGAGACTTGTTTCTGAAATTGGCCGGCCGCGCCGTAACAAGGCAAAAGCGGTATCTTACATTATTCGTATTGATACTGGTGATGATGGGATTTTTGTTCTTCCGCATGCCCACCGCCTATCTCCCCGATGAGGACCAGGGAATTCTTCTTGCCCAGGTCATCATGCCTACGGGCTCCACTCTGGAACAAACGGGAAAGGTCGTGGAGGACATCCGTAATTATTTCGAGGAGAACGAAAAAGAGACCGTGGAATCCTGTTTGACCATTTCCGGTTTCGGCTATTCGGGGAGGGCGCAGAACAACGGCATGGTGTTTGTCAAGCTCAGGGACTGGAAGCTCCGCAACCGATCGGACATGCGGGTAAAGGCCATAGCCGGCCGGGCCATGAAGTCCTTCTCGCAGATCCGCGCCGCCCTGGCGTTCGCATTTCCACCGCCTCCCGTCATTGAACTGGGCAACGCCAGAGGGTTCGACTTTCAACTGTTGGATAGGGGAAGCCTTGGGCACAGTGCGCTTATGGATGCCCGCAACCAGCTCCTTGGCATGGCGGCGCGGGATCCGAGATTAGCAAACGTCCGTCCAAACGGTATGGAAGACGTCCCCCAATACCACATTGACGTGGCCTGGGAGAAGGCGGGTGCTCTTGGTGTTCCCATTACCTCCATCCACAATACCATCTCTGCAGCCTTCGGCGGCGCGTACGTCAACGATTTTATTCAAGGGGGCCGGGTGAAACGGGTGTTCGTCCAGGCCGACGCCCCTTACCGTATGCTGCCCAAGGACCTGGAAAAACTCTACGTGCGGAATACGGCGGGGAAGATGGTGCCTTTTTCTTCCTTTGCATCCGGCAGTTGGGAATCCGGCTCCCCCAGACTCGAGCGCTACAACGGGTTTCCTTCCATAAACATCTGGGGCGAGCCGGCACCGGGGAAAAGCTCCGGGGAAGCCATGCAGGCCATGGAAGATATCGTTGCCAAATTGCCCCAGGGGATCGGGCATGAATGGAACGCTATTTCCTACCAGGAGCGCATGGCAGGTACCCAGGCACCCCTCCTCTATGCATTTTCCATTCTCGTCATCTTCCTGTGCCTCGCAGCCCTCTATGAAAGCTGGCCCATCCCAATCTCCATCCTTCTGGCCCTGCCTCTGGGAGCCATCGGTGGTGTCATTGCCTCTTCTATGCGGGGACTGCACAACGACGTCTATTTTCAGATCGGACTTTTGACCACCCTGGGTCTGACCACAAAAAACGCCATCCTGATTGTCCAGTTCGCCAAAGCTCGGATGGAAGATGGAATGGGGCTCATCGAGGCGACGCTGGAAGGGACAAGATTACGCTTTCGTCCGATCATCATGACATCCCTCGCGTTCGGCTTCGGTGTCCTGCCTCTTGCTCTGACCACGGGAGCCGGTGCGGGGGCCCAGAATGCCATCGGTACCGGCGTCCTGGGCGGAATGGTGACGGCCACATTTCTGGTGATTATTTTTTCACCACTCTTTTATGTGTTGATCGAAAAGACCTTCGGCAAACGGCGGAAGGGTGAAACTGACGGGTCAAGCGGCGCCAATAGGTTCTTCCAGGTATTGATGGAAAGGATTCGGGGCAAATTCCGCAAGGGAGAGGCAACAGGGACCGCCGGCGTAACTCCCCCTGAGGAGCGATGATATGAAAACAAAATCATTTCTATTCTTGATCATCATAACCCTTATTCCGGGGGGGTGCACCCTGGCCCCGGAATACACGCGACCGGCATCGTCAGTCCCTGTTGGTTGGCCGGCCGGTCCGGCGTATCAGGCACCCGAGACTGTGGCCGCAGCTCCGACAGGAGCGGAGCTGAAGTGGCAGGAATTTTTCACCGATGAGCGCCTGCAAAAAATCATTGAGACTGCTCTTAGGAACAACCGCGACCTACGCCTTGCGGCATTGAATGTTGAGAGGGCGAGGGCGATTTACGGCATTCAGCGCGCCGAACTATTGCCCACGATCAACGCGGTCGGGAGCGGCAGCAAAGAACGCGTTCCGGCTGACCTTTCAAGGACCGGGAGAGAGATGACCAGCGAACGATACGATGTCGATCTCGGCATCATTTCCTGGGAAATTGACTTCTTTGGCCGTATCCGCAGCCTGAAAGATCGGGCCTTGGAAGAGTACCTCGCCACGGACCAGGCTCGACGCAGCGCCCAGATTTTGCTGGTTTCCGCCGTGGCTGATGCGTACTTCACCCTGGGGGCGGATCGGGAGAACCTCAAACTTGCGACTTCCACCCTTGAGGCACAGGAAGCCTCCTACAAATTGATCCGGAAACGTTTTGACGTGGGGCTTGCGTCCGAACTCGACCTCCGACAAGCGCAAAGCCAGGTGGATGTAGCCATGAGAGATGTAGCCCGCTACACGCAAATAGCGGCGCAAGATGAAAACGCCTTGAATCTTCTCGTCGGTTCTCCTTTGCCGCCAGAGCTCCTGCTGCCGGAGCTGGGCAATGTCATCCCTCTCAGAGAGATTTCTCCTGGTTTGTCCTCCGAGGTGCTCCTGCAACGACCGGATGTACTGGCTGCGGAACATCAGCTCAAAGCAGCCAACGCCACTATCGGCGCTGCACGGGCGGCTTTTTTTCCACGCATTTCCCTGACGACAACCGTCGGAACCGCAAGTGCCGAATTATCCGGACTCTTCAAATCCGGTTCAGGAACATGGAGTTTCGCGCCGCAGATCGTGATGCCGATTTTTGACGCCCGCACATGGTCTGCATATGATGTGACAAAAGTGGAAAAGGAAATGTCTGTGGCCGGATATGAAAAGGCAATCCAGACGGCCTTTCGGGAAGTTGCCGATGCCCTGGCCGTGCGGGGCACAGTAAACCAGCAGATCGCGGCGCAGCAATCTCTCGTGAACGCCTTTGCAGAAACCTACCGCCTCTCCAATGCGCGCTACAGCAAGGGAATTGACAACTACTTAAGCGTCCTCGTTGCGCAGCGCTCCCTCTTTGCAGCGCAACAGGGGTTGATTTTCCTTCGCCTTGCCAGGGTTGCCAATCTCGTTACGCTTTATAGAGCGCTTGGCGGGGGAGCGTAAAAGCATTGCTGTATTGTGAAAGACTCCAGTTGTGTGTGAAACAGGCAGCTTCGCGATGATAATTATCAGTCAAAATACCGTCGTGTGCGGAATGGGCATGAAAAAATACATGTTCCAGGGAACGAGTTCATGGGCGGACATCTGAAGAGTATGAACACACGCAGAATAATTGTATTCCACATAACGTTGCTGATCATCATAATAGGGATACTATCGACCCCTGTCGTCGCTTTGTCCGAGTCCGAATGGACGCTTGTCCTGCAGAGGGACGACATTGAAGTTTTCACGAGGGCTGTAACCGGTTCGGATTTAGATGAATTCCTGGGTACGATGATAATTGATGCACCGGTCAATGTTGTTGAGGCGGTGATTGATGATGTGCCGGCATCACCGCAATGGATGGCTGATTGCAGAGAAGCGAGGACTATCCGCATAATCGATGAAAACTCGAGTGTGGTATTAAACGTAACAAAGACGCCCTGGCCGGTGTGGGACAGGGAAACCCTGGTACTGTCGACGAAGCGAAGGGATGTGAAGATAGGAACAGTGGTATTTCAATTTCATTCTGTTCATGATTCCACTGTCCCTGTAGGCAAGAAAAATGTCAGGATTCCGGCGGTTGATGGTCAATGGGTTTTGAGCCCTGTTGACAAAGAGCGCACAAAAATCACCTATACCGTAAAGTCCAATCCGGGCGGCTCGATACCCAAATTCATTGCCGCACAGAGGAGCAGGGATATCCCCTACATAACCTTGCTGGGCTTAAAAGAGATGGTCAAGAAGAAAAAATATCGAGGCACAGCACAACAGCACAATTAGATACGGTACCGGTGATCCGTCACACCATGCCCTTTAAGTAAGCCTGTCTCTTTTTTTCAGGAAACCGCTCGATGGCATATCTGAGCATTGTCCGGGGCATGTCTTTATAATACTTCTTAAGAAATTCCTCTTCAGCGGTGATGTTCCGCTTGCCTGTTTCACGCAGCATCCAGCCGACCGCCTTGTGGATTAGATCATGACTGTCTTTCAGCAATATTTCGGAGATCATG
>Ga0105152_10000729_pt1 | contig 10390 bp, 5 predicted proteins | sample LakBais05cmmetaG_FD_81534 | JGI IMG/M metagenome (GOLD analysis project Ga0105152, IMG submission 81534) | Lake sediment microbial communities from Lake Baikal, Russia to study Microbial Dark Matter (Phase II) - Lake Baikal sediment 0-5 cm | ecosystem: Environmental > Aquatic > Freshwater > Lake...
CGTTTCGTTTAATTTATCCGAGCCCCTCTAAGCCAGCGTAGCTCAGTCGGTAGAGCAGCTGATTCGTAATCAGCAGGTCGGAGGTTCGATCCCTCTCGCTGGCTCCATCAATTCCCCCTCAAATAACGGCGTAGATCTGCGACTTAGCCCAGCCCTCGCCGATCCGATCGGGAAGAAAGGGCTTAGGCGATTTTGAGCGCTTTTAGGATTCAAGGCGCCAAAAAGACGCCAATTGGTGTGAGCTATCCTCAGGACTCGGCCCCTTTTGAAGCCATAAGTGCCTATTGACATTTCACTTGGAGGAATCCACAATACGCTTGGGGGAAGGTAGAAGAGCGGGCCAGCCCATTTACATCTGATCCATAGCAGGTCTGCGCTCAAGCCTGGGAAGTCGTTTCCTCCGAAAATCTCAGCAAGGAAGAGGGAATGAAAAAACTGATGATCATGGCCGTCATCGGGACCGCGGCCGGCTTGTGCATGTTTCAGCAAGTATCAGCGGCCCAGGTGGAGGGCGGGCTCAAGTTCGGGGTGAACTTTGCCTTTTTCCGCGGTGCGGACGTCGAATATTTTCCCTACTTAGGTTCATCCTGGCTCATGAGATTTGGTCTCTGCGGCGGCGGGTTCGTTGCCCTCCCCCTATCCAAAACAATAGCCGTTCAAGCCGAGGCCCTGATAACGACGAAAGACAGCCACGAGTCCGGAACCTTGTTTGGGGATGACGAGTCCCTTCCCTATTCTCTTAAGATCACCTACCTCGAGATCCCCCTTTTGGTGAGGGTCATGACCACTTCCCACACTGTCCACGTCTTTTTCCTGGCCGGGCCGGCACTGGGGCTCAAGCTAGGCAGCCGGTTTATGCGAGGCTCGGAGGTCATCCCGTTCAGCGGGGTCAAGTCGACGGACCTGGGACTCGTTTTCGGCATCGGGGCCGTCGCGAATTTCGGCAGTTGGTATGAACTCCGCTATACGGCCGGGATGAGCAAGATGATCGAGGAGGATGGCGTCCCCCTGAACATCAAAAACGGCATGTACTCTCTGATCGTAGGCTATCGCTTTTAGCGGAGTCTCAGAAACTCATTTATTCTCGCGGCCGTCGCTGACCAACTTGGCCCACTCATCGCGCAGCGTCACGGTCCAAAATGTCGAGGATTTGTCACGCCTCCGTCACACGGAGAAAGGGGAGGGCATCCCGACGTCCACATATCTAGCGTTTTCAGTCAACAAAATGAGCGCCGTGAGACTTGCCTATAGGACTCCGGATCCAAAGGTTGGAGGTTCGAATCCTCTCAGGCGCGCCACACAATTCCCCCCTGTTGACCCGAGAGAATTAGGAACTTAGGCCCGAGCTGGCCACTCCGATCCGGCAAAAAAAGCCTGGGCGCTTTTGAGCGATTTTAAACTCTCGGTGTAGGACTGAATCCCCAAGGTTAAGCAGCCTAAAGTTTATAGGAAAGAAAGTCTTTGTAATAATAGAAACCCTCCTTTATAATAAAGGCAGGCTTTATTATAAGTAGCCTGATTTCGGCATAGGAAAGGCAGATTGTCATGACATATTCAGGGGCGAAACCCGGTCCTCCGGCCCGTGCAGGCAGGCTGATACGGCAGGGAAGCGGGTACTCCGCCTTCATTCCATCTCCCTTGCCGCCAAAGCCTCCCGTTGCGCTCACGGGAGCGCTTCAAGCGCTCCTGTCCAAAGCCGACCGAGAGCTCGGGCGTCTGGATGGATCGATTCAAACACTCCCCAATCCTGACCTCTTCGTCCTGATGTATGTTCGCAAGGAGGCGGTGTTATCCAGCCAGATCGAGGGAACGCAGAGCTCGTTGCAGGACCTGTTGGCCGCAGAGGCGAAGGTTTTCGCGAGAGAAGGTCCGCGCGATGTGGCTGAAGTCATCAATTACGTCAAGGCCATGAATCACGGTCTTGAGCGTTTAGCTAAGCTCCCGGTCTCAGTACGCCTGTTCCGCGAGATCCACGAAAAACTCCTAACGGGCGTGCGCGGTTCGACCCTTACGCCCGGTGAACTAAGGCGCAGCCAGAATTGGATCGGCCCTGCCGGCTGCACGCTGGCTGAAGCGGCCTTTGTCCCTCTGCCACCCGAGGATGTGCCAGAAGCCCTGGGAGCCTTGGAAAAATTCCTGCATCAGGATGACGACATTCCGCTCCTTGTCAAGATCGGCCTGGCCCATGTCCAGTTTGAGACCATCCATCCTTTCCTGGACGGAAATGGCCGAGTCGGCCGTCTGCTCATTACATTTCTATTATGCGAGCGAGGGGCCTTACAAAAGCCGGTTCTCTACCTCTCATACTATTTCAAGCGCCATCGGCAAGCCTATTATGACCACCTTCAGGCCGTTCGTGATACTGGCGATTGGGAAGGATGGCTGGCCTTCTTCCTCCGCGGGGTCGCTGAGGTAAGCGCTCAGGCCACCGAAACTGCGCGGCGCATTCTCGAGCTCCGGGAAAGTCACCGGACTCTGATTACCGAGCACCTGGGCAGGGCGGCCGGAAACGGCCATCGGGTTCTGGAGCATCTTTATAAGCGTCCGATCATATCAGTAAAAGAAGTCCGGACTATCACTGGTACAAGCAACCCGGCGGCTAATCAGCTAGTTCAGAAGCTGGCCGAACATGGCATTCTTAATGAGATCACCGGGCAGAAGAGAAATCGCCGATTCCGTTATGAAGCATATATTCGGCTTTTTGAAGAGCCGGAACCGACGCCTGCTGGACTCGCCTAAGAGAGCCAAAAACTTCTGCCAGCCAGGAAGATAAGCTAAATCAGCATAGTATGTCGACAAAATGTCGACATACATGGCTGAATTGTGATATTTCAGCCGGTCGACCAGTTCAGTCGTCTTGCCTTTCGCGTGATGGAACGAACCGGTCTCCGCTCGTTCTCAAAAGACCAAGGGTTGGCAAAACGGTGGCACAAATGTGGCACAAGGGTGATTTCGAATGGCCGTAATAATTGCGTAATCAGCCAGATAGGTCGGGACTCCGACGTACTCCGGATCCAAAGGTCGGAGGTTCGATCCCTCTCGCTGGTTCAATCAAATCCCCCCATATAAAGAAGATAATTCAGTTAGTTACAAAAGATCGGGGCAGAATCGCGCTCTAAGTCATGATCTCGGGTAGGTCCGAGGAAAAGGCCGGACTGCCAAGATGGACCTTGACAATAAAATAAATTGGATTATCATTTTTCAAGGTCGGTTGATGATTAGGTTTCTAGCGATCAACCAAGTACGCACGCGCGTAAAAACCTGCTCAAGTGCGGAATCCAAAATCAGATTGAATCGAATCTATGAATAGCCGGAAGCTGACATGCTGTATGAACAAAATTGAGGGAGAATCTCTCAAAGAATAGCGCCCGGCAAAAAAGAATAGGGGTACGTCATATGATGAATAAATTGAAGTTGACAATATTGTTTTTTATATTTTCATCATTACTTTCCGCCTGCGGAGTGGAGGAAACGTCTCCCCCTCCTGCGGCGATTAGCGTGACGCTAACACCCAATGCGGCCAACGTGTTAGTCGACCAATCGGTACTGTTTATGGCCACGGTGTACAATTCAACGAATCGCGCGGTGATTTGGACCCTTTCTGGCATTGGATGTAGCGGCGCCACGTGCGGCACGATCAGCAGCACCGGCCTTTACACCGCCCCCGCGACCGCCCCCACTCCCGCCTCCGTGATAGTTAAGGCCACATCCGCAGCCGATACCTCCAAATCGGCCAGCGCTACGATCACCGTTCTGGAGCCGGACGTGGTCGAATGGACCTGGATATCCGGAAGCAACATCCGATTTGAGTCTGGCATCTATGGAACACGGGGCACAGCCGCTCCGACGAACGTCCCGGGGGCAAGACAGGATGCCGTATCCTGGCTCGATCCCGGCGGCCATTTCTGGTTATTTGGAGGATACGGCCTCGATTCGTCCGGAACCACGTCCGGCGATGGGGGCGAGCTCAATGACCTGTGGAGGTTCGATCCGACAACCCTCGAGTGGACCTGGATATCCGGAAGCACTGACAGAGAGCAGCCGGGCATCTACGGAACAAAGGGCACGCCTGATCCAGCGAACGTCCCCGGGGCAAGGTATTATGCTGTATCCTGGATCGATCCTGGCGGCAACCTCTGGCTCTTCGGAGGATTGGGCTATGATTCGGCAGGCCGTTTCGGTTTGCTCAATGATCTTTGGAAATATGATCTGACCTCCCATGAATGGACCTGGGTATCCGGAAGTAATAGCAGAGATCCATTGGGTATCTACGGGACAAAGGGCACAGCCGCTCCATCGAACGTTCCTGGGGCAAGACAGGGGGCTGTGTCTTGGCTGGATTCGGATGGCAACCGTTGGCTCTTCGGGGGATTGGGCGTTGATTCGGCGGGCAATCACGGTTGGCTCAATGACCTGTGGAAATATGATCCGACTTCCCTAGAATGGACCTGGGAATCCGGAAGCGATGTCTTCATGCAACCGGGGATATACGGCACACGCAATATAGCCGGTCCATCGAATGTCCCCGGATCAAGAGTGTGGGCTGTATCCTGGCGCGACGCCAGCGGAAAATTCTGGCTCTTCGGGGGGTTAGGCTATGATTCGGCCGTCGGAGGCGGCACTCTCAACGACTTGTGGAAATTTGACCCGGCTACCCTTCAATGGATATGGGTTTCCGGCAGCAGTTCGAACGGTCAGGCGGGTAGCTACGGGACGAAGGGCATTCCTTCCCCGTCCAACGTTCCGGGGGCAAGACTAGAAGGTGCAACCGGGGTCGATTCTCAGGGTAACCTCTGGCTTTTTGGGGGAGACGGCTATGATTCAATTCCCTGGGAAGGCCAGCTCAATGACCTATGGAAATTTGACCCGACTATTCTTGAATGGGCCTGGATATCCGGCAGCAGCACCTTAGCCTCGGCGGGTGCGGGCATCTACGGGACGAAGGGCGTTGCCGATCCATTGAACAGACCGGGGGGAAGATATGGGGCTTTATCGTGGTTCGATTCCCAGGGGGGATTCTGGCTCTTCGGGGGAGGGGGCGTAGATGCGACAGGCGAAGGTGGCTATCTCAATGACCTGTGGCACTTCATCCGATAAAAGGAAGGCAAGACTACCTCATTGCTCTCCGGGCTACCGGCCGGCGGTACCCGAAGCAAAATAGCTTGAAAATCTTACTTTAGAGGTGATATCTTGAAGCGGGGGGACCCTTCATAAGTCTTTGAGAATGAGCATGGTTCGAATGGAAATAAGGAAGCGACCATGAAGACCATTATCACGTCGGTTTTGGGTTGCCTTATTTTCGGAGCATCCTCAGGCTCGATAGCCGAACGTCCGCAGCCGGTATACAAAGCGGGGTGGAATCTCAATGCCGGCGCCCCACGAACAGACGCCAAATTCGGACGGATGCCCCTTTCTTTTATCCCAAACGAGGGCCAACTCGACAACAGCGTGATCTATTACATCGCAGGTCGGGACACATGCATCTATTTTGGGCCCAAGGGAGTCTCGATATCTCTCCTGCGCATTGCCGCGCCCGAGAAAGCCGCGCCAATCTTCCCTAAGGCTGCCCCCCTCTTAATGAACAAGTTCGATCAGAAGAGCCGCTGGACCGTCAAGCTGGACTTCATCGGGGTTGCCGCCGATGCGATGCCCTGTGGAGACGAGAAGACCGGATCGGTCATCTCCTATTTTAGGGGCCGTCCGGATGAATGGAAGTCGGGCCTCCCGTCTTATTCCCGGATCGTTTATAGGAATCTCTGGCCGGGAGTCGACCTGGCGTATTCGGGCAGCACTGATTGCCTCAAATACGAGTTTGTCGTCCAGCCGGGTGTTAACCCTTCGACGATCCGGCTGGCCTATCGCGGGGCCTCGCGAGTCGAGGTCAATACTGAGGGGCAACTCGAGGTGGAAACGCCCCTGGACGTTTTCCATGATCAAGCGCCCCTGGCGCACCAGGATCGTGATGGAGGGAGAGTTACCATTCCCGCGGCCTTCGCGATAGAGGAATCCGCTACGTCATCAGGGTCATTTGGCTTTGCGGTCGGCGCGTATGACCGGAGCCTACCGCTCGTGATCGACCCGGCGATTGTCATCTCGTGCGGCTTCCTCGGCGGTTCGGCCGACGATGCCGGCGCGGGCGTGGCCATCGACAGCTCCGGCAGCGTCTATGTGGCGGGGACGACCGCCTCGCTCGATTTTCCCGTTGAGGCCGGTCTCGACACGACCTTCAACGGCCCGGCGGGGGGGAGCGACGCCTTCGTGGCCAAGGTGAATCCCGCGGGGACGGATCTCGTTTACTGTTGTTTTCTCGGCGGGGCCGCGAACGACGTCTGCAGCGGCGTCGCCGTCGACCCGTCCGGAAACGCCTATATCACGGGGTGGACGTTTTCCCAGGACTTTCCGGTCTCCTACGGACCTGGGCTGACTCCTCAGCCCAATATCTCCGAATTTAGCGATGCCTTTGTGACGAAGATCCTCTTTACCGGCACCGCCCTGATCTTCTCGGGATTCGTCGGCGGGTCCAAAACGGACAAGGCATTGGCCATCGCCGTGAATGACATGGGCGACGCCGTCATTACGGGATCGACGGAATCGGACAATCTGCCCGAGAGATTCTATCGCCGCCAATACCAGGGCGCGGAGGATGCTTTTGTATCCCAAATCTGGCGCGATGGCCTCGCCGTAACGTATTCGGTTTGCATCGGCGGTTTGGGCTCGGATCTCGGGACGGCGATCGCGGTCGACCATTATGCCAATGTCTATATCACAGGGCGCACGAACTCCGCGCCGGAAGACGGTTTCCCCATCGTCGGTGGGCCCGGCTTGAGTTATTCCGGCAATCAGGACGCCTTCGTGGCTAACATCCAGCGCTTTGGTTACGAGATTTTGTACTGCGGATACCTCGGCGGGGTCGGGATCGACGGCGGGACCGGGATCGCGATCGACAAATCCGGCAGCGCCTATGTGACGGGAACGACAGATTCCGGGGCCGGGTTCCCGACCAAAGCGGGTCCATGCGCGTCACACTCCGGGGGAGACGATGTCTTCGTGGTCAAGGTGACTCCGGCGGGAACGGAACTCGTCTATTCCGGGTTCATCGGCGGCGTCGGCAACGACCGCGGGACGGCCATCGCCGTTGACGTTGCGGGCAATGCCTACGTCGCGGGCACGACGGATTCCGCGATCGGCTTTCCCGTGGCGGGGGGGCCCCAGGTCGTCCCGTCCGGGCTGACGGATGCGTTCGTCGCGACCGTGCGCTACACGGGCGCGGACTTGATGTACTCCGGTTATTTGGGGGGGAGCCAGGATGATGCGGCCGCGGGTATCGCTGTGGACGGCATGGGAAATGTCTTTGTGGCCGGCACGACCCGTTCCCCGGATTTCCCCGTCTTGGTGGGGCCGATCCTGATCCCGGGGGACGGGGCCGGCGCCACGACGGACGCGTTCGTTGCTCGGATCTTCGAAAAGCTGCCCCCGACGGCGCCGGAGGGTCTGCGCTTCGGCACAGTAACGGCCTCGGACATCGAAATCGCCTGGACCGACCCCTCTGGGCGCGCGGAGGGTTTCAGGATCGAGCGCAAGGACGGGGAGGACGGGACATGGGCCGAGGTCGGCCAAACCGGCACCGGCGAAACGACCTTCCACGAATCCGGCTTCGGCGAAGGGTCGGACCATTATTACCGCGTCATGGCCTGGAACGACATCGGAGATTCCGCCTTTTCCGCCGAGCTCTTGGTGTGGACGCGGCCGACTGCGCCCTCGGACCTGACGGCGACCGTCATCAACGAACGGGAGGTCGACCTCTATTGGGTCGACCATTCGAACACCGAGTTATCCTTCGCTCTGCAACGCAAGCTCAATCCCGAAGACCCGTGGCTCGATTGGCAAGGTTTCGCTATGACGGACGCCAACGTGACGACATTCCGCGACGTCTACGTTGTCGAGGACACGACGTACATCTACAGGGTTCGGGCGGCCAACCTCCAGGGATACTCGGACCCGGCCAACGAGGTCACGGTGAGGACGCCGCATCTGACCCTTCCGGCCGCGCCAACGAATCTCCAGGCGACTGCCCTGGACGCGACCCGTGTCCTGTTAACGTGGGAGGACAATGCCTACAACGAGTCCTACTATAAGATCGAGCAGAAGACGAGCGCCGGGACTTGGTATCAGCTCACCCAATACGGCTACCCAAATTGCATGATCGAGGGCCTTGCCGCGGAGACGATGTACTCGTTCCGGGTCCGGGCCACGAACAGTGCCGGAGACTCCGCGTATTCCAACGAGGCCTTGTTGACGACCCCGGCCTACCGGCCCGTCCTGCGGCTGCCGATCTGGGACCTCAGCTTCGGTTACGTGAACGTGTGCACGGGCGTCTACGAAACGACGTTCCTTTACAACGACGGTGAAGCTCCCCTGGTCGTGAACCGCGTTATATTGGCCTCCGGGTCCTCTGATTTCGGCTACCTGGGCCCGCCCACGCCGTTCTCCATCGCGCCGGGAGGATCTGCCGAGATTAGGATCGGGTTTCTGCCCTCCGGGGGGACAGGCCCGGTGTCCGCCGTCTTTTCTATCCTTTCGAACGATCCCGTGAACGGCAGCGCCCTCTTCACGGCCACCGGCCACGGCATCGCTCTATCCGTTTCGGCGCAGCTCCAAGTCGAGCGCGGATTCGTCAGGGCCTGGATCGCGCGGATGGATTATGCCCGGATCAACGCGGAGGTCACTCTGTCGGCGCCTCAGAGCGCGGTCACCTTTCGCTTGATGCGGAAGGCGGGAAGCGCTTCCTACCGGGGCATTAAACTTTTCACGTGGGACGATACTGTGGCAGGTCAGTGGACGTACACCGACATGTTCCTCGAGAGCAATGTGAGTTATGCCTATAGGATCGATGCGTTGGACTGCCGGGGCTTCGTGATCTATACCTCGCAGGGGCTTGACCTTGCGCCTTCTCCTCAGCGGCAGAAGCTGGAGAAGGATCCCCTGCGTAGAATCGTGAAGAGGTAGAAGGCCATGAAAAAGGCTGCTCTCATTCTTGTCTTCCTGTGCGTGTCCGGATCGGGTCGAGCTGCCGACCGTTTGTTGCTCTCGGTCGGGGCGAGTTATTTGAAGCATGCGGATGCCAATTACCGCGCAATCTACGGCAGCGGCGCCGTCCAGCCTGAATTTGAGCTCGGCTTCAGGATCTATCGGAGCCTCTATGTGATGGGAGGGTACGGGGCCGTCAGCAGGAGCGGCAAAATCCCGGACTTCGGCTTCGATGCCCGGTCGACGCAGAGTTTCCTTTCGGCTGGGTTCGGATTCGTCGATAGGATAGGGAAGATACTGATGTTTAAGCTCGAGGCGGGCCTGGCCGATGTGATGTACACCGAAGATGCTCTGGAGTCCAGCTTCTTTGGATCGAAACTCGGTTATCAAGCCGAGGCGGGTCTGCTCGTGGCCGGGAAGATCGTTTTTGCGGAAGTCAAGGTTGGGTATATCTCCGCAACGGAGACAATCGGGGACGTCAAGTTCAAGCTGGGAGGCGCCCGCATCGGAATTTTTGCCGGTATCAGGCTTTAGCCGCTTGCCGTCCGCTCTGGCCATGTCTGCTTCCTTCTTTTGATGAGCTGCGGTATTTTGCGGGTCAGGTGCTCGCGCCTACGGTTGTCGATGATGCGAATCTCATACCGCCCTCTTCCGGCGCCTTAGATGAGCACAATCTGAGTACAAGCGATTGGGCTCCGCACCTAATTACGTTTATTATCAGTAAGTTGAAACGCTAGGTCGGTCTCTTCGTAATCAGCAGGTCAGAGGTTTGATCCCTCTCGCTGGCTCCACCCCTATTCCCCAATTCGAGACCTGGTTGGGCACTTCAGGCGTCTTCGATCATCCAGCGGATGTAAGCCCCCAGCTTTCCAGCAAGGCAATAGGGGAGATTGAGGAGGGAAAAAGGTTTGCCTTCCGGCGTTTTCGTCCGGACGATCTCGAGGGGGCCCGCGTAAAGCCGGACGGCGAATTCGTGGGGGCACCTGTTGATGAATTGGTGGAGCGATTTCAGCGTGCCCTTCGCGCCGGCCTTGACCTCGATGGGGACGGCGAGGCTTCCATGCTGGAGCACAAAATCCACTTCCGCGGGGGCCTGGCGTTTTTCTCTGACCCAGAAGACAGGCTTGTGATGCTCGGGATCCGCGGCAATCAGCTCCTGCCCAACGATCATTTCCGCGATCCGGCCGCGATAGAAGGAATAAAGATCGGGGTACTCGAAATAGTGACCCTGGATACCGGCCGAAAAGTTGATCAAACCGATATCCAGGAACAGGAGTTTGGGGGACTTCCGGCGGTCGGGGATGAGGGGGATTTCCGTGGAGGTCGTCGGGGCAAGGAGGTGAAGGAGCATGGCCTGCTCGAG
>Ga0105152_10000731_pt1 | contig 10379 bp, 8 predicted proteins | sample LakBais05cmmetaG_FD_81534 | JGI IMG/M metagenome (GOLD analysis project Ga0105152, IMG submission 81534) | Lake sediment microbial communities from Lake Baikal, Russia to study Microbial Dark Matter (Phase II) - Lake Baikal sediment 0-5 cm | ecosystem: Environmental > Aquatic > Freshwater > Lake...
CTACGAGCCCCAATTTTCATCGTTCGAGCCTGCCTGCTGGTAGGCAGGGGGTGACGAAGCCGTCATGAAACATCGCCATGATAAATTCTTACCGAAAGACTTGCCCTTTAACTCAACCTTAATCTGATCAGGAAGGGAGTATGCTATGGCGAGCTTGGATATCCATATAGGTGAGATGTTAGCAAGAAATGCTCGACTGTATCCAAATGATGTGGCCCTGATTGAAAGAATACCCAGCGAACGCAAGAGAAGCGAAATCACATGGAAACAGTTTGATGAGCGAGTGAACCGATTCGCAAATGTTCTGCTCAAGAAAGGAATAAAAAAGGGCGACAAAGTCATTCATCTCATGATGAACTCCATCGATTGGCTGATCGCCTATTTCGGTATCGTCCGAACCGGAGCATGGACGGTACCTCTCAATTTTCGTTTTACAGATAAGGATATCAAGTACTGTTGTGATGTGGCAGAACCCCGATGTATGATCTTCGGTGAGGAGTTTGTCGATCGAATCAATGAGATAAAGGATAATCTGCCAACGGTGAAAGATTATATATTTGTCGGTAAAGAAGTTCCGAATTATGCAGAACCATTTGAAAAACTCCTTGAAAAATCTTCTTCAAATCCTCCCAACATTGAAATTGCCCTCTATGACCCCTGTGGCCTCTATTTTACTTCTGGCACTACAGGTACACCGAAACCGATCCTCCTGACCCATAAGAACATGGTCTGTGCCTGCATTACAGAAAATATCCATCATTATCAGACAAGAAAGGATAATTTTATTCTAATACCTCCGCTTTATCATACCGGGGCAAAGATGCATTGGTTTGGAAGTTTCATTGTTGGGGGAAAAGCGGTCATCTTAAAAGGGATTTCACCCGAATGGATTCTTGAAGCGGTCAGCGAAGAAAAGGGTACAATCGTTTGGCTTCTCGTTCCATGGGCTCAAGATATCCTTTTAAAGCTTGACAGCGGAGAGATCAAACTGAAAGACTATCAACTCAGTCAATGGAGGCTCATGCATATCGGTGCACAGCCAGTCCCTCCTTCGCTGGTCAAACACTGGAAAGAGTACTTTCCCAATATGGGCTATGATACGACCTATGGTTTGAGTGAGTCGACAGGTCCGGGTTGTGTCCATCTCGGGATAGAAAATGAACATAAGGTTGGAGCGATTGGACTTCCCGGTTTCAACTGGGAAACTCGAATTGTGGATGAGGAAGGAAATATAGTAAAGATGGGAGAGGTGGGTGAACTGGTTTTACGTGGTGAAGGTGTGATGAGGGAATACTATAAGAACCCTGAAGCCACAGCGAAGACGCTAAGGGATGGATGGTTATATACCGGTGATATGGCAAAACAGGATGAAGATGGTTTCATCTTCCTTGTCGATCGAAAAAAAGACGTTATCATCAGTGGGGGAGAAAATGTTTTCCCTGTAGAGGTAGAGGATTTTCTCCATGCCCATCCGAGTGTCAAAGATGTGGCCGCCATTGGTTATCCGGATGAGCGTTTAGGGGAGGTGGTGACGATCGTCATTGATGTCGTACCTGGGAAGACGCTCACAGAAGAAGAAGTATTAAAATATTGCGAAAAATTACCCAAATATAAGAGGCCTAAAAAGGTCTTCTTCGGTGAGGTTCCCCGAAACCCAACTGGAAAAATAGAGAAACCAAAACTGAGAAAGAAATATTCTGGGATAGAAGAATCGTTTAAGGTTTAGGAGGCTGCTGAAAAACGCCCATCTGCGGCGTTCCCCTCATCCTTCGTCGTTGCGGCGTACCTCCAAGTACGCCTCACTCCTCAGAATTTCGGGAGCCTTGCATCTGGGCATTTTTGAGCAGCCTATGGAAATTGACTTTTTCAGCATCCTGTTAGATCGGAGAAATAGGCTACTCATAAATCTCCATGAGAAGCTCCAAGATCTTCTGCTGGCTTGGGGTGGTGGGATCGGTGGCCATATTCACTGCATCCTTGGAAGTGTAAAAGGCAATTTTCTTCAAGTCGTCTTTTGGAATGCCGTGAGCCTTTAGGCTAATAGAAATATCAAGCTTTCTATAAAACTCAAGCAGGCTCCCCTCCAGATCATTTGAGCGATTCAGTAGTTGCGCCATATCGATAAACTGCTCTTTGCAAGTCTCTTTATTGGCCTTAACAAAGCAGAGAAGCCCATAGATGGCTGCCCGGCCATGCGGCATATGGTAATGAGCGCCAAGTACATGTGTTATGGCGTGTCCAATCCCTAACCCCTTCAGGAAGGCAAGACCGCCGCATACTGCTGCCATGCACATATCGGTGCGTGCGGCAATATCATTTCTGTTCTTATATGCCAGAGGCAGGCTTCGTCCAACCAACTTTACTCCGTAAACCGCCATGCACTCAAAATAGGGATGATAAGGGGTTGCCAATGAGACGTACCCCTCCATGCAGTGAGCCAGCGCATCAATGCCAGATTCGACCGTGAGGCCGGTTGGCATCGTCTTACAGTAGATGGGATCAATAACAGCCAATTTGGGAATGAAATGATTACTCATCAGTATAAATTTCAGATCTCTCTCCTTATCGGTTATAACAATACAAGGATTTACCTCGCTTCCTGTCCCTGAGGTTGTAGGGATGCAGATGAGCGGCGGGAGAATAGGTTTGATCTTGCCACTTCCGCCCACAATACCTTCATATTCCCTCATCTCACCGTCGTGTGTTACCCGAAGTCCGATTGCTTTGGCAGTATCCATCGAGCTTCCGCCACCGAGGCCCACTATTCCATCACAACCATTATCTTGATAGATCTTTCCAGCCCGCTCAATGAGTTCAATGGGAGGATCGGGCTCTACCTCTGAAAATATAACAGTCGATATACCACTCGCCTCCAGAATCTTGCGCACCTCATCCGCCCTTCCTATTGAGAGCATAACAGGATCGGTTGTCAGGAATACTTTCTTCACTTTCAGCCGGCGGATCCGCTCGCCCATATTCTCCGAAACCCCAGCGCCAAACATCATATCTGGCAGAGGCGGGATGCGGATCTCCCAGATCTTTTCCTTTTCCTGAAATGAATCCAATCCCTTCCATACGTTCTTTATCTCGGCATCATCAATATCAAAAACCTGACCCGTTGGAGTAATCGTCTCCTCTCGGACAAAGGCCGGCATCTTTGAATCGATTTTACTGAACTCGGCCTTTTCATTGAAAGCGAGCTGGTCTCGCAGGGTCTGCTTGCCAATCTCCATGATATCCTGAGAAGTCAGCCGGAGCCCATATCGGGCATTCATGAGATCTGCAAAAAATTGATAAATGGATCCGCGGCCGGGAACAGAATTTAAACAGTAGCCGAAGGCATCGCAGGTGGCTGCTTGAATCTGGGATTTAAGGGAATTCTCAGCCTGTTTATCCCTGTTCTTTGGTATCCGGTAGGTCAGCCCTGCCGTATGATCCGCTCCCATGGGACTCGTGAAATAGGTAACGCCGGTTCCCTTCACCGATCTGGGATCATGGGCGGGGATTGCCTGCCCTTTATACGCAGGTACACGGCTTATGTTTAAATATTGGGCGGTGGCGACCACACCGTTACCCAAGGCCAGGCCAAGCGGTGTTTCCTTTTCAATTTCTTCCAAAAGTCGTGCAGCGGACTGCCAGTCCCCAAATTTCATTTTGCCGGCATCAGCAGCGAGGCCCAGACTGCTTCCTGTTTCTATGGCATCGACCCCAAGATCATCACACATGAATTTGAGCCTCGCAATCGCATCAGGGTCGGTAATTCCCAGATTGGTTCCAAGCATGGCGATCGTTTCATATTCATAGGCAGAACATAGCCGTTGCCCATCTTTATCCGGATAGATGATGGAACACTGGACTACGCAGCCGGGCATGCAGCCGTGCATCTTACCGCCGCGTTCAAAGAGAATCTTCTGGATGCTATTCCCGCTTACGGCGATGAAGTTGTCGGGTCTGCCCGAACGATAATTATTCGCTGGCAGGGTTCCTTGGTTGGCGGAATTGGAAATTGCAAATGGAGTGCCGAATCGTGAAAACAGACTGCAGCTGACATCATGTTTGAGGGTATCCACCCATGATTTTACGATCTGGCGAAATTCCTCCGGATTGGCCATATCCACCTGTCCCGCTTGAGCGGGATCAATAATCATTGCCTTGAGTCCCTTCGATCCCATGACTCCACCGAGTCCGCCCCTGGCGGCGTTCCGCGATGGATCGCCAAAGATATCCGTAAAGGAGACTGACGCCCCTCTGTATTTCCGCTCCCCGGCAATTCCAGTAGATAGAACAGCTATTTTTTCACCATATTTTTTACGAAGCTTGCTCACCAATTCATAATTCTTCATGCTGCGGTATTCATCTGCTGGCATTAATGTGGCCTTATCCTTTGAGATAAATAAGAAGTATAACCGGTTACCCTGAGGTGTACCGCGAACAATAATTGCACGAATCCCAAGCCTGTCGAGGATTTGCCCAGCCGGGCCTCCCGAATTTGCCTCTTTTATTCCCAGCGTGAGAGGGCTCTTTGCCCCAACGGATATACGCCCAAGTTGTGGTGCTCCAGTGCCCGCAAGAGGGCCTACGGCAACAATAAAGAGATTCTCAGGGCCGAGTGGATCAGTAGCCGGAGGAACCTCTTTGTTCATGATCTTTGCAATTAAGGCGCTGCCTCCAATGTACTTCCACTCCTCCTCTATATTTTCGAATGTCACCTTTTCATTTTTCATATCCACCCTTAGGATCTTCATATCTATTGCTCCTCTTTGTTTAAGTGAATTCTAAAACATTTTAGCGTTCAATATTGGGTGAAAGGCCTTAAGGGTTATCTATTGCTTAACGAAACAGAGTTTTATGATAAGGATACTTCGTCAAAGGTGCCGTCAACAAAATCCAGAAATATAAGCCGGTTGCGTATCGGGTTACCGATCCCGGTAATTATTTTTATTGCTTCCTGCACTTCCCATGCTGCGATGACTGCCGGAGTGGCCGCGGGATTGCCTGTAAGCGTCTCAACCCCGCATGCGTTTTCTGCGGCAGGGGGACCGCAGATAGCGTTAAGCCCTTTGTCTCCCGGAAAGATGGTTATCAACTGACCGCTGAAACCTGCTATAGCACCGTGGACAAAGGGGATTTTTAGTTTATTGCAGGCATTGGCTACGACCTGGCGGGTTGTCAAATTGTCCAGAGCATCGAGCACCACGCCTGCTTTTTTTATTAATTGTTGAACGTTCTTAGAATCGATGGTTTTATTGACGGGGGTCACCTCTACGGCAGAGTTGATTTTTTTAACCCTGGCTGCTGCAACCTTAACCTTGGATTTCTGCAGATCACCCTCAGTGGCTATAATCTGCCTGTTGAGATTGTTTTCTTCAAAGCTGTCATTATCAATGATAACTAAATGACCGATACCCTGCCTTGCGAGCAATTCGATTATCGTTCCACCCAGGCCACCCGCCCCGCAAACGGCGACTATGGAACGAAGCAGCTTTAACTGCCCCTCGATGCCTACTGTGCCGATGTTACGTATATACCGGATGGGGACGATATCATGTTCGAGACAGGAGATCTCGACTTCCCGAAGGGCTACTCTTTTTTTGGAGGAAACGAATCGTACGCTTTGCAGGTCTATCACCCGCATTCTCTGTTGGCCGGGGCTCGCCCAAGCCTTGCTTAGCTGGCGAATCAGTTTATCCGCAGGTTGACGTGTAGCCATCAATATTGATGGATTTAAAAGGAAAACTAAAACAGGATGAGATAAAAATTCCGCTTCAGCCAATTTCTTATTATTTTTTTTCCGATAAAAATGTTGTAGCTCCTGTGAACCAGAGGGCTTGATTGGCATCGCCTTCGAAACGAAGCTTTCCTTCGTAAAGAGCTTCCATGGATTTATTAAGGTCTTTGGATGACATGACTTTAAAAGCGGTATCTGCATCTGACCAGACCATTGCAACATCCCATTGTTTCTGATCTCCTTTCAGTGATGAAATCTCACCGTTGTCAAAAATATATAATCTTGCTCTTTTACCGTCAGCAGTTTTAATTAATACTTTTACTTTTTCGTTTTTGATAAACTCTTTAAATGAACTATTGTTTTTTGATGCTTTTTTAAGTTTGCGATAGAGAAAAAAAAGTAACAGTGTAAATTTCATATAGATTTCCTTTCAAAATGATTATATGCGGGATTAGGATCTCTAAGGTAAGCATTTTTTTCAACCGCCGGCGACTTTAGGTACCAGATCAAGCTTGTCGCCATCTTTAAAGGTCACCGCATTCAACGTCTTTACATTCGTGCCATTGAGCAGTATGTTGCTGTTATCCCAGATGGACTGCTTTTTATTGGCTCCCATGGATTTAAGTTTTTTCTCATATACAGGCCCGAAATGAGTCTCAACATAATCCCTGGCTTCGTCAATACTATTTACATTGACGGTTACAGTTTGTGCGCCGAGGAAAATCCTCCAAGGGCCGATGAAGTTGATGTTAACTTTAGCCAAGATTGATCAGCCTGAACGATAAACTCTAATGTTGCAAAAAAATCACATAGTCCAGCAGACAGGGATGCTGAAAAAGCTTTCCAGCGGCCACCTTTATACGTTGAAGCTGGGAATCCCCAGCATAATACAAAGGCCATCTTGAGTGAAAACGCGTTTTACCCATAAAATTCCTAACAAAGCCGCATTGAAAAGGTTTGGAAGCATTCCTGTCTGATAGGATTTATGCAACATCAGGGTTTATATTACTACTGTGCGCCAATGGATACAGCAATTTCCTGCATGCCGAGACTTTCCAAACGTTTCTTTGACGGTTTGCCGGTAGCTTTGTTCCAGTCTCTAATGGCATAGTATTCAGGCAGCATCTTATCCAGGTTAGGCACATGGCCCTCCTGCCCGCCACCGGTAATCGGCCTCAGGGCAAGTTCGGGTAGTACGTCATCTTTCGAGGTAATGCCGAGCTTGCAGGAAAGGGCCCGCTGCAGCTGGAAAACGCGTTCCCCAGCCTTCATGAGCTGATCCATGTCGGTATCCCAGGCGGTAGAAGCATTGATCATGCCGACCAATAAGTTGAACGGTATTATGGCAAAATGACAGATGCCCAGGGAATCGGTCAAAGCCCTGAAGTTCTGGCTTGTCGCGACGATCTCAGCCTTATCATCGTCCCAGCGGTCTGTCACCGGAAGACCCAGTTCAGGATGGCTTGTGCCGCCATCTGCCTGGTAGGCGTCACTTTTATTATGATCTGCACCCCGCGGAGCAGTCGCATAAACGAGGCCCATCGAGTGATAGGCTCTTGGATCATGCATAGGGAAATCGAGTCCCTTCGATTGGACGGCTTCTCCCACCGGGCGGCCGTATTTTTGCGCCATCCGCTTCGTTCCGCCTGCAAGCACAGCGCCGAAGCCCTGGTTCTTGCCGATCAGGTGTAGCAGCTCGATAGCGGCATCAACGTTACCCCAGGTGAGCTTGAGACCGCCGGTATCCTTCTCCGAAATGACCCCCAGGTTATACAGATAGAATGCGTAGCCGGCGCTGGCGCCACTGCTGATCGTATCAAACCCGTAGCCGTTACAGAGCTCGTTTAGGTATACGACTGTTGACATATCAAGGTCCAACCCCATCATTGCGCCCCACGCCATCAGCGTCTCATATTCAGGACCTTCGACCCTATCGTATAAATACTTTCCTTCTTTGATCTGGAGTATCTTGCGGCAACGTATCGGGCAGCCGAAACAGGCGGTACTTTCGGTCTGATATTTCTCCACCTGCTCAGCGCCGCTTATTTTAGTTGATTCTTTCATGGTAGGGGCAGTGTAATATTTCGTTGGACCGTCGCCGTAGGAAATGGCAGAATCGATCCACCCCGCTGTGCCGGTTTCGTGCATGATCATGGACAGGAAGCCTTCCTTAACCTCGGTCATTGCCGTGCGTGCGACCTCGCGGAACTTTTCCGCATCCTGCATGGGAAGCTTCATCTTGCCGCGAACCGCGACTGCCTTGACCTTCTTGGAGCCCATGACGCAACCCAGCCCTGCCCGTCCAAGGCAATGGCCGTACTCCGACATGATATTGCCGTAGAGCACAAGGTTCTCCGAGGAGGGGCCGATGCACGCAACCTGTGTGCGATTATCTCCGTATTCCTTTTTGATTTCTTCCTGGGTCTTGTATGTATCTTTGCCCCAGAGGCCGCTGGCATCCTTTAGCTCCGCAGCGCCGTCCTTGATATAAATGTATACCGGTTTGGCTGACTTGCCTTTGAGTATGATGCCATCGTACCCGGCGTTCTTGAGCTCCGCACCGAACCAGGCGCCCGCATTGGCATCCCCATAGTGCCCGGTGTACGGAGATTTAGTGGCACCGCCCCAGCGGCTCACACTGGGACCGCTGGTGCCATTGAGGAGACCAGGCATAAGAATAAGAGGGTTATCCGGTCCGAGAGGGTCGGTTTTCTCATCGACCATGTCATAGAGGTAGCGCGCGGCGAGGCCTGTGCTGCCAAGAAAATCACGTGCATACTTTTCATTCAATGGCTCATCCGTGAGCGTTCCCTCAGTGAGATCAGCAACCAGTATCTTGCCATGATATCCGTTCATGGTCTCCTCCGCACGTATTTCTTTAAAAATCGATGGGCTTGCCATCATAAGCGTACTTAAATATCTTGCCCAGGTCTTCCTCTCCAGGAACGCGGGTGACGGTCATGGTCATGACCTCATTCAATGACCTTTCTACCAATGCAGGTATCTCTTTCTCGTATTTCGCCTTGTCGACACCGCAATCCTTGACCGAGAGCGGCTGGTCCACTTCCTTTGCCAGTGCGCGGACCTTGGCCACAAGGACTTTAGCGCATTCTTTGTCGGGGCCGGATGCTCCACAGCAGAAGCGCGCCATCTCGGCAAACTTGACCGTTGTTTCTTCTGAGCCATTCATAAGGTATTCCATGGTGTAAGGGAGGAACATGCCCACTGTGCGTCCGTGCGGAAGATGGAAAATTGCTCCGAGGGCGTGTCCAGTGCTGTGACCCAGCCCTGCCATGGAATTGCCAAAGGACATTCCGCCCATTGTAGCGGCAATCATCATTTCCTTACGTGCCTGGAGGTCGTTCCCGTCTTTGTAAGCTTTAGCCAGATATTCGAAAACTCGACGCGTTGCGACCAATCCCGGCCCCTCAGTCATACTGGTACCCCATGCGGAGGTGTAACCCTCGATGGCATGGCAGAGGACATCCATGCCGGTATCCGCTGTGATTAGCGGGGGCATGCCCATCACCATAACCGGATCAAGTATGGCGACATCCGGCATACATTCGGTAGTACCCAGACCGAGTTTGCGCTTATCGTTTGTGTCGGTGAGCACTATTGCCCAGGTAGCTTCAGAACCCGTTCCGCTGGTGGTTGGAATGGCCATCAGCCTGGCTTTTTCTCTGAAATTGAAAGTTTCGAGCACGGATAAAGCCTCCGGTTCCAGTTCCGGCCGCGCCAGGAGCAGGATAATTGCTTTAGCGGCATCCATACATGAACCACCCCCTATTCCGATGACCCAGTCGGGCTGGTATTTGCCCACCGCTACTCCTCCCTTCCTGATCGTGTTGAGCGATGGTTCTGGTTCTACTTCATCAAATATTTCCCATCCGATGTTTACTGCATCCAGTTGATCGATAACCGGCTTTGTCAGTCCAAGTTTTACAATATTCTTATCGGTGACGATGAAAGCCTTTTTGCCCTTGACTTGCGCGAGATAATCGAGAGCATTATCCCCGTAGACAATCAAAGGGCACGAGAAAGTCCACATATCAACCTCCCTCTATTTTTTTATATTCGGATGGTTAAACCATCAGTCCAGCCATTCCGTTGGAACGAGCATGGTGCAGTTGGTAAGCTCGTTAGCTGCCCTGGTATAGCGCATGATTTTGGCCATGTCGCCCGTCATTTTGGATTGCTTGGTGATCAGTGCCTTTGTAGCATCAAGCTTTTTGGTGGCGATTTGCTTCCAGATAGAATAGGGAGCTGAAATGGTGAAGGCAGGTTTGTATTTATTGGGGTCGGTGACAATTTCTGCAGCCCGGCATTTGCCGTGATAAAGATCTACGTACATGTAAATTGGCTCTTTAACCGGGCCGCCTGCCTCTGTAATAAAGTAAAAATCACCCTCCCAGGTCTTGGCCGCCTCCTCGTATGCCTTGCTTTTATTGATCTCCTCCTTGTATCGATCGCACCACTCTTGAGTTGCATACTTTGCCATAGTGAACACCCTCCTTTTATTTATTTTTATATAATCATCCGGTATATTAATATAAACGCATTTAATATCTTGACCATAAGGCCCCTCACCCTTCCCCTCTCCCCGCTGGGGAGAGGGGAAGGGTGAGGGGTGTGCAACTGTTGATGCAAG
>Ga0105152_10000732_pt1 | contig 10377 bp, 8 predicted proteins | sample LakBais05cmmetaG_FD_81534 | JGI IMG/M metagenome (GOLD analysis project Ga0105152, IMG submission 81534) | Lake sediment microbial communities from Lake Baikal, Russia to study Microbial Dark Matter (Phase II) - Lake Baikal sediment 0-5 cm | ecosystem: Environmental > Aquatic > Freshwater > Lake...
ATATCCTCAAACCCATCACAAGTAAAATCCGTGAGTTGAGAGATAGCCTCTTCGGCGATTTTGGCGTTACCAGCCCCCTGGTGGCAAATTCCGATCAACAAACATTGATGAAGGATGAAAACGCGAAAATTTCTATCCTGAACGGTTCTGGGGTAAGCGGTATGGCGACCCGTACCTCGGATTACTTTAAAGCCCAGGGCGCCAATATCATCCAGGTGGGCGACGCCGGGGATCTGTATAACTATACAATAATCACCCTTTATATTGGAAAACCCCATACCTTGCGTTACTTCGTGGATATGATGAAAATCCAAGCCAATAATATCCGCTTCAAGTACGATCCGAATAGCAATATAGACGTAGTTATCCAACTGGGGGCAGATTGGGCATATAAAAATCCAATGCCCTAAATGGACACGCTTTCTGGGGCTGTAGAACACATCACTTACTATAATCCGGAGAACGGTTATAGTGTCGTTCGTCTGCGCCCTGAGCGTTCCCGGAGTTTGCCCGTTACCCTTCGCGATGGTCTGGTCACTGTGACTGGCAACCTTCCAGAGCTCTCTGCTGGAGAGAACCTGCGCCTGCAGGGTCATTGGATTCGCCACCCTAAGCATGGCATGCAATTCCAGGTTGAGATCTGTGAGCAGACCTTACCTGCCACCCTGGCTGGGATCCGGCGTTACCTCGGCTCGGGTCTAATCAAGGGTATCGGACCGCGCTTGGCAGACCGCATCGTGTCCCATTTTGGGATGAAAACCCTTGACATCCTAGAAAAATATCCTGAGCAGCTCCAACAGGTGTCGGATATCGGTCCAAAGCGCACCCGCCTGATCTCTGCTGCCTGGCAGGAACAAAAGCAAGTCAAAGAGATCATGCTTTTCCTGCACAGCCATAACATCAGCACCAACCTGGCAATAAAAATCTATAAACAATACGGCGATCAAGCCCTGGAGATTGTAAAATCCGATCCTTATCGTTTGGCGCGCGATATTTTTGGGGTGGGGTTTAAAACCGCCGATCGCATCGCGCAAGCATTGGGGCTGCCTGTGGATCACCCCTCCCGCATTGAAACAGGGGTGGTTTTCGTCCTAAATGAAATGAGTAACGATGGGCATGTGTATTCCCCACGCCCGGTATTGATTGAACGAGCGGTTGAGCTCCTGGAAGTCGATCAGGCCTTGGTGCCTCCCGCCCTGGAACGCCTGACTCAGGATGGACGGATTCAACTAGAGGTCTTGCCTATCAAAGAACCTCGACCGCCCAGCGCCCAATCGATTCGTTCAGCTAAACAAAAGCCTGCGTTGGCAGAAAAACCCGGTGATTATGGGCAGGTTGCCGTTTACCTGGCTCCCTTTTTCTATGGCGAGACCGGTGTCGCAGACCGTTTACGTGTTTTGGCAGAGGCTCGCCCCCGGTGGAATATTCCTTCCAATGAACGCTTACTCGATCCGACCGGCGTAACCGCCTCGTTATCCCCCGAACAACAATCTGCTATCCGGATTGCCCTGGATGAGCCAGTCAGCATACTGACCGGCGGACCAGGCACGGGTAAAACCACCGCCCTCAAGGCGTTGATCTTCGCTTTAGAGGCCTCTAAAAAGAGGTATGCCCTGGCTTCCCCCACCGGGCGTGCTGCCAAGCGCCTCTCTGAAGCCACAAGTCGCCCTGCCAGCACTATTCATAGGTTGCTGGGCTTTAAACCGGGTGAAGGGTTTAAATACAATGCTGAAAAACCGTTGCCGGTCGATCTATTGGTCGTCGACGAAGCCTCTATGCTGGATTTGCTGTTGGCGTACCAATTATTCAAAGCCTTGCGCCCAGGGACGCACTTATTACTGGTAGGTGATGTGGATCAATTGCCATCCGTCGGCGCGGGGGATGTATTACGCGATCTCATCGCCAGCGGGCTGGCGCCTGTCACCCGCCTGAGCATCATCTTCCGCCAGGCAGCCGGCTCCCAGATTATCACCAATGCCCACCGCATTAACCAGGGGCAAATGCCGGTCTTTTCTTCTCAGGTGAGTAGTGCTGGAATGGGATCCTCGCAGGATGATTTTTATCTCTTTAACGCTGAAACGCCTGAAGAAGCTGCCAATTGGGTTATCGAGGTCGTCTGCGAGCGTATTCCGCGCAAATTTGGTTTGGTTCCCCAACAGCACGTGCAGGTATTAGCGCCTATGTACCGCGGCCCGGCAGGAGTGAATGCCCTGAACAATAACCTGCAAGCTACCCTGAACCCACCCGATCCTCGTAAACCCGAGAAGATTCTCTATGGGCAGCTTTACCGTGTGGGGGATAAGGTCATGCAGATCCAAAATAATTATGACAAGGATGTGTATAATGGGGATATTGGACTGCTAGTCTCGCTTGACCTCGTTGAGCACATCCTGGTTGTAAAATTTGACGAGAAACTGGTAACATATGATTGGAACGAGGTCGATCAGCTCGTTTTGGCTTATGCCGTATCCGTGCACAAATCGCAAGGGTCCGAATTCCCTGCGGTAGTAATTCCCCTGGTTACCCAGCATTACCTGATGTTGCAGCGAAATTTATTATATACCGCCATTACTCGCGCCCGCCAATTATGTGTCCTGGTGGGCAACCGCCGCGCCATCAGCATGGCAGTAAGAAACAACAAAGTTTCCCGCCGTTACTCCGCCCTCGATTGGCGTTTAAACCCTTTAAACAAATTGTAAGAAACATGACACAGGCCGAAGAAGAAATTCGGGGTGTGTCATGTTTCTCAATGGATGATTGAGCTACTTTCCCGTTGGAATAAATATCAGGATCGTACTCCTGGCTATATCACCCCGGACCGAGCTGTTTGCAACGACGATCGCCTTGATCGGAGCGATGACTTTGGTGGCTTCATTTAACGATTCCACTCCCAGGGTGCCGACAGCTTCCTTGATTGTACCGAGTAGTCCTTCGATGTCGAGGTACATGACAAGCGCCGTGCCTTTCGGAAGCGCCTTTAACACCTGCTGGTAACGCGCCTCACCCGATAGCTTGTTCCCACCTCCAAACATCTCTTCAACCGACTTGGTGCTGGTAGAGATCACCAGGTACTTCGGACTCAATCCATAGGCTCCTATACTTCCACCCCCTAAAGGTGACCCCAGCTCATAAAATGACATCCCGCTGACTTGGATATCTTTCACCGAGGCGCCCGTTATCGACAGAGCCGTATTAAGTTTTTCCAATGTGGTGCCAAGGGCTGCCGTATTGTTCGTTTCTGCTAATAGAGAAAATCCCAGGTTTATTTTGGCAGTTTCAGGTAATAGGCCATCGCTGGAAGAGAACAAGCTGAAGGCAATTTCTCCATTAAGATACTGGATCAGGTCAGTCTCGATATTGATATTAATCTGCTGCTCGAGCATCGTGAGGGCTTCATTAAGATCCGCCGCCCCAAGTGCCTGGGTGAGTATCTCGCGATTGGCATTCCATGCCAGGTCGAGGCGCTGACCAGAGACAAATAGCAGAGTGTCGCTCGGGAAGATGGAATCCGTTTTTGGCTTTGTTCCGGTGTATTTGAACATCTCTTTCTGGGCATCTGTCAGCTTGGCGGAATCGTAGGCAACGACAGAATCGATCTGCATACCGGCATCGACGACCGACAGGGCGACCAATATCTCACGGAAGCCGAGATTCGTGATGCCCTGGATGCTGGGCGCCACCGCGGAGGTGTTTACTTGCTTTAGGAGTGACTGGGCTTGCTCCCCCGTCAGATAAATCGTAGCAAGGCGGTTAGCGGGAAGCTGCTTTATCATGTTGTTAAAGTCACTCGTATCTGCCAGTGACTTACCCTTCTGAGCGTCAATAGCCCTTTGCAGGGTATTCTCCCCGGTTCCGATGATCACCAGGTTACCAGAGCGCGTAAAAACCGTTTGCTGAGGCTCATTGGTGGTTTGAGCAGAGTAGATATGCGCGCCTTTGTAGTCTGTCTCTGCAAAGGTTAGCCCGGTCTTTTGGGTCAGTTGGTCGCGCAACTTGACCAGGAAAGCATCTGCGGCTTTTTTGTCACGCGTCTCGATCGCTAGTAAAAACTGCGGATTCTGAGGTGCACCTGCCGTGTCATAAGTGACATCTGTAACACCGATCCCCGCGTATTGACCAACCCAAGGGATCACATCCTGGCTAATGTTAACACCAAGCTGCTCTTGCATAGTCTTATCCAGCTCATTCTGAAGACTGGTGGTGTCCTTAATGTCACTCCGTCCAATTGCATTCGCAAAGACCTCCACTAGCTTACTATTCTTTTCTGACTGGAGGTTGATCAGGTTCACACCCATATAGACACCCGTCTCGGCTGGCATTACCGTAGAAGCGGCATCATAACGACCGGTCAGGCGGTCGAATAGGTGTAAGCCGAAGGGATCAGCGAAGATCACCACTGCTGCCACCACGCAGCAGCACAGCAACAGGATTATCACTATCCCACCCACACTCAGGGCGATGTTGCGAGTACGCGTGCTCGCTGACTTGGGTTTCGCTCCAGGATATTCGGGAGGCATATCAAAACCGGCACTCATGTTGTGCTCCTTTCATAATATTATGTCCTATTATTCTCGGGGTGCTGATACCGCGCCCACCCTTTCCGTTTTAGATATTATAAGGCGAAATATCGGAATCAGTGCTAAAAAACAGACCACACCTGCGATCCGAAAAGTCTCATCGATCACAGTGTTAGCAACCCGCATGCCTACCTCAGCAACTTTGGTTATATCCGCGCCCGGGGGGAGCAATAGTGCGCTGAGGGTGTCCATGCGCTGGACACCATAAGATGTCATCCCAGAAACTCCCACTGTCATCCCTGCCAGGCGGAAAATAATCACCAGGGCTGAGGCTGTACCCCGGTGTGTTCCAGGAGCCGCGTTGATTGCCGCGCTCGCGATGGGAGTTATGGTCAAGCCAAATCCAACGCCTGCCAGGATCAGGTGAGGGATCATGTGGGCATAAGGTGTCGTAGCCTGCCAGCCGCTCATCAGGATAAAACCGATCACCGCTCCTGATAAGCCCACAATCCCTGGCCACCGATACCCCCACCGGGCTGTCAGCCAGCCACCTGGGATGGAAGCAATCGCCATCGGGATAGTCAACGCCGACAACATCCAACCGCTATCCCACGCTCCTTGTTCCAGGGTAGGGGCGACCAGGGTATTAATAAATAGCGGTACATTGGCAATCGCAATAAACAGGCTAACTCCAACCAGGAAATTTGCCAGGCTGGCGGAGGCGAAATTAGGCTGACGGAACAAGGAGAGCGGAACCAGGGGGTCTTTAGCGCGCCCCTGTCGCCAGATGAAGAGTCCCAGGAAAACCACCGCTGCCATAACCAGGGGCGCAGCCCGTATTACCCAATCACGATTACTCTGGTAACCGAGCTGTCCTCCTACCTCAATGTCAGATCCCAATCCTAAATTTAAAGCAGTTAAGCTGAGGGAGATCAAAATTGCCCCAAGCCAATCCATCTTTCCGCCCAGGTTTGGGTGGGGAAGTTTCGTTAACGCCACCATGATCGATATAAAAGCCACCAGGCATACCGGTAAGTTTAACCAGAAGATCATTCGCCAATCCAGGTACCGTACCAGGATCCCCCCGTACAGGTGTCCCACCACCCACCCGGCGGTATCTACGGCTGCTATCACCCCCAAGACCTTGGCGCGCGATCTGGCTGGGTATAGATCCCCCGCCAGCGCCATGCCCACGGGGACCATTGCTCCACCCCCGAAAGCCTGGATCATCCTGGCGGCTATTAATACATACAGGGAGATCCGTTGTGGGTCAGGGCGCCCTGTGACCAAGGGGGATAGCATGTAATAGAATCTCAATACCAGGTGGGTCGGCCAGGCTTCACCCACCGCCACCAGGTATGAACCGAGTGCGAAAATTACCAACGCCAGCAGGTAGACCAGCCGCCTTCCCACCAGATCCGATAGACGCCCCATGAAGGTCATCGCCACGCTGTAGGCTAACAGGTAACCCGTTACTAACCAGGCGGCCTCGCTTAATCCACTCTGCAAGGGGATCTCAAGGTCAAAAATAACATGCGGAAGGACTGCTGATACCACGGTCAAGTCCAGCGCTCCGATGAAGATCGGCAGGCTTACCAGAGCGATGATCAGGGCAGCGTGCGGCTGGGGTGTTTGAGTTTTCATCCTGGGTTATGCAAATCTTACCAAAATGCGAGCTGAGTTTGTGAAACTCACTTACTTACCCGCAGGCGGGACGATCGTCACTGCCTGCCCAAAATTCCAAAAATCCACCTGCCAGATCGTGGCCTCACCATTTGTGGCAGGCGGATCGGTGATCACAACCCGATAAAGGTCGAATGTATCTGGGGAGATCCACATTTGTACTGACACCTGATCTGGCCCGATCATGCCGTAGGACATTTCATAAAGCCTCTCCCCCTTCAAATCTCCCTTAAGCAGATACAGCAGCTTTCCTGGAATTTCCTCTAGCTCCTGGTTTCCCACCAATTTTATGTTAATTAGATCGCTTTCGAGAATTGGTTGAAAACCTATTTTTGGATCAAACAAAACTGCTGGGTTGAAACCCATATTAGGAGGTAGCTCCTCCCACTCGCCAGTCAGCAGGTTGGTTTCCCAATAATCTATCCCAATGCTAACGATACTGAGCTCAGCTACCAGCCCTGGTGTAATAACACGCACTTTAGCCACGGCGCAGTCTGGTGAAACAAAATCACCCTCCGCCCGGCGGAAAGCGATTGTCCCCTCATTATCTAAGAAAGCTGGTGCGCCGCTCCGATCAATTACAAAGTGAAAACCGGACAACCCTTTCATTCGACCCGCTGAACGTTTGACAATTTCCTCCGGAGGCAATGGGACAGGCGTAGGTTTAACGCAACCCGTCACCCATAACCATATACCCGGTAGAACCAGGAATAATGGAAAGAATCTGGCGCGCAGATGCATGAGGGATGCGAATATTACCGGTCGATCCAGAAATTCAAGAGGATACCTTCGTTTTCCTTAATTGTCGTTTATGAAGAAGGTGGGAGTTCTTCAACTTTTTCGGGTGCTGGCTCTTTCGGCTGATTGGGTTGGATGGCAGTAATCGTTGCCGCGACCAGCGCAAGGATACCGAGTAATATCAAGGGGCCACTGATGCAATTGAACACCCAATTCAGGATCACGAAATTGTCAAATCCCCGGATCAGCCACCTTGTATAAACCAGGTTGAATATTCGATCAAGACCGAACAAACCAAAACCAGCCAGCATCAACCAACCTGGTAGGGCTCGTTTTCGGGTGATGATAAAGATACCTCCGCCTACACCCACCAGGAATCCCAAGCATAATAGTGCCGTTCGAATATTCCCAGCCATAATGCACCTCCTTGAACTGTAAGCATCGACTAAAAAATTAAGGTTGCACGAATACCAGCTTCCAGGAACCTAAATATCGTTCCCCGGAAGCCGTTTCGCAATCGGCGGCGATCAGTCCAGAGACGGGTTCGCCTCCTTCTGCTAAATGAAGTGAATAAGCCACACTAGGCGTCATTAAGAAATCCCCATATCCCAGGCCATATTCTGGCTTAAGACCCGTAAAGAAATGGTCCTCACCACCTGTCCAGTTGACAATCACCTCCACACCCGGCACCGGTTGCCCTGCTGCATCCCAGGCTTCGACCATGATGAGCGGTTGCTTTGACGTTGGTTCACACACCAATGTGGGTGCCTTTTTAAGTACGAAAGGCGCCCCCGCGCTTGGGGTGGGTGTTCGGCTGGGCATGAGGGTAAAGGTTGGATAAGGCGTCATCGGTGCAGTCGGTGAAACTGGCGGGACAGGGGATGTGCCCGGTGCAGTAGGGGTAGAAGAGCCTGGAACAGGTGGAAAGGTGGGCATAACAGTCAAGGCGCTGACTGGCGACGGCTTACTCGGGGTAGATAGTCCTGGCTGTTCTGTGACGACCACTCCCTGGCTTAACGCAATCGCCAGCAACCCAAGCTCGTGCGATTCTTCGGGAGGGCGTCCATCTGCCAGGGCGCGCTGAGCTTGTAACGCTACCGCGCTCGCCATATCCGGATCGTTTAATAAATTCAGGCGCGCCTGAGCGCGCGCCAGATCCCCATCCATCACAAAAGCAGCCGCGATTAAGACCCGATATTGATCTTTAAAATCATCCCGTAAAGTTGCTGGAGAAGTATCGACATACTTCACTGGGGATATCCGCCAAGCATAAATCAGACCAAAAACCACCCCGATCACTAACCCGGTCAATAAATACCAGGGGCCGCGGTGCTCATTCTTCATGGTTGAGGCCCTTCCAGCGCCGGATTCATCGTTTGTGCTGCCTCTGCCAGTCGTTGCATCAATGCCAGGTCGGCCTGGTTGTAATTATTCTTAACCGCAAACAAGGTAGCATTGGCAACGACCTCGGCTGTGGGGGTGTCACCTAATAACGCCAACCGCTGCACCGCCAGGTTCAAATCGCCATTCGCGTTGTACGATTCTGCGACCATCAGGACGTAGTCTGCTTTATAATCGGCGCGCAGGGAGTCAGGAGTAGTGTTCACATACTCAACAGGATTTATTACCCAGCCATAATATAAGCCGGCTGCCAACCCAAGAGCGACGGTAATAAAAAACAAGAACCAGCGTAACATAAGCTTATTGTGCCACAGAGCATGAAGGAGGGCAAGTCTATTCCTTCACGAAAATAGTATTCGGAAAAACTCGTGTATAAAACCCTTGCTTCTCATTAAAAAATCTTGTAGAATGTAAAGAGGAGTGAACTTCCTGGGTGGGCAAACAACCCGGCCAGCACGTTCATAAACAAGGAGGGAAGCCAACATGGACGTTATCAAGGTTTCAGGCACCTCCCGTACATCGGCTGTGGCGGGCGCCATTGCCGGGGTCGTTCGGGAACATAAGCGTGCCGAAGTTCAAGCCATTGGGGCCAGCGCGGTAAACCAGGCTGTTAAAGCCCTGGTGCTAGCAAAAAGATTCCTGGTGAACGATGGTTACAATATTGTCTGTATCCCGGAATTTGTGGATGTAGACATTGAGGGAAAGGTCCGGACAGCGATTAAATTCACCGTCGAACCGCGCTAAATTCTTACTCTGAGCACTGTCGAAGAGCCCCCAGCGCTTTCATTTACCAATTTCCTGTACTGCCTGCTGTAATTGCTCATAAGATGACAACCAGGAAATGCGGTGAATAAAGTCCACTAAGCTGGAACTGTGGGCGCGTAAAGCGCGTACGGCTGTCCCAACCGGATCCTCTCCTGCTGCCCCTCCCGGCTGGTCTGCATAAGCTCCATAGAAGGCAAAATAAGCCTGGTTCAGCTTGCGGATCAGGTACCCGTGATCCCAGAAGAAGACTCGCCGCGTTTCCATGTAGGTCTCAGCCTCGATGATCTTGCCCTCTGCTAGTAGGTTATCTACGGTTACGCGCGTCTCATGCATTTCGGCGCGGAAATCAAACTCAGGTTTTGGGGGTGGTTCGGTGGTCTCTTCGCTGGGAGGCGGTGTTGGAAGCGGAGGTGGAGGTAATAGCTCTGGATAATAGCGAGCAATGAGCGCACGCCCGATTTCGATGCCGGCGATGGAGGCAGTTGTCTCATTAATCGTGCGCATTTCAGGGCTGGCTTCATAGTTAATCCCGAGGGGGTGCAATGTCAGGTAGTTATGTACCCATTCATGCGATATCACCTCCGATAGCCAATTCAGGTCTGTAGTTTGTTCTACCATCGTTGGATACACACCGATGCCTCCCACGGGAACTACCAGGGAAGAAACATCCAATGCTCGATCGACTTTATTTTCCAATATTACTTGCTGGTCGACCGTCAGGTCAGGTGAAAGCGAGATATCCTGATCTTGCCGGATGGTATTTCGCGGCGACACGATCAACGCCATGGGCAGGGGTGTGCTGTGGTAAAGCACCGGAGGGATGGGTTGCCCTCCCAAAGTAAGGCCCATTTCTGCCACCGTTGCACTGAGTTGGTTCTGTAAGATCGCCTCGACTAAGGGAGCCAGGTATCCGCGTTGTCGATAAAGTGCATTCAGTTTTTCTATCAGCGGAGTTGAAACTGTCCTTGGGTCTTTGATGTTCGGATCAGCATAAACCATGCTGAGCTGAACCTCGTCGTTTTGTATATTCGCTACCAGTTGGAGGTAATCCAGGACAAGCTGGTGCCGGGCATCCTCTGGCAGGTAAGTATAGGTGCCCAGGGCGCTTTGGTTAATCTTTACGAAGATTGCATTCAAAGTCCACGAGACATAGTCAAATTCGATCGCCCGCGTAAAAGCGCGCACTCCTTCCCCCTGGTCGGAGGAGAGCGATCCGCTGCCGGTCTGGATTAAGACCAGGAATATTACCCAGAACACCAGTTTAAAAGTCCGC
>Ga0105152_10000733_pt1 | contig 10376 bp, 7 predicted proteins | sample LakBais05cmmetaG_FD_81534 | JGI IMG/M metagenome (GOLD analysis project Ga0105152, IMG submission 81534) | Lake sediment microbial communities from Lake Baikal, Russia to study Microbial Dark Matter (Phase II) - Lake Baikal sediment 0-5 cm | ecosystem: Environmental > Aquatic > Freshwater > Lake...
TACTGATAAAAATTGGTACATTATCCCTTTATGCAGTACTCACAATGGAGAGACGGGCAATTCGCTAATTATTAGCGGCTATTTAAATCTAGTTTCAGCTGACGTTAGTGATACCTGCGATAAAGAGTAATCGTACTTAACTACCAAGGTTTCAACACAGCTTGTCATAATCAAATTGCTCATTGCTTGGAACCTCATTTATCCAGGCAATGAGTATTTAAAAGGCGCAAGCTCAGATCCTGAGTAATATACCTATGAAATTTTGTTCAGGTTTTCCAATCTGAAAGCAACATCCCAAATAAAAAGGTGTCGACGAGTTCCCCCGATTTTTCCCTTTCCCGCTTTCGCAATCGTCCTTCGAGGGTGAACCCACACTTTTCTGCCACACGGATGCTTGCCAGGTTATCTACCTTGATCTCCATTTCCACCCGGGTCACATGGAATTCATCAAATGCCAGTTGGGTTGTTGCCCTTGCAGCTTCGGTTGCAAACCCTCTTCCCGTGCTTTCCTTTATCGATGAAATATCCGATTTCAATCCGTGGCACAGCCCAATCTGGGTTGGCAAGGTAAGTTTCACCCACATATTTTTGGGAGGATTTTTCCCAAATCCCATAGAGAAACAATTTCCTTTTATTCCATCGTGCTTGGTGTTTTTCAAATACGAGCGCGACATCTTCTTTGCCTTTCACAGGCATCAGATCAGAAGGCATGAATTCATACAGATGATCCCAATTATCCTTGAGCATCCGATAATAGAATTCACCGTCATCCGGTGTGTAACTGCGATAAAGTAATCGCTCGGAAGAAAAAGGGGTTGGGATATTGAGGAGCTTGGGATCCATTTTCGGCTTGTTACTAATTTCGGCTATTGATCTGCCTCGTCATCCAGCGTCTTCGGGCTTTCCGCCAGCGGTGAATCTTCCAATGATTGTGTTATGCGTTCCTGGAGTTCCTTTTTGCTGGGTTTTCGTTTGCCAAGACCTTTAAGGGTGTCTAACATGTAGACTGTTGTTTCCTTGGTCAATTTCTTAAGTGCATCGGAAGATAACCGTTCCCCTTTTTCAAACCAGCGGATGGCAGCATATCCCATGACGATCGTCGTGGAGGAGGCAATGGCAGCCGAGAGGAGCCATCCCGGGAGCCCTCCCAGTTTACTGAGTTCCTGGAAAAGAGTTCGGGCAAGAAAGCCCAGTCCGAAGGTCGCCACCAGTTCGCTCGCGCGTTTGGGGGTGATCTTATAGCTGTAGATGCGGGCAATGCCCAACACCATCACAGATTGGGTGACGACGAGAGGGATGAAATCGATGATCGGCAGGGGGGTCAGCGCAATGACCGCCGAGATCGACGCCCCCCCTACGATCGAACGCCAGGCAAGCTGCCAGCGATAACCGGGGAGTGCCTGTCCAAGGGCAGCCATCATCTCAGGCTCTGTGGAGGCAATTGCCAGCAGTACCCGCGAAAGATTCTTGCCATCCTTGGCAACCACGGGAATGATCTGTTCGGATTTGAGACCCAGGTTCTGAGCGGCCAGGGAAATTACCCCCTCCAGGTCTTTGGCGCGCACCAGGTCGATCTTATTCAATACCACGATAAATGGACGCTTGAGCGCAGAAAGCTGATGGAAGATTTCCTGTTCGGTTTTTTTGATCCCCTGGATGGCATCGTACATCAAGACCAGGAAATCAGCCTGCGAGGCGGCAGACAGAGCCAATTGGCGCTCGTGCTCACCCAGGGAACCTACTGCATCTGCACCAGGGGTATCGACCACAGTAAACAGGCCTGCATCCGCTTGCTGCGTCTTATGGGTGGTGCCGGGCAGGGGGCTGACGGCAGCCAGGTCTTCCTTGCTATGCACCATTTGGTTATATAGCGTGGATTTGCCGACGTTCGCCGGACCGATGATCGCCACGTTACGTTTGGTTCCAAATGCCTGGCGGATTTGTGCCGTGGTTAGTTTCACCAACCCCTTCACCAGGCTGGTCTCATTTGGGAAGTTGGAAATAAGGTCAAGAAAGCGGTTCTTCTCACCTATTCCCAGGGCATCCCATATCGTACGCACGGTATTTTGCACGTCGGGTGGAAAACGTTTTAAGAAATCGTCAAAATTTGGCATTTTGAATTTCCTCGATGGAATAATTGTACTTCTTTACCAACCCAATTTGTGAAATCACTGAATGCAGGCATGGAACCACATTGAACACCAGTTTGATATATAATTTTCTTGATGGTGAAATGGTGGCTTTTGTAAATTTGTTTTGAAGCTTTTCTAATCAAGATGACGTAAGCAGAGTTGGCAAGGTCACATGAAAAGGGGCTTTTATGAGAGAAGAAAGTACGCTATTACCCGAAGAACTACAACATTCCTTGATCGAAATCGCTTTGTACTATGACGCAACCCTTGAAGCTTTCTCGCGCGCTCTCGAAATGCGAGAGGGTGAGATTTTAGGTCATACCCGCCAGGTGACGGAGATCACTTTAAATCTTGCCAAAGTTATGGGTGTCAGTTTCCAGGAACAGCCGAATATTCGGCGTGGAGCATTATTGCATGATATCGGCAAGATGGGTGTCCCGGAATCCATCCTTAAGAAAAAGGGCGAACTTACTCCTGAAGAATGGACGATCATCCGAAAACATCCTCAATATGCGTATGACTTGCTCTTGCCTATCGTCATTCTGCACAAGGCAATCGATATTCCTTATTACCATCACGAGAAATGGGATGGCAGCGGTTATCCGCTGGGTTTGAAAGGGGAGGAAATTCCCATTGCAGCGCGGATTTTCGCGGTTGTGGATGTATGGGACGCACTCATCTCAGAGAGACCCCAGCGTGAAGCCTGGTCGGAGTATGATGCAAACGATTATTTGAAGGCACAATCAGGCAAACATTTTGACCCGGCAATTGTGAGCATGTTCTTGAAGAGTGCTATCCGAAAAAAAGTCACAAAGCCTTTGAAATAGACGTTACTGCAAATTAAGTAAATATAGATTTCGTTTTTTTCCAGCCCAGAAAAGCAATTTTTCATTATTCTTTTTCGTTAACCTCCATAGTGATCCTCTTTCCAAGTTGAATACTATTCGACAATAAGGCCTTCCCATAGGTCCCCGAGGGATCAATTTTGACACGCAGGTTAATCGACCTTCGCAAGATAATGAATATTCGGCTATTCGACCACGTATGAACAGAGCGCGCTGTTTGTAGGCGTAAGTTTTCACTCCTGGTAAACAATTCCTTTTTCTAATAAATTCGGCTATACGACCTGTCAATTTTGACAGCTAGTATGTTTCATTTTATTCCCCATAATGGAAAGTAGAACTTTACTAATTGAATAGATATTGATCCGTTTACCTACTCGATGGAGACTGAATTGTTTTTTGTTTCAGATTTACGAGACGAAAACAATTCGAATAAATAAATGTTCTTATGTGACACTTTTCGTGTTCCCTGGAATGCTTCCAACCATTTTCTTTCAAAATGGTAGGAGATCTTGTGATATTGTAGTTTGGAAAAATCATTTAGGGATTTAAGAACGGGGAGAACGGCAATGGATAAAACCACAAACTCCAAACGATTGGATAAGTATTCACTCGAGATGATTATCATCCTGGCAGTGATTTCACTCCATGATTTCCTGATTTCCGATGTGCTCTCACTCCCGATCGCTTTACAAAAATGCTCTCTGGCTTATCTGCGTTAGCTGGATAGAATTGTTTCGAGTCTCGAATATATTGTTCCCATATTGTTTTTCGCTGTATTGCTTATCTTCTTCCTGATCCGTCGCAACGCGTGGGAACGGCATGTTGCCATAGGTTATCTTGCCTGGGTAAAATTGCGGTTAATCCTTAAGGTTGTATTGGTGATCATCATCATCACCTCCCGCCCGCAGAACGGAGTGGGGGTGCTCCTGAAAGATACTTTCATTTTATGGATTGTTAATTTCATCCTATTCGGAACCTGGTATTGGATCATCGATGCCGGTGGTCCACGTGCCCGTCATGATGGCACTGCCCGTCGTTACGATTTTGCCTTCCCTCAACGCATGTTACCTCTCAAAGGTTGGGAAAATTGGCAACCCGGTTTTTGGGATTACGTATTCCTTGGGTTCAGCAGCAATACCCAATTTGGCCTGGGCGATACCCAGGTGCTTTCGTTGCGGGGAAAGTTGCTAATCATGTTGCAAATCACCTTATCGATGGCAGTGGTTGTATTCATGGCATCCTTTGCCATTGCCTTGTTGCGCTGAGAGGTCAGGGGATACATTTAATCCAATAACTTGCTTTTTTTCACGACCCATAGCATAATAACTTAACATATTGCAATGGATAAGAAACGCGTTCTCGTCGTAGATGATGATCAAGTTGCACGTATGCTGATCCTGAAAGTGGTCACCATGCGCGGGCATCATGCAACGGCGGTAAAGACGGGGCTCGAAGCCCTGGATCAGTTGGAGCATCATCACTGGGATGCCATGATCCTCGATTTGGAACTCCCGGATATCCAGGGGCTAAACATCCTGGAACAAGCCATCGAAGAAAAACCCGATCTCAAGATCATCATTCTCACTGCGCATGGTTCGTTGGATACTGCCATTAAAGCTCTCCAATTCAAAGTGGTGGATTATTTGCTGAAACCTGTCATCCCCGGTGATATCCTGCGCAGCATGGACAAAGCCTTCGTTGCCGAAGCCCAGATTGATGTCAAGCAATCCGTGAAGAAGGCAGATGGCACTAGCACATCGAAACGATCCCATGTGATTGAAATCGCAAAAAACATCACCTACGATTTCAACCGGCGCAAGATCGACGACGGGACGCATGTGGTTTATCTCACCAGTACGGAAAACAACATTTTCAAGTGCCTGATCGACAAGAAGAACCAGATGATCTCTCACGTGGAATTGGTCGAATATGCCCACAACTACCAGGTGGAGCCCAAGGAAGCTGTGAAAATCCTGCGCCCGGTGATCTGCCGGTTACGCACCAAGCTGGAGAAGATCAAGGGCGGAGGGCAATGGGTGCAGAATGTCAGGGGCAGCGGATATCTTTTGGAAATTCCAATTGCCAAGTAAATTCTAAGGTTCCCAGGTGGGTTGGATGGATTTGAATTCAGGCGGGTTGAGCCAGGCGAGCCAACCCGTTCTTCGTCTTTTTTCCTGTACAGGTTTGTCAAATCCCACAAGAGCTAAACTGCCTGCAAGGAGCAGAGCTCCCATCCATTGGATAAGCGTGAGGGTTTCTCCCAGCCAAAAATGCGCCACCACGATGGTAGTAAGCAGTTCCCCCAATCCAAGGATGGAAGTTTGCAATCCACCAAGATGCTTGACACCCACGAATAGGGATAGCCGGGATACAAACACGATCAACGCCATTCCAATCATCGGCAGCCAGTTCGATCCCTGAACAGGTAAGCTGCGATCAAAAATGAGATAGGCGATCAGGGTGACTACGAACATGGATAGGAGCGTATACAGTGTCACAGTTGGGGATGGGACTTCGAAGAGGATACGCTGGTTGATGATGAGATGCAGAGCATACAGGATTGCAGACCCCAGGATCATGATCGCGCCAATCCAATCGGGATTTGTCTTTCCCAATCCCAGCAGAAGGTACACACCGGGAAGGGTGATAATGAGCCGGAGCAGGGTCAGCTTACGAAGCTTTTGTTTATCCAGCAAAAGCCAGAGGGCAACGAACAAGGGATAAAAGGAGTAAAGCAATTGGGCTACGCTCGCATCCATCCGGGAGATAGCTGTGTAGTAAAGGATTGAGCCTAAACCGTTGAGCAGCCCCGCCACTGCGCAGCCCAATAATCCGATGGGATAGATGGCAAGATATTTGCGTTTGAAAACCAGAAAAATCATTAGCAGGAGGAAACCGGCTACGCCTGAACGGAAGGCTACCAGGATGAGAGGTGAGAATCCACCATTCATCGCTAGTTTTCCAAAAATGGGGGCAAGCCCCAGCATTATGGCTGAGAAAAGACCGGCGAAGATTCCCTTTGTTTGATGGTTGTCTTTCATCTCTTTATCGCAGCAATGCCCGGACTTCGTCGATCAGATCGTCACCTTGGAATTCTCCTTTTTGCATCATGGCTCGGATATGACCCTGTAACCTTTGTTTTTCATCAGCGGTTAATTCCTTGGCAGTTAAAACGATTACAGGGATTTCAGCAGTGTCTGGATCCTGTTGTAATGCCTCAAGAACAGAAAAACCGTCCATCTCGGGCATCATCAAGTCCAAAATCATTAGATTGGGATGTTCACGCTTGGCAACTTCAACGGCTTCCTTTCCGGAGGAGGCTTCAAACAAAGTATAGTTGCCTTGGCTGATCAGGATTCTGCGGACCAACCGGCGCACATCGGGATGGTCGTCAACGATAGCGATCCTTGGGAAACGTTCGATACCGATGTTGCTCAAGGCAGCCAACAGGCCATCCTCCGGGCTTTCGTTGATTGCTTCGGTAGGCAAGGTGATATTGGTGGACCAACCATCACCGAGGATATTCCGTTCGATGGGCATGGCATGACCGGAGCAATTAACGATAATGATCTCATCGGTCTTCATCGTCCCATCGCGGATCAGCTTCACCATGCCGGCGAATGCCACAGCTGCAGCAGGTTCGATGGATAAACCTTCCATCTTTGCCAGGTAATGCATGGCTCGGAAGGCTTCTTCATCGCTGACAGCCTGAAAAGACCCACCTGAACCTTCATCCATTTTTTGTTTTAGCAGCGTATAAGCTCGCCCCGGATCACCTGTGGAAAGAGTGGAGATTAAGGTCCGCGGAGACTGTATGGGAATGGCGGAATCTTTGCCCAGGTTCCAGGCATACACCATGGGTGCACAGCCTTCTGCCTGGATGCAGGCGAACTTGGGGATCTTGTTGATGAATCCCATCTTGAATAATTCACAAAACCCCTTCATCACTCCCAAGGGACCCAACCCGCCGCTTACTGCCTGTACATACCAATCGGGAGCTTGCCAGATGGCTTTTTTACCCGTTTCATCCGGTTCAGGGGGGCCAAAAAGAGCTGTAAGTTGTTCTGCAGTTTCGAAGGCAATGGTTTTCATTGCTTCCAGTCCCGGAATGCTCCGTGGCCCTGAGTCGCAATAGATATTTCTTTGTTTGGCAAATTCTGCAGCAAGCTGTTTGGCTTTATCGTAAGTGCCGGTCACTTTTATGACCTGGGTTCCATATAGGGCAACTTCCCGCATTTTCGTGGCCGGAACCAGACTAGTGAGAAATGCCCATAGGCGGATACCCGCTCGAGCGCAGAAGGCGGAATAAGCCATTGCAACGTTCCCCGTGGATGCGACCACGGCTTCGGTTATTCCAGCTTCCTTCAAAGCGGAAACAGTGATTGCGGCTTGTCGGTCTTTAAACGAAGCTGTGGGACCTTGACGTTCATCTTTAATGAATATGTTCGAGCAGCCTAACATCATCCCCAAATTTACCGCACGGATCAGGGGGCTGCCTCCTTCACCCATAGAAAGATCGGGGATGGGTGCGCGGATGGGGAGTAATTCGCGGTAACGCCAGATATCAAACGGTCGGCCCGGTAGTTCAAGAGGCAAGCTGTGGGAGATGTTTTCGTAATCGTAAATAGCTTGCCGCCATTCGCTTTTACAATTAATGCAAGCGGTCACCCCAGCAATGAAGGGGGTCTGGTGACCGCAGTCCAGGCATTCAACGATAAAATGGGAAGCCATGACGATTCAGTTTTGAACCCTAATTCGATTTTTGCCGAGTAAGAGCACTCTCGAGTGCTTCCCGGAGATCATGCTCCTTGAGCATCCCCTTGGTGAGCATTTTTTGTCCGAATTCACCCAGGAGTTGGGATTGAATGGGGGTAAGGTCTGCACCGGTGAGGAAGATGACCGGAATGTCTTTCAATTTAGCATCCGATTGAAGCATCTCGAACAAAGTGAAACCATCAATTCCGGGCATGAAAAGATCAAGCACGATTACGTCCGGCGTCTGCGCAAGGATTTCATCCAAGCCTTCCTGGCCGTTGGTAGCCGTCAGCAGGGTGAGATTCTCATTGCCGGAGAGCATTTTTTCCACCAGGCGAAGTTCTTCGACATCATCGTCAATCACCAACACTTTTCGCAATCCGGTATTTTTCCCCAAGCGGTTGATCGATTGAATGAGGTCTTCGGGGACGAAGGGTTTTACCAGGTAGTCTGCAGCGCCCAGTTTCAATCCTTTTTCCTTTTCCTCGATGATACTGCAGATGATAATTGGGATGTTCTGCGTGTTGGGATCTTCCTTCAAGTCCTTCATGACCATCCAACCGTCGCGTTGGGGCATCATGATATCCACCGTTATTGCAAACGGTTTAATTTTGGTAGCCACTTCAACCGCTTCATTAGGATTCGTGAGACAGTAGACGTTATACCCCAGGGGTTTCAAATATCGTTCATATAGGTTCAAAATATCCGGGTTGTCATCGATCGCCAGTATGGTGCCTCCGCCACCGGACGCAGGTTTAAATTCCGAAATCGAGGTAGTTTCTTCTTCCACCGGGAGGGTGAAGAAGAACTTGGAACCTTTTCCTGGTTCGCTTTCAAGCAATCCGATGCGGCCATGATGCATTTCGATGATTGAACGGCTAATGGAAAGACCCAACCCAGTCCCACCCGCTTTGCGTGTGGGTGAAGCATCCACCTGGCTGAAAGGTTGGAACAACTTTACCCTGTCTTTTTCAGCGATGCCAGTACCCGTGTCTGAAACGGTCACCTGTATTTCTGTTCTTCCTTCGGGAGATTTCACCAATCCGGCTTCGACCAGGATCTCTCCAGAATCAGTGAATTTGATGGCGTTAGAAATGAAGTTAATCAATACCTGGCGGATACGAGTTTGGTCTGCTATCACCGGAGGTAAGTCGGTGGGGACTTTTTGCTCGAGCTTAATGGGTTTGTCCTTGATCAATCCCGTGCTGGTGGAGAGAGCGCTGTTGATCAAATCCACCATGTTGACTTTATTGAACTGTAGTTCCATCTTGCCGGCTTCGATCTTGGAGAGATCAAGGATGTTATTGATCAGACTTAATAAATACTGCCCGGAATTGTAAATAGCAGTAAGATCCTGGCTTTGGGTTTCATTGATCGGGCCATCAATACCCTTCAGAATAACCCGGGAAAAACCAATCACTGAATTCAGAGGGGTTCGAAGTTCATGGCTCATATTTGCCAGGAACTGGGTCTTGATGCGGTCGACCTCTTTCAATTCCTCAACGGCTTTCTGAGAAACCTCGTACGCTTTGGCGTTTTCAATCGAGGTGGTAATCTGGTCGGAAAGGATCTGCAACACGGCAATTTCACTTTGAGTGAATGCATTCGAGGAATCCGAATGGATGTCGAGTGCACCTGTAACCCGGTCACCAATTTTCAAAGGTAAACAGATTTCGGAAAGTGTATCAGGCAATAGATGGTCACGAATAAACAACTTATTCCCCGAAACGTCGTTGATGATCGTGGTTTCTCCGGATTTGGTTGTCATACCAACAACCGTTTCTGATCCCACTTCGATCTTCAATCCCTTCCGTTTCCATTCAATGCCTGCGTTGCCAGTTGCTTCCTGGATGTGAGCATAAGTCCGGGTCGGATCCAATAAGAAAATGGCGACATGGTAGAAATTGAACCGGTCCTTAATTTGGTTCACGATCCGGTTTAATAAATGCTCCAGCGACAAGGTACTGGTTGTATCCCTGGCGATTTCAGCAGCGATTTGAAGCTCAAACGCACGGTGCTGGGCTTCCCGAAGCAGACGCTGCCTTTCCATAGCGATGGAAATACCACTTGCTGCTGCTTTCAATAATCTAATTTCATCGGGTTGAAATTCGGTTGGTTGATCGGATGCAACGAGGACCAATCCGATAAACCTCCCGGCGCTCCACAAGGGGACAAAACAGGTTCCAGCTAAACCCATCTTTTTAAGAGTTAGTTGGGACTGTGCATCCAATTTATCCGTATTGTTAATATCCCGGATCATCACCAATTCATCGGTGATATTGTAGAGCATCGGCAGATCGTAGATGGAGATCAAAGTACCGGTTTTTTTGGATCCACCATGAATGTTCTCGTCCGCAATAAATTCCAAACGGGTCACATTCCCACTGGAAAGGGAAGTTGCAGAAGCGAGGATAACATGCGTGGCATTTTTCGGGAGGATGTTTTTCGTGACAAGATCCACTAGGTCGGTGGCATTATTTGCCTGGGAAATACCGGTTGAAATCTTGTAGAGCAATTCAGTTTCAGAGAGGGAAATTTGGGTTTGACGGAACAAGCGCAAGTTTTCAACACCGGTTGCCATCTGATCAACCAGGGGAGGAAAGGTTCGGACTTCACGGTTGCCGAAGTGATGCCTGTCTTCGCA
>Ga0105152_10000735_pt1 | contig 10355 bp, 8 predicted proteins | sample LakBais05cmmetaG_FD_81534 | JGI IMG/M metagenome (GOLD analysis project Ga0105152, IMG submission 81534) | Lake sediment microbial communities from Lake Baikal, Russia to study Microbial Dark Matter (Phase II) - Lake Baikal sediment 0-5 cm | ecosystem: Environmental > Aquatic > Freshwater > Lake...
AACTCCAGGGTACCCGAGGGGTACTACGGTTTCATGTGTGGCGCCAGGCGCCGGATGCGCTTGATATAACTTTTTCCTTGGACGGCAACCATCTCACCGAACAAAGCCTTCACCCGATGCGATCTCTTGCGTCGCAGGTGGGCCTTGCCGCCTTTGGTGCGCACGATCTTGCCAGACCCGGTAATGCCAAACCGTTTCGATGTGGCTTTATGGGTCTTCAGCTTATACTTTCTTTCTTTCTGCTTGCGCGGCACAGCTCTTACTCCTTTACACAAGATTCCGCAGGATGTTACTCCTGCGGTTGCTCGATTTTTTCCGGCTGCTCTGGTTTCTCGTCAGCGTCTTCTACAGCCTTCTTTTTAATGCCTTTGGCTGGCACGAGCATCATGGACATGGCCCGGCCTTCGATGGCAGGGGCTTGTTCCACTGTGCCCACGTCAGAGAGTTCCTGGGCAATTTCTTTCAAATCTTCGAGTGCAATTTCTGGGTACGTAATTTCCCGGCCGCGGAAGCGGATGGTCACACGGACTTTCATGTTATGTTCCAGCCAGCGGCGGGCGTCATCCACTTTGAAGTCCCGGTGGTGTTCGGTCGTCTTGGGGCGCAGGCGGATTTCCTTGACCTCAACCTTGGTTTGTGCCTTGCGTGCTTCACGATCTTTCTTTTCCCGTTCGTACAAGAACTTGCCAAAATCAATAATGCGGCAGACGGGCGGGTTGGAGTTGGGGGCGACCTCTACCAGGTCGAGATCCGCTTCATGGGCCATCCGCAGGGCTTCGCGGGTGTTAATCACCCCCGCGTTTTCACCCGCTGCATCGATCAGCCTTACTTCGGGAACTCGTATGGTCTCATTGACTCGAAATTCGTTGGCGCTGATACGTCTCTCCTCGCAAAATAACGGAAGTCCAACCCGGGGGCTGGTTTAAGCGGGCTGATAATACCATGAAGACAGGGGAATCGTCAATAAAAAGGCCAAGACTGGAGGAAATTGCCTCGGCCTTTTTATCTTTTGTCTGGTTTAAAACTGGCTGGATCGGGTTGAAATCCGGTCTTTGGCGCGGGCGATAAATTCTGCCAGCGGGATATTGTCCGACCGGGAGCCGTCCCGGACGCGCAGGGAGACCTGCCCGGCCTGGGTCTCGTTCTCGCCGACAACCAGCATGTAGGGCACTTTCATCAACTGGGCGGCGCGGATCTTGGCGTTCATACGCTGGGCGCTGACATCCGCGCTGGCGCGGATACCCTGGTCGCGCAGTTGACAGACGATGTTCTCCGCGTACTCATTTTGCGGGTCGGTGATCGGGATGACGCGCACATGCTCGGGCGAGAGCCAGACCGGGAAGTTGCCGGCGTAGTGCTCGAGCAGGAAACCGATAAAGCGTTCGTGGGTGCCGAGCGGGGCGCGGTGGATGCACAACGGCCTCTCCTCAACCCCTTCTTTATTCATGAAGACCAGATTAAACCGCCCCGGTTGGGCGAAATCCACCTGATTGGTTGCCAGCGAGAACTCCTTGCCAATGGCGCTCCAGACCTGTCCATCGATTTTTGGACCATAGAAGGCGGCCTCGTTGGCAGCCTCTACGAATGGCACGCCACCATTTGTCATGGCGCGTCGCACCATTTCTTCCGTCTTCAACCACAGGCGCTCGTTATCCACGTATTTCTTGCCCAGGCCCTCCTTGCTGTGCAGCGACAGGCGCATGACGAATTTCGTGATGCCAAACAAGTCGAGATATTTCTTGTACAGGTCAATGACAGCCATGAACTCCTGCTCGAACTGGTCTTCGGTCACGTAGATGTGGGCGTCGTTCATCTGCATCGAGCGGACGCGCATCAGGCCAAACAGCTCACCCGATTTCTCGTAGCGGTAGCACGTCCCATACTCGGCCAGGCGGATGGGCAGGTCGCGGTAGGAGCGCGGTTTGGAACCGTAAATCTTGTGGTGCATCGGGCAGTTCATCGGCTTGACGTAATACTTGACACCTTCGATTTCCATCGGCGGATACATGGACTCGGCATAGTAAGGCAGGTGACCGGAATGCAGGAATAGGTCCTCCTTGGCCAGGTGCGGGGTTCGCACCCGGAGATAGCCTGCCTTTTCCTCCATCTCTTTCGCCAGCCGTTCCAATTCCTCGATGATGACGCCGCCGCGCGGCAGCCAGAGCGGCAGGCCGGGGCCGACTTCCTCGTCGTAGGTGAAGATTTCGAGTTCCTTGCCGAGTTTGCGGTGGTCACGTGCTTTGGCTTCTTCGAGCATTTTGAGATGGTTCTTGAGTTCGTCGGGGGTGCGCCAGGCCGTACCGTAGATGCGCGTCAGCATTTTGTTGTGTTCGTCGCCGCGCCAGTAAGCCCCGGCGATGGACATTAATTTAATCGCCGCCGGATTGATCTGCCGCGTCGTCTCCACGTGCGGGCCTCGACACAGGTCCGTGAAGGTATCGCTTTGATAGAGCGAAATCTCCGGTTTTTCGACCAGCGGGTTGCCGTATTCGTCCAGCCCGCCTTTTTCGAGGCCGTCGATCAATTCCAGTTTGTAGGGCTGGTCCTTGAAAACCTGACGGGCTTCATCGGCAGAAACGACCTTTTTGATGAAGGGGTGTCCACCGGCAATGATCTGGCGCATGCGTTTTTCGATTTTTTCCAGATCTTCGAGCACTAAAGGCTGAGACAGGTCAAAGTCGTAGTAGAAACCGTTTTCGACCGGCGGGCCGATGGTGTATTTGGTCTCCGGATACAATTCCAGTACAGCCTGAGCCATGACGTGAGCGGCTGAGTGACGGATACGGTAGAGTTGTGAATCTTCGTAGCGTTCTTCAGGTTGTTTTGACATAATAATCTCCTTGCTTGCTTCAGGTCTGTTAGCCGCAGACGGAAGTGGCGATCCCGGAATGCAGCTATTGACCTCCGGGTCGCCGGGGAGTGCTGGTGTGTTCTTCGGTCATGGCGATCTCCTGTTCACAAATAAAAAAACTCTCGCCCAGGTTCGGGGCGGGAGCGCTTGCGCGATCACGCGATTCCACCCGATTTAAATCCAGACCCTAAAGGTCTCAGAGACCTTTAGGGTCTCGTGGACTTATCTCATGGAGCCGCTAACGGGGCCTGCCGTTCACCTTAGTTGGAGGACAGTCACACAGGGCTGCCCCGGCCGTTCAGGTTCTCGCTCGCGGGTGGTTTTCTGCGGTGCTTACCGGAGAAGGCTCTCAATCTCAGGCCATCTCTCCCTGGCGGTTTGCAGACCGCGTACTCGTCCCGGTCAAAGCGTTTTACTTTTTACTGATCTCTAAAAACTGACCAAGTGGGCGGAATAGGGCTCGAACCTACGACCTCTGCTATGTCAAAGCAGTGCTCTAACCAACTGAGCTACCCGCCCGATTGCGAGATGATATTATAACGAGGGTGCCTGAAATTGGCAAGCAGTTCGTTTGACAATCATCTTTATTTACGCTAAACTATACGAAGTAATTGAGTTGGTTCTGTCTTCCCGAAAGGAGATTCTCGTGTCCGAATCCTCCACAGCTCATCTCTCTGTCCAAACCAGCCTTATCCCGGCCATCAACGCCTGGGAATTCTATCTTAACGACCAGGGCCGCTCGCCCAACACCGTCAAGGCATTCCTGTCCGATGTCCATTTGCTGACCCAGGTCCTGCCCCCCGATCGGACGCTGGGAGCCATTACGACCAACGACCTGAACGATTTCCTGCACTGGTTGGAACACGAGCGCGCCGTCCCCTGCTCGCCCAAAACGCTTGCCCGGCGCGTCACGGCCATTAAATCGTTTTTTCGCTGGCTCCAAAAAGGTGGTGCTCTCCTGGTGGACCCGGCCGAGAAGGTTGTCCAGCACTCAGTGCTCAGTCCCATCCCCGAGGTCCTGACCGAGGCGGAGATCGAGGCGGTTCTGCTGGCTGCTGACCGGTCCCGCCGGGCCACCCGTCCCGATGCCCGACCGTATACCCTGCTGGCTCTGCTGCTAGCTACTGGCATCAAGAAGTCCGAGTGCCTGGGCATCCACCTCAATCACATTGACCTACAGTCCCCCGGCGAACCATATGTTTTTATCCGTTATGCCAGCCCGGCTAATCGCTATAAGGAACGCAAGTTGACCCTGCCCGAAGACTGGATTCCGGCTTACGAAGAATACCTGACTCAGTACAACCCTGTCGACCGGCTGCTCCCTTGGTCGCCGCGGCGGCTTGAGTATTTATTGGAAGACATTGGCAAGGAAGCTGGATTACCCAAGCATTTGTCCTTTGACATGTGCCGTTGGACTTGCGCCTTGGCGGATTACCTGAATAACATCGAACCGGAGAAAATCCGCCAGAAACTGGGCATCTCGAAGATCCAGTGGCGAGAGATTAATCTGAAGCTGCGGCAGTTGGCGGGAAATGCCGAATAACCTGTAGAACGCTCACATTGTCCCCGCAAGGGGATATCATCCCCAAAGAGGAAGGTCCCCGCGCAGTATCCGCCGAATGGTCCCCGCGTAGTACCCGCAGGGTGAAGGGGGCATTGTCGGTCGCCTCTACAATGTATGGAGGGTTAATCTCAACGCCCGTTTCGTTTTTTCGGTGATGCGGAACGGGTGCGCCAAGCGGAACCCCGGCACCCAGACAATTTGCTCCCCTGCACACACCAACGGCCACCCGGCGCGTGCCCGCCTGGGGATTTTGACGTTGATAAAGAATTCCCGTAATTTGACCGTTTGCCTGTTCATACCGAGCGGTGAGAACACGTCACCTGCGCGGCGGGCGCGGACCGTGAACCTGTCTCCCGTCAAATCCGCATCCAGCCAGGCGACGGAGGTATCCTTATTTTCATGTGCAAACGGTCGGGCTGTTTCGATATCCACTTCAACCGCCGACAGGATGAAGTTCTCGTTGAGTTTCACCTGCCCGTTGATCTGCAACTCGTAAATCCCTTCTATCAACGGCCAATGCGCCGAGGGCAGGTCAGTCTCCAAACCTGCAAGGTAGATTGCATCCCCCTCCCGGTAGAGATGGAGACCATCGGTCAAGTCCACCTGCCGGGGAACGAGGTCGGGAGTGAGCGAATGCGTTCTGGCGTCAACGAAGTTCGAGGCGCGTTCCAGGGTATTGAAATCCAGGTTGCGCAGATTGGGCCGCAAAGATTCCATTGCCATACGGATGATGTTACGCCTCAGTCCGCTAGGGATTTCTTCCATGACGGAGGATCGAAAAGCTACATAATTAGCGTTTGCCTTCAACACAACCTTCGGCCAGACTGAGTCAACCGCTCCTGTCAGGGCTTCATAGTCTCCGGCCAGAGCCTCGGCTGTGCGCAGCAGCGTGCTTTTAAAGCGCGGATTGTACCTCTCGAGTTCGGGGATCAGGCTGTGGCGCAACCGGTTGCGGAAGTAAGTTTCGTCGGTGTTGGATGGGTCATGGATGGGCTGGAGATTAAGTTCGCGGCAATAGGCCTCGGTCTCGTGCCTCCAGAGATGCAGGATGGGACGTACCAACGGGATTTCCCGGTCAAATTCGGTCAGGAAGGTGCGCCCGGCCATCCCTTTCAACCCAGCCAAACCCGCGCCGCGCAGGAAGTGCATCAGGATGGTCTCTACCTGATCGTCGGCAGTATGACCAACTGCCACAGCACTGGCGTGGTGCGCCCGTGCCTGGGTGAACAGGAAACGATAGCGCAGCATGCGTGCGGATTCTTCCAGCGAGAGTTTGTGCTGTTCGGCGTAACCGCGCACATCCGCGGACTCGGTCACAAAGGGCAAATTCATCTGTTCCGCCAAACAGCGCACAAACTCAGCCTCAAGGTTCGCTTCGGGGCGGAGTTGGTGATCGTAATGTGCTACGATGATATCCAGGTAGGGAATCTGCCGCGCCAAGTGGAGCAGGCACAGGCTGTCTGGTCCGCCGGAGACACCGATGACGGCAATAGCGTTGGTTGGAAAATGACAGGCGATATAGCGATTGTGCATCATCCCTCAGGGGATTTCATCACGTAGTCTGTTTTCTTGCCGTTGAATAGCCCTGCCAGGAGATGGTACATGGCAAAGAGTTCAAGGGCAAAAGGCAGGTAACCACCGTAACCCAGCAGCGGCATTTCAAAAATGTGCAACCAGTTTCCCCAGGGGACGTGGTAAATCCATTTCGGGTAAGAGAGGGAATTCCACATCTCCCAGAAGAAAGCGGTCAGGAGCACGCCCAGCCAGAGCGTAACTACTGGTCGCCAGTTGCCGTCTTTTGTCCATTCGACCAGCGAACGGTGGCCCAGCCAGATGTTGATGGGTTCGAGGATGAAATAAAGAGAAATCCAGACAAACGGGAAGAATACTCCGGGCCAGGCGACCATTAGCGCCAGCATCGCCCACCCGGTCAAGAAAAAGGCAATCGTGGTCGCTTTCGTCTGGCGGATGATCGGTCCCTTCACCGGCTTCGTGAGAAAACTGCGCATCAGTTCGGTACTGCCAAAAACCGCCGGGATGACGGTGGTGAAATTAATCGTGGCCCAGATCCAGAACTGGAGTGTGGAGAATGCTTCGGCGCCATCATAATGCCAGTTCTGCAGGCGCCAGTTGGCAAGTTCGAACAGCCACCAGACCGGCGCGGAGGCAATAAACAGACCAATATATTTCTTCCAATTGCGGATAAAGAGCGAAGTGCCGGTGCGCCAGAGCACCAGGGCGTCAATCGTCAGGCAGTAGCCCAACCAGAGCGGGAAAAAAGCCCACTGCGTGTGCAGCCCGTTCAGCGTCCAGTTAAGTGTCCAGAAGATGGCTGCCAGGCCCAGCCCGATCCAGCCATGAACAGGGAATCTCTTCACGGGATTGATCATATTCCAATTAAACCACAAAGTTTCCCTTTAAAGCGATCACCAGGCACAATGCCTGGTGATCTAAGGGGGGAGGGGACACCACCGAACTTGGTCTGCATGGGGGGGCATGCTGACCTTCGATGGCAGATACCTGATATACCAGTAAAAGGAGAACAGGTATCTTGTAGGTATATTACACCAAAATTGTCTTAATGGCATTAAAAAAAGATTAGAATAGCCCAATTTCATCTCCCCCGCTTCTCAAAGTATTTCAGCCACTCCTCCACCTCGTCGGGACTCAGCACCGATTCACTCTTGGGTTTCGCCATATAACGCGTCTGCGCTTTGCCCATCTCCCGGGCGAATTCTTCTGCAGACATTGCACTGGCTTGGGCGGCTCCTGCGGCACGCTGAACGCGTCCATCGGAACTGACCACTGTCCAATTTTTAGCAGCTTTCTTCATTTTTACAAGCCGGGCTTCGATGGCGGCATCCGCGCTGGAATCCTGGCGGACGAAGTGCGCCGTTACCATGCCTGCCTTGCGCGTGGAAGCCTGTCCCGCTGGAGCGCCGTCAAAATAGACTTCCACCTGAGCCCGGCTCAGACGACAGAATTCCTGCAAACGGACCAGGAGGTCCAGTTCGTCGTTGAACGAGTCCAGGCGTAAACCCAGTTTGGGGATCAGGTTATGGCCGTCAATCAGATATGGCATAATAGTTAAAAATATACACGGACGATTTTATCATCTCCATCCGCGTTGGTTGCGAATTTGGTTCTCCGGCTATCATCATAGAGATGGAGGTACAGGGGGTATTAGGCGGGCTCCGCGGTACGAAACAATCCCATTTAGTCTTTGTTCAGGTCAGCCAATCCCTCTCGTATTGCAAACAATGCTGCCTGGGTGCGATTAGCCACGTGTAATTTTCCCAGGATATTTCGTACATGCGTGCGCACCGTCCATTCACTTCGCACTAGTCGCGTGGCAATTTCCTGATTTGTCAATCCTTGTGCAATAAGCTTCAATACTTCCAACTCGCGTTCGGAGAGAGGATCTTCAACAGGAGGCAAGTCGGAAGGCCGATTGATTTCACGAATCAGCTGTAAAGCAATGCTCGGGTGCAAGGAAGCTTGACCACGATAAACATCATGAATGGCCTTCAGTAATTCAAGAGGCGATGAGTCTTTTAGAAGATATCCTAAGGCACCAGCGCGTATTGCAGGGAAGACTTTGTCCTCATCAGAAAAACTGGTTAATACCAGGATTGATACTTCCGGATGCATACGTTTAATTTCACTGATCGCCTGTAGACCATCTTTTACAGGCATAACCAGATCCATGAGGATCACATCAGGCTTCAAATTATCAGCTTTCTTAACTACTTCCTCGCCATCAGCAGCTTCTCCAACCAGTTCCAAATCCGGTTCAGTGGCGATCAGTGTACGCAGACTGTATCGAATAAGGGGATGATCATCTGCAATCAATACGCGTATCGTTTCCATTCTATTCACTATCTCTCTCTATTAATTAAAATGCAGCCCATCAAGATGGATCATTAGCCTGTTTCAGGGAGTGGCACGCTCACCTTGACAATTGTACCCTTGCCCAAGGTTGAGTGGATTATCAAATTACCCCCAACCTGCCTCGCTCGTTCGCCCATATTGAGCAGCCCCATACCTCCTCGGTGGTCAATCGCCTCAGGGTCGAACCCTCTTCCATCATCAACGACTTCCAACACAGTTGTATTATCTTCAACACAGATTCGAACAGTTTCTATAGTGGCTTTGGCATGCTTAAGAGAATTATTCAAAGCTTCTTGGGCAATCCAATATAGTGCTTCTTCCACAGGTGCCGGAAGCTCAATGAAATCTTCCATTACAACGCGTGCATTGATACCAACTCTTTTTTCCACTGCGTCAATTCTTTTTTGCAATGCTCCCACAAGACCCTCCTGTTCTAACATTGGGGGCCTCAATTCTAAGATGAGAAGGCGCATCTCTTTCAGTGCTTGTTGAGCGATCTCGCCACTTCTGTTCAGGTACTCTTCGATTTTTTCACTGCCATTACTCTTCAGCATGCGTCGCCAGCCCTCGGTTAGGAGAACCAAACTATACAGTGACTGCGTGACTGAATCGTGTAATTCACGGGCAAGGCGGTTGCGCTCCTCAAAGATGGCTAAGTCCTTGCTTTGATTATAAAGATGAGCGTTCTCTATGGCTATGGCAATCTGATCGCCCAGACTTTGGATTACCAAAGTATCTTCTTCAGTGAATGCATTGACTTTTGAATCATGCACATCCAGTGTACCGATTACCCGATCTCCCACTTTCAAGGGAATGACCAATTCAGATCGCGTCTCTGGCAATTTTTCATCAAATAGGAAATTGGGGTTTTTTAGAACGTCGTTCACCAATTGGATCCTGCCAGTCTGGGCAGCTTCGCTATTGATACTCCTTTTTCTGATATCCAAGCGCTGATGCTGGATACTTCGATTTCCGCTACTGGCTCCCATGATGAATTGTTTCGCGTCTTTTTCTAGCAAGAACACCTGCACGTGATAATAACCGAAGGCATCCTGGATTAACTCTACAACTCGACTCAACAAAACGTCAATATCCAGAATAGAAGTGATTTCCCGTCCAACCTGAGCGCCTGTTTCCAATTGCAGTGCTCTTTGCTCTAGTGCTTTATTTGCCTTTTGAAAATCACGAGTTCTTTCTTGGACGCGCTGTTCCAAAGAGTTGATCAGGTCACGAAGTTGGGCTGTCATGCTATTAAATGCACGCGCAAGTGCACCAACTTCGTCCTCGCGAACAATATTTGCAACCGGTGCTAAATCACCCTTGGCAATTTGTGAGGCAGTGCGCGCAAGATCGGCTATTGGATTTGCAATGTTTTGAGTCATGAACAGGGCGGCAATTACGGCCAAGACAAGTGCAATGAGTGCAATGACAAGATTAAAGATCGTGTTTGTAGAAACCGCCTGGAAAGCTTCGGAAGAATCCTGCTCAATTGAAAGAACTATTTTCAAATCAGGAAGCCAGCGATAAATTCCGACCACAGTCGTCCCTACAGGATTAATGTAAATGCCTTCGATATTGGCTGCCTGTTGAATGGAACTGTCAACCCCGCCTGTTTGAATAGAATGAACGTTTTCTCCTGATTCAGGCTGTTTTGTGTTCAAATTTGTCCCAACCAACAATGCATGATCCCAGTTGACAAGATACGCCTGGCCTGTTGCACCAAGGCCGGTTTTTTCATTCAAAATTGCACGAAGTGAACTGATGTCAACTTTCCCCCCAATCGCACCGACTAATTGACCATCATCTGTGCTAACTGGAATCAAGACAAATACAGACAAACGATCCGAAGCTGCTGTCAAAGAATCCTGATCCTCGTTTACCGAATCCCAAAGGAAGGGTAATTGAGTGTAGGGATTGGTTAATCCCTGAGGATCAAAGGTGAAATTACTGTAGTTTTTTTGTTCCCTGGCGGTATCGGTGGATACTACAACTTCTCCCTTGAGATCAATTAGGAATAACTCTTTAATCTGGGATGATTGGTTGACGAAA
>Ga0105152_10000736_pt1 | contig 10341 bp, 9 predicted proteins | sample LakBais05cmmetaG_FD_81534 | JGI IMG/M metagenome (GOLD analysis project Ga0105152, IMG submission 81534) | Lake sediment microbial communities from Lake Baikal, Russia to study Microbial Dark Matter (Phase II) - Lake Baikal sediment 0-5 cm | ecosystem: Environmental > Aquatic > Freshwater > Lake...
GAGGGCCATTCTGGGTGGATGAAAAAGACGGGACGCAATCTCTTCAAATCGTAGAAGAATCACAAGTCGATCCGCTTTCTGAAACACAACGGGCAATCTGGTCTTCGGCCACTCACTTCAACCCTGTTGATCTGGTCTGCGGTATCAGGGATTACCGAAACCGGAAGTATGATCTGCAGCAATTCGTGAATCAGGAGGCCTTTTCCATCGTGCAGAAAACAGAGAAGGGCAGGGACATGCGGGCGCTGGAACTGCCGGGGTTCTGGAATGGCTCCATGGCTTACTGGATCACGGTATTTTTGGAGGTTCCGCTCGAAACATTCAATCCGGTGAAAACCATCTACGATTTGCTCAGGCCTGTCCACCAGATGGGGCAGGCGGGTCTGTCCTGCCGGACCGAACAGACTCGATCATAGAAGCAACCGTTCTGCCTCTTGCCTGGAAATGGCCTTTACGGCGAATGCATAATTCCTGTTGCCGCATCTGCATACTACCTCGTGGATCTGCTCAGGCGGCTCACCGCTGTACAGGACGCACAACGCCGCTGCAATCGGCAGGGCTTGCTGATCGCCGCCGGGAACAAGGGTTGTCGGTCCCGCAACATCGGCCATATGAATCACCGTATCATTTTCCGCAATTAAAGACAGAATCGCCTCATTATCGCCTTGATTCCGGCCAACGATAACCTTGTCACCTTCCGGAATGCGGAATTGCCTGCCGAATTTCAAGAGTTCGATATCCCGAAGCCCGTAATCCGGCTGATGATCGAAAAGATCACGCAATCGTCTGGAGTAATTTGGGTCTGTCAGCAGACATCCCCCGGCTGGAGGCGGATAGTCCATAATGCCGTAATCCCGGGCCATGTCCATCTGAATTTTCCGGCCGCGGCCCTGAATCGCAAGCAGCCTGGAGCGGTTGACTTTTCCTTCCCGCTCCGGTTTCGTTTCCGGCAGGAGCTGCGCGCTCAAGGGTCTCAGAATGACATCGCCGTAGCCGGAATTCTTTGCCACCGTGTTGAGGGATTGTTTTGTCTGCGACATGGGACGCTGCCCGAGGACTTCCCCGGTAAACACAAAATCAGCACCAGTTGCTTCCATCCTTGCGCCGGCTGTATTCAGCATCAGGGTATGGCAATCAATGCAGGGGTTCATGTTTTTGCCGTATCCGTAGCGGGGCGCCTTGAGCATGGGCAGGTACGCGTCCGTAAGGTCAATCACACTGAGGGGCAGGCCGATGCTCCTGGCTGCCGCCTCCGCTTTTTGGGTGCCGAAGAAAGGCGTTTTGAAAATGACGCCCTCGACCTCGATGCCCTGTTCAAGCATCATCTTTGCCGCCAGGATGCTGTCCAGGCCGCCTGAAAATAACGCGATGGCTCTGGATTTCAATATTTTATCAGATTGACGCCCCATTGCTGATGGAGCAACTGGTAGAGGTCCTGATCCATATCGAAGTCGATCAGATACCTGGAAGATTTGTTGACAGCCACGCGAATGGCGGGAAAGCGGATGGTGCCTCTCGGTTTGTCGGTCTCTTGCGGAACGGAAAATGAAAAGACGCCCGAGGAAAAAGAAACACCGAGACCGGTCAGTGTTTTCTCAATCGTGGTATGTCGTGAATCCCCGTCCGTCAATAAAACCGTTTCAACGCCATTTTCCCGTAGAATATCTGCAAACTGCGAAGGCAGAGGGTTCGCATGGAACATGGTCCGTTTGTTGCCCTGCCGGATCATAAGGTCGGCCTTGACCGACAGATTAAAACCATCCCGACTCTGTTCAAAAATTTTTACATCCGTATTTCGGGACGGTTGAAGATCGAAAATATTCAGCAGATTAACGATCAGATCCATGTGGGTTGAACTTCTCAGATCAGGAATCGATAAGGCGGGATACTGAATAACCGGTGGATCGACAACCCCGTGTCCCTCGATGACGTCCGTGATCGCCAGGCCGTTTCGTTTTGCGTCGGCAATGAACGCTCGCGGCAAGAGATGCTGCCTGTCCTTAAGGAATGTAATGAGCTGAATAGCTTTTATCCCTCCGTCGGCAGATTTCTCGGCGATCAGCCAACCCGGTGCAATTTGAAGTTGGGGAACTTTGCCGACATCCAGGGGTTTCCGTATCTTTGCCATGGTGTAAACCTTGGAGGCCTTTACCACTTTTTGAAGAATCCTCGGCGATTCCTCACTGAAGCTGACAGCGACCAAATGATAATTCGGCCAGTGCGCAGGGATAACTTTTTTCAGCGATGCAGACATGCGCTGTGAAAAATCGAGCAGGATGACGCTTCCATCCGCCAGTTCCACAACGGGGATCCGTGTACAATCAATCGAGATCTGGCCGGATTGCGGCAGGGGAATGTAATAGTTCCCGGCTGTGGTGAGGGCGCCGTTCATCCGTGCTATGACCTCCCGGATGACGGCCATGCGATAATCGGATGTCGGAAGGGGTGGTTCCGGTGGGGCGACCTCAACCTTTTCCAGACCGATTGCTTTTACGGCTATCGTTGCCGCCCGTCCGCCGGGGAACAGATGTTTGCCGGGCAGGCGCATCATCTGGCCCGCGTAAATGGTATGGACGCTCTTCAGCTGGGGATTCAGTTGCTTGATTGTGTCGTAGATTTGTGCGCGTGTCGCGCCGGACTCCGGCTCATAAACCGAGGAGACGAGCGAGTATAATGTATCTCCTTTTTTAATCGTATGGGAATAGGTGTCTTTTTTTGATATCTTGCCTTTTTCAAAGGTCAGATGTGCGGTTTCCTCGCTTGCAAAAAGGTGTGCCGAACAAAAGACGAACATCCCGAGGAGTAATGCGCTCCCTATGATAAAACCACACTTGACGGGCCGGAAGTTCACTAATGATGTCCCCTTACGCTTCTTTATCCGAGAGCATCTGATGCCGCTGCGATAAAGCATTTAAGATTTCCTGATTTGCTGAAACTCCTCCCGCATGGCCAGACGTCTTCCTTCAACGGCGGATTCCTCTTGCTCATTCAGCGCTGTCCGGACCGATAGCAGACTTTCTTGAACTTCCATAAAATCGCTCTTTTCCGGCAGCGACGCTTCAATCTCCTGGATGATGGCGGCTAACCGTTCATGTTCGCTTTTTTGAACAAAACCGTATTTCAAAGCCCTTTCCAGTTTAATCTTTGTTAGGGAAAGGTCTTTCAGAATATTGTTTTTGTTTTCCTCCGCTTTATCTTTCTTCAGCATCGGCCTGGAAGCGGATTCACGCCGGCCGGGCGATGATTGTTGCTGCATTATGGTTTCTGCCCGGGGAAACTCCGGAGGTTTATCGATGACACGATCTTCAATAGCCCCCGCCTTCTTCTGGGCCGGCATGGAGAGCTCCTTGATATTCAGAGGCTCGTCAATTTTTTCCTTAACGATATCAATTTGTTTTTTCTCTGATGTGGAGGGCACTTGAGCCGGCTGCACGATCGGTCGCGAGGTTAAATCCAGTTTATCTCTCACAATGGCGAGGAACAGCAGACGGCCAAAGGAATTTTGTATGCGGTCCTCGAGTTCCTCGATGCGTTCTTCATCCAGATTCCGGTGGTCACGAACCAGTAAAAGAAGTTCGTTAAAGGGGTGGATGCCGTTAAGAAGGGCGGGAACATCCGGATGCAGTCCGGGCAGGTCAATCTCCAGAATGGCCTGCTGTAGGGCGTTTGCTTTGGCATGACAACTCTGGAGCGGTTGAAAGCTCTTGTTATCTTTATGAACAATGGCCTGGACTTCGTCCAGGATCTGCAATGCATCCTGCTGCATCTGGATATGGAAAGAATGGAGGAGCGTTTCCATATCTTCGAAGGATGTCAGTTTGTCGACATCAAATGGTGCTGAAGCAGCGCCGGGGAGCGCCAGGGCCTCCTTTTTATAGGTACTGAAATCTTTTTCCAAGGAAAGAATCCTGTTTGCGATGTCTTTCAGATAGCCGAGACGACCATCCTGCAAATCTGCTGCCAGTGCCGATAGCACGGATGCCAGTTCGTTGGAATCGCGTTTGAGTTGTTCCAGTTTGCTTAGCAACATTTGATAATCTTCAAAGGCGCCCGTATTCATGGATGCTACTCCCTCTCTTGTTGAGTTAAATGTAATATGCCATAATCATCCATGAAAAACAACCTGTTTCTGCAAAAAAAGAATGCCACGACCGCAAGGTCGTGGCATTCTTCTATACTTGTGAACGAATGTCAAGATTGACCCTGGATTAACGGCCGCTCTTGAAATCGTCTCGCATGAGCTCTCTGGCGATGATCATCCTGCGGATTTCGGACGTGCCGGCGCCTATTTCCCAGAGCTTCTGATCCAGAAAATGACGGGTCACACCGTATTCGGTGCAGTATCCGTAGCCGCCATGAATCTGAATGGCGTCCAGGCCGATCTTGGTGCCCATCTCACCGCAGTACAGCAGCGCGGCGGCAGCCATCCGGTCGAGGTCTGTTCCCTTACCGCCGGACTTGCTGGTCTGGGCGTCGCAGAATGAGGCGGCGCTGTAGGCCATCCACTTGGAGGCCAGATAGCCGGTGTACATATTCGCGATCTTTTCCTGAATGGTCTGGAAGGAGATGATCGGTTTGCCGAACTGGACTCTTTCCTTGGCATACTTGAGGCTCATTTCCAGGCAGCTTCTCTGTGAACCAAGCGTGCAGCCGGACAGCGTGATTCTCTCGGTGCACAGACCGCTCGTCAGCACGGCGACGCCCTTGTTGAGACCGCCGACCAGATTTTCTTCGGGCAGTTCCATGTCTTCAAAGGTGGTCAGCCCCGTTGGGGAGGTGCGCATGCCCCATTTCTTGATCTTATCGCAGGACCAGCCCTTGCCTTTCACCTTGTCGATCTCGCAGAAGAACGTGGAAATGCCGTGGGGACCCTTCTCGGGAGCGGTCTTTGCGTAGAACAGCATGAATTGTGCGACCGGGGCATTGGTGATGAAAATCTTGCTGCCGTTGACAATCCACTTGTCGCCTTTTTTCACGGCGGTGGTTTTCATGCTCATGGCATCGGACCCGGCGTTCGGTTCGGTGATGCCGAGGCAGCCGATCCATTCGCCGGTGCAGGACTTGGGCAGGACGGCCATTTTCTGCTCTTCCGTCGCATTCCTGCGGAAGTTGTCGAAGCACAGGGTCTGGCTGGCGCCGACGGTCATGGACAGGGCGTTGCTCACACGGGCAATGGTCTCATAGGCCAGCAGCGTTTCCACATAGCCCATTTCCGTGCCGCCATACTTCTCTTCAAAGACAATCCCGTTGATCCCCAGGTTGGCTGTTTCCTTGAAGATCGTGGGGGGCATCTCGTCCACTTCGTACATGTGTTCCATCTGGGGCTCCAGCCAGGCAACGGCCCATTTGTATACACTGTCTTCAAGCATTCTTTGTTCGTCTGTCAAATTGAAATCTAACGCCATAACTCTTACCTCCCTCTTAAATTAAATTTTCACAATTTGCCGATGGCAAATGATCAACAATAACGCTCAGTCTATCCTGATGGACTCTGGTGTTCTGAAATGATCCATGTGGGTTGGAACTGCATTTGTATATGGTATGAAGTGCTTGAATTTTCAACATTATCCAGAAATATTTAAAAGAGTGGCCTACCGGGTGAAGTGGCACGCGAACCGCGAGGCATATATTATACTGTTGAAGGGCTGTCAAGTTATTTATGGAAGAAAACAACAAACGGATTTTTTTGTAAAATAGTGGTTAATCCTCCAGTCGCACATATTTCATGATTGCAAGTTTCAGGATAACTGATATAGTATATCTGTTTATTTATTTCCGGATCGGTCGACATTTTTGGGGAGATGATGCATGGTTGAAATCAAAGACCAGGCCGCTTTCATGAAAGAAGTTCAGGCGCGATTTGAGCGGAAGCTCAAAGAGAATGAAATTGATATGCTTGAGCCATGGAAGGCGCAGCTGGATAAATTGGCGGCGATGAAGCCCGAGGGCATTGCTTCTTTGCAGCTGCATATCAGGAAAGTCGCTGAAATGATGGGCAATCGAATTAAGATGTTAAAGAGAGAATAGCATGAAGGATACCGTTAATTTTCTGTTTGAGGCAGGCATGTTGAAAAAAACGCCTCGTTCCGGGTTGCAATTTTTAGGTTCCGGCGGCGAATCCGTGGCAGAACATATTCTCAGAACGCTTTTTGTGGCATACTCCCTCTGCAAAATGACACCTGAAGCAGACGAATGTAAAGTATTAAAATTGTGTCTTTTCCACGACCTGCCTGAGGCGAGAACCGGTGATATGAATTACGTGAACAAGAAATATGTGGACGTCAACGAGGGAAAAGCGGTACAGGAACTGACACAGCCTCTTTTTTTCGGAGAGGAAATCAAGTCTTCCATTGATGAGTTTAATGCCAAGCTGACGCCGGAAGCGATCATCGCCCATGACGCCGATCAATTGGCGTTGATTCTTCTGCTGAAGGAATATGGCGATCTGGGAAATAAATACAGTAAGGAGTGGATCGACTATGCGTCCAAACGGCTTGGCTCAGAAAACGCAAAAAAAATGGCGGAGTGCATCATGCAGACTGATTCTTCGGACTGGTGGTTCAAAGACAAGAGTGAATGGTGGATCAATGGCAATCATAATCGCAAATAGAGGCATTTTCCAACGGTTAATAAAGGTATCGCCGGCCATTCTGCTGATATCTTTATTACTCATGGGTTGTCTGAAAACGCCCTGGGATTATCATCAGGCGGGCATGCACATGAATCTCGGGATGGCGTACATCGAAGCAAATCAATACACGCCGGCCTTGAAGGAACTCCTGGCTGCCGAAACATTTACCCCTGATGATGCGCGTATCCACTTTTACCTTGGGATTGCCTACCATGGCAGCGGCTTCAGCGATAAAGCCGTAGATGCCTTTAAGAGAGCGATTGAATTAAAGCCGGATTATTCAGAAGCCCACAATTTTATGGGAATTATCTATTCCAATGCGGGGCAATGGGATATGGCCATTGCCGCTTTCAGCAAGGCACTCGCCAATATTGTTTACAGTACCCCGGCGGCTGCTCTCTACAATATGGGTTGGGCTTATTATCAGAAGGGCAACTACCCCATGGCGGTAAGCAAATATGACGAAGCGCTGAGGCGTGAACCCAACACGGTGTTGGCGCCTCTCATCTTCAAGAACATGGGCCTGGCAAGGTTGGGAATAGGCCATGTGGATGAAGCGATGTATGATTTCAAACAGGCGCTTGCCGCCGTGCCGGATTATGCTGAAGCCCAGTATTGGCTTGCAGAGTGCCATATAAAAAAGAAAGACTGGAAAGAGGCAAAAACGCAATTTCAAGCCCTGGTCAAAACAGCGCCTGACTCCGAATTCGGTCTCAAGGCACAAAACAGGTTGAACGATCTGAAGTAAATAAGTAGGGAAAATGGGAGTTCCGAATGGGATCAAAAAGGCAGGCGCGATCGGTTGACGTCAAAAATAAAAAGAAAAGAAAAGGCGTCAGGGTTCTCATTTTGTCCCTGATCGTTTCCTGTGTGCTGGGCTTTCTCGTTTTTTTCTTTTTGACGCTTTTTGATTCCGTCTATCCGCCCGTCGCTGGCAAAGGCGGGAAGGAAAGAAGCAGGGAGAGACAGCAGGTGACGCTCTATTTCTCGGATACGAACGAGCGTTTCCTGTTTCCGGAGAAGCGATACATCCCCAAAGACAAGACTCAGGAAGGGCAAGCGAAGGAAATCATTAAAGCCTTGGTGGACGGATCCAAGACCGGTCTGGTGAATACATTTCCCCTCAAGACAGATATTATCAGCGTCAAAATCGAACCCGATCAAACCGCCCGAATCAATTTCGGTCAAAACCTTGCCGAAAATCATCCCGGTGGCAGCGCCAGCGAGATGGCGACTGTTTATTCGCTGACCAATACACTCATCACGAATATCCCGGAGATAAAAAAAGTCAAGATTCTCATTGAAGGAGAGGAACGGGAGTCCCTCAAGGGCCATATTGATATTCGGGATCCCTTTTCCTTCAACAGGGAATTCATTGCACCCGTTTCCCAATCGTGACGCGTGAAGGCAAGGTAGCAGATGGCTTCAAAATCCAAACTTTCAAGAACAAGGAATATCGGGGTCATTGCGCACATCGATGCCGGTAAAACCACGGTGAGCGAACGCATTCTTTTTTATACGGGCCGGTCCTACAAGATGGGTGAGGTCCATGACGGTGAAGCCGTCATGGACTGGATGCCGCAGGAACAGGAGAGAGGGATTACCATTACCTCGGCCGTGACGACCTGTTCCTGGAAAAATCACGAGATCCATATCATCGATACGCCCGGGCATGTCGATTTCACGATTGAAGTAGAAAGATCTCTGAGGGTTTTGGATGGCGCCGTAGTGGTTTTCTGTGCCGTGGGCGGTGTGGAACCGCAGTCTGAAACGGTCTGGCACCAGGCAGACAGATACGGCGTCCCCAAGATTGCATTCATTAACAAAATGGACAGGGTCGGCGCCGATTATTTCGCGACGGTCCGCATGATGGGAAAGCGATTCAACTCCAGACCTCTGCCGATCCAGATTCCGTGGGGTCAGGAGGATACCTTCGGCGGTGTCGTTGATCTGGTCCGCCGGCAGCTTATAACTTGGGATAATGCCACGCTCGGATTGTCCTTCTGTTATTCCGATATCCCATCCGATCTCCTTCCAGAGGTCGAGCAATGCCGGGAGCAAATGATCGAAGTGCTGGCAGAGACCGATGATAAGTTTGCCGATCAATATCTCGAGGGAAAAGACATTCCTGCTGAGGAGATCATGAGCGCAATCCGTAAATCGACCCTGTCCCTGAAAGTGGTTCCAGTCATGTGCGGTTCGGCCCTGAGAAACAAGGGGATCCAGCCGGTCCTGGACGCCGTGGTCGCCTACCTTCCCTCCCCGGAGGATATTCCTCCGATCAGGGGTGTTAATCCCGTCACACATGCGGAAGAAACCCGCCTGAGCAGTCACAAGGAGCCTCTGACGGCGTTGGCTTTCAAGATCATGCAGGACGAAGGACGCAAGCTCACCTATCTGCGGATTTATGCCGGGGAAGTACAGGCAGGCCAGGAGATATACAATGCGAGCAAGCAGAAGAAGGAAAAGATCGCCCGGCTGCTGAAAATGCACGCCAACAAACGGGAACGGATCGAAAAAGCTGTTGCAGGGGAACTCGTTGCGGTCATGGGGCTCAAGGATACCACGACCGGTGATACGCTTTGTGATGAAGCTCATCCCATTCTGCTTGAACCGATTGATATTTACGAACCGGTTATCAGCCAGGCCATTGAAGCCAAGACCCCGGCGGATCAGGAGAAATTGTCCCTTGCTCTGTCCAAGTTTATGGAAGAGGACCCGACGCTCCTGGTCAAATATGATGATGAGACGGCTCAGACCGTGATATCCGGGATGGGCGAACTTCATCTGGAGATTATCATTGACCGGTTGATCCGTGAATTCAATACGCGGGTCAACATCGGCCAACCCCGTGTGGTCTATCGCGAAACAATCCAGAAAAAGACTGAAATTGAAGGGCGCTTTGAAAAGGAACTGGGAGAAAGGAAACACTTCGGCCATGTGCGTTTACTGCTGGAGCCTCTGAACAGGGGCAGCGGTCTGGAATTTGACCGCCGGATTGAAGGAACGGTCATTCCTGAAGAATATTACGGCGCCATAGAAGAGGGGATTCGCGAATCAGCACTCAGTGGTTGTCTGTCGGGTCATCCTGTTGTCGATGTGCGTGTCAGCCTTGTGGGCGGCGCTTTTCAGGAAGGGGAGGCTTCAGCTCTGGGCTACAAGATTGCCGCCAGTTCCGCCTTCAAGGATGGCTGCGTACAGGCAGATCCGACAACGCTGGAGCCGATCATGAATGTAGATATCCTGACGCCCAGCGAATTCATGGGCGATGTAATCGGCGACATCCATGCCAGGCGCGGAGAAATTCAAGCGGTCAGCCCCAAAGGAAGCATCAGCGAAATCAAAGCCAGGGTTCCGCTGAAGGCATTGTTTGGATATTCCACCGATCTGCGCTCTGCCACACAGGGCAGGGCTATATTTTCAATGCAGTTTTTCCGGTTTGATAAAGTTTGACAAAACCCTATGAACGTCGAGTTAAATAACTACAGACCTGTTGAGTTTGCCGCATCTCGCCCGCTGCTTGACAAGGACAAGCTGCTGGAGAGTATTTTCCGCATCAGCGTCTTTATGACCCAACATGCGAACGTCGATGAGTTTTTACAAAAAATTCTCGACGAGGTGGTCGAGGCCATCGGATTTCAACGGGGGATTATCCGCCTCGCGGATGAGAGCGGGCGGTATCTTATTGCGAAGGTTGTAAATAATTACAC
>Ga0105152_10000738_pt1 | contig 10328 bp, 5 predicted proteins | sample LakBais05cmmetaG_FD_81534 | JGI IMG/M metagenome (GOLD analysis project Ga0105152, IMG submission 81534) | Lake sediment microbial communities from Lake Baikal, Russia to study Microbial Dark Matter (Phase II) - Lake Baikal sediment 0-5 cm | ecosystem: Environmental > Aquatic > Freshwater > Lake...
GAGGCCATGGACGTCCCGGGCTGGATGGTCGGCCGCCGCCGGGGCAACGTCTTCTGCATCCGGGTCGACGGCAAGAGCATGATCGACGCCTACATCGACGACGGCGACCACGTCCTGCTCGAGCGGACCAACCTGGCCAACTCGGGCGAGATGGTCGTGGCCCTGCTCGAGGACGGATCGGTCACCCTGAAGCGGCTGCGGCGGACGAACGGACAGGTTTTCCTCATCCCGGAGAACCCGGCCTTTCAGCCGATCGAGGCCCCGTCCGCGAGGATCCTGGGCCGGGTCATCGGCGTCATGAGAAAGTACTGAACGGGGCGATTCCCGACGGATCTCCCCTTAGGGCAGGGGAGAGTAAAAAGTTAAATCGAACGAAAAAAGGAGGAGAGGTGTCTTTGTCGAAAAACGGGCGACGCTACATCGTTCACGTCGACATCGACGCCTTCTTTGCCGCCGTCGAGGTCCTGCTCGACCCGTCACTCCAAGGCAAGCCGGTCATCGTCGGCGGCCTGCCCCACGAGCGCGGCGTGGCCTCGACCTGCTCCTACGAGGCCCGCAAGTTCGGCGTCCACTCCGGCATGCCCCTGCGTAAGTGCTATCAGCTCTGCCCCGAGGGCGTCTTCGTCCGCGGCAACTATCAGGTCTACCAGGCCTTCTCGGAGCGCTTCTTCCGCGTCCTCCACGCCGCGACCCCCGACGTCGAGGAGGCCTCCCTCGACGAGGCCTACCTCGAACTCACCCGCTGCGGGCACATCTATCCCTCGTTCCCGGCGGCGGCCCGCGAGATCAAGCGTCGCGTCGAGGCCGAGATCGGGGTCACGGTCTCGGTCGGCGCCGCCCCGAACAAGATCCTGGCCAAGCTGGCCACCCGCCGGGCCAAGCCGGCCGGCTTTTTCGAGATCCGCGAGGGCGAGGAAGAGGCCTACCTCCGCGGCCTCGGCATCGAGGCCCTGCCCGGCATCGGCCCCAAGGCCCAGGTCGTCCTCCGCCTGATGAACATCCACAAGATCGGCGAGCTGTGGGAGCTGCCGCGGACGACCCTCCACACGCTCTTCGGCACGGGCGGGGACGACATCTATCTCCAGTCGCGCGGCATCGACAGCCGGCCGCTCGTCACGCGGACGCTGCCCAAGTCCGTGTCGCGCGAGACGACCTTCCTCGAGGACCTCTGGGACAGGCGCCTGCTCCTGGCCCACCTCGCCTACCTCTGCGACCGGCTGACCCTGGCCCTGCGCGAGGACCGCCTCTACGCCCACGTCATCGAGGTCAAGGCCCGCTATGCCGACTTCAAGACCGAGGTCAAACGCCGTCTCGTCCTGTCGCCGCTCCAGGATATGGGCCAGATCTACAAGATCGCCGAGGAGCTCTTCCTCGAGCTTTTCTCCGGCTCGCGGCTGGCCCTGCGCCTCGTTGGGGTCAAGGCTTCCGATTTGGTGCGCGTCCGGCCCCTGTCGCTCTTCGAGCCCTACTCGGAGCGGCCGGAGAGGCTGGGCCGGGCCCTCGACCAGGTCCGCGACAAGTACGGCTTCGGCTCGGTGCTGACGGCTCGGGAGAAGATGCTCGACGCCGTCTACGTCTTCGAGCCGCGGCGGGGCTACGTCCTGAAGACGGCGTCCCTGACGAAGTGAAAGCATGTTCGTCCCGCTCCGCCTTCATTCCGTGTACAGCCGGGGGAAGGGGAGCGTCACGCTCGAGGAGGCGGCGGAGTGGGCCGGGCGGCAGCGGCTCCCGGCCGCGGCCCTGGCGGATGTGGGCAACATCTACGGCTGGGGCAAGTGGAAGCGGGTGGCCGCTGGCGGAGGCGTCAGGCCGCTCTTCGGGTGTGAGCTCGAGTGCGGCGGCCGGCGGTTCGTCTTCCTGGTCAAGACGCGCGAGGGCTACTCGAACCTGATGGAGATCTTCAACCGGAGGGAGGTCCGGGACGCTTCCGGCCTCGTCGTGATCTATGTTCCTGAGGGACAGTCCCGCTTCGGGGACAGTCCCTCAGGGTACATGCCCCCATTAGGCGGGAGCGCCGAGGGGGACAGGAAAGAGGACATGTCCCCTTCGGATTCCGAGGCCACGATGCTCGCCGACCTCCGCGGGAAGGTCGCGCCGGGAGATCTCTACCTCGGGGCGGAGTTCGCCAATTTTCGGAGGATCTTGGAATGCGGGGGCAGGGAATCTGGGGGACACGTACCAATTTCTTCAAAATTGGAACATGTCCCCGATTCCCTCGCCGGCCTGCCCGTCGTCTGGGCGAACCCGGTCAAGTACCTGACGAGCCCGGAACGCCTCGTCCTCCTCCACGCCATCGAGAAAAAGATCCCCTACCCGCCGGAGCGCGACCGGCTCCTGGCGAAGGTCAAGCTCTTCGGGCCGGACCAGGAGGCCCTCACCCTGCGCCGTTTCGGCGATTCCGCTAAGGAAGCCTTGGACAGGACCATCGAGGTCGCCGAAAAGTGCGAATTCGTCTTCGAGGACGTCATCCCCGGCCTCCCGGCCGACCTCTTCCCCCGGACCCTCCGCGACGTCGTCATGGAACGCCTCACGGCCGCGAAGAACCTGACCTGGAAGGAGCGTCAGCGGGCCCGCCGCGAGCTCACCGTCGTCGAGCAGTCGGGCTTCGGCCCCTATTTTCTGACCGTCCACGACATCGTCGAGTTCGCCCGCGGCCGCGGCATCCTCCACAACCTGCGGGGTTCGGGGGCCTCGTCCTTCCTGGCCTGGCTCCTCGGCGTGTCCCACGTCAACCCCATGGAGTTCGACCTCTATTTCGAGCGCTTCCTCAACCGCGGCCGGCCCGACCCGCCCGACATCGACATCGACTTCGACTCGCGGCGCCGCGACGAGGTCCTGACCTACGTCCTCGAGCGTTACGGCGCGGGCAAGACGGGCGCGGCCTACGTCTGCAGCCTGAAGAGCTTCGGAGCCCGCTCGGCCCTCTACGAGACGCTCCGGGCCTTCGGCGTCCCGCCCGACGAGGCGCGGGGGCTCTCGAAGCGCGTCCCATATTTCGCGGAGCCGTTCTATCTGCGGCGGGCCGCGCCCGCCCCGGGCCGCCTCGACGTCTGGAAGCTCGCCGCCGAGCTCCAGGATGTCTACCACGAGATCTCACTCCACGTCGGCGGCGTCATCCTGACGCCGGCGCCGGTCGAGCGGTACCTGCCCCTCGAGACCTCGGCCAAGGGCCTGCGCATGACCCACTTCGACAAGGACGCGGTCGAGGACCTCCGGCTGATCAAGCTCGACCTCCTCTCGGTGCGGGGGCTCGCGGCGATCTCGGAGACGAAGGAGAAGATGAAGCTCCGGACGCTCCCGCCGGGGGACGCCGGGACCTACGCGGCCCTGCGCGCGGCCCGGACGATCGGCTGTTTTCAGGTCGAGAGCCCGGCCATGATGAACCTCCTGCGGCGGATGAAGCCGACGGACATCCACGAGATCACCCAGGCCCTGGCCCTCGTCCGGCCGGGCCCGACCGAGAGCGGCATGAAGGAGGCGCTCCTGCGTCGGCGGAGCGGCAGGCCGGGCGCGCCGGCGGAGGACGCCTTCCTGGCCCGCATCCTGCCCGAGACCGGCGGCATCCTTCTCTACGAGGAACAGGTCATGCAGATCGCCGAGCGGGTGGCCGGGATGCCGCCGGAGGAGGGCGACTTCCTGCGGCGGAGCCTGCGCAAGGGCAGGGGCGGCGACCCAGCGCTTCGGACCAAGTTCGTCCGCGAGGCCGGCGAGCGCGGCTACGCGGCGGCCGAGGTCGAGCGGCTGTGGAAGACCATGGAGAAGTTCTCGTCCTACTCCTTCAACAAGGCCCACAGTGCCTCCTACGCCCACATGGCCTACCAGGCCGTCTACCTCAAGGTCCGCCACCCCGTGCCCTACTTCGCGGCCGTGCTCAATGCCGGCGGCGGCTATTACGACCTGCCCGAGTACATCGCCGAGGCCAAGAGGAACGGCATCCGCATCCTGGGACCTGACGCCAACCGCAGCGGGCCCGGCTTCGAGGTCGAGAACGGAAAGGAGAACGGAGGGAACGGCTCGGGCGGCGGGCCAGGCGCCATCCGTGTCGGCTTGACGTCGATCAAGGGGTTGGGCCTCAAGACGATCGAGCGCGTCCTCGAGGAGCGGAAGGCGGGCGGCGAGTACGCCTCGGTCGAGGACTTCCTGGCCCGGACGAAGCCGGGCAAGGCCGAGCTCCTCGCGCTCATCCGGGCCGGCATCTTCGATTCCCTCGAGCCGCGGCGGACGCGCCAGATCCTCCGCTACTTCCAGGGCCTCGAGCACATGGAGGAGGTCGCCGACATCGCCTCGGACGAGAAGCGGCGCATGCTCTACGGATCGCTCGGCTTCCTGCCGGAGGGGGATGATCTCGACCTCTACGAGGGGAAAAGGCCGGTGCTCCGGGTGAGAGACCTCAAGGACTGCGCCGGGACGATGGTCGAACTTGTCGTCCGGGTCGTCGATGCCCGGCAGAGGGAGACCTACGGCATGATGCGGAGCGGCAACGGCCACGGCGGCGGAGACGACGCGCGGCCGGACCCGGACAACGGGAGCCGGGGAGGGGCGAAGTATTTTTATCTCTTCGAGGACGAAACGGGGCTTCTCGAAGGGATCGGGGAAACCCGCTGCGTCACGTACGGGACGCCGCCGGTCTGCTTCCTGCGCGGCGAGGTCCGCAAAGACGGCGAGGGGGTCCCCAAGATCTATAATTGCGCCTTTTTGAGGTCGTTTTGACTTTCTGCCATTTTCTCCTTTTTTTTACAAACTCCTGGAGTTCTACAGGGGAGAACTTGGCATGGTTTTGGCAGTGAATAACGGTGAGAAGCACCGATCGCGATGAGTGAGATCCAAGAACGGATGAAACGGAGGCTGAGATGAACGGCTATCGTTTTTCTGTTTACGTTATCCGTGACGGTGAGGGCTGGGCGGCTGTCTGTGCGGAATTCCCGGACTGCCGGGCCCGCGGCGCGACCTACGAGGCGGCGCTGGCCAACCTCCGCGACGTCATCAGCATCTTCGTCGAGGACGGCCTCGGCGACGACGAGCTGCCGCCCCAGCACGAGGAGCTGTCCTTCACGACCTTGGTGATGTGATCACCCCTAGGGGCCGGTCGAGCGACCGCGAGGTCCGCGACAACGTCAGCTTTTCGGTCATTTCCGCTGTTCTTGATTTTCCCCTTGGCTTCCTTCAGCGGAGCTTCTTGACCCGTTTTTCTATGGCCTTCCTGATCTTCTCGTAGGGGGGCGGCGGTCCCGTTCTCAGCGCCTTCCGGTCGACGAAGAGGGCGTCGGCGGCGCCCCACTCCCTGAGCACGTCCCGGTCGAACGTGTCGACGGCCAGGAACGTGACCTTATCTCCAAAATCCGCGGCCGCGCGCTTCGTCCGCTCGAAGGTCATATTCATGGCCGGGCACCAGCCGTTGACCAGGGCCGTGACGGTCACTTTGCCGGGCTGGAGGTCGGGCGTCTTCTTCGTCCTAATCCAGCTCGGCGGCACGGAGTCTTGGGCGAACGGCTTCCAAAGAAGAATCTGCATATCCTGAGCGTCGGCCTTTTTGTATCCGTGCTTTTTGAACCAGGACGCCCGCATGAAGACGGGGAGGGCCATGCCCCAGGCGGCCATCCCTTTGGCGCCGAGTTCCCTGGCGTCCTTCTCGGCGGCCTCGAGCAGGGCCGTCCCCATTCCCTTTTTCTGGAAATTCCCCCGCCCCCGCTTGTGCCCGTGGACCCAGACACAGAGGATAAAATAGAGGTCTTTCCCCTCGACGAAAGATTCTTCGACGGGAACATATTGGATCATTCCGCCGACTTCGCCCTTGTCGTCGAGGGCCAGCTTGACCTGCAGGCCCTTGTCCTGCATTTTTCTTAGCCAGGTTTCTTTATGATCGCCGGCTTCCTTCATCTCGTCCGACGAGTCTTCCAGGCAGACGCAATAGAGTTTTTCGTGTTCCGGGGATAAGGAGATTATTTGCATCGGCTCTTCATTTCTTTTTGTCCGGATAGGGCGGGTGCTTGGGGACCTCGACAGGTTCCTTAGCGATGAGCTCCTGGAGGTGCTTGACGGCCGCCTCGAGCTGGGCGTCCCGTCCCTGGAACGTCGCGTGAGGCAGGTTGTCGACGACGATATCCGGGTCGACGCCGTGGCCCTCGATGAGCCACTCGCCCTCGGGTCCGTAAACACCCGTCTCGACTGCCGAAGCTAGTCCGCGGTCGACGAGGACGTTGGACGAGCTCAGCCATATCTCGCCGCCCCAGGTCCTCGTCCCGATGACCTTGCCCAGGCCCAGCCGGCGGAAGCCCTCGCTGAAGGCCTCGCCGTCGGACGCCGTGCGCTCGTTGCAGAGGACGACCATGTGGCCGCGGAAGGCGTGCTGCATGTTCCAGGTCGGGTTGCCGACCCGGCCCTGCCAGTAGAACCAGGCCCGCCGCAGCAGCTTCTCCAGGATCCAGGAGTCGATGTTCCCGCCGCGGTTGTGACGGACGTCGATGATCAGGCCCTTGCGGTCGAATACCGGGTAGAAATTCTTGACCCATTCCGTGTAGTTGTCGCCGCCCATGGCCCTGAGGTGGACGTAGCCGATCTCGCCCTTCCCGGCCTTCTCGACTTCGAGGCGCCGGGTGTACTCCCACTCGGCGTAGCGGAGATCGGACTCGGCGCCCGGCGTGATGGGGAAAACGATCTCTTTCCGGGCCGCGCCGCCCGCCGCGGGCTTGACCTCGAGGAGAACCTGCTGGCCGGCCGTGTTCCTCAGAAGAAGGGATGGGTCGGGGACGCTGAGAGCCGGAACCCCATTGACCGTCGCGATGATGTCGCCTTCGCGAATCGTCGATATCGGTTTCCCCAGGGGGGACAGTCCTTCCGGATACTCGGGGTCGGCTCTGTAGATGTGCTCGATCCGATAACCGCCCTTAGCCTCATCCCGGAAGAGGCGCGCCCCGAGCGAGCCGGGGGTGACGCTGTCCGTCGGCTGTCTCAGGTCCCCGCCCCGGACAAACGTGTGCAGGGCCGAGAGCTCTCCGACGAGGTGGGCCAGGAGGTCGTTGAGCTCGGCGCGGTCGCTGACCCGTTCGACGAAGGGCCGGTGCCGTTCGAGGAGACCCTGGTAATCGACGTTGTGGAGGTTGCGGTCATAGAAGTAGTCGCGCTCCATCCGCCAGGCGTCCACGAACATCTGCCGCCACTCCTCTCGCGGGTCGATGGAAAAGGTCCAGCGGGCGAGGTCGACGCGCCGTTCGGCGAGCGTCTGTTGGGTCGGCTGGGCGGTCCCGGCGTCGATGGCGTAGAAGTCGCCGCCCTTGCGGACGAAGATCTTCTTGCCGTCGGCCGAAAGCTCGAAGTTCCGGACATCCTCGACGAGCGTCTTGGCTTGGACGTTGCGGTTCTTGATCTCGACGGCCTGGAGCTTGGGCTGGCCTGCGGCCTGCGACTCGCGGTCTATAAAGAAGAGGGTTTTTTCACCGACGGCGAGCCCGGAATAGACGCTCGCCGAAAGCGGGACTTCGAAGACCCGTTCCTGGATGGAGGTCAGGTCGATCGTAACCATGGGCGGCGGTTTGACCGCTTCCTTGACCGGCTTCCCGGCTGCCGCTCCCGTCTTGGCCTCGGCTTCCTTGGCCTCCTTCTCGTCCCCGCTGACTTTTGCCGCCGGCTGGAGCTCCGTCGCCGGGGCGAAGGGGAACGTTTCCTTGGCCGTCAGGGCCATGGCGTAGATCTTGGTCGTCTTGTCGAAATACGGCTCGGGCTGGCGGGCGCCCCACGGGCTGCCCACGACGCTCTGAAAATAGCGGTCGGAAAGGAAGTAGAGCCATTTCCCGTCCGGGCTCCAGGCCGGGTTGTAGGAATCGACGCGGTCGTTCGTAAGCCCGGTCGTCCGGCCGGTTTCGGCCTCGAGGAGCATGACCTGGCTGAATCCGTTTGAAGCCCCCTGGACATAGGCGAGCCAGCGGCTGTCGGGGGACCAGGTGAGGCCGTCGAACATCCCTATGCTCGAGACGGCGATCCGCGTCAGGGCCTTCTTGCCGACGTTGAACAGCCAGAGCTGGTAGTCCTTATCGGCAAAGGCGATCCACTTGCCGTCCGGCGAGGGGACGCCGTCGAAGCGCAGGACCTTGGCGCCCGTCGTCAGCTGTTCCGGTGCGCCCAGCCCGTCGGCCGCGAAACGGTGGAATTCCCACTCGCCGGTCTCGTCGGATAGGACCATAAGGCTCTTGCCATCTCCCAGGAAGCGCGCCGCCCGGGCCCGGACGCCGTCTTTGCGGCTGACCCGCACCCAGCGTCCATCCCCCACGGGCGTGACGAAGACGTTGCCCCGCGAGACGAGGACGACGCAGTCCCCGGCAGGGGAGACGTGCGCCGAGGTGAGGTAATCGAGGGGTTTCGTCACCCATTTTTCGCGCATCTGGTCGAAATCCGAAGGAAGCGTGATATCGATTTTCGCGTCCTTTCCGGAGGCGATGTCGAAGACGTGGATGTCGGCCACGAGTTGGTAGGCGACCCGGCCCTCATGGAGACTCGGCGAGCTGGCGTCGTATCCTTTGTGGGACGTGTGCTGCTTGAGGTCGCCGCCCTTGGGGTCCATGGACCAGATGTTCATGGAGCCGTCGCGGTCGCTCAGGAAATACACGCGGTCCTTCCAGGCCATTGGATTCTTGCTCGTCCCGGCGTAGTCGGCCGTCAGGGGCGCGGCTTCCTCGCCGCCGAGGGCGAACAGCCACAAGTTTTGGGCTGTGCCGCCCTTGTACCGTTTCGTGTAACTGCCCTGGAAGGGGAGTCGGGTGAAGAAGAGCGTCTTGCTCGACGGGTCGAACGACCCGTCGGCCGCCTGGTTGAGCGGGAGAACCGTCTCGGCGTTCGCCGCGGGGTCGAGGACGACGAGCTGGGTGTTGGGCAGGGTCGAATATTTCTGTGTCGCGTAGAGGATCTTGCCGTCGGGCGTCCAGCCGGCGACCGTCGCGGTCTGCCCGGCGAAGGTGCGGCGGATGGGCAGGCCCCCGGCGAGGGGCATGGTATAGACCTCGGTCGGTCCCTCGTACTGGGCGGAGAAGGCCAGGGTCAGGCCGTCCGGCGAGATGGCTGGGTAGGTTTCCATCCCGGAATGCGAGGTCAGGCGGCGGGCCGTCCCTCCCCGGACGTCGACCGTCCACAGGTCGCCCTCGGAAGTGAAGACGACGACGTCGCCGTGGATAGCGGGGAAACGGTAGTAACCGTTCCGGCCGGCGGCGAAGCCGGCTTGGGCGATACAGAGGAGACAGACGATGACGGCGGCGAGGCCGAATATTTTTTTCATGACCTTCTCCTTTTCGGGGGAACTCCGCGAAGCCCTATTGTATGAACTCGGGCGCCGGCAATTCAAGGGGTATTAAACTGGAGTCGCCGGAGGCAGGTTAGCAGCGAAGTCTCAGTAGACGCACGCCCGGGCGGCCTCGGCGTAGACTCGGAGGTTCTGCGGCGGCGTCTCGAAGAAGTGGTCGCAGCAGGAGAGGATGTAACCGCCCTCATAACCCACCTTCTCGAAAAGCATCAAGACCATTTTCCGGATGGCTTCCGGAGAGCCCTCGGTCAGGATGTTGAACTGGTCGAGGCCCCCGATGAGAGCCAGGCGGCGCCCGATTTTCGCCTTGAAATCCCACGGCTCCTGGTTGCCGCCGATCGAGGTCGGGGCCAGCGTCTCCGAGGCGTCACAGCCGTTTCCGACGATGTGCTCTTCGATGCCCTTCGTTCCACCGCACGTATGGTAAACAGCGGTGAAACCGAGCGAATGAAGGGCGTCGTGCATTTTCCGGTCATATGGCAAGCAATATTCTTTGTGGAGAGTGGGGGATATGAGGGTCGATGACGCGGCCCCTCCGCCCGTTTCGATGAGGTCGAAGCGGGCGCCCTTCATGGACTCGATGAACCTTAGTTTCTTTTCGAGGAGGATAGCGAGGAACTCGTGGACCCAGCCGGGGCTGTCGAAGGTGCGCAAGATAAGGGCCTGGGCGTCGATGAGGCAGGCGGCGTGCTGCCAACATCCGGCCTGGTCGCCCCAGACGAAGCCGCGCAGGATGCCCCTGTCGCCGACCGCGTCGTAAGCGCGTCTCACAGGGGCCGGGTCGAGCTTCGGGACGGGCATGTACTTGTCGATGAGCCGGATGTCGTCGTCGTGTTTGATCAGGTATTCCGAGATCCAGGTCGTCATCCGGTTGCCCTCAGTCCGGTAGGTGAGGGTCCCGCCCGGCGTGGTGATGATGTGGCGGCAGACCCGGTGGTCGGGGTCGGCGTCGAGCACGTCCGCTTCGTCCCGCCAGTCGGGCGTCGAGAATTTGGTGAAATCGGCGTCCGTCAGCCAGAACTGGCCCATGTCCTGGAAATAC
>Ga0105152_10000739_pt1 | contig 10317 bp, 7 predicted proteins | sample LakBais05cmmetaG_FD_81534 | JGI IMG/M metagenome (GOLD analysis project Ga0105152, IMG submission 81534) | Lake sediment microbial communities from Lake Baikal, Russia to study Microbial Dark Matter (Phase II) - Lake Baikal sediment 0-5 cm | ecosystem: Environmental > Aquatic > Freshwater > Lake...
TCCGAAGAGTGAAAGCCTGAACCATAGGTATCTGCCCTGAATATCTTCAAGAAATAGCGCGTCCCTCTTATTTTCGCCCTGAAGGGCCGCCGTGTCGGCAAAACAAAATTTCCATTTGTCTTCCGGCATGGACATGAGTTCGCTGTCAGGGACGAGTGTATTTGATATAAAATAGGAGAATTCTGCCTGAGTGCCTTTTATGAAGTCCCCTTTAATAAAAATCCTGTGCCATCTGTTTTTATCATCCCGGCTGTCCAGAGGCTTTGAAACAAACACTCCCTTATAAAGGTCTTCTTTATTTTTTGTATTGATATTCGCATATTCGAGAAAGGCAATGCCGTCCCCTTTATCGTCAACGATATACAGGTTCCCTTTTGAATCATTGATCAGTCTTCTGACCGCACCCCTGTATGACCAGAGCGGAATTGTGACGCCGTCGGGCATTATCATATGGATAGTCTTTTTAAGATGAAACGGCCCTGGCTCGCCCGCAAATATATGCCCGTCTCTGCTGACGGAAATCCCTCTCAGGTCAATATCTGTGCGGACCATTTTTGATGAACCATCCGGCTCAAAGACAAAGACTTTCCTTCCGTCAAGCACATAGACTCCGCCTTTGTCATCCACTGCAAGGTCTGTCGGGTCTGCAATATCCGGCCTTTTCAGGCAGCCGGTAATCCTGCCTGACCTTTCAAGCCTCAAAGCCTGTTTCCCGTCTTTTTCGAGCGCATATATATGGCCGCCGAAGCCTATAGCCAGATCATTGATTTCAGACAGGGGATTGCCGTCCGTACCGCAGGAGCATATCCAGCGTATTTGAAGGTTGGAACGTGCAAGCGCAATTATCCGGGATGTATTCTCCGTTGCGTTGAAATCGGCAATGTATATGCTGTCCCTGTCAATGCCGATGCCCGAAGGCGAGGACAGGCGGACAGGCAGGGTCCCCTTCCTGCAGCCGCACTCGTTTATAGCCCCGGAAGTCCTGTCGTATGAAAAAAAAGAATCCTTCCCGCTGTCGATAAAATAGACCGTATCGCACTCATCAACGGCTATATCGGCAATATCAAGAGATGCGCTCTGAATTATATGCTCCCTGAAAATATAGATGTTCGAACTGTTGAGCCTTAGACCGTCACTGAAAACACAGTTTTCACTGTGAAGCCTGAAGCGCTGCCAGAGTTCAGGGGTGTTTATCCTTATATAATTAATGTCCTGCATCTTTATTCTTCTTCCTGCATTCTTCCTGCGTTTTGTTTATCGAAACAGTATGTTTCCCCGAATAAACTGTGGCTGTGGATGAAGGCAATATAAGGTTGCCGTCGCTGTCCTGGGACGCGGGTTCTCCTTGCAGAGAAAGCCTTGTGATACAGGCTATACCTTCGACCTGTTCCAGTTCTTCATAGAGTTCCGAGCGGTACACATTTCTGCCTATGGGCCAGCCTTTATGGTCATGTCCTCCAAGTACAGGGTGAAGGTATCTGTTAAGCGTTTTTGTCGCTTCCGCAATTATGTCTTTTCCCGGGAAACTCTCAGTCACATCAACAACAAGACTGACCGTTACCTTTACATACCGAGGTCCTGTAATATGCAGATCTGTTCCAAGAAGCCTGTGCCGATCGATATGTCTGCATACCGCATGTCTGAACCCTTGAGAAGGATAGGGCGGCGTCTCAAAAAATTCGAGCGGCGTAAAAGGTATAACAACAACCGTTACGGAACCCTTCAGTTCCCCTTCCCGAGGATGATAATTCGGAAGGGCCCGGGCCTTTGCAATACGCAAACCGGGGGTATTAACGGCAAGATATTCGAAGTCCGAAGACGTGACTGCCGAATAAGGAACCCTGAGGTCCTGCATGAATCTTGCGGCGGCGTCCTCAACCGTCTCCGGATCGGACCCGCCTGATGCAGACTTGTGATTTATAATTTTGATGTCTTCGATCCCATTTATCATCCAAACATATCCCTGCCCGATATTCCCTTCTGCACCATTGCATATCCTGTAACAGGTAACCTTTATTGATGAGCCGGGCGCCGGCGTCTTCCCTCTCATTCCATCTCCAAACATTATTTCTCCGTCTCTGCAGTTCAGGATGAAGTGGTTGTCCTGTGGTCCTGAGCCGTCAAAATCAGGGCGTTCCCCGGCAGTGTTTCCATCAACGGAAACTGCAAGAGATTGATTCATCACAGGCTTATGCTTAAGCGAATATTTCTGATAAGGCAATCCATCCCCGGTCCATTCCTCCACGTCAAGAATGGTCTTTCCCTGCGCTGCGGATACGGTATTAAGCCTTATCTTCTCTATCCTTGGCGGATATTCAAATGCCGAATCTGAAACTGTGCACCTGAGCCAGCAGCAGGTCTCTTCGGATATGTAGAGTTTTGAAGGAGACCAGCCATTAAGATTTTCAAAGACTATCCTCCCGCTATTTTGACAATCCTTTGTAGCGTCTATTGCGGGGGTAACGGTTTCCCATGAGACGCCGTCTCCTGTCATGATTTCCCATCTCAGCGACGCATTCCTGAAATCATATTCAGGTTCATTGCCGTGTTTGCCCGGAGGTATAAGGTCTTTTTCATAAAGATAACATGTAAAGCTGAGCGTGTCCGAAGGTTTGTCAAACCCAAGATACAGGGCGCAGTCCTTCTGCACATTCAGGCCAAAGACGGCAAAGAACTGGTCGGCCTGCGCATTCATCCTGGTCCTGTCATGAATGCCGCCGGTCATTTCATCAACAATAATTTTCAGCAGTTTTACAGGCGCAACAATTATATCCTCTTCAAGTTCAAAGCATATCTCTGAACCGGACACTTCGGTTATTATTCCCTGCCCCTTCTTTAGCGGTGTTGCCTTAACCGAATCAAAGGTCAGATCGATTCTTGCCGGCATTTGCGGAAGTCTATCTGACCCGAGTATTCTCAGATATTTGAGCCGGTGTCTGTCTGTAATAAGGTTCAGGCGATATAAGGAAGTCTCCGAAAGCCATGCAAAGAGTTCGATAAGCATTATGCCCGGGTCGCTCAGGTTATGGTCAGTCCATTCGGGTGCAATACCGGGAATAAGTTTTACAGCCTCATCTGCAAGCTGTGCGAATGTCCTGTCGTCAAGATTCGGTTTTGGAAGTTCTTTTTTAATCAGCAATTATTGCTCCTCACAGTTATCCTGCATTCCCCTCCATATATCAATGCGTATTCAGGGATGTTTACTGATACCCCTGAATCGGTAAACTCCGCAAGCTTCATACCTGTTTCCGAATAAAGGGTCATTGTAAGTTCTTTTACGTGGTCCACGTTTTTCACATACTCAAGCATCGCATGAAAATCCGATATGCATGGGACTACGCCGAATTCCCATCCCATGCCTTTTGTTCCGCCTGTCAGCGGGTGCAGGAACCCGGACATTTTCTGCCTGACCTCATTTTCTATGACAGGTATAGCCTCAATGGAGTCTGTTATAAGCACGGTGGAAATATCCGCTCTTATATAGGCCGGCGGTATTACCCTTATCGAGGCCACATTAGGGCAGCGTTCATTGAGATGGCTTTTTACCTTCCTTTTTAAGGCGGGGGACGGAACAGGCTTGTTCTCCGTACCTTCAGGCGCAATAACCACCGTGACCCACCCGGTTTCATGGGTGTTTTTATCATTGAGGTTCGGCAGCACCATGACCTTCGCAATGTCCCTTGAAGCCTCTTTAACAATACAGTAGAAGTCATCGATTGCCACTGCGCGACCTCTGTTTTTTAACACAGCAGGCGCGCGTCTCATCACGGAATCCGTGTCTTCCCGGTCATTGCCGCCTTCGGAAGCCACAGGGTTGAAGACCTTATCCACAGAGGCTAAAGAACTCTGCATCTTTTTTATCTCTCCTGCAATGAGATTGCCGTTTCTGCCGCCTCCGGAACGGTAATCGGCCCTGATATTGTCCTTTCCTACGGGCGGTATCTTGCCGTGCACTCCATCGCCGAACCATACCGTACCGCTTGTCCTGTCAATAACATAATGACGGTCTTCGCTTCCGGAACTCAGGAGATCGGCAACCTCTTCCCATTCCACCCAAAATTCCAGTGTAACGTCCTTTGTATCCTTTTTTTCCTTAATGTTCATGCCTGATTTGCGCAACAGTTCCATATCGCTTTCTGAAAGAGATTTAATTTCGTCTATGAGAAGATCCATCTTAATTACGGGCGGATCTGTAACGCTGAGGCGCTGCAGGGCCTTCCCGTTGCCTGAACCCAGCGTCTCGTTTTTTATTGTCTTTGCCTGTGCCGCCCAAGCGGTATTGAGATGAAATCCCTTTATTTTGGGCGGGGACGCCGTACTGAAGAAGTCTCTTGTAATTGCGGCCTTTATCCAGTACTTGTCCGATTCGCCGAATAGTTTTAAACTCTTCATCTCGTACGGTACTGAAAACTGAATAATCCCGCTTTTTGTAAACCCGGCTGTCCCGTCCCGTATATCAAGTTCTTTCCATCCGGTCTCCCCGGAGGAATAAGACCATTTAATCCCGGGCAGGAAGTCTTCAGGATATTCGACTGTTTCATCGATAGATACAAAAAGACCCATGGGTCCCTTTTTCATCGGCTTGTTGAAACCAAAATATACTGCAGGGGTTGAGTCAGAAAGGGGCACAAACGGGATAAAAGGCGGTTTTATTATTTTGTAATCGTAATTGTTTTCTGCCGCTATATGCTCAGGGATGTCCCCATCTTTATTGTCATCTTTGCAATATTCAATCCTCAGGGACTGTATCTCGGGAGGGTGAAAGCTGCCGGGTGTGATCTGATTTGGACCGCTTATAATAAAATCACTGCCAAAATCTCCTCCTGCAAGACGTATCCTTATCCAGTAATTTTCCTTGCCGTTGACCTTTGTTTTTTTTATTTCAGGCAATGATGATATAGAGATCAGACATTCTTCAGCAGGTGGTTTTGTATTGACACTGTAATAAACCGGCGTTGCTCCGGAAGACACAGCCATATTTTCTGAAATACCTTCAATTGCTTTCCAGCCCTCGCCGTCCCAGTATTCCCATGACAATTGGGGCGCATCTGAAGAAGGAGAGGGAATGCCCCGGACCAGTTTCAGGCTCAGATTGACATTGTACCCTTTCTTTGTAAAGGCATCTTCACTTGCCAGATAAAATGATGAATAAAGCCGTGGTTTCATGCCGAAGGGATATATGTTTTTTGATAAGTCAGCGGGGATATCATCGCAGAATGCCATGTCCGGCGTAATACCTTCTTCCTCTATTATTTTTGCGTTACCTTTTTTGTTGTAGAATTCTTTCCCTGCTGCTTCAATGATATTTGCTGCCCTGAGCCTGCCGCATCCAAGCAGTTCTGCAAGTTCATCAGGCGTAAACCTGAGCAGTTCGCTGACAGTCTCTATTCTGATGACTGCATCCTTTCCGGTCAGTCTTTCGTAGAATTCGTCACCGATACCTTGTACCTTCTTTATGTCAACAGTTTTTTCAGAAGCATTGCAGGCCGAAACCTTCAGCCTGCCGATCTTGATTTTCCTTAGCGCCTCGATGCCTGAATCCCTGACCCTGCACCTGATCCATCTGCTTTTTATACTAAAGAGACCGACCTCGCTAACCCTTTCTTCGGTATCCTTATATAGCAATATATTCCCTGAAGCGGCATCAAAGCCTGTTATTTTCAGTGGACGCCACAGTGTCTTTATTGTATCCTTCCCGTTTTCTTTTGACGTGATCTCAATACCGTATTCCCAGACAACAAGTTCTTCATCCGAGAGTGTTTTTGCCAAATGCTGATGTATATCCTGTAAATGGATTATGACCCTCGCCTTCCTGATATTGAACAGGTTTGTATCGCCGAGGTACAGGATATGCTTTTGCTGATCCTCTCCGGCAAACAAGACGGAAGGGTTCACCCCATCGATTGATATATCATGTCTGAAGATTTTATCGCTGTTTTTAATAACACTGTACACGGACGTCAGTTTTGCCGGGGTCGCTATAAGATCGCTGTCTGTCTCGAAATAGATCGGCTTGCCATCCGGGCCTTGCGCCGACGCCCGGGTTGAAGCTGGAATAAGGACATTCTCCTTTGTCCCATTGCTTAATGAGAACGTCAAAGGCGCTTTCGCAGGCTGCGGCGGTAGAATTGATGCTCCGATCATTTCAAGGAATGCAATTGAATGTCTGTACGGGGCATGATTCAGACGATTAATAACAATCCCGGACAGATGGGCGAAGATCTTTGATAAAGCGGTCCCAAAGTCTCCTTCGCCCCCGTATTTCCATTCGGGGGTATAGTACGGCGCTTTTCCCTCTATTTCTTTCAGGACTGAGTCAGCGTCTTTGTCTGTTACTATGGGAGGATTCATTTAACCTTCCTTTAAATAAAACGGATAAACCAGATTGAACCTGTTATTAGTAGTCCTTACCCTGTAATCTATCGTTATTAAAAGTTTTCCTGAGTCGGAATCGTCTGTATCAACGGATATCCCTGTTACCTCTATCCTCGGCTCCCATAGCATCAGAGCTTCCCTGACAGTTTTTCCGATAAGGGTTACGGTAGAGGTATTGATCGAAGCGAATACAAAGTCATGGATGCCGCAGCCGAAGTCCGGGCGCATCACCCGTTCACCTTTTGCAGTGCCAAGGATTACAAGAACGGCTTCTCTTATATCTTCTTCATATGCAGATTCCGCAATCCGGCCTTCTTCCGTCGCCTGCACAGGAAACTTCCAGCCTCTGCCTAAAAATTCTTTTGCCATAATTTACCCGATCAAAACCGTAACGCAGCCTAAGGCTATTGTATTGGGCGGTCCTGTCTCGATAATTATGTCGCCCTGACGCGCTGCGGGTAGATTGTTTATTAATACAGTCATGCTTCCCATTGCTGCCATGCCCCCGGCATGAGGCACTATCCCGGACAGCAATGGACAAGCATGAAAATCAGCAGTTGCCCTCCATGCAGGCATACCGCCGATGAAAACATTCATGCTCCCGGGTCCGGGACTCAACGGCGTCCCGTGCGAAGTCATGTCTCCAACTCGTGCAGCGAACGGCATCTTATCTCCTTAATTTATCTTCACCAGCGCTCCCTGGATTGTCAGGGTGCCCCCGGCTTTTATAGTCATCGTTGCTCCTGCCTCTATCTCGATTATCTGCGACTTGATCTTTAACTGCATGGCGCTCTCGATATTGATTGAATTTTGTACGGAATCAACAATGATCTTATTGCTCCCTGTCTTGTCAGTGATCTCTATCTTTTCCTGTCCGGACGAATCGTCAAGAAGAATTTTATGTCCTGCATTAGTATGTATTTCTATCTTTTCCTGCATGGCATTATCATCATCGTTGAAGATAATCTCATGCCCGCTCCTGGACCGTATCTTCCTGATATTGTTATTGCCGTCGCTGTTAGTTTCAGGAGGCTGCGCGCTGCTGTTCCAGAGCGAGCCGATAGCATATGGATGATTTATGTCCCCGTGTTCAAAGACAACCAGTACCTCATCGCCGACTTCCGGCAGGAAGAATGTCCCGCGGGCTGAGCCGGACATCAGGGTTGCCATTCGCACCCAGTCCGTCTCATTGTTGTCTGACAGCCATGGGAATCTGATCTTTATGCGGCCGAGGCAGTCAGGGTCCTGATTGTTCGTAACAATGCCGGCGGCAACTCCGTTAATCCGCCCCGGGTTTCTTGTATTTATATCCAGTGCGTCCAGAATGCTCATAAGGCGTTCCTTTTAACCGTAAAACGGGTCCTGTAGCCGCCGGTATTAATGGTATGGACGGTATCTTTTACGTAATACTTCCCACTGAATCTGTCGCCTAATTTATCAAGCCTGATGGCGACTCCGGGCTTTATCAGTGGTATGCCGATGCATTCCCCTTCTCCCTGTATAAGACTGTCGCTTGCCCTGTTTAATTCGGAAAGGGCTATCGAACCTGCGTGTTCATTCGAGGTAACGGCGATATCCGTAATCACCCTTCTTATGTCGCCATGCTGTTGCGCAGCTATCCGGCTTCCCGTCCTTCTTCCGCTTTCCTGGGTCCTTTCGCTTCCAGCAGAAGCCCTTCCTATGAAAGGACTGGAAGGGTCCCCGGGATTGTGTCCTCGCACTTCCACCTCGGTAACCAGTTCCGAGGTTTTGAGGCTGGGGCGGAAACTGATGATGTCTTTGCCGAGCGAGAGCGTAAGTATTTCCGAGCTGTCATCCTGCGGCCTGATGAAATACATGGTCTGTCTCTGAACGCTGAATTCATAGCCTGCCTCCCGGGCCAGCCGCTGGAGGAATGTATAATATGTCTCCGAACTGTTTTTGCGGATAAAGTTCGAGAGCAGGCTTGTTTCATCTACAACAGCGGTCAGCCCTGCTTCAGTTGCTATAGTTCCCGCAATATCGCCGTGTGTCCTGTCTATGAAAGTCCGCTCCGGCGAAGGCCGTTTAATGTAATCAAAGGAGAGATCCTGACCTGCGATACTCAGGGTCGGCAGTTCACCCGAGAAAAAGCTCGGTTCAATGCTTGTTATTTTTCCCATAATCATCGGAGAAAGACTGCCGGCGTAGCCCATGTTTATTGAGAGCTTATTGCCTGTAGTGAAAAGCTCGTGATCGAGCCATTTGAACTTTTGAGTCCTCATATCAAAATCGTCGTGAACAGTGATCCTGAAACTCGCGCCTTCGTCAAGCTTTTCCTCAACACTCACATCCATGATTGCTTTTGACATATCAGCCGCAAGACGCCGGTTTTCGATCTCGACCTCAAAGCGAGGGGCGTAGAAGTTACCCGCTGCTAAAGATAATATCTCTAATGCCATAAATTCATTTCTTTACCGGGATTACCAATTCCTGTCCCGGCAGCAAAGCCCGGGGGTTTTCTATGTCATTTGCCTCAGCTATCAGCCGCCAGTCTGCAGGGTCGCCGTATTCCATTGCGGCAATGTACCATAGACTCTCGCCCTGCTTTACTACCCATCTCTTGGTGAGGTCGGAGGAATGCAGGTCAATCTCCCTGATCTGTATGTCAACTTCACGGTATTCTTTTAATGTGACATTCAGTGTTGCCCTTACCGGTATACCCTCCGGAAGGAACATGGTGAATCTCTTTGAAACGCGTTCTATGAGACACTGAAACATAAAAGCGCCCCAGATAAACAGGCATACCGGCGGTGCGTGCAGGTCGGAGTCGATATCCATTAAGCCCTTTGAAACGCCCGGCAGATTGCTGAACATACTGCCTGCATCCCATCCGGTAATGCGGTCGGTAAAAGTCCTTACATCAAGGCATGCTTCATAAGTGTCGAAAAAAAGGTCGAGCGTCACTGTCCGTGCATTTCCCCTTACAAACTGAAATACCGGAGACGCAAGTCCCGGGATGTTGACCTCGGCGTATTGATTGCTCTTTTCAACGCTCAACTCTTTCGGGTTAAAGAGACAGGGCACTATCAGCTGCGGGTTGTCTTTTCTCGTAAGAAACGCTTTTACAAGCATTCAGATGCCCCTCCTTTCCCGTTCTGCCCGGATTCTGCGTTCAATAGTACTGTAGATCCGGTCGGAAATAGAGTTTATATCAAGAAACTGGTTCAGCATCTGATTCATGCTATCGCGTGTCAATGCATTTCTTTCGGTTTCCTTCAGTGATTCTTTGGTTTTGTCAACAAGCTTTCTGATTTCATACAGCTCCTGCCTTTGCACATACCGGTCATTGAAATGAAGTTGCTGATTTGTAATAAAATTGTTTTCCGTAATGCAGCCGGCCGGACCGGCATTGGTCATTGCATGGCTGATAGTAAAATCAATTCCGGATGCTTCATGTTTTTCCGTTTCCATTTGCTTCCTGTCCGAATATGAAATGTAATTAGCGAACATATGCTTGTGAAACCTGCCGCTGCTATACAGGGCTGTAAAGGTATTATTTTCTGAGGCATGCTTTTTGGTCTCCGAACTGAAGGTTTTCAGCAGGATCATATGCCCGAATGAATTGAAGGTATTTTGAACAATCTGCTGAAAATATCCGCTTCTGTTGCCATGAATATGTTTCAGGGTGTCGTAATATGCCGGTTTAATAAATGGGTTTTTGTCTTTTCGCCTGTTTATCTCGGCGTCTCCACGGCGACCCGCCCGATGCGGGAAGCCATATGAGTGCGGGAGTAGATACATGCGTCCGGCAATATCCGCCGGGGAGTCAGGAGCAGAGAATAAATTCAATGCCATAGTTTTATTGTAATAAGACTTTTGGACCAGGTTTTCAGATGTGTGCTCTCTTCTAACAAAAATGTTTTGACATAAACCTGAATTTAAAGGTGGAGTATAGCGAATGTGCGATAGATTCTTTAGCGA
>Ga0105152_10000740_pt1 | contig 10308 bp, 8 predicted proteins | sample LakBais05cmmetaG_FD_81534 | JGI IMG/M metagenome (GOLD analysis project Ga0105152, IMG submission 81534) | Lake sediment microbial communities from Lake Baikal, Russia to study Microbial Dark Matter (Phase II) - Lake Baikal sediment 0-5 cm | ecosystem: Environmental > Aquatic > Freshwater > Lake...
GACCAATCGACTTCACTCGGTCGAGACCGGTTCGCCCTTCCCCTCCAGCGCCGCCCGCAGCGTGTGCCAGGCCAGGCTGGCGCATTTGACCCGGACGGGAAATTCACAGACGCCACAAAAGACCTCGAGCTTCCCCAGGCCGGCAGGATCTGACGTCGCGTCCCGGTTGCCGGTGACCATCTCGTGGAACTTGCCGAAGAGCGCCTCCGCCTCGGCCTTGGTTTTCCCCTTCAACGCAGAGGTCATCATGGATGCGGAGGCCTTGGAGATGGCACAACCAGCCCCCTGAAAACTGATATCCTGGATTACATCCCCATCCATCTTGAGATAGATGGTGATCTCGTCGCCGCAGAGCGGATTGTGCCCCTCCGCCGAACGGTCAGCGCCCTGAAGTTTGAGAAAGTTGCGCGGGCGTTTCGAGTGATCCAAGATCACCTGCTGGTACAGGTCGCGAAGCTCCGACATCAGGAGAACACCTCTTTGACTTTTTGGATCCCTTTGGCCAGCGCCTCCAGCTCCTCCCGCGTGTTGTAGAACGCCAGAGAGGCGCGGGCAGTGGCCGGCACCCCGAATCGCTTCATGAGCGGCATGGCGCAGTGATGCCCCGCCCGGATCGCGATGCCTTCGTGGTCCAGGATCGTGCCGACGTCGTGGGCATGGATGTCGTCGAGGACAAAGGACAGCACGCTGGCCTTATCCCTGGCCGTCCCGAGAATCCTCAACCCGGGAACGGCGGACAGAAGCTCCGTCCCATAGGCCAGCAGCTCCTTCTCGTATGCCGCGATCTGGGTGAGCCCGATGCGCTGCACGTACTCGATGGCGGCGGCCAGGCCAATGGCGCCCTCGATGTGAGGCGTTCCCGCCTCGAACTTGTGCGGCAGCGAGTTGTACACGGTCTTCTCGAACGTCACCGCGCTGATCATGTCGCCACCCCCCTGGTAGGGGGGCATCGCCTCGAGCAGGTCGGCCCGCCCATACAGGACGCCGATGCCGGTGGGGCCATAGACTTTGTGGCCGGAAAAGGCAAGGAAGTCACACCCCAGATCCTGGACATCCACCGGCATGTGCGGCGTCGCCTGGGCCCCGTCCACCAGCACCGGGATGCCGCGGCTGTGCGCCGCGGCAATCATCTGCTTCACAGGGTTCACCGTTCCCAGAACATTCGACACGTAGACGATGCCCACCAGCTTGGTGTGGTCGGTGAGAAGCCGCTCGTACTCCTCCACAACAAGTTCCCCTGCATCCGTGATGGGAATCACGCGCAGGCGCGCCCCCTTCTCCTCACACACCATCTGCCACGGCACGATGTTGCTGTGGTGTTCCATGGCGGAGATGATGACCTCGTCGCCCGGCTTGATCTCGCTGCGGCCATAAGACTGCGCGACGAGGTTGATGCTCTCGGTGGTGCCGCGCGTGAAGATGATCTCATGATCGTGGGCAGCATTGAGGAACTGCCGAACCCGGGTCCGCGCCCCTTCGTAGGCCTGGGTCGCGACCTCGCTCAGGAAATGGATCCCACGGTGAACATTGGAATTCTCGGACTGGTAGTACCGCACGATGGTGTCGATCACCATCTGCGGTTTCTGCGTGGTGGCGGCATTATCCAGGTACACCAGCGGCTTCCCGTGAACCTTCTGGTGCAGGGCGGGGAAGTCCTGGCGGATCCTCTCCATGCCAAAACCGGCCAGACAGACCTGGCACGGCTCTTCCGTCATGCGGCGACGCGGGGTACTCATCGTAGCTCCTCCACCAATGTCCCATAGGGTAATCGCTGCCGGACCAACCCCCCCAGGCGCCGCCGGATCGGCTCGACCTTCATTCGGTCAAGGCACTCGTCCGCAAAGGCAAAGAGCAAGAGGGCGCGAGCCGCCTCCTTCCCGATGCCGCGGGAGCGGAGGTAGAAGATCGCCTCTTCGTTGACCTGGCCGATCGTCGCTCCGTGGGTGCATTTCACATCATCCGCATAGATCTCAAGCTGTGGCTTGGTGTCGATCTGGGCATCTTCCGAGAGCAGCAGGTTCCGGTTGGTCTGCTTGGCATCTGTCTTCTGCGCATCTTTGTGCACGACGATCCGGCCCTGAAACACGCCGTGGGAGAATCCGTCCAGGATGCCGTTGTAGAACTGCCGGCTGGCGCAGTGCGGGCTCCTATGTTCGACCCGCATGTAATTATCCATATGCTGGCGCCCGGTGGCCAGGAAGAGGCCGTTCACGAGACATTCCCCGCCCTCGCCGGAGATCACGGGATGGACATTGTTGCGCACCAGGGCGCCGCCCAGCAACACCGAATGCGAACTTACGTTGCTGCTCCGGCCCTGCTGGATGCGAAGGGTGGAGACATTGAACGCCCGCACGCTCTCGCGTTCGATCAGGTAATGGCTCAGAATGCCATTCTGCCCGACCACCGCTTCGGTTACCCCATTGGAGAATGAAACGTCCTCGTCAAGGGACACATAGTCCTCGACCACCGTCGCCTGGCTGTCCTCACCCGTCACGACGAGATTGCGCGGATGAGTCATGACGGGAGCCGGTGTCGCAGTCGAGACGTAGAGCAGATGAACCGGGGCGTCGAGGATCGTTCCCTTCGGAACGAACACAAAAGCCCCATCTTCCATGAAGGCCGTGTTCAGGGCGGCGAACGCGTCGTGCTGAAAGTCCGCGTACCGGCCCAGATGCTCCTCCACAAGATCCCGATACGTCGTGAAGGCATGAGCCAGACTGCAGACCAGGACGCCATCCGGCTGCCCCACGAGGGAGGATAACCGCGGCGCATACCGGCCGTTCACGAAGACAAGAACATTCGCCTCGAGTCCTGGGAACAGGAAAGCATCCAGGTCCCGTTGAGTCGGCTCGCTGGAATCCTCTTGCGCCAGAGCAAACGCAGTCTGGGCGATGGGGGCAACGTTCGTGAATTTCCAATCCTCGTGTCGGGTGGTCGGAAATCCCAATTCGGCGAAGCGGGTGATGGCCATCCGGCGCATGGGGTTAAGCCATACCCCCCCATTCCCAGCCGCTCGCTCGGCAAAGCGCGCGAACTGCTCCGCGTAGCTTTCCTTCTCTTGCATGACCGTGGCCATCATCGTCCCCCTCGGCCTCACGCGGCGGCCACGGCGGCCCGGACCTCATCCTCGATCCAGGCATAGCCCTTGGCCTCCAGCTCCAGCGCCAGCTCTTTCCCTCCCGACTTGACGATCCGGCCGTCCACCAGAACGTGCACGAAGTCAGGAACGATGTAGTTGAGCAGCCGCTGGTAGTGCGTGACAGCCAGGATGGCTCGCTCGGAAGTCCGCAACGCGTTCACGCCATTGGCGACGATCCGAAGCGCGTCGATATCCAAGCCGGAGTCTGTCTCGTCCAAAATGGCGAGCTTGGGCTCCAGTATAGCCATCTGGAAGATTTCGTTCCGCTTCTTCTCTCCACCCGAGAAGCCCTCGTTCACAGACCGGCTCAGGAACTTGTCGTCCATCTCCAGGAGCTTCATCTTCTCGCGGGCCAGGCCCAGAAAATCCATGGCATCCAGCTCCTCCAGCCCGCGGTGCCTGCGAACGGCGTTCAACGCGGCCTTCAGGAAGTAGGTATTGCCGACTCCGGGAATCTCTACTGGATACTGGAAGGCCAAGAAGACGCCGTCGCACGCCCGCTCTTCCGGGGCCATCTCCAGCAGGTTCTTCCCGTAGTAGAGCACCTCGCCGCCCGTGACCTGGTAGGTCTCCCGGCCTGCTAAGACCTGGGCCAGCGTGCTCTTCCCCGAGCCGTTGGGGCCCATGATGGCCTGCACCTCGCCGGCCCTGACCGTAAGGTTCACCCCCTTGAGAATTTCGTGATTGCCAACATTCACGTGCAGGTTCTTGATTTCCAGCATTGGTCGTCCTTTATTGCGAATGAGTCCTAGTCTATCAGCCGACGCTGCCCTCGAGGCTGACGGCCAGCAGCTTCTGCGCCTCGACAGCGAACTCCATGGGAAGTTCTCGGAAGACCTCCTTGCAGAAGCCGTTGACAATCAGGCTCACGGCTTCTTCCTTGGACATGCCCCGCTGGTTGCAGTAGAAGATCTGGTCGTCGCCGATCTTCGAGGTGGAAGCCTCGTGCTCCATCTGGGCCGTGGCGTTCCGAACCTCGATGTAGGGGAAGGTGTGGGCGCCGCACTTATCCCCGAGGAGGAGCGAGTCGCACTGCGTGTAGTTACGCGCCCCCGTAGCCCCCTTGAGGATCTTGACCATCCCACGGTAGGTGTTCTGCCCGTGCCCGGCCGAGATCCCCTTGGATACGATGGTGCTCTTCGTGTTCTTGCCGATGTGGATCATCTTGGTACCAGTGTCGGCCTGCTGGTAGTTGTTGGTCAGCGCCACCGAGTAGAACTCGCCGACAGAGTTGTCGCCCAGGAGGATGCAGCTCGGGTATTTCCAGGTGATGGCCGAGCCGGTCTCCACCTGGGTCCACGAGATCTTCGAGTTCCGGCCCAGGCACTTGCCCCGCTTGGTGACGAAATTGTAGATGCCCCCCTTCCCCTCCTTGTCGCCGGGATACCAGTTCTGGACCGTCGAGTACTTGATGGTGGCATCGTCGTGGGTGATCAGCTCGACGACGGCCGCGTGCAACTGGTTTTCGTCGCGCATGGGGGCGGTACAGCCCTCCAGGTAGCTCACGGTGCTCCCCTCGTCGGCGATGATCAGCGTGCGCTCGAACTGGCCGGTGTCGGCGGCGTTGATGCGGAAGTACGTGGACAGCTCCATGGGGCAGCGCACGCCCTTGGGGATATAGCAGAACGATCCGTCGCTGAAGACGGCGGAGTTCAGCGCGGCGAAGAAGTTATCGGTATAGGGAACCACCGAGCCCAGGTACTTCCGGACGAGGTCGGGATGGTTCTGCACCGCCTCGGAGAAAGAGCCGAAGATGATCCCCAACTCCGCCAGCTTCGCCTTAAAGGTGGTGGCCACCGAGACGCTGTCGAAGACCGCGTCCACAGCAACGCCCGTCAGGAGCTTCTGCTCCTCCAGCGGGATGCCGAGTATCTCGAAGGTCCGCAGCACCTCCGGGTCCACCTCGTCCAGGCTGTTCAGCTTCTTCTTCGGCTTGGGCGCCGAGTAGTAGACGATGTTCTGGTAGTCGATGGGCGGATACTTCACGTTTGCCCACTTTGGCTCCGCCTCGGCTTTCTCCAGCTTGGACCAGTGCCGGTAGGCCCGCAGCCGCCACTCGAGCATGAACTCGGGCTCCTTCTTCTTGGCCGAGATCATGCGGATGACGTCCTCGTTCAACCCGCGAGGAATCGTATCGGTTTCGACGTCGGTCACGAAACCGTACTTGTATTCCTGGTTCGCGAGGGCCTCGATCGCGTTCGTCGACGTGCTCATGCCATCTCCTGAGAGGGAACGGTAATCGCGTCCTGTGTCCAGCTCAGCGGATCGTCAAGAGCGGCTCGCCCGCTGGTCCGCCGGCCCCGGATCTCGCCTTGGTAGCGCTGTTGGCGGTACTGATGCTGGCGGCCAGTTGGCCCGCCACCTCGTGAAACGGCCTCGCGCCGGCGACGTCCCTCGATTCCAGCGCCACCGGGCGGCCTGCGTCGCTCGTCGCCCGGATGCTCGCAGCCAGGGGGATCTCTCCCAAGAAGGGAATGCCGGCCTTCACGCTGACCTCGCGGGCGCCACCATGGCCAAAGATATCATCCCGCTCGCCACAATGCGAACACGTATAGTAGCTCATGTTCTCGATGATGCCAAGGATTGGAACCATGAGCTTCTCGAACATCAGGATGGCCTTCGAAGCCACCTCCAGAGCGATGTCCTGGGGGGTCGAGACGATAACAGCCCCGGTGAGCGGAATCATCTGGCACAAACTGAGCTGGACGTCGCCCGTGCCCGGCGGCAGGTCGATCACGAGATAGTCCAAGTCCCCCCACTCTACCCGACCCAGGAATTCCTGGATCATCTTGTGGAGCATGGGACCGCGCCAGATCACCGCCTCGCCCTTGGCGAGGAAGAATCCCATGGACATGATCTTCACGCCATGGTGAACGGGCGGGATAACCTTCCCATCCTCGGCGTGTTCTAGGGCGCCCGTTGCCCCCATCAGCCTTGGAATGCAGGGCCCGTACATGTCCGCGTCCAAGAGGCCGACGCGGGCACCCGCCTGACTCAAGGCTACGGCGAGATTCGCCGCCACAGTGGATTTCCCCACGCCCCCCTTGCCGCTCGCGACGGCGATGGTGTTCCGCACGCCGGGAAGGAACGGAGATTGATCATCCCGCGACGTCGTCACGCGAGAGGTCATGATGACCTCCACCTGCTCAACCCCGGGCAGGGCTGCCACCGCGTGGCGCGCGCCCTCCTCCATCTGTGTGCGCATGGGGCAGGCCGGCGTCGTGAGTTCAATGGCGAAGGAAACCTTGCCTCCCTGGATTCTCAGATTCTTGACGAAACCCAGCGACACGATGTCGCGGTGCAGGTCCGGATCCTGAATCGTCGCCAGGGCGGATAGCACAGCCTGTTCCGTTACCGTTGATGGTCCCATCCTCACGTCCTTATGCCTTCCGCTGGGTCGATACGACCCCTGCCGCACATATGAATCTCAGCAACACTTCACAACCCTCGGAGCCCCCCCTGCTCCCCTGCCTCCAGTCGTCTCATTCCGCAATCCACAATCCGAAATCCGCAATCGCTCTTCCCCTATTCCCATTGTTTCCGCTCTCATTCCGCATTCCGCAATCCGAAATCTGCAATGTCTTTTCCCCTGCCCCCTTGCCGTCCCGTCAACGTGACCCCACCTGCGAGAGGCCGATACCGTAACCCTCTTCCGCCCGAGCCAGGGCAGCGGCCAAATCTTCGATCCTGGCATTGTCCCTGATCGACAGAGTCACGAACGATACCCCCTTGTGCGAAATGGCTCGGCCATCCTCCTCGGGCTTCGTGGAGACCGCCAGGATGGGAAGAGGGGGGGCCAACTCTCGAACGGCCGAGATGATCAGCCAACCGTTGAGTCCCGGCGTCTGCATGTCCATGATGAGCAGATCGGCATTCACTGCCTCGACCGCTCCCAGGACTTGCAGCCCAGACTCACACACCGTCAGACGTGGCCCTCGGGATTCAAATGCCCTGGATGCAGCAATGACCATCGCCGGGTTGTTCGAGCAAACGATGATGTGCATGACCAGTCGATTTCCTTCAAGATGGAGCCGGGCCCCCTCCCCGGTCCTGACGAATGGATAGGCAAGCCCCGTACCAGCCTCTATGTTGAAATCCACCAGTTTGTGGGGTGGATTTAACCATCAAGAAACATTGGCAGGAGACGGATCACGGTGATCCCGACAAGGACCGAAGTCTCGTAAGGAAGGGCGGGAGTTTCTCCCACGGGGTCGGAGTTTCTCCCTGTAGTCAAAAGGTGTGTCCTGAGCTAGTCCTGATCCGAGAAAAACTTTAAACCGCCATGATCACCCAGCGCCAGCGCTGGGTACCCGGGTCGCCAAGGATACAATTTTTCTGGCTCCGGACCGGAGGATCTGAGAACGCACTTTTGGGGTCTTCAGAAGTTCCGCTTGTTCCTTTCCATCCGGCCATCAGCCATGGCGTTCTTGGCGCCTTGGCGGTTTGGGAATTTCGGATTGGGGCTAGTCCGCAGTCTCGACTGGCGCTCCGTCTGCGACAGCAACTTGCCTACCACACCTCCCGGCCCTGGTTGAAGCTGGCGGTGAAGACTTTGTCGGGGTCTTCTGTCTCCTGGATATTGGGCAGACGGATCCCATTTAACTTCCCATAGCCCTTGGGAACAAAGACCAGAAAATCCATGAGCGCTCCGCCTTTGTCCGTATCCTCTTTATAACTCTGGATCGCGCCCGGATCGGGTGCCAGACCCAGGCCGGTATACTTCCCGCCGTTCACTTTCTTGTCGGCATATTGAAAGGCAAATCCGTATAGAGAGAGGAGGTTTGCCCTTTTCGGGAATTCCAGGCCATAGAGAGAAGTGGCGCCCAGGGCGTACTGGGCAAATTGGAGGCTGGGCCACTTTCCTTTTCCCCAGGTAAGTTTCGGGAAGAGAGGATCTTTCCTTTCTTCGGGGGCCTGGGACATTCGGAAGGCTAACCAGCACGCTCGAACGAGCATCCAGTCCCTCGCAAAGTCATGGCCGTGGGAATTCCATTGGGGAAGAGTGAATTTCAGTGTTTGCGAGACCGCCCGGAAGGAACTCTGCAAGAACCCGTAGCGGTCTTTCCCCCGGGCCTGCCAGATGTTAGCAAGGACCCGCAAGATGGAATACCAGTAACCGTTCTTCCCCATCTCATCGTAATCGATGACCCCGTCCCCATCCTCATCGAAAGCCTTGAGAAGCTGATCATGGTAAGAGGAACCGGTCAATTGATCGTTGGCCCGGGCATACTGGAGAACTGTCTCCTGAAGGTCCCAGAGTATCTTGTTGCCGCAGAAGTACAAATTCCTCGTGAAGAGTTCGCAGAAACGGCCCCCCTCGATTTTTCCCAGATGGCCTTCCAGGGAAGCAAGAGGAGCCTGGGAGACCATGTCAAATCCCACGACATAATATTCTTGCTGGCCGAGCCCCCTATCCTGGGCGTACCGGAAGAGATCATAGCGCGGTATGGGAGAATCATAACCATCCGTGGTGACAAGGTTTGATCCTTCCACTCTGGGGAGGGGAACCCTCTGGAGAAAATCCGTTTTCAGGTTCTTCTCTTGCTGCACCCTTCTGGCCTCGCCCATGGGAACCATTTTGAAAAGGTAGCGGGCGCAGAGAAGGTCCAGGGCTACCGGATCGAGGGCGGCAAGAGCGTACCCTTCGGGAAGCTTTACGCTGTCCGGATATCCATCATGGCGGATGTTAACTGTCTCGACGGCATCCACCACGTGGACCGAGAAGACCCCCCGGTTCTGGACCGCTTTGACGATATCCACCATGGTCCCAGATAGACCGGCGGTCTTGGTGACTAGATACTCACCCTTTTCATCCCTCAGGGGCAGACCGGTTTCCTCATCAACCTTGGCAACCCAGACGGAGTGGGGGATTTCAGATTTCAGGGTGGGGGTCGGCTCGAAGGGAGCGCTGTACTTCCAGCGGGTGCTGGCCGGATTCTCGCGGGAAGCGGCTTCCATGGGATAGAGGCCGATGCCCAGATTCTTGACGGCATTCGTCAGGAGGGCCTGGGTATGGATCTTGAGCCGGGGAACATTCACCAGAACGCACCCCGGATAGTCCCGGAAATCTTTCGCGTCTTCAGGATCTCCCCCCACGATCACTTTGTGGAGGGTGATCTCCTTGAAGTTGGCCCCGTCGGGAACCACCACATCTTTCCATTTTGATGGAACATCGAAGAGCCGGTTCAGGTCGTAGATCATGAGCTGCCGGGATGCCTGGCCCGGGGGGAGATAGGTGCCCGAGAGACTCTCTTCATAACCGCTCATGGGATCGTCATCATGGTCCCGGGGATGGACTTCAGACAGGTATTTCCTGGCGAAATAAAATCCCCAGCCCCCGTAGACGTTCTTGTACCGGCCTTCAAACAGGGCTTCCGTGGGAAAGGGTTGTCCCCCGTTGAAGATCAGGCTGAACAGCCGGCTCACATTGGAGATTGCCGTGCCGGCTTCGCCGACAGCCATGGAGTGATAGGGAATTTTCAGCTTGTCGTGAAACCACCGCATCAGGGCGGCGATGAAGGCCCATGGAGTACAGGCAGGGTTTCCCGGACCTTCCCCGTGGGTGACCGGATCGATGCAAATGGGGGTGACGATGTTGGGCTTGAAGAGGGCCTTTTTCCCTTCCTTGACGTGCGCCTTCACTTTTTCTCCGAAACCGGTAGCTTCATCCAAGGATCGGAGGGCAAGATCCAGAGCGCCGTACGTGTAATCGATTCGCTCCCTGATCTCTTGCCAGGCCGCCGAGTCCGATTCATTGATGTATTTTTGAAGAAGCCGGGGAATCTGGACATAGGACTGTTCGGGGTCCATTCGCACAACCCCGATAGGGGCTCCGGCTGAATCAATGGGTGCTTTGCCAAGGGTGGGTTCAATCAACGGATCGGTTTTATAAAGCATTTGTCCTCCGTCTTCCTGCTGGTAACACCAACGTCGAGGCGGCCCGGCGGGTCGCCCCGACAAAACGATCCAGAAAGGGCGAATCAGCGCAGGGGCCTCACGGATTTCCCCGAGGCCAATAAACCCCAATCCGAAAATCTTGAACCGCCAAGGCGCCAAGAGCACCAAGGGAGATGGGCTGCAGAAAGGGGCCCGAGGGGCAACGCTGACGCTCCACTAGGGGCCGTCGGGTCTTTCGGTTCCGAAGGCCGAACCTGGGAATCTTGGCGACC
>Ga0105152_10000741_pt1 | contig 10306 bp, 7 predicted proteins | sample LakBais05cmmetaG_FD_81534 | JGI IMG/M metagenome (GOLD analysis project Ga0105152, IMG submission 81534) | Lake sediment microbial communities from Lake Baikal, Russia to study Microbial Dark Matter (Phase II) - Lake Baikal sediment 0-5 cm | ecosystem: Environmental > Aquatic > Freshwater > Lake...
GCCGTGCCGTGAGCGTTGATGTAGTCAATGTCGTCGGGGGAAAGACCGCTGTCCGCCAGGGCCGCCTGCATGGAACGGACAGCGCCGGAGCCCTGCTCATCGGGCGCCGTCATGTGATGGGAATCACAGGTCACGCCATAGCCCAGGATTTCGCCATAGATTTTTGCGCCTCTGGCCAAAGCCGCCGCAAGGGGTTCCAAGACCATCATCGCCGCCGCCTCGCCCAGGGACAGACCGGCACGGTTCCTGTCAAAGGGACGGCAGACGTCCGGCGCCAGGGCTTTCAGGGCGTTGAACGAGGCATAGGTCAAACGGCACATCGGCTCCACACCGCCGGCCAGCATGAGGGATGCCTGGCCGCTGCGTATCAGGTCCCGCCCATGGCCCAGAACCGTGGCCCCGGCTGAACAGGCCGTCATGAGTGTAATTTTCGGTCCCATCAACCTCAGATGAGCGGCCAGGCGATCCGCTGATGACGTGCAATAGATGGAGGAGAGCGTGGAAAAGCGGGCGCGATGACTTCCTTTCCTCAACACGTCGCCGTAGAACCCTTCCGCCTCCAGAAGACCGCCGGAACCCCCGCCGATGGCGACGCCCATGTCTTCCCTGATTGCAGGGTCCAACGGATAAAGGCCGGCGTCGCGGAGGGCCTCAAGGGCGGCGGCAAAGCACAGGAGATCCGCACGGGACATCCTTTTGAGGGAATATTCGGGGGGAATGTAACGGGGGGCGTCAAAATCCCTGATCTGGCCGCCGGTGTGAGCGCGGCATCCGGCCGTGTCGAAAAGATCGATCTCCCCAATGCCGCAAACCCCTTTTTGCAAGGCCCGGGCGAATTCCGGAACATTTCCGGCAATGGCATTGATCGTGCCCAAGCCGGTGATGACAATGCGTTTCGTTTTATTCAAAATAAACCATCTGCATGAAGAACGGAGATTCTTTGTCGCTGAAATGTGACGGCATTTTTTTGCTTTTTACGAGTTCGTCATACTTAAATGGGGCGGGATAAAAAGTCAACTGTTTAAGACGGAAGACTGAAGGTTTTAAAAAACATTTTCTCACGACCTTCAGCCTTGCGTTTTTTTGAAAATCCATTGCGAAAGGGTGATTCTTCGTGTATGAACATCCAGCAACAAATATTTAAAGGAAATCGGCGATTTATCCCATGAAAATGCACAGATATGCTTGGAGATGGTCCATGGCGGGGCTGGTTGTCCTCGCGACAGTGGGACTTTTTATGGTGGGCATCCATCGTCTCCAGTTCGACGCAGACGTGCTCAATTCCATGCCCCTGAACGACCCGGTCCTGGCCGACGCCCACTATATCATCACCCATCACCCCATCTATGACCGCGTCGTCGTCGATGTGTCCTGCACCGGCGGGACAACAGAGGCTCTTACGGAAGGGGCGCGCCTTGTCGAGGCCAGGATGCGCGACAGCGGCCTCTTCCGGGAGGTCGGCTTCCAAAACATGGCACGCCTCATGCCGGAACTGATGCATCATATCGCCGACCATCTCCCCGTCCTCTTCAGCGCAAGGGACCTCGAAAAGGTCGTTTTGCCCCTGTTGGCGCCGGAAAATATCCGCCGGATCCTGCATGAACACCTCTCTTCACTTCAAGATCTCGGGGGAATCGGTCAGGCCACGTTTTTGACCCGTGACCCTCTGGCCTTGCGAAACCTGATCCTGTCGCGATTTTCGTCCCTGGCGCCCGCAAATGGCGCAAGAATTCAGAACGGTCAGCTTGTGTCCGCGGACGGGAAACATGCCCTGATCATCGCGGAACCGGCAACCCCGGGTATGGACACGCGCCATGCCCGCAGGATCACATCGCTCATGGAAAACATCGCGGCAGAACTGGCTAAAAAATACGGCCCGGCGATTGGCCTGGCCCTGACGCCCGTCGGCGCCTACCGGGCCGCCCTCGACAACGAGACAAGCGCCAGGCGGAGCGTCAAAAGGGCGGTCCTGTTTTCGTCCGTCTTCATTGCATTGTTGCTGCTGGCGAGTTTTCCCCGGCCCATGATCGGCCTGCTGTCCCTGCTCCCCGCTTTTGCCGGGACCATGATGGCGTTTTTTGTCTTTTCCCTCTTTCACCGGAGTATCTCCCTGCTGGCGGTCGGTTTTGGCGGCGCCATCATCTCCTTTACCGTGGATTACGGCCTCGCCTACCTGCTATTCCTCGACCGCCCCCATGAAACCCGTGGCCTGAAGACCTCCCGGGAGGTCTGGTCTTTGGGACTGCTGGCCATGCTGACGACGGCAGTCGGCTTTGCCTTCCTCTCTTTCAGCGGGTTTCCCGCACTGGCGCAGATCGGGCAGTTCGCCGCCCTGGGCGTCGTCTTCACCTATATTTATGTTCATGCCGTATTCCCTCTGGTCTTTCCGGTCATGCCCCCGGCAAAACGACTGCCCTGGCTGCCCCTTCAGCGCCTGGTCAACCGGTTGTGCTCTGCCGAAGGCATGTGGAAGGTCTATGCCGCCATCGCCTTCGCGGCGTTCATGCTGCTTTTCGCCAAACCTGATTTTCGCATCGATCTCAATGCCATGAATGCCGTAAGCGCTGAGACCCTCCAGGCGGATCAACGGGTTCGGGATGTGTGGGGGAACATCTTCACAAGCGTCTATCTCATGGTCGAAGGACGGGACCGCGATGAATTTGAGCGAAAAAGTGACATGCTGGCGGCCTTACTCGATGACGAAGCGGCACGCGGCAATATTGCCCAATTCTTTGTCTCCTCCCTGATCTTTCCGGGAGAAGAAAGGGCCCAAAGCAACGGAGCGGCCTGGCGGTCCTTCTGGAAAGATGAGAGGATCGCCGGACTCAAGGGGGCCATGCGGGAGGCGTCGGGATTTACGCCCCAGGCCTTTGAACCGTTTTTCCGGGCGATGCAGCAACAACATGTCTCCCGCACCGCGGGTGACGTTTCCCGACCTTTTTTGGACTTGTTGGGGGTCAAGGTGTCCCCCGATGGCCACTCCTGGCGGCAGGTGGTGGCCGTGACACCGGGTCCGGCCCATGCGGGCGAGGCTTTTTATCAACGCATCAGCGCCACAGGATTGGCAAAAGTGTTTGATCCGGCCCTTTTTTCGCAGCGATTGGGGACGCTGCTCTTGTCGGCTTTTCTCAAGATGGCCTTGATCGTGGGCCTCATCACGATCCTGACGGTATTTTTCTATTTTCTCGACTGGCGTCTCACCGTGATCGCCATGGCGCCGACCCTGTTTGCCATGATCTGCACCCTGGGGACGCTGAAACTTCTCGGACAGCCCCTCGGCATTCCCACCCTCATGGTGGCCGTCGTGGTCATCGGCATGGGGACGGATTACGCCCTCTATCTGGTCCGCGCCCACCAGCGCTACCTCGATGAACACCATCCGTCTCTCGGACTCATCCGCCTGTCCGTCTTTCTGTCCTTTGCCACGACATTTACGGGATTTGTCGTTCTTACCCTGTCCGGCAATGTCCTGCTGCAAAGCGCCGGTCTGGGTCTGGCCCTGGGTATCGGCTATTCCTTTCTGGGCGCCGTGATGATTGCACCACCCCTCCTGAAAAGGTTTTTCGCCTTCACTCCTGCCAGGGAAGGCGCCGTATTGCTGACCGGATCGAGGGAGCACCTGCGGCGTACGGTCGCGCGATACCGGGGTCTGGAGGCCTATCCGCGGCTCTTTGCCCGCTTCAAGATACTTTTCGATCCCATGTTTCCCCGCCTGGCGGATTTCGTCAAAGACCCCAAAATTATCCTGGATATCGGCGCCGGTTTTGGCGTTCCGGCGGTGTGGCTCCTTGAGCTGTTCCCACAGGCAAAGGTTTATGGCATCGAACCGGATGGGCGGCGCGTACGCGTTGCCTCCTGTGCCATTGGGACCAGAGGCGCCATGACAGTCGGAGCAGCCCCGGAACTGCCCACGATTCCTGAAAAGGCCGATACGGCCCTCATGCTCGATATGATCCACATGCTGACCGATGAGGCGCTGCGGTTAACCCTGCGACGGCTCCGTGAGAACCTGCGGCCCGACGGGATGCTGGTCCTTCGGGCCACGGCGCCGTCCCGGAAGCGATTCCACTGGAAGAGACGGATCGAGACGGGGCGGATCCAATTCCGGAAGGGACAATCCCACTTCCGGGCGGAGTCAGAGATCATCGCCGTTTTGGCGGATGCAGGTTTTTCGGTCGTTTTATCAGAGGTGAGCGGGCGAAGCCAGGAAGAACGCTGGTTTGTCACCAAGGCGCGTGAGGATGGAACGGAAATGGCCATCCCGGACAGTGAGGCAAGATGAAGGTCGCCTTTTATCATTTTCTCGCTGCCCTGACCGGGCGCACGGGGCGTTTGGTCTTCCGGTTTTTAGCCGGGGGGATTGCCGCAGGCTATTTCTTCTTCTTTCCCGCCCGGATGGCTGTAGGTGTCCGATTTTACCGGGCCCTTTTCCCGGCATCGGGGCGATTCCTTTATCCCTTGTGGTGCACATGGAATCAATATCAACATTTTACTCATGTCTTTCTGGATCGGCTGCTCCTCGGTGAGGAAGGCGCCATCACCTGCACCCACGAGGGGTGGGGATATCTCGAAGATGCTGTCAACAAGGGCATCGGCGGCATTCTCGTCATGTCTCACCTGGGTAACTGGGAGGTGGCGTCCCGCCTTCTCCAAGACAGGAGCCGCCAATATCCGGGAATGAAGTTGCTGCTCTATCTGGGTCAAAAAAACCGGGAGGAGATCGAACGGACACAGAAAGATGACCTGATCCAAAGCGGCGTGAAGATCGTTACGGTGGAAGAGGGCGGCGGCTCCCCGGCGGATATCGTAGAAGGGATAACTTTTTTGAAAGCCGGGGGATTGGTGTCCATGACGGGCGACCGCCTTTGGCGCAAAGACCAGAAATCCGTCGCCGTCAATTTCCTGGGTCATGAGGCCCATCTTCCGGAATTGCCCTTTGTCTTTTCCCTCCTGTCCGGGGCCCCTCTGTTCATTTTCTTTTCATGTCGCACGGGAAAGCAGGCGTACCATTTCCGGATTCTGCCACCGGTCTCTGTCTGCTCCGAGGACCGGAGCGGGAGGGCCGAGGCGATCAAGCGGGCCGCCCAGTTCTATGCCGATAGCCTGGCCCGGACGGTGCGAAGCCATCCATTTGACTGGTTCCATTTTGAGCCGTTTCTGCGTAACAGGCAAAAGAAAGAAGGACGGGATTATCCCTCCTGAAAATAGCCTGGCGCTTCCGTTTCACACACCGTTTCCCGTGAGGTCTTCTTCCATAAATCATCAGCCTCAGTGAAAACACAGCATTACAGGCCGTTGTCAGCGATGTTGTTTCCCTGAGAACTATGATATAGGGGGCGCTTGATAATATTCGGTTTTGCAGGAGCCTGAGAGCTCTCCATTTTTTCTCTCAGGCAAAAACACGGAAGATATACGGACGCCACCGTAATTAATGGTCAGGAAACAAACAACCGAGGTACATTTAAATTGAAACATAACGATGTGCTGCGTCTATCGTTGCCGCCAGACCTTTCCTACCTTCATTTAGCCCAGATGGTCATTCGGAAGACGGCCCAGGAAATCGGTTTCACCGGCGAAGATCTGTATCAAATCGAACTGGCTTCAGAAGAGGCGATCTCCAATGTCATGGTGCACGCATTTGCACCACAGGAAAGGGAAAACTTTGAAATTATCTGTGAGCGGGCGCCTCTGGGGATGAAGATCACCATTAAAGAAAAGGGCCTGCCCTTTGATCCCGGGCAAATCCCGGATTATTGCCCCTCAGACGACATCGAAAATATGTCTGCCTCCGGCATGGGGGTATTCCTCATGAAGAGATTCATGAACGAGGTATGTTTCCGTAACCGCGGAATGGAGGGCAAAGAAACGCACCTGGTCAAGTATCTGCCGGCAAGAAGTATTGATTCATACCTGTCTGCAAAGGAACTCGCTCAAGCAGAAGCCGGGGGAGGATCGGACGTGGGAATCCCATCCCCCCCCGGACCCATCGGGGAAAGGATCGCCTACAAGGTCCGGAGGATGGCGCCCGCCGAAGCAGTGGAGATTGCCCGGTGCGCCTATAAATCACACGGCTATACGTTTTTCGACGATCACATCTATTATCCGGAGCGGATTATCGAACTCAACAAGACGGACGAAATAATTTCCGCTGTCGCCGTGACGGAAGATGATATTTTCATGGGACACGCCGCCCTCGTTTATCCCTCCCTGGAGACGCGGACCGCCGAATACACATTTGTCTTCGTGAATCAGGAATACCGCGGCCATGGATGCATGAAGCGGATCGCCGACTTTTTGTTCCAGTGTCCCAAGAAAAAACCCCTCGATGGCGTTTATGTTTATTCCGTAACCAATCACGAATTTACCCAGCGGGGGATAGCCACGTTCGGCATTCGTGATTGCGGTCTCCTGCTTGCTGCCAGCCCCGAAACCTGGGTCTTCAAGGGCATCGAATCGGATCAGGTCCAACGGATCACTGTCGCCCTGAGCTTCAAGTACCTCGCCGTTCCCCCGACCCTGACCCTGTATCCCCCGGCCCGGCATCAGCCCATCATTGTCCATCTGTATCAAAACATCGGTGCACCGAACCATCGCTTTCTTACCCCGGACGAGGGATTTCAACAACACCTTCCCGAGAAAGCAGAGATCCTGACCGATGTCCTCATGACGGAAAATTGCGCTGAAATTCATGTGGTAAGCTACGGCGACAACGTCTGCCATGAAGTCCGGAAAACCCTGCGGGAGCTGTGTCTGAAAAATGTGGCCGCCATTCAGCTCTTTTTGAATCTGCAAGATCCAATCACCTATTTCATGACAGCGGAATTTGAGAAGATGGGTTTCTTCTTCTCCGGCATCCTGCCGCTGGCCCTGATCGGGGACGCGTTGATTCTCCAGTATCTGAACAACGTCCGCATTGATTATGACAAGATCGTTCTATATACGGACGAAGCCCGCAAAATCAGAGACTATGTCCGTGAAATGGACCCCAATCGGGATTTATAAAGGATACCCCGATGATTTTCAGAAAGTATCTGCTTATTATCACCGTCGCAACGCTCTGTTTGGCCGCCACTGGAAATACAGCCTGTGGCGCAGCAAGAACTCCCCCTGGAGCTGGCAGACCATATAATGGCCCTTTTGAAACAATAGACCCCCAAGAGGCACAGCCGTGAAAAAAGAATCAGCTCCGTTTTCCATAGACCCCCTGTCCTGGAAGAACCTGAGATCCGCCCTGAATCTCCTGAATCGCGTCTTCCCTTGGGAAGCACAGGGGAGCGAGCGACCGGTTGTCTTCTTTACAGCCAGCCTTTTTTCCTTGGGACAACTGTGGCTGAAATGGAAAGGATACCCCTTGGTTCGCTACTGGGTTGCCAGTGACAACGAAACCGGGGCGGTGATCGGAACGGTCGGTTTATATACCAAGGCGGACGATGACGAGGCTTACTGGGGGGGATGGATGTGTGTGGATCCCGAAACGCGTGGCAAATCTCTTGGGACGATGCTTGCCTTCCGGGCTTTGGTGGAGGCAACCATATTGGGCGACCGTAAATACGTCCGGCTTTATACGTCCACGGACCCCAATGAGGCGGCGGCCCAGATCATGTACGACCAGATGGGACTGCATGTTTACAGGGTAGAGGACGAGTCCGGCACGGGCTATAAAAGGCTCTACCGTCAGATGGAACTGTAACCCGCCCCAATGTCTGTTTTACATCCAGGTTGATCCCATCAGATATCTCGAGGAGGAGGATATGCAAATTGACTGATGTCATAAACTTCATTATAAATACCGTCGAATGGCAGGGATGGGGCTACAATGCCCTGACGATAAGTTTCATCGGCACGGCATTTTTCACCATTCTCGAAGGATGGGGATTCTGCATGCAAAATCGCTCCATCTGGCAGAACAAGTCCGGAGAATCGATCTCCGTGAGCCTGTTCATCTATTTCGGCTGCCTCTTCATCACGGTCATTGTCTATGGATATTACATTCAAAGCATCGCCGCCATCTTCAACGGCATGCTGGGTTTTCTTCACCTGCCGATCCTGTTCGGCTTATGGAAATACAAAGGCTACACGAAGCTGGAAAAGGGGGCTTCATATATCTTTCCCCTCATGATTCCCGCCATGATATTTCTCATTGAAAAGGACCTACTGATGATCTCCCTGATGTTTGGAACCATTGTACCCCTGTTGATGCAGTTATATGAAATGTGGCGAACAAAAAGCGCCGGGGTACTCAATGCACGCTTTATCGGCATCTTGATCATCTCTACCGCTTTCTGGGTCATCTACGCCTTCGCCATCGGGAATTGGGTCATGGAAGTGATTTATCCCCTGACCCTCATCTTCCTCATTCTGATCTTCGTGCTCCGGTTCCACTACGCCCGCCCTTCAGGATATGAGGAAAAAACCGCAGCGCTCAAAGGTTAGCGGTAAAATAGAACCGTCCCCTTTTCTTCTGTTTATCCCTCAAGGCGCGGGTAGTCCGTATAGCCTTTGGCGCCCGGCACATAAAAAGTATTTTCATCCCACCGCGCCCAGGGGGTGCCAAGGCGGATGCGCTCCACAAGATCAGGATTCGAGATGAAGGGCTTGCCGAAAGCGACGGCATCGGCATGGCCTTCTTCCAGGACCCGGTTGCCGCCATCGCGCTTGAAACCGCAGTTAATCACCAGCGTACCTTTGTAACGCGGGCGAAAATGCTTTGCGACTTCTTTCACCGCAGCGGGCACATGATCCACCGGGGCCAGGGGCTCGGTAAAATGGGCATAGGCAAGGGCCGGGTAATCGTTCAGGCGCTCCACGATGTGCTCAAATGTGGGGATGGTCTTCTTGTCCAGGGAGATGCCGAAGAAACCGTGGGCGGAAGGATTCAGCCGGATGCCGACCTTTCCAAGGCCGATGGCCTGACCGACGGCATCCAGCGTTTCGAAAAAGAAACGGGCCTTTTTTTCGCTGCTGCCGCCGTATTCATCGGTCCGTGTGTTGGAACAGCCGGTGAAGAACTGATGAAAAAGATACCCGTTGGCGGAATGGATTTCGACGCCGTCAAAACCGGCGGCGATCGCATTTTCAGCGGCCTTTCTGAAATCTTTTGTGATGTCATGGATCTCGTCCACGGTAAGCGCATGAGGTGTGACGGTATCCTTGAAACCCTCGCGCGTAAACGACTTGTCTTTGGGGTTGATCGCAGAAGGCGCAACGGGAAGCCGGCCGCCGTGAAAATCAGGATGGGACATGCGGCCGCAGTGCCAGAGCTGGCATAAGATATGCCCATCCCGGTCATGGACGGCCCGGGTCACCTGCCTCCAGCCTTCGATCTGAGCCTGGTTGTAAATGCCGGGGGTGTTGATGTAACCCACGGCCTGCTTTGAGACCTGGGCGCCCTCGGTGATCAGGAGTCCCGCGGAGGCGCGCTGGGCATAATACTCTGCGATGAGCGGCGTCGCCGCGCTCTCCGGGTTGTCTGCACGGCTCCGTGTCATGGGGGCCATGAATACACGGTTGGGAAGTTCGTAGGGTCCGACCTTTATGGGCTTCAACAGCGCTTGTTCCATCATTTTGTTTCTCCTTTCATTTTTCTTCTGTGTGGTGAACCGCCAAGTTCATAACGTCAGCAGATGGCCGCGATCCTTCAACCAGGCCCTATGTTTTTTATGATCGGGGAGGATGTGTTCGACAAACCTCCAGTAGTCGCGGGAATGGTTTCGGATCTTCATGTGGCACAGTTCATGGACCACGACATAATCGATGATTTCAGCAGGGGCCATGATCAACCGCCAGGCGAAAGTCAGGCGGTCATCCGGCGAGCAGGAGCCCCAGCGGCTCCGCGCATTATTGACGGCGACTCCCCGGGGGGACGGCCCCAGAAGCCCGCTGAGGCAACGGACCCTCTCTTCAAGATGCAGACGGGCCTGCTTCTGATACCAGAGGTGAAAAAGAACGCGGGCTCCTTTGAGGGCATCACGCCCCAGAAGGAATTCACGGCCGGTAAATATCAGGGCCTCATCCGAATCACTCCGGTCATGCATCTTCAGGACGTAGTTTTCACCCAGATAGGGGAATTGTTCCCCGGGGATGAAGGACCTGATCTGTCGATCATGATTGTGCTTCTGCTGCCGGCCGATGACCTTTTGCAGCCACTGATTTTTTTCTTTCAATAAACGTTCGATATCAGGCTGTGGGGTACGAAAGGGGACCCGGACAAGCACGGTTCCGTCCCTTTCAACCTGGATGGAGAGGGTTTTTTTCCGTCTGTGGCTGCGTATTAACGTGTAGGACAATTAATAAATCCCCCCTGAAC
>Ga0105152_10000742_pt1 | contig 10301 bp, 9 predicted proteins | sample LakBais05cmmetaG_FD_81534 | JGI IMG/M metagenome (GOLD analysis project Ga0105152, IMG submission 81534) | Lake sediment microbial communities from Lake Baikal, Russia to study Microbial Dark Matter (Phase II) - Lake Baikal sediment 0-5 cm | ecosystem: Environmental > Aquatic > Freshwater > Lake...
GCCCTGCACGCGCCCTTTGAACGCCGCGATGCTGTAGAGGTTCATCTGGATGTCCTCGCGGATGCCGTTCTTGGTGATCGTCGAGGGTTTTGATCCGGTCTTGAAATCAATGATGACGATGCCGCCGTCTAGCTGCTGCTCGATACGGTCGAAGAATGCGTCATCGTCCGGCAGGCCGTTGTAGAACTCCGTGAGGGTATCGCGTGCAGTTTTCCGGTACTGCTCAACCCGCTGGACGAACTGGGCTTTTGCGCCGTCCTCGTTTAAGTCCCGCCCGATATAATGCTGCCCCATCTGGTTCTCGATCACCCCGTGGATCAGCAACCCCTCAAGGGCGTATTTTGAATTGAGATCCTTCAGTCGTTTCAATTTGTAGATATCGACATCCTTTGATTCCTTAAGAGCCGTCCCGATATACCGGTAATAGAAACTCCGTTTGCAGAGATCGAAGAGCCGGTGCTTGCTGTACGACCATGCGTTGTATCGGAAGAACCAGTTCTCAAGGTTTGGCATAGGCTGGTACCTGCGTATTATTTTCCGGTGTTATTAGGGTTCCCACCCCTATGACAGAGATCCCAATCCTGCGTTTTTGATCCTTCATCGTTTTCCGGGGACCCCCGTAGCAACATACTTATAGTACCCGGAACCTATAACACGACATTATAGTACTCCAGACCTATAATCGAGGATCATCGTACTGGAGCCCTGAGAGGAATAAGCTATGAAGAACCGCTCAATCTGTGCAGTCCTGACGGGAGACATCGTCGGGTCATCGAAATGGAGCAGGGACCAGCGGAAGCAGTATCTCGATGTTCTCAACACTACGCTCAAAGAGATTGACCGTTCAACGGACTCATCATTCCCGCACCTGCTGTACAGGGGGGATAGTTTTCAGGGCCTGCTGAGAAGGCCGGAACAATCCCTGAAAGAGGCCATCCTTATCCGGGCAGAGCTTCTTTCCCGTTCAGACATAAAAAAGGCAGGGCTCGATGCACGGATTGCAATTGGCATTGGGACAGTTGACTACCTGCCGGAGGACAGGAATATCGGTGAAGGAAACGGGGAAGCATTCAGGAATTCCGGGTTCGAACTGGACAGGCTGAAAAAAGAGAAGATGAACCTGATCGTAAAAACGCCGTGGCCTGAGATCAACGAGGAGATAAAAATCGAATGCGGATTGCTCGATGCGGTGATCAAACGCTGGACAAGAGAGCAGGCCGAAGCGATAGGATATTATCTGAAGGGACTGAACCAGGAACAGATCGCAGACCGGCTGGACCTTGCCCAGTCCTCTATCAACCAGAGATTACAGACCGGGGGGTATCTGGCGATTCAGAATTTCATAGACCGTTACGAAAAAATAATTCTTGGAAAGGCCGGGAGTGATTAACAGTGGATATTATCGTTGAGCTGTTCCGGGACGGCCTGTTCGTACGGCTCCTGATCGCCCATATCCTCACTGATTTTCTGTTCCAGCCGAATCAATGGATCAAGGATAAGAGCGCAAACCACTGGCACGCAAAATATCTTTATGTTCACGGGATACTTGCAGGAATTCTTGCATATGTGTTTGCCGGGATATGGGGCGCATGGTGGATTGGGATCCTGATAGCAATTACCCATATCCTCATTGACGGATTGAAATCATATGATGAGGATACGACACCGGCTTTTCTCGCAGACCAGATCGCACATACAGGAGTATTGTTCATAGTCGGATGCATTTTCCTAAACAACGATTTCACCGGAACACTCCGGCAGGTTGGAATCGCGCTGTCAGATACGAACCTGTGGATCGTGATTCTAGGGTATCTCCTGATCTTCTGGCCGACAAGTATCCTGATTGGGAAATTTACTCAGCAGTGGCGCGAAAAAATCGAAAAGAACACCGGGGAGAGCAATAAAGAGAACAGTCTGGAAAATGCCGGCAAATGGATCGGGTACATTGAACGATTCTTAATTTTCAGTTTCATCCTGATCGATCAGTATACCGCGATTGGTTTTCTGATTGCAGCAAAGTCAATTTTCAGGTATTCGGACAGAAGGGATGCGGGGGAATATATCCTGATCGGCACGTTGCTGAGTTTTACCGCTGCGATAGCTGTAGGATTAGTTGTGCACTGGATAGTCGGATAACATTTTTTAAAATAATCGCTTGAAACTTTTTTATACAGACCCCCTGAATCCATCCAACAGAAGGATGAGTATGAGATTCCCGGGATCCTGATCCCGGCCCGGATCAAAACCCCTGTTTTTCCCCATTTCAGGAACCGTAGGTCGATCAGGAAGGCGATCCCTCTCGAAGAACGCCCCGCGTTCTTCTCACACCCTCAACTACCCTTCGGGCAGTTTCGGCCCCCCCAATTGATGCTATTTGATGATATTTTCAGCCACGATACAGCCCCGGATACCCCGAAATGAGGAAGAATTAGATGAATCGTAAAACAATACTGTTGCATTTTCCTGAATTAGTGTCAAAATTGCCCTCCGGAGAGAGTAATCGGAGCCCAAAATGAGGAGATTGGGGTTGATCTCACCTCGATGATCCACCACCACCTATAAAATCAGGATTATCGACGGTCATGGAGGACACGTCAGTCCTGTTCCGGGGACATCCCTGCTCCCGCCGCAGTCACTTTTCCGGCAGCTGCGACATGGTCCTCCCATTCATTTTTCACCGGCATACCGTCCATGCTGATCTCTTCGATGCCGGTATCGCCGACCCGGAAGTACCGCCATGTTCCGTACCGGGAATAGATCCAGAGCTCACGGATAACAAGGCTTGAACCGGGAATGGAGCGGAGCCGGCCGATCAGTTCACGATACTCTGCATCGATCCCTGGAAGAGTTCCATGGAAACGGGATGCGTACTTGATGCGGACGAAGATGAGCCGGGCGGGTAAAGACCCTTAAGACCGTCAGGAAAGAACTGGAAATCTGATGCCGTACGAGATCTGGATTCCCCGGCGCGTAGAGAAGCAGATCGCCGGTATTCCCCCTAAGCTCATCACCCGCGTTCTTGATGACCTTGAAGGGTTCGCTGATGCGCTTGACTACAAACGGTACGATGTCCGGAAGGTGAGGGATTCCCCCAAGGCGATCCCGAGATACTGGATGCGGTCCGGTAATTACCGGGTCGCGTTTTTTATCCATCACAACAGGCTGGTCATCGAAGTGATATCGATCCGGCGCAAAAAGACCGGCATGGATTACTGATCCTCTGCCCTGCCTGTTTTTATAACGCAGGATAAGAGATGTGAGTGGGAGGAGTAAGCCTCCTTCTGTTCATTGCGGCATTCAGCTCTGCGCCATACCCGGACGGACGCCGAGCAGCCTGTTCGCCCTGTTCTGGCTTGCACCCGCAGGGGTTCGCCGTTTCACCGTATCCTTCCCTTCGACGCATCAGCGGGTTACTCGCACGCGGTTACCCGGTGCTTCCTCGCCTATTGATAGGCTCAACCGCATCATTGCTCGGGGAAGGCCGTGTCGTTTCTGTGCCATTGCCGTGGCTCCCGCCACCCGTACTTGCATACGGCTGCGCACTCGGCCGGTGGGAGGACTTTCCTCAGCAGCCTTTCGGCCACCGTCAGCCGCACTCTCCCTCTCGCGTGTAGTATGGATGGTGAAAGATGATAAGGGCAGCGACAGGGGATGCCACGCAGGGCCGCAGATGCAGAACCAAAGATGCAGGATCACAGATGCAGACTATAGAAGCAGGACTATAGATGCAGTACAACAGAGACGCAGGACCAATGACGCAGGCAAAACGCAGCACTGCAGACGAAAACCTAAGACGCAGAATCACAGGATGCCCCTAATGACCCCGGGATGCCACGGATGACTGCAGGATCCCCCGCGGGCCCGCACATACCGTCGATAAGTAATTAAAAGTACCCGGCAAAGACAAACACATTGATAATCATATTGACAACCACAGTACGAACATGACATGAGGAGACGGGAATGGTTCTGCTTACACCTGAGGAAGGAATTTGTGCGGTGCGCCTTGCACGGGGCGCGGTCGAACATGCAATCCTGGATACACCAGGACCGGCAGGTGACCTTGTACCCATATTCAGGGAGAAACGGGGCGTCTTTGTGACGCTGACTGAAGAGGGCGACCTGCGGGGCTGCATCGGTTTTCCGTACCCGGTGATGCCGCTTGGCGATGCGATCCGGGAGGCAGCAGTCGCGGCAGCGCTCCAGGACCCGCGGTTCCCGCCCGTCCGGGGCAGTGAACTGCCGGTCATCACCATCGAAATGACGGTCCTTTCGGTGCCGCAGAAGCTGGAATGCGACCCGGGAGAGCGCCCGTCCCATGTAGAAGTCGGCAGGCACGGGCTGATCGTGCAGGGCATGGGCACCAGCGGGCTTTTGCTCCCTCAGGTCGCAACCGAGTACGGCTGGGACAGCACCACCTTCCTTGACCATACCTGCACAAAAGCCGGGCTTCCTGTACGGTGCTGGACAAAGAAGGGCGTCGAGGTGCTCACGTTTGAAGGCCAGATATTTCATGAAGACCGGTCTTGACAAAGACCGGACTTATAGTAAGGACAGATTTATCAAAGGCTGGACGTACGTGAACCTTCACGCACAACGACAACTGTTTAACGCGATCAGCACATAGATACCGGGAACATTACGGCGGAACGGAGCATGGCACTACGGTTTGAGAGCCTTGACAGCGATATCGCAGGAAGGTGCGGGAAGCTTGTTGTCGGCAATAAATCCATAAAGACACCGGCACTGCTCCCCGTCATCAACCCTCACCTCCAGCTCATCACTCCTGCCGAAATGAAAACGATGGGGATTGACGCGATCATTACCAATGCCTACATCTTCAGCCGGAGCATGCAGTACCGGGAACGGGCGTTTGAGGAAGGCCTGCACCGCCTGCTCAGCTTTGACGGCCTCATCATGACCGACTCCGGGTCGTTCCAGCTCTCGGTGTATGGCAAAATCCCGTTGTCAAACACGGAAACGCTCTCCTTCCAGCGCGATATACAGAGCGATATCTGGGTGCCGCTCGACATCCCCACCCCGCCATCGGCAGACCGGGCAACAGCGGAGCGCGACCTTGCGATCACGATGGAGCGGCTGCACGAGGCGAAAAGGACATTTGGCGATGATGCACCGATCGCTGCACCGGTGCAGGGGGGCAGGTACACCGATCTCCGCGAGCGGGCCGGACAAGAGATCGGTGAGATGGGCTTTCTGTTCTGCCCGATCGGGGCCGTCGTACCGCTCATGGAGGGGTACCGGTACCGGGAGCTTGTGGATGTGGTGATGGCAGCAAAACGGGCGCTCCCCTCGGCTGCCTGCGTCCACCTCTTTGGCGCCGGGCACCCTGCGATGTTTGCACTTGCCACCGCAATGGGCTGCGACCTGTTTGATTCTGCAGCATACGCGCTCTACGCAAAAGAGGGGCGGTACCTCACCACGCATGGGAGCTATAAGGCAGACGAGCTGACCGATCTCCCCTGTGCGTGCCAGGTATGCCGCACCCATACCGCAGGCGAGCTCCGCGCCTCTGGCGAGCGGGAGCGCCTGCTCGCGCTCCATAACCTGTACGTCACGGTTGCAGAGATTGCACGCATACGGCAGGCGATTGTTGACGGCACGCTCTGGGAGCTGGTGGACGACCGGTGCCGTGGCCATCCCCATCTCCTTTCAGGATACCGCGAACTCTTACAGCACGCAGAACGTTTAGAGACTCATGACCGTGTCGCGAAACGCAGGTTCTTTTACCGGGGTGCCGAGAGTTGCCAGCGCACCGAAGTGATCCGGTACCAGGAGCAGCTCAGGCGTCTCAGGCTGGGCAGCGGGGTCCTCATCGCATTTGATGGCAGGATGAGGCAGGGGTTCGATGATCTGCTCCTCTTCAAACCTCCCTTCGGCCCGTACCCGAGAGAATTAAAAGAGACGTTTCCCATCGGGCAGAGTGAAATCCCTGACTGGGATGAGGCGATGGTGCGGCAGGGGTGCCGGGGCATCCGTGCCCTCATCGACAGCCACCCGGAAAGCACCGTCGTGGTCGCCTGCAGTGCCCGGTGGCTCCCGGTTGTCCGGTCCGAACTGCGCGGGGTGGACGTGTGCGAGTGACACGGACGGAGATCAGGAACCGGGACGGGCTGGCACGCACCGGTATCTTCACGATCGACAGCACAACAATCAGGACTCCTGCTGTGCTGGATACCGGCTCGCTCTTTGTGTCACTGGACACGATGAGAAAGACCAACATTCCCCTTGCTGCCGATGCAGCATTTGTGCGGGCATACCATGTGCAGAATGACGACCAGCCTGTGCTCATCCATCCGCTCCTTGACAACCCTGCACAGAGCGGGGACTGCGTCATGATCGCAAACTGGCACACCGCCCTTGATAACCCCAAAAACTACGTGAACTGGCTGGTGGCACTGAAAGAGAAGACGCCGCCCGATACCACCTGGTACGCGCCGGCTGCTGCACTGCCCTCCAATACCCATATCCTCTGCTACTCAGGGTTTGACCTCTTTGACTTCCGGGCAGTTGACCTCAAATCGGCGCAGGGGTTCTTCTGTCTTCCCGAGGGGGAGTTTTTGCAGGAACCCTTGGGATCAGGCATCTGTGACTGCGACGGATGCAGGAACGGGGATTTATACCACCATAACCGTCAGGCGCTCGTGCGTGAACTGGCACTGGTCAGCCGGTTTATCGGCAAGGGACAGCTGCGGGAGCTTGTGGAATCGCGCTGCCGGTTCCATGCCCCGCACGTGGCAATCCTGCGCCATCTTGATACCAGGGTTGACGTAACCGAACGGTACGCCCCCGTTGCCCGCGGCGGTACGATGCGGGCTAATTCAGGGGAATCGCTCCACCGGGCGGAGGTCGTACGGTTTTCCGAGCGCGTACTCTCACGTTACCTTCCGCCACCGGCCGATGTTGCCGTGCTCCTGCCCTGTTCAGCAAAAAAACCGTATTCGCTCTCATTAAGCCACCGGAAGTTCCAGCGCGCAATCGCCGGTCGCGCCCACGAGCTGATCATCACCTCGCCGCTGGGCGTGGTCCCCCGCGAACTCGAGACAGTCTACCCGGCCATGCACTACGATGTGCCGGTCACCGGGTACTGGGACGCAGAGGAGATTGCAATCATTTCATCTTTCCTTGCCCGTTACCTGGAGAAGCACCGGTACCGCCGGATCATCGCCCATCTCGAAGGCGGGGCGCTTAAGGTCGCCGAGACGGCAGCAGAAGCGTGCGGTATTTCACTTGAATATTCCTGCAGGGAACACCCCGCCGGCGATGCTGCACTCGACACGCTCAACCAGGCGCTTGCAGGTGAACGCAGAATAAAAGATGACCGGCTCTCCGGGATCTGCTCGTACCAGTTCGGGGCAAACCTCGATACGCGGGGTTTTTCCGTACGCGGATATTTCCCGGATCTATTCTATAGCAGGAATACTGTCCAGTGCTTCTCACTTGACACGAGGGGGGGAATGCTGCGCCCGACATTTGACGGCTGGAACCTGGTGCCTTCAGGATACCGTGTTTCGATCGATGATTTCGTACCGGAAGGGGATGTGCTTGTACCCGGTATCACGGGTGCTGATCCGGCAATCCGCCAGGGTGATGAAGTACTGGTCATCGGTGCCCGCGCCCATGCAACCGGCAGAGCTGCGATGTCAGCGCACGAGATGCAGCGGTCGAAGCGCGGTGTTGCCGTACGGGTGCGTAAAATAAAGAAGCTCTAGATGCAACAGGTACGGTATATCGTCTGGTTCTTTGAGGAGTGGCATCTTGTTTCAGATAGAGGCAACCGCACAGGTTGCAGAAAAGATGTATGAGATGTGGGTGCGGGCGCCTCATGTTGCCCGCCATGCGCAAGCAGGGCAGTTTGTCATCTTCAGGATCGATGAGCACGGTGAACGCATCCCGCTGACGATCTCTGCTGTCAGGGGCGAGTCTATCCGTGTCATCTTCATGGCTGTGGGCAAGTCAACCTGCCAGCTTGCAGCGCTCAACGCAGGGGACGTGATCCGTGATGTTGCCGGACCGCTGGGAAAGCCCAGCGAGATCCGGCAGTACGGCACCTGCGTCCTAGTTGGCGGGGGTGCCGGGATCGCCGGCCTGCCCATCATCGCCCGCGCAGCAAAGGACGCGGGCAACCGTGTCATCGGGGTGATCGGCGCCCGCAATGCCGGGCTGCTCATCCTTGAAGACGAGATGCGTGAAGCCTGCGATGATCTCTTTGTGGCAACCGATGACGGGAGCAAAGGGTTCCATGGTTTTGCCGTAGATGTGCTCAAGCGCGTCATCATCCACGAAAACGTTGACTGCGCCTGGGTCGTCGGGCCTGCTATCATGATGAAGGTCACCTCCGAATGCACGAAAGCACACGGCATCAGGACATACGTGAGCTTAAACCCGATCATGGTGGATGGCACCGGCATGTGCGGGTCATGTCGTGTCATTGTCGGGGGCGAGACGAAATTTGCCTGCGTTGACGGGCCGGAATTCGATGCCCACCAGGTTGACTTTACGAGCCTCATGCAGCGGCAACGGATATACCTCCTTGAGGAAAAAGAGGCACTCGAACGCTACCATACTCATTCTTCCATGTGCGGCGGGGGCGATCACCATGCATGATCGTCCCGTTGAGCTCCGCATCAACGATTTTGAAGAGGTTGATTGTGGTCTTTTACCGGAAGAAGCAGTTCGCGAAGCGGAGCGCTGCCTCCAGTGTAAAATCCCGCTCTGTGTGAAAGGGTGCCCGGTCTGTATCGACATACCGTCCTTTGTTGAGGCGGTAGCAGAGGGGGATTTCCGGAGAGCTGCCGTAATCATCAAGGAACAGAATATGCTTCCTGCCATCTGTGGGCGTGTCTGCCCACAGGAGGTACAATGCGAGGGGGAATGCATCCTTGGCAAGAAGGAAAAACCGCTCGCCATTGGCGCGCTGGAGCGGTTTGTCGCGGACTGGGAGAGGAAGGATGGACTGGTGCAGCCACAGAAAAAGGAACCGACAAAACGCCGCATTGCAATTGCCGGTTCCGGTCCGGCAGGTCTGACTGCGGCAGCAGAACTCGTACGGCTCGGTCATTCCGTGACTATCTTTGAGTCCCTGCATGAAGCCGGGGGGGTCCTTATGTACGGTATCCCTGCGTTCCGTCTCCCGAAATCAATCGTCAAAGCTGAGGTCGATGCGGTAGTGTCTATGGGAGTTGATATCGATCTCAATCACCTTGTGGGCCGGAGCGTAAGTATCAACGAACTGTTGAATTATGATGCAGTATTTCTCGGTACCGGAGCCGGGCTCCCGTATTTTATAGGAATTCCCGGCGAGCACCTCCCCGGTGTGTATTCGGCGAACGAATTCTTAACCCGCGTGAACCTGATGCATGCCGACAGATTCCCTGCATATGATACACCGGTGAAACGCGGCAGCCGCGTCGTTGTCGTTGGCGGGGGTAACGTTGCGATGGATGCTGCCCGTGTCGCACGCCGGCTCGGCGGCAAGGTGACCCTTGTGTACCGGCGGCGTGAAGAAGACTTACCGGCACGAAAAATGGAGGTTGAACGGGCAAAGGAAGAGGGTATCGAATTTGTCATGTGTGCGAATCCAGTACGTGTGCTTGGCGAGGAGGTCATGACCGGTGTTGAATTCGTGAAGATGGCGATGTGTGGGCTGGACGATACCGGGCGTCCCGAACCTGAACCAATCGATGGAAGTCATTTCACCATCGATGCAGATGTCTTTATCGAAGCGATCGGACAGGGATCCAATCCCCTTCTCATCAGTGAACTTGCAGGTATCTTACGGGGCAAACGCGGCAACGTTATTGTCGATGAAGATTGCCGCACGGCACTCCGCCATGTGTTCGCTGGCGGTGATGTTGCTACCGGTGCTGCCACTGTTATTCAGGCAATGGGAGCTGCAAAAAAGGCAGCTCGTGCAATCGACCGCATGCTGAGCGAAGAACAGATCTGACAGGATAAATATTCAGCTTTGTAGAAAACCTCATTTCTTTCAATCTTTTTTGTAACCTTTTTACTTGGATATCGCATCATGGGGGTGTCTCCCGTAACCGAAGGTTGGGGATGGCTTGAAAAAAAGCGTGTATTAAAGTCAGAATGACTTTCATCCACGTTTGATGAAAATGCTTTTTTGCATTTTCATTCCAAATTGTCAAAAAGGACAATTTTTGAGTTTGCCACAGTGGCGGGGATGGAGGCTGTAAGTCTAAACTTTTCCTGTGGAAAAGTTTCTCCCATCAGTCCTGCCTGCCGCAGGCACGACTGATGCCCCCAAGAACGTCATATGA
>Ga0105152_10000743_pt1 | contig 10301 bp, 9 predicted proteins | sample LakBais05cmmetaG_FD_81534 | JGI IMG/M metagenome (GOLD analysis project Ga0105152, IMG submission 81534) | Lake sediment microbial communities from Lake Baikal, Russia to study Microbial Dark Matter (Phase II) - Lake Baikal sediment 0-5 cm | ecosystem: Environmental > Aquatic > Freshwater > Lake...
TCTGGAGGTCATTCGTAATGTTCAGAGCTTCCGCGGTTGGTTAGGAGACGCAGTGGCTGTTATCGATGCGACAATACCCCTCAAAGGGGATTTTCCAAAAAGAAACGAAATCCCTCAGGACGCACTGGAGCGGGTCGATGTGAGTAAATATATCAATAGGTGAAGAGATGAAGGGTAGGTTCAAACGAACAGAGGTCTGGTTCAAGTTGGTCCTTCTTATTCTTTTTAGTCTCCTATACCTTTTGGCTATTCCCTATCCAGAAAAATCTAAACAGTTCCCCCAACTAATCGCTGTTTTCAGCATTGTCATGATTGTGATTTCGTTGATTATAGACCTCACCAGGAAGGGGACAGGGTTGGGAGAAATCGCCGATGTAGGTGATACGGAATTAAAGATCCTTGACGAAACGACCAAGAAGGCGAGAAGGAAGAGGTTTTATAAGGCATGGGGAATTATTCTGGTTTCTACGGCGATCGGATTTTTAGGAGGATTCCTTTTTAGTACTTTCTCCCTTTTTGTTGGTTTTGCCTTATTCTTTGGAAAGAGGACAAGAAAATATTTATTCAAAAATATCTTCATCGCTGTTGTGATGACCATACTCATCTATGTTGCATTTCAATGGATCATGGGTGTTCCTTTACTGACAGGAATCCTCTGGTAGAGTTTTCTTAAAGGAGGTCATTTAATTGGATGTCGTAACACAGGCAGTTACCTTCGTTTTCCAATGGCAGAATCTCGCGGCCCTAATAGCCGGCACGATTTACGGCATCATTATCGGAGTTCTCCCTGGACTTGGCCCTTCGGCTGGCATGGCCTTGGCCCTACCTTTAGTCTTAAAATGGCATCCGGCCACAGCGCTCATTTTTATGGGATCTCTATATAAGTGCAGTAACTATGGTGGCTCCATCACGGCTATTTTAGTCAATACCCCAGGCGATGCCTCCAATGCAGCGACGATTCTGGATGGCTATCCAATGTGTGAAAAGGGGAAAGGTGGTGTGGCGTTGGCCATTAGCGCCACCGGGGCCATGGTGGGAGGAACGATTGGGATGATTTGCCTCATTTTTTCTGCCCCTTTTCTTGCTGAATTTGCCTTAAGATTTGGACCAGCGGAGTATTTCCTCACTGCCCTCCTTGCCCTCTCGATCATTGCCGCTGTGGTACAGGGCGCTACCATCAAAGGGCTCATTTCAGCCGGGCTGGGTTTGATGCTTTCCACAGTCGGTTTTGATGTAGTCACCGGACATCTTCGTTATACCTTTGGCTGGTCGCCCATTGAGGACGGCATTCCCCTTATTCAGGCTTTGGTGGGGCTCTTTGCAGTGACCCAAAGCTTGGTTCTTGCCGAGAGTGCGGAATCTATCTCTCGTATTGGCAAACTTGCTGGCGGTTTCTGGGAAGGGGTGATGACTTACTTCAAATATCCCTATGCGATCATTCGTGCTGCGACAATCGGCCTTTTTATCGGCATCCTTCCGGCTGTGGGGCAGAGTTCTGCTGGCCTCCTTGCCTGGGCAGAAGCGAAAAGGGAATCGAAACACCCTGAAACCTTCGGTAATGGAGAGCCAGAAGGAGTAATATCCTCGGAAACCTCTACCAATGCCTGTATGCCAGGAGATCTGGTTTGCACGATTGCCTTAGGCATTCCAGGGAGTGTGGGAGCAGCCATCTTTTTAGGCGTCATGATTATCTTTGGGGTCATCCCGGGTCCACTGGTATTTAAAGAGAAGGCCGACGTCATTTATAGTCTTTTTGTCGCCCTGGTTCTTACCTCTTTTATCCTCTTTTTAGTTGGTATTACTGTTGCCCGGCACTTTGCGTTGGTCACGCTTCTACCCAATGAAATTATCGTGCCGGTTATTCTGGTCGTCAGCCTGCTGGGAAGCTTTGCCATCCGTAATCTGATGGCGGATGTATTCATCAGTCTCGTTTTTGGGATCTTGGGATATATCATGTTAAAAGGTGGTTTTACACCGGTGCCCCTTCTTTTAGGAATGGTGCTGGGGGAAATGGTGGAGATTAATTACCATCGTGCCTTGATGATTTCTGGCGGATCATACTCCATCTTTTATTCCTCAATCATTTCCAAGATTCTAATCTTTTTGACGTTTCTGTCTTTAGCAGGACCCTATTGGGGACCTATTTGGAAAAAATTAACCCAAGGGGGAAAATGAAAGGAAGAGAGAGAAATGTTTAAGAATCTATCTAAATCATTGGCCTTTTTATCGGTTGTGGGAGTCAGTCTGCTTTTAGCCTGCTCGTCTGCAAACAGTGTGGATTTTCCAAAAAAACCGATTAAGCTGATCGCATGTGCAGCTGCCGGCGGAGGGGAAGATACGGAAGCCCGTGGAATCGCTCCATATGTTGAGAAATATTTAGGGGTAAATGTCATGATCGAAAACCAGCCAGGTGCAGGAGGCAAAATTGCCTTTGAAAAGTTTCAGAGAACCAAACCGGATGGCTATAACTTAATTACCTATACCTTTCCTAAAAGCATCATTATTGAATATATGGGTAAAACCAACTATAGAACAAGAGATTTTACTCCGATCTTCGCCTGGTCTCGTTCTAATCAGCTCCTGGTGGTCTATGCGGATACCTGGAAGACATTTGATGAATTTTTAAAGGCAGCAAAGGCAAAGACTTTGGCAGGGGGCCTTTCGGGAAGGGGCAGCACGACCCATCTTGCTGGACTGGTGGCAGTGGATGAACTCGGGATTAAGGTCAATTGGGTGCCGTATGAGGGCGCTGCCGGCAGTACTGCTGCTCTAGCTGGAAAACATCTTGATTTTACCCTCTGTTTGGCTACCTCTGCCGTTCCTCTCATTCAGGCGGGAAAGCTACGTCCCCTATTGATGTTCAGCGACAAACGCGATCCTTACTTTCCGGAGGTCCCCATCCCCAAAGATTTGGGGTTTGATGTGACACCTATTCCGGCCATCCGTGGTGTTGAAGCCCCACCCAATACTCCACCTTCCATAGTGAAGGTACTGGAAGAAGCCTTTAGCAAGGCGGTAAAAGAACCCGCCTTTATCGATTGGGCAGATAAAAGAAAAATGGTCCTTCATCCTTTAAGTGCCAAGGAATTTAGTAGGATAGTAGTAGACACTTATCCCAAAGTAGAACAATTCAAAGAGATGTTCAAGGAGTGAGCCCCGTTAGAAATTCAAGCGGGGCATTAAATTCCGTCGGACTATCAACAACCTTTGATCAACCTTTCGAACCAGCAGGAGTTGTTATCATCCTATAAAGTATTTACCGGTCACCACTTCAGAGGGAATGAAGAAATGGCGGTGATGAAAAAAATAGAAGATGCTTTGGGCTTAAAACATAAGAACATTACCCTTTGGGCAACAAGTATCGGCCATGCCTATACCCACTGGTTTCCTTCTACATTTTATCTTTTGTTGCCGCTCATTAAGGATGAACTGGGGCTAACTTATACCGAAATGGGCCTCTTAGTTACTACCCGTTTCGTGGTCAGTACAGGGGCTAACTTTCCTAGTGGCATGGTGGTTGATTTGTTGAAACGAAATAACCTGATTATGACGATAGCACTTGCCTGGGTAGGTATTCCTTACCTTTTTATGGGAATATCGAGTAGCTACACTCTTTTGCTGCTTTGCATGGCTATTATTGGAGCTGGTAACAATCTGTGGCACCCAGCAGCGATATCAACCCTACACGACGCCTATCCAAAGAAAAGGGGTTGGGCGATGGGCTGGCATGCCTCAGCCGCAAATATCGGCGATGCCTTAGGTCCGTTCTTAAGCGGTATCTTGCTTGTTTGGATGTCTTGGAGGCACATCCTCATAGGTAGTTTCATACCAGGCCTGGCTCTGGGACTATTAATTTGGAAGATGCTTGGAATTTCATCGGAGATGTCAACGGGTTCGTCTCACGAGGATGGGAGAGGAAACAAAAAAGAAGAAACAAAACGGTTATCTACAGGAGAGTATTTGAGAGGTCTGGGTAGGCTTCTGATAAACCCAAACGTTTTTTTTCTTTCTCTCATTAACGGGATACGCTCGCTCACCCAAAACGGACTTTCTACTTTTTTGCCCAGTTACTTCATGAACCTCATGCACCTTTCTCCATGGTTGAGTGGGATCTATATGACCGTCATCCAAATTGCAGGCATTATATCCGCTCCTATCTCGGGCCATGTCTCCGACCGGCACGGGCGAAAGCGAGTTGTGAGGGCAGCACTATTTTCCACGAGCCTGGCTATTTTCTTTCTTGTATTCCTCAATATTTCCTGGCTTTTTGTGGTTTTTCTTGGGGTGGTAGGTTTCTTCCTCTATTCATTACGCCCTGTCTTAATTGCCTGGACGATGGAGGTGGCTCCCAAGGAGTTAGGAGGCACTGCAGTAAGTGTGCAATTCAGCTTCCAGTCAGCTCTTTCCGCCCTGGCTCCTGTGCTGGGGGGCTGGATCGCTGATACTTGGGGGTTGATGTATACTTTCTATTTTTTGGCTGCGATGTTGTTACTCTCTAACTTGTTTGTCGTTTTCATTAAAGAATCTGAACAACTCAAAGCGGTTAAAAAAACGTAGTGAAATCTCTTCATCAGGCCAGGTAGCTGAGGGCCTCTTCTAAAATTCCTTTTGCTGCATCCATCTTATAGCCATTGTAATGCAAAGGGGGACCTCCATCTGTAGCTTTATTACAAGCGCAATCCATCACGTCCTCAATGGTTTTCCAATTAAGAACAGCCGCAGTCTTTTTTAAAAAGAAAGGTACAATACCACCGAATAAAATGTACAAGTCAGTAGTGTAACAGAAGTATCTATGTCTTAAGCTTCAGCACCTTTTTGGCGTTCTCACCATAAATCTTCCCCATCACCCCATCGGATAGACCAAGCTCTCCTATCTGACGAATTTTTATCTCTATTAAGCGATTCCGAGCGTATGGGTCGTCGGTCCCAAATACTATCTTTTCGGGGCCGACGAAGTCGTAGGTACACATGAATGAAGACCGGGTGAATGAACTGGCAGTGTCATAGTAAAATCGCTTGAGATACTCACTCGGCAGTTTCGAAATGTTTTCCCTGATCTCGGGAAAACCCTTGAATCCATCGTCCACTCGTTGGAAAACGAAGGGGATGGTGGCACCAAAGTGAGACAAGATGAGCTCGATGTCTGGGAACTTTTCAAAGACCCCATCGAACACCATCTTCGTAGCTGCCGTGGTTGTTTCGAATAGGAAACCCAGTAGGCCACCTAAATGATATTGACGCATTACTTCAATCCCAGCTGGCAGCGAGGGATGAAGATGAATAGGTAGTTTCATCCTATTGGCCTCTGCCAGGAAGGGAAGATACTCCGGCGAAGTTAATGGTATTCGGCTTATGAATGTTCCTGTAGCAATACCGATGAATCCCAAATCATTAATGGCTCGATGGAGTTCCTTTATGGCGTTGGATGGATTACTCAAAGGGACGTTGGCGAAAGCTTTAAACCTGCTTGGGTATTTGCTGCATAGGTTCGCATTAAAATCATTCGTCATTTGTGCTAGGTGAAGATCAGCTTTATCACCGAAACTCTGAGGTGGTAACGTGGTCGATAATATCTCTAAGTCAATGCCCAGTTCATCCATCTTGGCCAGGCGCTTTTCTGCCGAATCCCAAATCGGGATAGGGATACCAGCATAAAATAATACTTTCTCGGCTTCATTCCCACTTAGCCTCTCGACCTCGTTTACATACTCAACTGGGTAAGTGTGACAATGGACGTCGATTTTCAGGTCAAGCTCCTTTCTCTTCACGTTCTACTAATGATAAGAACTCGCTTTTGGTTGGGCTGAATATAAGAAAAACGGAGTTGTATGTCAAGCAAAAAAGAGAGAGCTCTGAAAAACTACTCTACGCTCTCTTGAAGAGATTTCTCGACTTTTCCAGAAATCTCAAAGACAGCTCCTGTGGCATAGTAAATTTTACCTCCCGGGCCAGAATTGTTCCATCCCTCTTGACTCCTGTTTTGATGTGGGCCACAGAGGGATGTCTCACTTGGGTAGTAAATGTATCATCGAAGATGTAGTCTGATTCCTTAAAACCCTTTTCCACATCCCCCTTTCGAAGTTGAAAGTGGTTGCACACGTTGGTTCCTTTGATAGGGTTGACGGTAGAAGCACGGACGTATTGAAAAATATCATAGAAAAAAATAAAATCTAAGTAGATTGTCAGCTATTAACCATCTCTTTTTTCGTAATAAGGATCAGGCAGCATATATACTGAGACCTTAGGATGGTGCAAAGATATTCACATCATTCCATTGAGAGCCTATGGAGTGGAATAGAGGTTATAGAGAGGCTAAAACAGGAATCTGAGAAAAATACAGTCACAATTGGGAGCGTAAGCGAAGAATGCCAAAATTTCTCATTGACGAAAATTTAGGAAGATTGTATATAGTTACATCGATCGCCCCTGTAGCTCAGGTGGATAGAGCAACGGATTCCTAATCCGTGTGCCGCCCGTTCGAGTCGGGCCAGGGGCGCCACTATTTTTCCTAAGCCCTCCTTGCCAACTTATTGATCAAGATCGAAATGAAACCAGCAAACATAAGATAACTGATCACGGCCTCTGCCATCATCCATACCTGTGCTGTAGGATGATCGATTTTTGGATTCACATTTCCAAATCCCAAAGTAACGAACTTGACAATACTAACATACCAAGCACTCAGCCAATTCAAATGGGCTTGATGGAACCAATCTACCCGATGATGGTAATAGACCCAAGAGAATAATCCCATCAGCCCCACGGCCCAGATTAGCCATAGGAGCAGACTGCGGCCACAATCCGATGTACCTTTCCAGAGTGGATAAAAGATCCATCGATGGAACCAGCTTTTTTTCTTGAATGCTTGTATAAATTGATAATCCGCGATGTGGCGTTTCATGATCTGATTCTTGGAACCATTCATCTTCGTTGTGTCTATACCTATAAAATTGGTCATACCTACTTTCTTCCAATTTTGCAACCACCTCATGCGATTTAGAAAGGGGATACGGTGTAAGACTTTTGGTCCCCACCACTTTTTTAGCCGATTAAATACTTCATCGGTCGTATAGAGGACTTCTCCCAAATCTGCTCCGGATAGGTTGGCTCCCCAAAGATTAGCTCCTGACAGATTGGCTTCCCTTAGGAGAACTCCGGGTAGGTCGGCTTTCCAGAGATTGGTTCCTGACAGATTGGCTTCACACAGATTGGCTCCTGATAGATCGGCCTCTGTCAGATCGGCTTCCGAAAGGTTGCATCCCCACAGGTTTGCCCTTGACAAGTTGGCTCCACGAAGGTTGGCTTTTGATAGGTCAGCTCCCCAAAGATTAGCTCCTGACAGGTTGGCTTCCCTTAAGTATGTTCCTGAAAGATTGGCTTTCAACAAATCAGCTTCAGACAGGTGGGCCTTCAATAGATCGACGCCTGACAAAGGAGCTCCACGAAGATCTCTTTCTCCCCCTTTTGTATCGATAAGGAGTGGCCGTAACGCATTGATCAAGGTCTTATAAGCTTCTGTTTTGTGCCAATTGGGATCGCTCTTAATGGTACAAATCATCTCTCGAAGACCCGTCGTCTGTCCTACCCATCGATAACGGAGTAATGAAAATTTTGCAAAATCAGTCATTGATGTGGTCTCAGTTCCCTCCTTTAAGCGTTTTTGATTTGGGGTGGCTTTGTTTCATAGATCGAAGTGATTGTATGAGCCGAGTTCTCTCCCGTCCTTTTTCTCTCCTTCTCCTCATGTTTCTCAAGCCAATCGTCCAGCGATCTTCTGATAAGGTCTGAGACTGTAAGTCCAGTTTGCGTGGAAATATCCTTGAGTCTCTTCACTTGAGGCAGTGTCAAGTAGATACCAAGTCTAGGCATAACAAGGCACTTATGTATGCAAAGTAGATGCCGGATGTACACCCTTCTTATGACTTATTCGATATGCTCCTCTAAAACAAGGATTAATCCATGGGCCTAAATTAAACCGATTTTATAAGGGAAGATAGATAAGTAATTGATTACAAAATAAATTATTATGTTTGGTCGGGGGTTTCTGTCGTCCTATTTCGCAGGAGTTCTGGGTACAGATTGTTTTTTTTTGAAAAATAATATAGTATGAATTTCAATAAAAGGAACTTCTAAGCTGATAGGTATTGGTAACAAAAATGAACGCCGAAATTATCGCCATTGGATCAGAGCTTCTCTTGGGTCAAATCATCGATACAAATTCCTCCTATATTGCAAAATGTCTTGCAGCCAATGGGATCGAACTTGTTAAGACGACTACGGTTGGAGATGAACTCCACAGAATGAAAGAGGCCATAGGAGAGGCCATCAACAGATCCCAGATCGTCATCACCACTGGCGGCCTTGGTCCTACAGAAGACGACCTCACCCGGGAGGCCATTGCTCAGGTCGCTCAACGTCCTCTTGTCTTTCAACCCCATCTTATGGAGCAGATTGAAGCCCTCTTCAAAAGGCGTGGCTTTCGAATGGCAGAAAACAACCGGAAGCAGGCCTATATTCCTGAGGGGGCCATTCCCATTGAAAACCCTAAGGGAACAGCTCCAGGATTTATTGTGGAAGGCTCCTATTGGATGACTATTTCCGTCCCTGGCGTGCCTTCAGAAATGGAATATTTGATGGAACATGCGGTCATTCCTTATCTTCGAAAACGATTCAATTTACAACATCAGGTCATTCAATATAAAGTGCTGCGTGCCTGTGGTTTGGGCGAGAGTGCGATAGGCCTTCAAATCAAAGATCTGATGAGAGAAAGCCAAAATCCTTCGGTGGGAACTCTTGCCTCAGTAGGGGACATTAAGATCAGAATTACAGCTAAAGCCGATAACCATGAAGAAGCTTCCATGTGGATACAAAAAATGGAACAGGAAATTCGAAATCGTCTTGGCATCCTGATTTATGGCGTGGACAATGAAACTCTCCATGGAAATATTGCTAAAGAATTGGAGAGGTTAAATCTCACAATATCTGTGGTTGAGACTTTTACAGGAGGAATCATATCTCAGAAATTGACGAGTACAGGTAGCACCTCCTTTGTTCAGGGGATAGTCCTTTCTTCTGAAACTTCCCAAAGGCAGTATCTTAATCTGTCCTTAAAAGAATCCGAATCTCTCAAGAAGGATTCAAAATGGTTCACGAATTCATTATCCCAAAAAGCTCGAAATGAGTTTAAAACGGATCTTGGACTTGCCATGTTTGGTAAGATTGCGGAAAAACAGGGGGAAGGAGAATATCGAATAGAAACCTATTACTCCCTTTCAACTTCTACTGGAATAGAAAACCAAGAATACTCAATGGGCGGTGAACTTTGGATGGTTCGAGAAAGGGCTTCGATTATTGCCCTTGACATGTTGAGAAAATACCTTCTTAAACAAAGCCCTTAATTCCAAATGCCAAAATCCCAATGTCAAATGAATGTCAAAGTTCAAGGGATAAAAGGTGTGTCTGCCAAAGGCAGAAAAAACCTTAAACCAGATGCTGAAACGAGTTCAGCATGACAACTGGGTTTGGCTCTCGTTCTTGTCATCCCGAACCAGGTTTTGAACTTGCTTCAGGATCTAACGATTTCGGGATCTCGCCTTTGGGTTTAGAGAATTTGGGTTTTAAAGCTCTGTGGACTAGGTTCTTTACTAATTCAAGGATGACAAGGAAAATAATATGGCCAAAAAAACCATTCAGTGTCCAAAGTGTCAAAATGAGATTGAGGTTTTTCGTAATCCCATTCCAACAGTCGATATTATTATCGAGATCGAATCAAAAGGAATCGTCCTGATCAAGCGGAAAAATCCTCCTTATGGTTGGGCAATCCCAGGTGGTTTTGTGGACTACGGAGAATCTTTAGAAGAGGCCGCTCTCAGAGAAGCGAAAGAGGAGACCAATCTGGATGTCGAATTAGTGAGGCAATTACATACTTATTCAGACCCTAAAAGAGACCAAAGACATCATAGTATTTCAACGGTTTATATAGCAAAGGGTAAAGGAATACCTCAAGCTAAAGATGATGCCCTTGAAACTGGGATCTTTAATGAATCGAACCTGCCTGATGAGATCGCCTTCGACCATCGTTCTATCCTGAAGGACTATTTTAAGTCAATTTTTTAAGTGCTTCTTCGATGCGGTCCAATCCCTCTCGAATATCTTCCATAGAGGTGGCATAGGAAAGCCTCTCAAATGGATCGGCTCCGAATTCTACCCCTGGGACGACTGCCACTCTTGCCACATCCAAGAAAAAATCAGCCAATTCTGTAGAATTTGAAATTTTCTTTCCCTGATAGGACTTTCCGTAA
>Ga0105152_10000744_pt1 | contig 10281 bp, 6 predicted proteins | sample LakBais05cmmetaG_FD_81534 | JGI IMG/M metagenome (GOLD analysis project Ga0105152, IMG submission 81534) | Lake sediment microbial communities from Lake Baikal, Russia to study Microbial Dark Matter (Phase II) - Lake Baikal sediment 0-5 cm | ecosystem: Environmental > Aquatic > Freshwater > Lake...
ACCTCGATCATCCAATCAGAAGGGCTGGCCGATACCCCGAATGCACTCATCATTATTTACATGCTAAACCCGACCATTGACCCCGCCACTGGTTTCATCACCGTTGGGCAGACGATCACCTTGCCTCCGCCTAACTACCCTATGCCAGCCTCCACGCCCATCCCGACTGGTCTGGCACCCGGTTTCCGGATTACCTATCGGGTTATGCCCCTCGATAGCCTGACCCTGATTGCCAGTAGATTCAACAGCACGATAGACGCAATTGTGCTCGCCAATAAGGCAGCTTTACCAGACGGCATCAGTACGATCCTCTCTCCGGGACAATTATTGCTGGTGCCGGTTAACCTGGTCACGCCGGTGCCAACGGTCATACCGACCGCTACTGCGACACCATAACAGAGAAGTCCAGGCCCCCGGTCTCTGAAGAAACCGGGGGTCTTTTTCGCCCCAATCCCTTTGACATTCTGTGCGCCTCAGACTAAAATGATGATGTCCGTTTCTTGCTAACCGTGAGGAGCAGTCGTGAGCAACTGGCCTGGCAAATACGTTATCGGTCTAACCGGCAATATTGCCACCGGAAAGAGCATCGTCCGGCGAATGCTGGAGCACCTGGGTGCTTATACCATCGATGCCGACACTCTCTCGCACCGCGCCATTGCAAAAGGCGCACCGGGCTACCAGCCGGTGGTGGATGCTTTTGGCAAATTTATCCTGGATGCCAGCGGCGAAATTCACCGGGCCAAACTTGGGCGGCTGGCCTTCAATGACCCGGATGCGCTCAAGGATCTCGAAGCAATTGTCCACCCGCTGGTCGAGCATGCCGTGGACTTGATGATCCAACGCGCCAGTCAGCGCGTTATCGTTATCGAGGCCATCAAACTTCTTGAAGGGAAATTGGTCAGTGCATGTGACACCGTCTGGACCACGTATGCTCCCGAATTGGTCCAGAAAGCCCGATTGATGCAAAAACGCGGCATGAACGAACAGGAAGCCATCCAGCGCATTCAAGCCCAGCCGCCCCAGGAGGTGAAGACGGCCGCCGCCAACGTGGTTATCCAGAACGCCGGTTCGTTCGAAGACACTTGGAAGCAGGTGGTGGCAGCCTGGAAAGTAATCTCGCCGATCACCGATACTTTTCCGGTTATCACGCGTACAGCCGGGGTGGGCGAACTGGCCGTCCAGCGCGGACGCCCGCGCGACTCGGCGAATATTGCCGCACTCATCACCCGTCTCAGCGGCGGGACGCGCCCGCTTTCGCCGGATGACGTTATGGCCGCCTTCGGCGACAAAGCCTTCCTGCTGCTCATGGCTGATAAACAACTGGTCGGGCTAGCAGGCTGGCAAGTGGAAAACCTGGTTGCTCGCACCACGGAACTCTATCTTGACCCTGGCCTCACCATTGCCCAGGCGCTTAAGACCCTGGTGGCTGAGGTCGAACGCGCTTCACAAGATTTGCAATGCGAAGCCTCCCTGCTCTTTCTGCAGCCCCAATTGGCAACGCAGGAAGATGTCTGGAGAGAGATGGGCTACACCCGTCGCACCCCACAAACCCTGGGAGTCCAGGCCTGGCAGGATGCCGCGCTCGAATCACAGCCGTCGAATACCATCCTGCTCTTCAAGCAACTCCGCCAGGACCGCGTCTTACGCCCTATTTAAATCAGGTAATCAGGCATTAAGAAATCAGGAATTGGGTTCACTGGTTGCCTGATTCCTGACAATCCGATTCTGAATCATCTGATCCTTTTGCCGTCGTGACCAATCTTCTAATCAACATCCTCTTTATTTTTCAGCGCCTAGACTGGCTGGGTGTTATTGACATTCTGCTGGTCACGCTCATATTCTTTGGCGTGCTGTATCTCGTCCGTGATACGCAAGCCATGATATTGTTACGCGGCATTATCCTGATTCTGGTGCTGGTTGCACTGCTGACCAGTCTGGCGAATCTACCGGCTTTCTCCTGGCTCGTCCGTACTGCACTGCCCGCCCTGGTACTTGCCATCCCGGTCATTTTTGCCCCCGAAATCCGCCGCGCCCTCGAACGCATCGGACGGGCCGGGACATTCTTCCGGGCCTCGAACAAAAATGCCAGCGAAGAAATGCAGCATACTATTCAGGCTGTCGTTGCGGCAGCCGCCCGTCTGTCTGCCCGCCAGCATGGGGCGCTCATTATTTTGGAGCGCTTCGACCGTCTCGACGAATACGTCCGCAGTGGCGTCATCCTCCAGTCCGATGTCACGCCCGAAATGCTGATGCAAACCTTCTACCCCAACACCCCTCTGCATGATGGCGCTGTCATCATCTCTGGCAAGAAAATTGTCGCCGCGGCCTGTGTGCTGCCGCTCTCTGCCAGCGGCATCCTAGCCCTCTCGCCCGAGCGGCAGATGGGACTCCGTCACCGCGCCGCACTGGGTATCTCGGAAGTGACCGATGCCATCGCGGTGGTCGTCTCAGAGCAGACCGGAGCCATCTCCATCGCCCACGCCGGACGCATCATCCGCCGGTTGGATGTGGAGCGTCTGGAAAACATTCTGATCGCCTTTTACAACCCGGAGAAATCCCGCAAAGAAAATTTCTTCCAGCGGCATTTCCCCTATCTTTTTCCTCGCAAGGACGAATGAAGCATGTTACGCTGGCTGGCACCTAATTTACGCACATTCCTTCTGGCTTTTGCCCTGGCTCTGGCCGTCTGGGTGACGGCTGTCACCGTGGCCAATCCCGATGAGACTCAGGTTTATCCGAATCCCATCCCCATCGAGTTTATCGGGCAGGATCCCGGCCTGATTATGACTGGCGGGACCGTCCCGCAGCAAGTGGAGATCACTTTACGCGCCCCGCACTCGGTATGGCAAAGTATACTCTCCGGTGAGACCTCGGTCCGCGCCATGGTGGATTTGACCGGTCTCGGGTCCGGAACGCATACGGTGAATGTTCAAATGCAGATTGACGCTCGCCCCTTACGCATCCTCTCCGTCTCCCCTCAGACCTTTGACCTGTCGCTCGAACCGCAAGTGACCCGTTCCCTGAAAATAAACCTGTCTCTCACCGGCAACCCGGCCATCGGTTACCAGGTCGGTAATGCCGTTTTGGATCCGGCGCAGGTGGTCATGACCGGGGCGGAGAGCCTCGTTTCCCAGATTGACCACATCCAGGCCACTCTCGACCTGACCGATGCCCGCCAAAACATCTCCGCCTCCATCCCGCTCCAAGTGGTAGACGTGAATGGCACAGTTATCATGGGAGTGACCGTCCTCCCGGATTATGTGCAGGTCAGCCTGCCCATTATCCAGCAGGGCGGCTACCGCGACCTGGCCGTCAAAGTGATGACGGTCGGGAATCCTGCCAGCGGCTATAGCCTGACGAGTGTGGCCGCCTTCCCACCCATCGTGACAGTCTATTCCGCAAATTCAGATACCATTGATTCCATGCCCGGCTACGTCGAGACCTCCTCACTCGACTTGAGCGGTGCCAAGGAAGATATTGAAAAACAACTTGGGATCATCCTTCCGCCCGGCGTTACACTCATCGGCGAGCAGAGTGTGCTGGTTAAAGTGGGTATCGCCCCCATTGAAAGCAGCCGCACCATTTTATATTACCCGGTGGAAATGATCGGGCTGACGACGGGGCTGCGCGCACATCTTTCACCGCAAACTGTGGATATCATTCTTTCCGGCCCGCTGCCCGTGCTCTATTCTCTGGCTATCAGCGATGTTCACGTTCAGGTGGACCTGACCGGCCTGGCTCCCGGGACCTACCAGTTGACCCCCAAGGTGTTCATTGCCCAGCAAAACGTGACCGTCGAATCCATCCTGCCTGGAACGGTGGAAGTGATTATTACCAATACAATTACGCCCACTCCTTAGATCCCTGTACTTCCCCTTCAGGGAGAGTGCCCGGCCTGTTTTGTCTATGGTGAAATATTCATGAAACCTATTGTTGCATTAGTCGGACGTCCCAACGTGGGTAAAAGTACTCTCTTCAACCGTCTGGCGGGAGAACGTCTTGCCATCGTGGACGATACCCCGGGCACCACACGCGACCGCATCGTAGCCGAGGGCGAATGGAACGGCCGTCCCTTCGATGTGGTGGATACCGGCGGGATTGACCCCACGCACGGCGGCAAGACGCCGCTCTCGGTCGATTCAGCGGATTTTATCCCGGAGATTCGCGCCCAGGCACTGATGGCCGTCCGTGACGCCGAGGCGGTACTGTTTCTCACCGATGGCACATCCGGCGTCACCTCGCCCGACCGCGAGGTGGCCGAAATCCTGCGCCGCTATCAGAAGACAGTGGACGGCCAGTCCTGGCCGCCAATATTCGTGGTGGTTAACAAATGCGAGAATGCCAAACAGCGCGACGCCGCGTCTGAATTTTACGAATTGGGATTGGGCGACCCATACCCCCTTTCTGCCATCCATGGCACCGGGACTGGAGACCTGCTCGACGCGCTGGTGGCTTCCTTCCCAACCCAGGCAGAGACCGAGGAAGACGAATCGATCAAAATTGCCATCGTCGGCAAGCCCAACGCCGGGAAGTCATCCCTGCTCAATAAATTGGTCGGCGAGGAACGCGCCATTGTCTCGCCCATCCCCGGCACGACCCGCGATGCCATTGACACGCATATCGAAGTAGAAGGCCTGCCCGTCACGCTGATTGATACCGCCGGTATTCGGCGGCGCGGCAAGATCGAACGCGGCGTGGAAAAATACAGCGTATTGCGCTCCTTCAAAGCCATCGAGCGCGCTGACGTGGTGCTGTTGATAATAGACGCCGCCGAAGGCATTACCGCCCAGGATACCCACATCGCCGGGTTCATCCTCGACGCCTGGAAGAGCACCGTTGTACTGGTCAACAAGTGGGATACCATCCTGAAAGACAACCAGACGACGGAAGACTACACCCGCCATGTCCGCCGGGAACTCAACTTTATGGACTACGTCCCCATGCTGTTCATCTCGGCCAAGACCGGTCAGCGTCTGGACCAGGTGCTTCCGACAGCATTACGCGTCCAGGAGGAACGGATGGCGCGCATCACCACCGCCATGCTCAACCGCGTCCTGCGCGACGCCCAGGATGCCCACCCGGCTCCTTCGCACGCCGGACGCCAGTTGAAAATCTACTACGGTTCCCAGGTGCGGGTTGACCCGCCGACTTTCGTCCTGCATGTCAACGACACAAAGCTGTTTCATTTTTCCTACCGGCGTTACCTGGAGAACAAATTCCGGGAGGCCTACGGCTTCATCGGTACCCCGATCAAGATTGTTGCCAAGGGCCACAAGGACCAGGAAGAGTAAAACCAGCCCGTAAAAATCGACCAGGCTGCACAAGATGTGCAGCCTGGTTTTGTTTATGGGATACCAGGGGAGGCCGTTACGGCGTGTCGATATCCGTAGCGGTGTTGTTTACCATGTTAGGATCCGGGAAGAGAGGCAGGGGGGCCGTGATGCTGGCCGTGTTGGTCATCGGCCCGACCGCCCCAGCATTGATGTGCGCCACCACCGTATAGGTGATGCTCTTTCCGACCGGAATGGTGACTGTATCCGTGAAGACAGCTGGTCCAGCCACCGGGCCGGGGGTGCAGACAGCGGTCAGTTGGGGCTCACAGCTCCAGGTCCAGCTATCCAATTGGGCCGGTGCGGTGTCAGAGAAGAGGGCGCCGGTGACGTTGGAAGGTCCGTTGTTGGTGACAGTGATGGTGTAGATGACCGTGCCGCCCGGGCTATAGGTGGCCACCATATCGGTCATGGTTACTGCCAGGTCGGCAGACGGGTGGGCATCCGTATCAGTGGCCGTGTTGTTGCCGAGCACCGGATCGGGTACCGCGCCGGGAGCCGTGACGGTGACCGAGTTGATCATGTCGCCGACTGCCAGACTATCGACGGAGGCAACCACCGTGTAGGTTATCTTCTTGCCCACTGGGATATTGACGGTATCCGCGAAGGGAGACGCGGAAACCGGACCGGCTGTGCAGGTGGCACCGCTGTCGGCCACGCAGGTCCAGATCCAGCTCGTCACCTGAGCCGGCGTGGTGTCGGAGATGGTGGCTCCGGTCACCGGGGCAGGCCCGTTATTGGTGACCACGATCGTATAGGTGACGGTGCCGCCCGGCGGGTAGATCGACACCCCGTCAGTCTTGGTGACCGAGAGGTCGGCCGTTGGGGCCGCGTCGGTATCTGTGGCAGTATTGTTGGCCGAGGCCGGATCCGGGATGGCGCCAGGCGCAGTGACCGAGGCAGTGTTCACCAGGTTGCCGGTCGCCCCGCCGCCGACGGCTGCCACCACCGTGTAGGTGACGCCTTGCCCAACCGGGACATTGATCGTATCAGTGAAATTGCCAGCCGGGACCGTCGGGCCAGGGGTACAAGTAGAGCTGAAGTCCGCCACGCAGGACCATTCCCAAGCGACGATCTGGGCTGGGATGTTATCGCCAAAGATGGCACCGATGACGGGCTGCGGGCCGTTGTTGAAGACCCGGATGGTGTAGGTCAGGGTCCCGCCGGGGGTGTAATAAGTCACACCGTCGGTCTTGGTGACCGCCAGGTCGGCGGTCGGACCAGTGTCGGTGTCCGTGGCTGTATTGTTGCCCAGGACGGGATCCGGCGTGCCAATCGGGGCCGTGATGGTGACGGTGTTGACCAGGTTGCCCGGGATGGCTGTGCCCAGAGAGGCAATGATCGTGTAGATGACCTTCTTGCCAGCCGGGATGTTGACAGTAGTGTCGTGGATGCTGGTGCCGACCGGTCCGCCGGACCCGGCCCCGCAGGTGGCGCCGGAATCCGGCGTGCAGGTCCAGCTCCAGCTGGTGATCTGGGCGGGCTTGTTGTCATTGAAGACCGCCCCGGTCACGTTGAGCGGACCATTGTTAATCACCACGACCGTGTAGGTGGTCGAGCCGCCCGGGGTCCAGACGCTGATTCCGTCGGTGATGGTGACCGACAGGTCGGCGCTGGGCGGCGAATCGGTGTCGGTGGCCGAGTTGTTGGCCATGTTGGGATCTGGCGTCGGGCCGGGGTTGGTGACGGTGGCCGTGGTGACCAGGTTGCCGACCGCAGACGCGCTGATGGAGGAGACGATGGTATAGGTAACCTTCTTGCCGACGGGAATGTCGACCGGATCGGTGATGTTGCCGGGCGTGATCGGGCCGGCCGTGCAGACCGCTCCGGAATCCGGGACGCAGGTGACGGTCCAGGTGGTGATTTGCAGCGGTTTGGTGACGGTTACGACCGCGCCGGTGACACTCGACGGGCCGCCGTTGCTGACGACGACCGTGTAAGTGGCCGTGCCGCCGGGCGTGTAGGTGCCCAGTGTGTCGTTGATCGTAACCGACAGGTCGGCGCTAGGTCCGATGATCACCCCGGTGGGGGTGGGGGATATCGGAGTGGACGTTGGGCTGGGACCGGGTGTGGAAGTTGGGCCGGGGGTCACAGTGGCGATACTGCCACTGCGAACGATCCGTGGCGCCGACCAAACCGCCCGATCCCCGCTCGCTGAACCAAAGGCTTGCACCATCAATATGAATTTGACATTCTGTCCGGCCAGAGCCGCCAGGTTTACATCCATGCGGTATACCAGGCCCTCCAACCGCTCACTTGCCGTTTTTAGCGTATACACCGGACCTGAACCAATCTGATAGTTCAGCCGGAAGATTACATAACAGTTTGTAGGACCTCCATACTGGCATCCAACGTATGATTGGAAATGATCGCCGCTCTGAACAGCAAATCCCGGATATATTCCTTGGATATAACCGTCCGTCACGTATTGGGGGAAGGTGAGCAGACCCTCCGAGCTGGAAATGCCATCTTCCATCTGGTGACTGCCCAGGGGAAGCACAAAACCACGCACATCCCCATCTGTGCCCGGGCATGGCAAGACTCCCGCTCCGCTCGACCAGGAGGCAGAACAGGCATTCGTGACAAAATCATAGGCAGAGCCATATGAACTAAGCACATTGATATTGACCAGGAAGGCAGATGTACCGCTGGCACCCACGCCAAAATTAGTGCCGGAGGCATTCCGCAATTTCCAGTAGCCGATAAAATTACCCGCAGTGATGGGAGCCGTCAGGTTGACTGACAGATCAATTGTTCCTCCAGGGGCCACGCTGGTCGGCAGATTGAAGGCAGACGCAGATACTCCCATATAATCCCCGCCAGCAAAAACCAGTCGGTATGAAGTTGTCCAGGTACAGGTGCCGACGTTCTGCAGCCGCCACGTCTTTGTAAACGGCGTACCGCCTGCCAATGTTGTTCCGTCGGGGATGGTGACATCAGTCACGAACGCGGCTTTGTCGCAGGTTGATACTGGGACGCCGCCGATCCGGGTAATTCGCGCCCCTCCCCAGACAACACGGTCGCCGGCGGGGGAACCGCTGGCCATCACCTTCAGGGTAAACTTCACACTTTGCCCAGCCAAAGACGAGAGGTTAACACTGGCTCGATAGTAACTTCCCTCGGTCTTTTCGTGGAAATGCCAGAAGGTATACACTGGCCCGGAACCAATCTGGTAATCTAATTGGAAGGTAACGTAACAGGAAGGCACCCCATAAGCACAAGACACAATGCTCTGGAACCGATCTCCGCTCTGCACTGTGAAAGCAGGATATGTTCCAGCGATATAACCATCTGTCACATTTTGCGGACCGACAATCAAGCCAGGCATCGTATCGGTTGAACCATTCTCAAGTTGAGGGGCGGCTGATTGGAATACGTAGCCTGATGCGCTTCCATCCACTCCGGGGCAAGGGAGCACCCCTGCACCGCTCGTCCAGATTGCAGAACAATAATTAGCAACAAAGTCGTAGGTGGCGGCCGTAAAACTTGCCGTCACAACAATGTCAATGAAAAACCAGTAAGTGCCATACGGACCCACCCCGAAAAGCACATTGGAGGCATTCCGCAGCATCCAATATCCGCGATAGTGACCGGAAGTGGTTGGGGCCGTCATGTTAACGGTCACATCTACTGTGGCTCCCGGTGCAACGCTGGTTGGCAGATTGACCACCGATGGAGCGCCCATCTTTGTACCAGCATAGAAAACGATGGCGTAAGAGGTGCTCCAGGTGCAGGTGCCAATATTTTTCAGCCGCCAGGTCTTGATGAGGGCTGCACCGGGGGCAAAACTGGTACCATCCGGGATGGTTACATCGGCCACGAACTCGGCCGCGTCACAGCCCGCGGTTGCAGCCACCGGGCGGGTGGCAAAGACCGTCCCTGGCAGGAACTGCACCAGCAGGGTCACGATCAGGACAGCCGGGGTGAAAATGCGTCGGAATTTCATTTCTTCCTCCTTCACATGCAAAGGCACAGGGCGGAACGTCCTGTGAACAAAATATAGACGAAAATATGAGCCAAATAGTTACTTTTATACCTAATGATAACCTAAAAAATGCAAAATGGAATATCCATTTTATATGACAATTAGTCACCCTCACCCAGACGGCTGGCTTGAGATTCCCGGCCTGTAGATGTACAATGATTTCAGGACTGTATGCTGCGAAAATTCTTTTCCATCATTTTGCTGACCCTGGGAATGCTCCTGCAAGCCCCACCCACCCCGCTGCGCGCCCTGGACCTGGGACCTGCCGGCCTCATCCCGGCTTCCATCCCCGCTGGGACCGTGCCCGTTACCCCCGTCACGCAGGCAGACCTTGACGGCAACAGCACACCCGAAACCCTGGCACTGAACGGTGGCCGCCTGTCCATCTTCTCCGGCGGTGAGACCGTCTGGCAAAGCCCGGAGCTGTGGCAAATCGTCCAGGCCGCCATCAGCAACTTAAATCGCGATGGGAAACCCGAAGTCACCCTCCTGCTCTGGCGTCCCTTCCGCCCCTGGCCCGCGGACCAGTGGCTGCCGAACGGCGGGCGCATTGCCGAATTTCACAATGCCGAAGGACAATCCTGCCACATCATACTGATTGGTTGGACGCGCGGCGGGTATCACGAGTTGTGGGCCGGCTCCGCAATGGCCGACCCGATCACCTCCTTCGCCGCCGCAGACTTAAACGGCAACAACGCCCAGGAGTTGGTGGCGCTCGAAGGCCGCTACACAGACTCAAAGTCCGCACCCGCCCGCACGTTGAAAGTCTGGGAATGGAACGGATTTGGCTTCACTGCCGTCTCATCCATAGAAGGCACGTTCAGCAAAATGACCCTTGTCCAGGCCAATAACGGCCACATTCTGATTCTTGTCCCCTGAGGAGGAGACTATGAAAACAACTCTGCGCAAAATTATTTGGGCCTTTCTGGCGGTGGTGATCCTCCAGTCGGCATGCAACCTCTCGAC
>Ga0105152_10000745_pt1 | contig 10280 bp, 16 predicted proteins | sample LakBais05cmmetaG_FD_81534 | JGI IMG/M metagenome (GOLD analysis project Ga0105152, IMG submission 81534) | Lake sediment microbial communities from Lake Baikal, Russia to study Microbial Dark Matter (Phase II) - Lake Baikal sediment 0-5 cm | ecosystem: Environmental > Aquatic > Freshwater >...
GCTGTGCTCCAACCGACTGTGGCTAGAAATAGCATTGACACGAGCACAATCACAACTACTGGCACGGCTATCCATCTCAGTTTCATCTCACTTGCCTCCGTAGAATCTCTCGACTACTCTCGCTGTCTCTGGCGACATGACCTCAGTCGGTGCGCCATCGACATGCCCGTACTTGTCACTCTTCTTGTACGCAGCCATTGCGTAGACAAGCCGTCCATCTCTCATCTCGCCAACGACTGCGACGATGTCTCCACCAGCAGCTCCATTGTGCATCGCAAGCTCTGAGTGCGGGACTTCGTAGTCTGATACCAGACCCTTCATGTTGTCCCTGAAGATGATGTAGTTCTTGTAGTTCTCAGAAGCCCTCTGCAGCGCAGCACCGACCATGAACGCAGTCTCGTCGAGCTTCGCAGACTTGCGTGGTGCTCTCTTCTTCGACTTGCCCGTCTTCATGCCCTTTGCTGCGAGCGAGTGTCTCGCTGAATCTCCTCTCCATCCTTTTGACATCGTGTGTCCTCCTAGACCGTGAAGTGAATGTTGAAGAGCAGCGTTGTACCTGCTCTTCCATCTAGGAGTAGCGTTCCTCCACTCCAGACCTCATAGGTGAGCTTAGCCCACACATTGTAGCTTCCATGCTCCCAGTAGTAGATGTTCCCAGTTGACCATGTGTGGCTGGTTGCCTGCGTATTATACACACCGTATCCCCAGTTGAACTGAACATCGTTAGCATAGCCCGTCCAATCAGCTATGAATGTGGGCGAACCACCGTATGTGTACTTCGTGCTTACAAAGTCAGCTTTTACATTCACAGTGATGTGATACTTCACGACAACCTCGGAAGCACCTATTGATGCAGGATTAAGTTGTCTCCATTCGTAGACTGGGTCTGCAGTGCCTGTGTACGGGGCGAGATTGACAGTCGGTGCTGCCATCGCCGACCCCAAGTAGTACACCTCTGTACCAAATCGGCTGAGTGACTTCGTGACCGAGACCTGAATATTCAATGATGAGAATGTCCCAACAACAACTGGTGTCGGCCTCGCAGGTGGAGTGACAGGTGGAGTGACAGGTGGAGTGACAGGTGGCGTCACTGGGTCAACAGGGTTTGCAGGGTCTGCAGGGTCATCATTGTTGAAGTCAGGAACTTTCGCTCTGACACCAATAGAGTATGTCAGGACTGTTGCTAGGACAACTATCATCACGACGATTATCACGGCTATCCATTTCAGTTTCATTCTACATCTCTCCTATCGACTCCAGCATCTCGTCGCCCACTACGAGCCAGTCGTAGTGCTCAGCTTTGCCAGTATCACTGGCTCTGCCAGTACCGAACAGCTCGCCTATCTTCTTGGCCTCTCGCTCCCCACCTTTGTACATGCGTTCGGCCTGACGACTGTCTTCGTCGTAGCCCATCTCCTCGGCCCACCCTTCGAGGCTGTACTCCTCGATATTCCAAGCGTCTCTGAACCACTGTCCAACGGCATTTATCAAGTTGAAGGTGTCCATCTTCGTGATGCCTCTCTGGTAGTTGACTGCGCTATCGTACCACTTGAAGGACTTCTTGACGCCATTGTCACGGTTCTTGACTGTGATTGTGAACTCGTTGTGGAGCAGCTTGTCCTCTGGGTCGAACGGGAAGTGAACTCCACTCTTCGTCATCTTGCTGCTGATGCTGAGGTGTGACCCAGTTTCAGGGCCAGTCCACTCAACGGAAGACTCCTTTATCTTACCTTTGCTGAGAACAGACCTGTATCCTATCTCAGACTTGCGAGGCGCAGTTCTACATCCTCTCGCAGCTAGGCTATGTCTCGCCGATTCTTTGTGCCAACCCTTTTGTGCCATGTTGATTCCTCTAGGTCATTGTCTGTATCGCCAGACTACGCTTGTCGAGTTCTCCCTGGAGCTTCTTCCAGAAGATATTAGAGTCAAGTCTGTAGCTCTTGTCCTTCTCAATTAGATTGAAGTGAGGCTCTCGAATCTCGCCCCATCTGTTCTTCATGACTACATTCAGAGACTCACCTGGCGCAGCGTATCCGATGAGGTGGTCGTAGCTGAAGTAGAAGTCCATGTCTCCTACGGAGATGATGTTGAAGTTCGGTTGAGGTCGGCTGAACTTGATGAGCGTCATCGCTTGTTTGCTCTTGGGGCAGCTAGTCTTCATGCCTCTCGCTGCAAGACTATGCCGTGCGCTCTGACCATGCCAACCTTTCTTTGCCATGTTCGTTCCTCACAACTGATGTCTCTCTGCCATGTTGTGATACATCATCTCGAAGTCGGTGGACTTCTTCCTCTTCTTCTTCGCCTCTTTGTCGCCACCATCAACCCAGTTGAGATGCTTCCCCGTCGTAACGCCCCAGTAGTTCTCAGAGACCACGAGGCCATCCACATCGTCTCTGTAGGCGATTGGAGTCTTGTAGCTGAACCAGACGACGACATTCTTGGTATCAACACGAGTGAAGTTGTCTGTTCGCTTGCCTTCTGGCGAGTGCATATCAACTTCAAGCGTGCTCTTTCGAGGAGCACGCCTCGTCTTCATTCCTCTCGCAGCAAGACTGTGTCTCGCACTCTGTCCATGCCATCCTGTTCGTGCCATGTAGCTTACCTCTTCTTCTTTGGTTTTGATTTCTTCTTTAGCTTCATTTTCTTTGCCATTTCATGTCACCTCCTCGTCTTCACGCCTCTCGCTGCGAGGCTGTGGCGTGCAGGCTCACGATACCAACCAGGCTCTCCACTTGAGTGCACATGGTGTGTTCTCGGTGTCATGGACTTGCTCGGCCTGCCCTCAAGCTTCTCTCCTCTCTTCCTGAGAACTGCTTCCGTCATCTTGGTCACATTGATGTCTGAGGCGACCTTCTTGAGCTTGGCTCGTGTTGGATTGTCCCAGAACGCATGCCTCGCACCTCTTTGTGGTTCGCCGACTGGGGTGTCTTCCCACTCAGGAGGCACATAGACATCGACCAACCACTGTGGATTCTCTGCCATCGAGCCTCCACTCTTGTTCACGACCTTCACGACATAGAACCATTCTATGTCGCCATGCAGGTCGAAGCCTGATTCTGGCTCGAAGCCACCAGGGTCTGCAGCACAGAGGAATGATGCAGCCTTACCAGCTCTACCAGCTTCGTACATGTAGTAGTCGCCAGTTCCACCGTACCTTTTCTTCGCCTTTTTGTTCTTCTTGAGAACCTGCTCGTATCCCTGCTTGATGAGAGGGAGCATGTTTGTTGGATAACCATCAGAGTGATGATACAACAGAATCTTCTCTTCCCAATCCATTCCTTCCTGCACGACCTCAACCTGACTTCTTGTTGACATGTTCTTCCTCCTTCTTCACGGCACTGTGAAATATTCAGAGATGTAGATGCTGGTGCTCTGAGCGTGGTATATCTGCACCTGCCCCATGATTACCATCCCATGTGGCACATTGAAGGTGAACGACTTCTCGAAGTGGTCTCCATAGGTGTAGGGAGTGTAGTCGTCTGGGACGATTCTAGTGCTTCCTCCTGTGACGACTACTATCGACACGAACGGGAATGAGCCAGGAACTGATGTCTGCGCTGGTGATATGATGTCGCCCCAATACTGACCAATGTACGAGAAGTAGCTGACCTTCTCAGCGTTCGGTGCTACGACCCAGTCGATTGAGAAGCCCGTCTTTGAGTAGTCCGTGACCGATGCTCTGTACGCTTTGAAGGTCACTGTCACTTGAGCATCGACAGCAGGCTCAGGCTTAGGGATGTTGGCCCATGCAATCGCAGGCAATGCGAGAACTACGACGACGATTATCACCCCAAGCGCAACAAGTAACAACTTGCCTTTCATGTTCACCACAGCTCCTTCTGTTTTGGACTGAGATACTTCTTGTCAATCTCCTCTCTGTGAAGCCAGCCGAGGACGCAATATGACTCTATTCTCTCTCCAGGCTTGCCAGTTCCTCTCGCTTTGCTGCTTCTCTGATGAATCTTGCCCTTCTCGACATGGAGATATCCCTGTGTCGGCTTGCCAGCCTGGTCATGACCTTCGTACCAAAGAGCGTCGAGCTGTTCGTACTTGAGACTGCGGTCAAAGTAGCCGAAGTCCTTCGCCATCTCCAGCTCTTCCTTCGTGAGTCTCTCTCTCCCTGCGCCGACCTTCGTAGCAAGCTCGTACTTTGCTTCGTTGAGAGCATCCGTCTGCTTCTTCGTGATGGACTTCCTCGGACAAGATGTCTTCATCCCTCTCGCAGCGAGCGAGTGCCTCGCCGACTCACCACTCCAACCCTTTCGTGCCATCAGAACATCGACTCCTTCGAATACTTGCCATCTTTGCCAACTGCGACAACAACTCTGTCAGCATCCTGCATCATCTTCTTGAAGTTGCCACCGTAGTACGACTTGGAATCGTAATCGTAGCCACCTTTGTAGTCCTTCCCTCCAGCCCAGTAGTATGGCCACAAAACGATTCTGACGACTGGCCCTTTTGAACCCCAACCATCGTCCATGTACATTCCACAATGAGAGCGAAGGTCTGGGTTGTAGTAAATCTGCTCGTAGGTCTCGGACTCGTCTCTCTCTTCTGCACTGTCACCGTGGAGGTCGAGGTCGAGTCCATATCTCTTCTGGAAGAACTTCATCAGCTCCTTCTCGCCTTTGTTCATCACGGTCTTTGGAATGTTGATGCTCACATGCAGTTCTCGTGATTCTGCAAGTTCCTTCAACCTGTCCTCGCTGACCTTTATCGACTTGTGAGGAGCGCATCTCGATTTCGGACAAGAAGTCTTCATCCCTCGTGCTGCTAGGCTATGTCTCGCACTCTCTCGATGCCAACCTCTCCTCGCCAAGTGAATCAGCCTCGTAGACACTAATGTCTGACAGAAGCATAATCGACTTCCATGCTTATAAGGGAACGGATAGATTTGCGCTAACAAATCATCTCGGAGCTATACTCACTTTATCGGCTCTATGTAGACCTTCGAACGGCCATATCTGTCGAGCATCGAAATCTTCCCACCACTGGATGTCCACTTGTCGTATGCGAAGCACTTCGACTTACCCTTACATCTTCCGTTATTTGTGAGACAACCCTCACATGGTAAGGGTAGACGATTCTTCTTCTCGCTGAAGACGATTCCCACAAGTCTGTCATTTGCTGGCTGTAACTCCAGTGTCAACTGTTGTCTCATCGAACCCATCCTCCTCTTTGACGAGTATCTGCACTTGTCTCTCACCAGTGAAGGGATTCACATAGAGGTAGACATCGTGGTTCTCCACGAGCTGGTAGCGACCCATAATCTGGTCTTTCGTCATCTCCATCACCTCGTCAGCGACTCCCTTCAGCCTCGATGAAATCATTATGTCTGGTGAGTTGACAATCTGATATCTCTTCGGCTTCTTCGTCTCGTCGCAGTACAGGTAGCCGTTGTTCGACAACAGCTCCAAGAGCTTCTTCTTCTTGCTCGACCCTGCTTGCATTGCGAAGGTCTCCTCCGTTATCTCCTGCGCCTGGTCTGTCATCTGCTCGCAGACCTCGAAGGCCTGCAGTGCGCTCTCAGGCAATCCTATGATGGTGTTCCTGATGAAGCGGAGGCCGATGTCGATTGCATACTTGAAGTCGAGAGGTGTAGCAACGATATGCTCGATACCGTTGACGAAGGCGATGGGCCTCTGCTTCTGATGGATGAATGCGATGACTTTGATGAGCATGAGGAGCTTCTTGTAATCTCTTCGGGACTTGACATTGAGTTGGAAGCAACCCGTGAGCATGTCGGCAAAAGGAACGAGAACGGGTTTCTTCTTGAGACATCTCAGAGCTGCGACGACGGCAGCGAAGTCGGGGCTTGGGTTCGGCATCATCTGGTTCTGAGCTTCGTATTCGAGTATCTTCTTGGTCTGCTCGTTCGACTCGTTCGGTGAGAGCGTCCAAGTCCTCGTCTCAAGCTCAGGGTCTAGCTCGTACTTCGTGGTGGTCGTGAAGAAGGCAGGGACACCTACGATGTCAATCTTCTTCATCTGCAAACCCTTCTTGTCTTGGTCATCGACGGTTGCGAGCGACAGACCCTTCTCAGAGTTCCACACCCTGAACTGCTCCTGTGCTCCTATGCCCGTCAACTCCTGCACGAAAAGAATCTTGTTGGTGAAGTCCATCTCGGAGTATTCCAGGGCATGAGGCGTCACACGGGACAACCTGATGACCATCTGTGCCTTCACGAACGGCTCTAGGATGTTGTTGACGAGGTACGACTTGCCTGCAGCCGACTCACCCTTCACGACGATGAACTGTGGTGACTCCATGAGCGCAGTGCATGCGAGCAAGAACAAGACGACCTTCGTGTCGTCCTCCCCTGCAATCGGCACATCGAACAACAGCTTGATTCTCTGCAAGATGTCGGGAGACCTCAAGAACTCGTTCCCGATTATCTTCTCGACCTCGTCGAGAACTCTGTTGCTCTGCTCGAACTTGGGGCAATGCCTCTCATCGCAATACTGCCCAAGCACATCGCTGCCTTTGATTTGAGCGCAACCGATGTTCGGGTACTCCTTCTCATAAGCCGACTTAATCTTGATGACAACCTCCTTCTGTTTCATCGGTGGCTCGTTCTTCTTGTTCCACTCCAAGAGCGCAGTTCTAGTGAGCTGCTCGTCGAAGCCCTGCGTAGTTCGCAGTCTTCGAGCGAGAGTGAAACAGACGATGTCCCTTCCTCCCTCTTTCACCCCTTTGAACATCGTCTGCCAACATGGGTAAGCCTCATGAACCTGTAGCTCAGGTCTGACAACAGCAGCTTCTTCCTCATGCTCGACGAAAATAGGAACGAGCTTGTCGATGTCATCAGGCTCGATGAGCTTGGAGCGCAGACCCGTCTTCTTGTGAATCCCTAGAGGAAGCCTGACCAAGTTCCCATACGACCCTGTGTCGAGCTTCGTCTGCTTCGGGAAGACCTCGCATCTGACCTCTGCATCTCCGACAAGCTTCTCGGCAATGTTCTTCGCCTGCCAAGCAGGTACACGGTTCTGGAAGAACACCCACACATGGAAGCCTCGGCCACCAGTGTGTTCTAACAGAGCAGCCTTCGCATACTCCGTGGTCTTGATGTGGGCAAACATCTTGCCTGCATCTACCTCAGCATTCACACCATCGAAATCCAGGCAAACCCATTTGACTTCGCTCTGCTCGTCTAGCTGATAGACGCCTGCTGTGAGCGCACCTTCCATGTGACGATACAAGATATCAGAAGAGAGAGGTTGCCCAACCAAAGCCCAAGCTCCGTTGTCAGTCTGAACGGCATAAACATCTCGACGATTGATGAAGAGCGAATCTATTGACGGCACAGTTCGACTTCCCACTACGGATGATGACCGCACTTCAGGGCGAGGGGATGTACTTCAGCCCGAAGTCCCACTTCGAGTAGTTGTCTTCTCGCCCTTACGGTGCGGGGCTAGGGAAATGCAGTGCTAGGTCTTAAGCCTTTATTGTATCGAGCAAGCTTGATAATTGAGACGACTGGCTCGAAGCAATCATCATATAATTTCTGACACCCAGATATAACCGAACTTACTTATATGATGATGAGCCTATGTACCAGCATGGGAAGGCCGAAGATATGATATGTCACTGCCCTCATTGTGGATACGAATGGGAGAGCCGAGTCAAAGCTAGGAAGCCAAAAGAGTGTCCTCGATGCAAGAATTACATGAACCCTACTGACAGGCCTGCACAGGTGAGATGACATGGTTGACGATACAATCGTAGTCGAGCTAATCAAGCGGGTCGAGGAGTTGGAGAGGAAGCTCTCAAGCCCGAAGTTCAGCGAGCCTACGAACAACTGTGCGCTGATGATGACGACGCTCGGACTAGGTGTGAAGGAGACGATGGAGGCAACCGACCTTCTCATCGACAGATGGTTCTGGGCCATCACGAATAGCATCGCAGCCGATGAAATCATTCGCAACGAGGTCATCGAATGTAGGAAGAAACTCGGCCTAAAGATTCCAACCCATGAGGACTATCAGAAGGAGATGAAGAAGGCTTTGAAGCATGCAAAGAAGCTCATCGCAGAAGGTCTGAAGGAGGGGTCAATCTGAGGCTGTGCGAGTACAGAATCATCATCCGTGCACACATCGCCCTCGACACTGAGGAGTATGATTACGAGTTGGCGAAGAAGAGGCTGCGAACGATGAAGTCTGCCGATGTGCTCGCTGCCGTGACCAGAGTCGAGGAATACAAAATCAACAACCACAAGAGGTTCAAGACATGAAGGAGAGCATCCAGAAACTTGTAGACATGATGGAGAAGAACAAGCTGAAAGTCCTGAAGATTGACCAAGAGTCTTGGTGGACTCCTGCGATGAGATACAAGCTCACTTCCTATGGCGAGGCTTCGCTCGGACGCATCGAGCAACCACCTGGAGTCTACAGGATGGAAGGCGTCGATGGATACGGCTATTACTATCACCTGAAGCCGATTAAGGTCACATGCCTGAAGATTGGCAAGAAGACATGGATGGTCGATGACCCACTGCACTGGATTGGCATGCAGAGGCTCGCTCAGCACACGAAGGAGAAGACGCTGTGCGTTGGCCTCGGACTCGGCCTCGTACAGCATGCTCTCGCTTCGATGGGCAAAGTGTTCGACACTTGCGAGATGAACAACGATGTCTACATGCTCATGGTTGACAACCTGCCTCCAACTCACGGAAGGATATTCTTGCACAATGTCTTCGAGCTTGAGGAGAAGACGAAGGTGCGATATTCTAGCTACGACACAATCATCCTCGACATCTGGGCAGGAGACCAGAAGGAAGTGAAGTACATCGACATGCTGAGCGCAATGTTCTACATCCAGCAGCGTGCTCCTCGCGCTAAGATATTCATATGGGGCATCAAAGACCCGCAGATGAATCCTGCATGCAAGAAGGTCGAGTTCATCGAGGAGATGGTCTGATGGATGCAGAGAAGAAGAAGCGCATCATCGAAGAGATTGGGAAGGAAAACGACAAGCTGAACAAGTTCATCCAGAAGCATGTCAAGAAGGTGAAGTGATGGGCTACCGAAGACCAGTCTACAGTGGATTGCTCGGACGCTTGATGACCGATGAGGAGCAAGAGGCGCAGGAAAAGTACCTCGCCGAGAAGAGCGCAGAAGTCTCAGCGAAGGCTCACGAAGATGAGAAGAGGGTGAAGTGAATGGCCAAGTACATGTCCAACAGATGCAGGAAGGGCGACCACAAGCATTGCAGCAGGTTCGTTGCAGGAAATCCTCCGAGGCCGTGCAAGTGCAAGTGTCACACCAACGAACAATGAAAGGAAGGTAAGAAATTATGCCAACAACAACACAAGCGGAAATCGTCAGAGAAGTGAATCAGATAATCATAGACTATCCAGACATGCGTTTAACGCTCAGACAAATCTACTATCGTCTTCTGAGCAAACAGCTCTTCGCCAACACACGCTCCTCGTATCAGAGGCTCGGCAAGATTCTCGTGAAGGCTCGATTGAAAGGCGATGTCGAGTTCAGTGCGATGGAAGACCGCACAAGAAGGGTCGAGTCAGGTGATGACAAGCTCTACAAGCCTGCCGAATACTTCAACTCGTACTACGACTACCTCTCGAAGCTCGACAAGTATTACACGATGCCAAAGTGGTGGGGTCAACCGAATAAGGTCGTCGTGATGGTTGAGAAAGATGCTCTCTCATCGGTTTTCCGTGAGGTTACGAAAGCCGAGGGTACGGATTTAGTAGTCTGTAAAGGCTACCCAAGTATCACCGTCCTGCACGACCTCGCAATGAAGCTCAGGTCGAGGACGAAGAACATCGAGATTCTGTGGTTCTCCGACTACGACCCATCAGGGAAGAACATCGAGGAGACGACCACGAGCAGGCTTGAAGACGACTTTAATGTGAAGTTCAACATAGAAAGGATTGCATTGACGAAGAAGCAGGTCAAGCACTACGACTTGCCTCCTGCTCCTGCCAAGCCGAGCGACCCTAGATATGAGGCTTTCATCGCAGCCGAAGGAGAGGCGTGGCAGGTTGAACTCGATGCCCTAGAGCCGAGAGAGATGCAGAGACTCATCAGGGAGGCTATCAAGAAGCACTTCAATGAAGACCTGAAGGAAGTTAGGGACGAGAAGCTTGAGCAGCGCAAGAGGCGCAGTAATAAGTGGGTAGGCAAAGCCTTCAACCCTGACTTTGAGAAGCCCAAAGTGGACGAGGATGACGAACAGGCCGAGGAAGACGCTCAGGAGTGATTAGGATGGCCGTAGAAGCGAAGAGAGGCTGCGGATACCGTAAGATATCGGCGATGTAC
>Ga0105152_10000748_pt1 | contig 10245 bp, 11 predicted proteins | sample LakBais05cmmetaG_FD_81534 | JGI IMG/M metagenome (GOLD analysis project Ga0105152, IMG submission 81534) | Lake sediment microbial communities from Lake Baikal, Russia to study Microbial Dark Matter (Phase II) - Lake Baikal sediment 0-5 cm | ecosystem: Environmental > Aquatic > Freshwater >...
GACTTGGCCCTGTCCACCCCCCATCTTTCCCATCTTTAACCCCTCAGAGCTGCAGATTCCAAGAGTTGATAAGTATGATCTCTTTCTTTTCTAAAAGCACTAAAAGCAATAACCATGCCGAACAGTATTGGGACAGATGGCTCCCACGACACTCATCGGTCAGGTAACGACAACCACTCCGGGGGGAAGAGATGCCATGGCCCATGGGTATCCGCTTCATGTAGCGGAAATGCTGGCTACGATTAAAGGTGTTGCTTACAGTGCTCGCGGGGCAATAAATAACTTTGCCAACTACCAGCGCACAAAAAAGTATGTAAAATCCGCATTCCAAAAACAGATAGACGGGGTTGGGTTCAGTTTTGTAGAAATATTGGTTGCCTGCCCTGTAAATTGGCATCTGGATCCCCCAAAGGCGATGAAACGGTTGAAAGAAGTGATTGTCGAGTATCCTCTCGGTGAATTCAAGAATGTAGAAGCCTTTGATTGAAGAATACCAGGGCCGCTCTTATCAGGAGGAGAAGAGGTGGAGCATAAAAAAGATAGTAGAGAAGAATTATTAATTGCCGGTGTTGGTGGATGGGGTATTGTAACCATAGGGGATATCCTGGCCAGGGCCGCTCTTACGGAGTATAGAAATGTCGCCTGGTTTCCCAGTTATGCGACTATGATGCGTGGGGGTGAAAGTGAATGTTGTGTAATTTTCTCTCAGGAAAGAATATCTTCACCAATAATATACAGGGCCTCCAGTGTAATGGTGTTAGGGGCTTCGAGGATAGAGGCATTTGAAGATAGAGTAAAGCCCGGTGGACTAATGTTAATAGAGTCCACAGGAGTAAACGAAGATAACAGGGTGAGGAGAGAAGACGTGGATATGAGGTATGTGGCCGCAATTGAGGAAGCGAAAAAGCTGGGGAGTACGAAGAATGCAAACCTGGTCATCCTGGGGGCCTATGTGGGAGTAAAAAATTTGCCGCTAAGGGAACCCATTTTGGAGGAGATCGAGGCCAGATTCGGTGGGAAAGGAAAGGATGATAAAGTAGTTTCAGCCGGTAAAGAGGCATTCCTTGCCGGCTTAGAGCTTGACAAATAGGTATTTCTTGTGAGTGTCTGAGTTCGATACTTTAAATTGTGTGAATAAGCTTGATATTTTGTGATCACCGTGTTAATTATTATCTAGACGTGAGTTTTAGAAAATTTTCCGGTAGGGGGAGGTAATTGTTTAATGGTTAACGGTGATAACTTAATCTCGCCACAGGACAAGGAGGTAAGAGGTGATTCCCTGATGGGAGATGTGACAGGTGAACAGGTCCACGAGATGGAAGAAGAGGTAGGTTTTAAGGAGCTCTATGAACAAAGCCGACAGGATGTGCAATTTGGTGAGATTGTAACGGGAAAGGTAGTACAGATAAACAGTGAAGTGGTTATGGTAGATGTGGGCTGGAAGACGGAAGGGTATATCCCTGTTAGGGAGCTTAAGGACAATGAAGGAGAAACCGCCATTGCTGTTGGTGATGAGATTGAAGTCCTCGTGGATAGAAAAGATAGAGATGGTAATCTGATTCTCTCGAGGGATAAAGCCGCTAAAATTAAGGTATGGGATGATCTAAAAAATATCTGTGAGCATAATACGACTATAAAAGGAACTGTTGTGGAGAGGGTGAAGGGCGGGTTTTCCGTTGATATTGGTGTTTTGGCCTTTCTTCCCGGCTCTCAGGTTGATATCCGTCCAGTGAGGGACCTTGATAGATATGTAGGCCAGACACTGATGTTTAATATCCTCAAATGTGACAGGAAGAGGAATAACGTCGTTTTATCGAGGAGATCAATATTGGAGCAGGAAAGAGATGCCCATAAGAGAGATACCCTTGAGAGGATTGAAGTAGGAAAGATCGTGGAAGGGGTAATTAAGAATATAACTGATTATGGTCTTTTCGTTGACCTGGGAGGCATTGACGGCCTGCTTCATGTGTCGGATATATCATGGGGTAGAATAACACGTCCGCCAAATAATTTCTCCAGAGGGGATAAGATTAATGTAAAGATCCTTTCCTTTGATCGTGAAAAGGAAAGAGTTTCCCTTGGTCTCAAGCAGCTGACCGAAAATCCCTGGGCTATGATTACTGAGAGATACCCTGTCGGCTCTGTTTTAGAGGGAAAGGTTGTCAACCTGACGAACTATGGAGTCTTTGTGGAACTTGAACATGGTGTGGAGGGTCTTGTACATATTTCAGAGATGTTCTGGACAAGAGAGATTAAGCATCCAGCAAAGTTTTTATCTCTGGGAGAAATAATCAAGGTGATGATCCTCGAAGTTGACCCGAATACGAGACGGATTTCCCTCGGTCTGAAACAAACTACCCCCAATCCATGGGAAAACCTGAAACAAAAATATCCCGAGGGGACTATCGTAAAAGGCGTGATCAAGAATATTGCGAGCTTTGGGATTTTCGTGGGTATCGAAGATGAAATAGACGGTCTGGTACATATTTCTGATATTTCCTGGAAGCACCGGGTGAAACACCCCTCAGAGTTTTTTCAGAAAGGTGAGGAGATTGAGGCTATTGTATTAAATGTTGATGTAGAAAGGGAAAAATTTTCTCTCGGCATCAAACAGATTGAAAATGATCCGTGGGAAGAACTGAGCTTGAAATACACACCAGCCTCAGTTGTCACCGGGAAGGTCACAAATATTACTGACTTTGGCATTTTTGTTGAGATAGCGGAAGGTATAGAAGGGCTGGTTCATGTCTCGGAGTTAAGCCAGAAGAGGGTAAAGACGATTTCGGAGTTATTTGCCGTTGGTGACAGCGTGTCTGCGGTTGTCAAAAGTATAGATGTAAAAAACAGAAAGATCAGGTTAAGCATAAAAGACTACGAATCTTCTTCTGAGAGGCATAGCAACCGGTATATTAATAACACCGAAAATGTGGGTTACAATCTTGGAGAAGCTTTAGCTGATGTAAAGATTTCAAGTACTAAAGGCTAAAGAAGCTCAAGGCTCAAGGTTCAAAGTTAAAGGACATACTGGTTATGAGAAGGCATCCTGTTATCTTCGGAATGTTACTTTTGTTCCTTGTCGGGGTGGTTTTTTTCCTTTTTGTTTATGGGTTAAGTTCTATGGGGGGGAACCGCCGTGTATTTGCAATAGGTGATAAAGTTGGAGTTGTAATGATCGAGGGGATGATCACTGATTCACAAGGTGTCGTCGAACAGTTGGATGAATTTAGTAAAAATGACAGTATAAAGGCGGTTGTCCTGAGGATTGATTCACCTGGTGGAGGTGTAGCTCCTTCACAGGAGATATATGGAGCTGTTGTTGACTTGAGGAAAAAGAAAAGGGTGGTTGCCTCCATGGGTTCCGTGGCTGCTTCGGGTGGGTATCTGATTGCCTGTGCCGCCGATAAGATTGTAGCCAATCCGGGTACCATTACCGGTAGTATTTCCGCCGTTATGCATTTCGCCAATGCAGAAGAATTGTTAAAGAAAATAGGACTGAAATCCTCTGTTATTAAAAGTGGCAAGTACAAAGATATAGGATCTCCTGTCAGGGCGATGACAGAGGAGGAAAAGGCCCTGATTCAGGGTCTGGTTGACGATATATACGAGCAGTTTCTTGAAGTGGTAATTCGGGAGAGGAAAATCTCCCCGGAAAAGCTCAGTAGAATAGCCGATGGGAGGGTCTTTTCAGGTAGGCAGGCGCAGAAATTAGGATTGGTTGACTTTCTTGGTGATAAAGGTTTTGCTATTCGATTGGCAGGAAAGATGTCCGGTATAAAGGGTGAACCGAATGTGATATATCCTAAGAGGGGCAGAATTACTTTTTGGGAGTTTATTTTACAGGAGATGACCTCATTTTTTCTCGGTGAATACAGAGAGAAAGAAACAGGATCTTATGGTGTTAATTACCTATCTCCGCAGCTGACAAGCTTTAGATAATTTCCCTTACCGGGTGGGTTTTTGGCAATGACAAAAAATGATTTAATCAGGCTGGTTCACCTGACCTTGAGAGATTACTCCCTCCACGATGTGTCTTATGCAGTCAATGCGATCTTTGAGGCGATGAAAATTGCCTTGAAGAAAAATGAACGTATAGAGATCAGGGGATTTGCAAATCTTACGGTCAGAAATCGGAAGTCCAGATGGGGAAGGAATCCCAAGACGGGTAAAGCTGTTCATATTCCTCCACGAAAGGTAGTTTTTTTAAAAGTGGGTAAAGAACTCAAGGAAATTGTTAATGGTTCAACATGAACGATGAAACCTTCTTTCTTCCGTAAGGTTCTTTGCTTTGCCAGTCGGGTTTACAGAAGTTTCGATAGCTAAAGCCGTTAATAGTAGCTACCCCGCTCATTGCTGGAGAAGGCAAAGTCCTTTAATTGGTCGCTTCTTTTCTTATGCTGTAATTTCTTGAGTGCCTTTGCTTCTATCTGCCTTATTCTTTCCCTCGTTACCCCCATCATTTCGCCAACCTCTTCCAAGGTAAAGGGGCCGTAATTGCAGCCAACCCACGTACAATTTAAAAATGTTTCATTTTTAAGACGCCACTCGCAGGTCGTCTCTTGACAAACCTCTGATATTAGACGTCCCCTCTTTTTACATCTGTATTTGTTGATTAAAGAATCCTTCTCCATATGAATTCGGTCTTGAAATCGAGATAATGTTGGACATTAATTTGGTATTTCTGGCAGAGGCTGACTATATCAACATCACTGGTATCTATCCCTTTGAAAAGCTCGCAATTTACCAATACGTGTTTTATTTGTGAACAATCCACCGTGTCTCTTCCGTGAATTCCATCAAGGTACTTGACTGTAACCAACTTCTTTTATAGGAGTTTGCCTTTTCGCTGGGGAAAGTATAGATAAAAGGTGGTTATGTGTCAAGAGTAAAAGACCAGAAGATATGATGTAAGCCGAGGGGCGGTTTCCATGGTGTCATGAATACCCTTTTGCCGGAGCTTGAACCTGATAGTGTGCAGGATATGGTGGGCAAGGACGGTAACAAATAGATGCTCATCAACCCTCTGTTCTCTCTGGTGATGGACAGGTCTTAATCCTAACTCAGATTATATGGCAAATGACTAAGAGCGGGTGGCGCTAATGTTCCTAAAAGATGGGATATTGTTGGAAACAAAGTCGTTTAAGATATTACCTCTGGGAAAATTGATGATCCTCCAATTCTCTCTATGAGTTAAAAGTTCTTTAAGAAGAAGATTATTCAATGTGTGTCCAGATTTATAAGCAACAAAATGACCGATTATTGGCATACCAAGAAGTGACAGATCTCCAACGGCATCGAGGATTTTATGTTTTACAAATTCATCAGGGTATCTAAGGCCTTCTTTATTAATCACCTTACTGTTATCAAGAACAATGGCATTTTGTAAAGAACCACCTAATGCCAGCCCTTTTGCCTGGAGATACTCAACATCTCTTAGAAAGCCAAAGGTTCGCGCGGCACAGATTTCCCTTTCGTAGGTTATCTCGGAAAAGGTCATTTGATAAGACTGCTGGCCGATAAGAGGATGTTCAAAGTCAATCTTATAAGTAATCTTGAACTCCGGGGAGGGCAAGAACATGGCTGTACCCGCACCATCAGAGACATGAACTTTCTTCTTGATGACTAACCATTTTCTGTACTTACCCTGGACCTCCATACCAACGTTCTTCAACATAGTGACAAAAGGAAGAGCACTACCATCCATAGCGGGAACTTCATGTCCATCAATCTCCACAACGGCATTATCAATACCCATTCCACTGAAGGCAGAAAGTAAATGTTCAACAGTTGAAGCCTTTAGCCCGTTTATGCCGATGGTTGTTGCCAAGGTGGTATCAGAAACATTTTCCAGGGTGGCCTTTATCCTGTCATTGCCCGGCAAATCCTTGCGAATAAAAACGATCCCCTCGTCAACCCTGGCAGGTTTAATCGTCATATTGATTCTTCTACCCGAGTGCAGACCAACACTTCTACATCTTATTTCCTCTCTAATTGTTCTCTGTAAACACATAATCATTACTATTGTGAGAATCCAAGAACTGGTTTAAAGATTCTACTTATTAGTGGTACTCCCCTATAGGCAACTTTTGTGCCGTTTTTGAGATATAATTATCAAATTATATCATAAACGTAACACATTAAAAACACGGGATTTTTATTTACGCACTGTCTATCCTTACAATCAAAATAAAGAAGAAATTTTCATTACCTGTGTCAGAGGTGACACACTTTTTTTAAAAAGCATCTCACTTTGCAACTGTTCACCGCACCTCAATTATCCTTAAGAGCTACGATAAAACCTTTCCTTTTCGCTATAGATACAACCGCAATATGACTGTCTGTACATCATAAGCTCCCGGGAAATTTTTGTTCCCTCTGCCCAGCCTTCTCGAAAGTCGTGATAGTGGAACCTTAATCCGTACTCTTTTGCCAGACTCTCTCCAATAGTTTTAATCATCTCATGATCTTGAAACTTACTGTAGAGCAGGGTTGTCGTAAATACTTCGAACCGTTCTGCCCTTGCAACATCAACCGTATATTTTAAACGCATCCAGTAGCAATACCGGCATCTATCTTTTTCCCTAAAGGCAACATTTCTAAGAAAATCTTCCAGATGATATTCATCCGCCCAGATGACCTTTAACCCTTCTTTATCGGCATACTCTTTCAAGGTATCGAGGCGTCTCTTATATTCGAGATAGGGATGGATATTGGGGTTATAAAATAGACCACAAACATCATACCCATCGTGCTTCAATATATTTAGGGGGTATATTGTACAGGGGGCACAGCAGATATGTAATAGAATCTTCATCAAAGTTATTGATGTTTGAATTGAATTGATTAAATTATTCTAAATCCAAATCACGAAACCACGTCTGATATTTAGAATTCATGATATCAATCCCATTGAGAGAGGAGGTCCTTCTGGTTTAACCCTATCCATGGTTTTCCAAAATGCTCATAGGCCATCTTTGTGGCAATTCTTCCCCTTGCCGTTCTTTGGAGATAACCTTCCTGGATCAGATATGGTTCATAGACATCTTCAATCGTGGTCTTTTCCTCACCAATGGCAGACGATAGATTGTCAATCCCCACAGGCCCCCCGTTAAACTTGTCAATTAACGTCAATAATATCTTTCGATCCATGTGATCGAATCCCATGTGATCTACTTCCAACATTTCAAGGGCATGAATAACCACTTCTCTATCAATTATCCCCTCTGCCTTTACCTGAGCAAAATCCCTCACCCTTCTCAAGAGGCGGTTTGCTATTCGGGGAGTTCCACGTGAACGCCGCGCCATTTCGTGAGCTCCTTCTTCATCGAGGTCAATGGACAATATCTTTGCCGATCTTTTGATAATAACGGAAAGCTCGGAAAATGTATAAAACTCTAATCGGAAACTCATACCGAATCGATCACGCAGGGGTGAGGTCAGAAGTCCGGCCCTTGTCGTTGCACCTATTAAGGTAAACTTTGGTATTTCTAATTTCATCGAGCGTGCTGCCGGTCCCTGACCGATGAGGATATCCAGACGATATTCTTCCATGGCCGGGTATAATATCTCCTCGACAACATGAGAAAGTCTGTGGATCTCGTCAATGAAGAGGACATTATGTTCATTTAGGTTGGTCAGGATTGCTGCCAGATCCCCTGGCCGTTCAATCACGGGACCTGAGGTTACTTTAATATCGGCTTCCATCTCTCTGGCCACAATGTAGGCAAGTGTGGTTTTCCCAAGACCGGGAGGGCCGTATAGAAGGACATGTTCAAGTGCCTCGTTTCTCTGCTTTGCAGCCTCGATAAAGATAGAGAGGTTATTTTTCATCTTTTCCTGTCCCACGTACTCCGCAAAGTTTTTCGGGCGGAGAGAAAGCTCGTAACCTCTTTCCTCTCCAATGCCCGCGGGGGACAAGAGACAATTCTTCTTCGTTACAAGGTTCATTAAGGCATCCTTTGTTATAAGCCGTAAGTCAACGACTTATGACTTATGACGACTTCAACCGGCCAAAATTTTTAGTGTCTTCTTCAGGAGGACATCCAGGGTCAGAACCTCTTTAGATTCATGAGATTCATGGAAGACCCTATCGAGGATCTCTCTGATATTGTGGCTTTTATATCCAAGATTAATCAGGGCTGACAGGACGTCTTCTTTCATCAGCTCATCCGCTGTCATGTAACCACCGGTCTCACCTATTACCTCATCCGAACCGAGTTTCATTACCTTATCTCTAAGCTCAAGGATCAATCTTTGGGCCAACTTTTTTCCAAGTCCCGGTATGTTTACCAGGCGGTTCAGATTTCCATGAGAAACAGCCCTGATCAACTCCCTGACAGAAATACCTGAAAGAATATTCAGGGCCAGTTTAGGTCCAATGCCGGTAACAGAAATCATCAACTGAAAGATATCCCTTTCTTCATTGGTATAAAATCCAAAAAGATTTATGGAGTCCTGTTTGACATGAGTATGGATATTCAAGTTAACGTGTTGACCAATGTCGGGAAGTTCATATAATGTCGTTAAGGGGACAAATACACGGTATCCTATACCATGGGCGTCAACGACTACATGGGTTACGTGTTTATAAATTAAGGTACCACTTATACGGGCAATCATTTTAGAGCATTTTTGGTAAAGTTATCGCTGTAAGACAGAATTCCAAATACAGAACTTAGATTTGAGATTTACAATCTACAAATGATCTCTTTCCTTAAATAGGAGATACCTTTAAAAAGTGTGCATGACAGATGGCGACCGCTAAAGCATCAGAGGCGTCTGGCGGTGGCAATTCGGAAAGATGCAGGATAGCTTTGACCATATACTGGATCTGGTTTTTTTCAGCCCGGCCATAGCCGACAACAACCTTTTTTATCTCAAGAGGGGTATATTCAAAAACAGGGATACGTTTGTGAGAACCGACAAGAATGGTTACACCCCTTGTTTCGCCCTGTTTTATAAGGCTCTTGACATTTTTCCCATAGAATATATTTTCTATCGCTACAGCATGAGGGGTTGTTTTTTCTACGACCTCCATAAGCTGATCATATATGGTGACCAAACAGGTCGATAGAGGCGCCCCCTTTGATGGTTTGACCTCCCCGTACATGATATTCACAAGTTTATTCTTTTGCTTTTCAACTACACCGTATCCTGTGACCCGAGTGCCGGGATCGATTCCTAATACTCTCATAACGCTGTTATCAGAAGTTAGGGAACAGTCATAAGCCCCGCCATCATCGTTGTGAAAGGGAGGCTTCACTTAATTTTTCCATGACATCATCGGCTATATCAAAGTTGGCATAAACATTTTGTACATCGTCATTATCTTCCAATTTTTCCATAAGTTTGAGCATCTGTTCCGCTTTTCCCGTATCTAACTTGACCGTATTCTGTGGAATCATGCTGATCTGCGCTTCAATATATTTAAGTCCCCGACTATCAAAGACTCTCTTGACATCTTCAAATGATATAGGATCTGTAATAACCTGCAAATCGCTTTCTTCTTCCCTGACATCCTCCGCCCCTGCATCGAGGGTTACTTCCATCAAAAGATCTTCATTTACAGTCTTTTTATCAAATACAATGCTTCCCTTCTTTTTAAATATCCAGGACACGCAACCATTTTCACCAAGATTTCCCCCATATTTTGCGAAGATATGTCTGATTTCCGCTGCGGTTCTGTTTTTGTTGTCCGTCATCGTTTCTACTAAAACAGCCACACCACTTGGGCCATATCCCTCATAAGTAACTTCCTCATAATTCGCAGCGCCATCTCCTTCACCAACAGCCTTTTTAATCGCTCTGTCAATATTATCTTTCGGCATATTTTCTTCCCTCGCAGCCATAATCGCCTGCCGCACGCGCGCATTTCCTTCTATATCGGCGCCGCCAAGCCTTGCTGCCAGGGTTATTTCCTTGATTAGTTTTGTAAATATTTTCCCGCGTTTTGTGTCTGCTATCCCCTTTTTCCTCTTTATTGTGCTCCATTTAGAATGACCTGACATACGGCCCTGTCTCCCTAAAAGTCTTGGTATTTTTAAAAATACATAGCATAAAGGTAACTCTTTTGTAAAATAAAAAACCCCTCCGCAATCGAAGGGGTTAATTTATTCCCGGCAGCTTCCTACTCTCCCACACAGTTACCCATGCAGTACCATCGGCGCCAGAGAGCTTAACTTCCGTGTTCGAAATGGAAACGGGTGTCTCCTCTCCGCTATCGCCACCGGAAAATACATCATCTAATAA
>Ga0105152_10000749_pt1 | contig 10243 bp, 22 predicted proteins | sample LakBais05cmmetaG_FD_81534 | JGI IMG/M metagenome (GOLD analysis project Ga0105152, IMG submission 81534) | Lake sediment microbial communities from Lake Baikal, Russia to study Microbial Dark Matter (Phase II) - Lake Baikal sediment 0-5 cm | ecosystem: Environmental > Aquatic > Freshwater >...
CCTCCCCTGGGGGTATAAGATGTACCCTCCCCCCCAAGAGTGGTGTGTGTGCTAGGGGGGGGTGTGTAGTGGTGTCAATGGACAAGGGGGGCTAGTGCCAATGCAACACGGTATAGGGGTGCCACCTCCGATGAGGGGTGGCACTAAGTTGACGGCACGGGTATAGGAGGCCAAGGCAATACAACTAGTGAGACCCCACCCTTGCAGTGGGTGGGGGGTAGGTAGTTAGGGGGGCTACTCTAAACCCCACGGAGCCTAGGCCGTATGGATCACCTAGGTATGGATGGCACTCCATCGCCAAGAAGGATGGAAGGGCCGTGGGCTCTGCTAGCATTCAACCCACCCTAGTATGGGCATAATGCATGCCATTGGGGAACACAATCCTGATGGCTTAAGGAGGACGCTATAGGCTTAGCATGTTCCGACTATGAGGATGGTTCCCTCTACCAACAACCAAGGTTCCGGAATCCTGGGGCTAGGTTCTAGCCCTTCGTCGAAACCGGCGGTGCTTACCCTTCACCCGTTAAACGAAGGAGACGGTAGGGGTATACGCTCAGTGAGCAGTCCCCGACCTGCCCATAGCAGATGGGCCGTAGATAACGGATGCACCTATCCTTGCAAGGTGCCCCTGGTGCTAGGTCGACCGTACCGACCTAGGGGGAATCGACCAAAGAAACGGAAGGGGGTGGAGGATGTGCCGTTGAGTGTAACGACGAGGGGATGTATCCAGCCCGCTGGCATCCCTACGGTATAATGCGGGATAGACTTGGGGCACTGCCTAGCCCCAGGCTACTTAGATTGCGGTCCCGAAACCTAGCGGAAAGGGACACGCGAATGCCATAGGCAAAGAGGAGCGATGACCATGGGGCGTAAACGTACATAGGGGGTTGAGGCTGTCTCCTTTAAATATTAGCCTTGGGCAACCAGGTACCGTCTATCCAAAGGTTTGGGTATACAAACTTGGGACGAACGTAGTAGCCCGCTTTTACAGTAGCCGAAGTTTGTGCTACGACAACTGTGGTGAGACGTCGACTAGTCATACGGTCTTAAAATGGTATGGCCCATGCCTTAGCGGGTGTGAGGGGGATGACCAACGACTAAGTGTGCCGAACCCATTTAGGTTGTAGCTGTTGTCTTAGCTATGACTAGGTAAGTAGGGACCAACGCTCAAGTGTCTACCCAAACCACGTGCCCTTAGCGGGGCGCAAGCTTAAGCCGGGGTGAGCTGTCTAAGCCTGGTGTACGCCAGGTTACAACTGTGCCGTGTTCATACCATCGTAAGTGAACGGTGACGACATAAGACTACCCCGCACTAGATTTTGCGGTCAACGTTTAGTGTAAGGAGGCTACTATGATTGTAGCTGTTGTGACTTGGTGGATTCCCGACTGGGCCTGCAAGGGCCTGGATGACGGGAGTCGCTGCACGGGATTTGAATCCCTTGTAGCTGCCCAGAAGTGGGCTGCGGCGTTTAACGCCGACGGTGGTAACCAGCACGAAGGCTGTAGAGCAAACGTGCACCCCATCACTGGGTGATGGGCAGGGCCTACGGAGGCCCCAACATAATGGGCGGGTTGTCAGAGGTGACAAGGATGATAGCCCTGCTTGGTTCGAACCCAAGACTCGCCCCCAAGATTTGTTTCCAATGTCTAGCAAGGAGGTGGTGTTATGGCTAACAATGCCAAGCAGTTCAGGGAAGTAAGGCGCGGGGACGTGGTCCTTGTGCAGGAGCCCGAGGTGCTCAACCTACTCATCAACGGGGTTGCGGTCAAGGCCGTAGCCACGGGCGAGGTGACCCTCATAGACGAGGACCAGAACGAGGCTACGTTCTTCGTCGTCTACAACGCCGCACTCAACCGCTTCATGGCGGTGGTGCCCGACCGCATGGTTGCGGTGTTCGACGCAGTCTTCGGCTGGTAGTATACCCAGCAACCACCCTGCTCAATGCTCCCCCATAGGCAGCGAGCGGGGTGGACAATTTACAGGAGGCTATATGCTTAACGACGAGGATGACATCACGATGCTTGAAGCTGATGCGTACTATAACGCGGCGATAGAATCCTTTGATCAGACGGTCAAGGTGCACGGCGGTGAGGAATCCAACCACAAAGTAATACGACATGCACTAGTTGGTGGCTGGAACTGTGCCACCATCAAGGGTCATCGCTGGACTGGTAGGACGCTTACCCATACATCATGGAAAGACAATGGGCAGAAGCGCACTAAGCCCTGGGGCAATCGGTTAGACAAGCGGGGTGTCTATGCCTGATACCGAATACGAGGAGTTGCTTAGGGAAGCCAACAACATAGTCAACCATACCCCCAACCCAGGACGCAACGACCAATGCCCGTGTGGCTCGGGCAAGAAGTACAAGCAGTGTCACCAGCGGTTAGACGAAGAGGGCGTGCCTGGCGATGAGCTACGCACAGAGGAGGAGTAGTATGGACACCAAGACCAAGCAGTTAGAGCGTGACTTGGCAGACGCTAAGCTTCAGTACGCTCAGGCCATCAAGGCCCTGACAACTCCGTCCGTCGGCAAGCCTACGGCCAGGGCGTTTAGTAATCTCAACGATGCGATGGGCAAGCTTGGTGAAGTGCGGCGTGCACTGTACTACACCACTGGTCGCTACTACAAGTAACGGTATACCCTACCGAGAAAGGGCTAGCGTTGGACAAGGAGTCAGTATGTATACCAAACCCAAAACCATTCAGGCGGTCAGGGCGGCTGAGGATTGCGTGACCTGCGCTGTCCTCTTGGAGTACGGTCCGGAGTCGCCCATAGCGATGAGGATCATCGCTCGCAGGCTAGGTCGCCCCATCATCGGGGCGCAGTGGGTCGCCTTCCTCCGCGACCACGAGGCCTACCACCTCAACAAGGGGGAGACGGTGATGGCGGAGATATGCGCCGACGCCATACCCGTTGGGCTGATGCTCACGGTCTTCGCTGAGGCGAAGCCGAGGGTAGCGAGGCCCGTGGTGCGGCCCCTCACCCTTGAGGAGCGGGCAGCGGCGGAGTTCGAGTACGCTGCTAGGCCCCAGGTCAAGCAGACCAATGACCGCAGGGACAACAGGCCCGTGGTCAAGCCCTTGGACACCCGCGAGTTCGGGTCGTTCAAGTAATCGGTCTTGCGGCGGGGTAGCAATTACGCTACCCCAAGGAGGTAGTATTATGGCCGAGGAAGTTACTGTGTCACCGTTGGTCTGCTCATTGATAGCAGACTTGGTTGGCGAATCGGATTGCTGCCCTAGCAAACCGAATGCTCCGGGGCACGGCTTCGCCATCCATACCTGTGCTGGTTGCGGCAAACCAGTGTGCGGTAGCCACGATTGGATTGATGAGGACAACAAACCCTTCCATGCCAAGTGCCTACAAGAGAAGGGCAAGATGTCTAAGGGCCAGAAGGAATGGTTCGGAATAAAATAAGACAAGCGTTATATAAAGGAGCGTGTATGAAAACCAGAGCAACCCTCAAGTCAGGTACCAATCGCAGCCCCGTCTATGACATCGTGCTGGTGACACAGACCGCACAGGGCGACAAGGCTATCAAGATGTACCAGCGTGCCGCCAAGGCATTCGCCAAGTGGAAGTTCACAGCGAGCTTCTAGTATGAAGTATAAAACTAGGGCTGAGTACCTACGGGCATGGCGCAAGCGCAAAGCTGCTGACCCTGTGTGGATGGCAAAGCAGCAAGCCTTAATCAATAGCCCCGAGTATAAGGCCAAGCGCAAGGTGGCTGCCGCTGTAACCTATAGGAAGATGATGGCTGACCCTATAAAGAGAGCGAAGCGTCTGGCATGGAGCAAGCATCCCGATAGAATCAAATGGTACAAGTGGTACGTCTCTTCTGGTAATCGGCAGGTGAAGCGTACACTTCGCAACCAACACCCTACCATTCGCTATGGCACCTACATCGCTGGGGCCAAGAGCAGGGGCTTGGCCTTTAGGTTAAGCTTCACAGCCTTCATGTCTTTCTGGCAGAAGTCCTGCTCGTACTGCGGCACAGAGATTAGCACCATCGGATTAGACCGCATCAATAACAACAGGGGATATTACAAGGACAACGTCACTCCTTGTTGCACCAAGTGTAACATTGCGAAAGGGAACCGCACTCCCGATGAGTACGTTTCTCATTGCAAAAGCGTAGCGAACTTTAAATAGGAGGCACTATGTGTATGCACTGCGACCATAGCTGGCGGCGCTGGCTCACGCTCCCGCTATACTTTAGAGCCTACCGTGCGTTAACACCAAGCGATACGGGTGACCTAACCGAGTACCGGTTCTTCGGTGGTGCCGTCCGCTTCTATGTGGACAAGGCAGCGGGGTATGAGGTTGAGTATACCCTGGAGATCTTTCGGGTGCTACGCATTGACTTGGATGTTGATGTCGTAAGGATAAAGGTGGGGCCATGAACTTATCCAAGCTATGCTTCTGGCGGAGCAAGGATGATGAAGTCATCCGTGACTTCCTCAAGGCTATGTCCACGCAGAACAATAGGGGCACGGCGTTCCCTATCTACTATGTGATACGGACTGCCGAGTGGGTCATCACGGAGGAAGGCTATGGCGATGACCGTGTAACCTACGTGGAGAAGGACTGCTACGAGAACACTATCACCCAGGAAGAATGGGAGAAGCTGCCCGAGTACGAAGAGGATGCCGTTGAAGATGCTGACGGCAACACACTGTGCCAGGAAAGCTTCAAGGCTTTCTACGAGAAGAAGATATGGCGTGAGCACGATGTGTTCCTGACGGAGACCGATGCCGAGTGGAGTCTCAAGGCTAACAGCCACCACTACAGCAAAGACGCCCACACCTATGTGAAGTGTGCGGGCCGTGCCCCTGAGCTCAAGGAGTTCTTGCTAGCACTGTTCCATCGGTATGGTATAGAACCCCGTGAAGATAAGGGGACAATGTAAGGAGGCCTTATGCCTGAACAAGACAAAGTTAATCGGTGGGTAATGAAGCCAGAGAAGCTTGCCACGAGTAAGCAGCGCCGCTTCTTAAGGTTGCTTAATAGCAACACGGGCTACATTCCACGCGGTACTACTCGTGGTGAGATAGCCAAGATAATTGGCAAGTTTTCTAAGGAACAGATAGCCAGGGCTCGGGAACGCTTCAAGCTTACCCGCCCTGCCACCAAGTATATGAAGGCACTCGGCGTGGCACTTGGCTATCTCTTTACTGGGTACACGAGGGAGCAGGCGCTTGGGTATCTCAACACCACACGCTTCAAGAACCCCGAAGTTTATAAAGCCGCCAAGGCTAAAGTAAGAGGAATGACTTATGAAAAACGAATCAATAAATAAAACTGAGGTGTTTGAATCCTGGCAGGCACACTACAAACAAGTGGGCCACCGCAACCAGTACGATGCGGCCAGGCTTGCGATGCACAAGGCTATGAACGCTACGGCTCCCACGGTTAAAGAGCTTGAGCTTGATGCCCGCATCGCCACGATGCACGAGGCCATCGCTAGCAGATCCAAGCTACCATCCAGTGCCATCAGGCTTGAGATAGGCAAGGTCTGCAACCTTAGGATAGGGCAGGAAGAGAGAGAGTCCAGCGTGGCCTTTGAGGAAGAAGCGCTGGAAGCTTTCCATCGGCGCTAGAAAAGACAAGGAGGGAGTATGAACAACCCCAATAAGAAGTTCATCAAGTACCACACTGACTCCCCCTCTCCGAAGCAGGCTTGGAAGTTCGAGTCTCTTGCGGGGATCGGATTGCCTTCGGACATCCGCACCAAGGGTGGTGCGGGCTTAGCCATAGGCACGCTGATAGATGCCGAGGCCGCTGGCACCAAGGTGCCAGATGTGTTACTGCCTGGCGGGTGCTTCGTGACAGACTTTACTCCCATGGGAGTGCCAAAGATTACCACAATAGTGGACAAGAAGTACCTCAGTGGCATCACGATAGCGCAGCTCAAGGCCGCTGGGTCAAGCCTCGCCAAGATTGCGAAGGTGAGGGCATCCCAGCCGGATACTGTGACCGTGAAGCGGAACACTATCTCAGAAGCTACGACGCCAGATAGCTTCAACGAAGTACTCGTCGTAAGACGGTGCAGATAAGGAGGGCTTATGCCTTGTTACACAAAAGTACAGCTGTTCAATACAGACAAAGATAAGTACACGGTGATGGCTAAAGCCAAGCTTGGCATCGGGGAGAAAGAACAGGTGACTCAAGCTCAGCTCGGCCAGATAAAGATAGAGGCTGGCAAGCTTAAGACGGCGGCACTCATTAAGATAATGAATCCCGCTGCGATGATCAAGGGCTTGCAGGTAGGAATCAAAGAGCTGAACATACAGCTTGACCTATGAGCATCCCTACCCCAGCTAGCTTCGTGGATAAGAAGGATGGGGTCTATTGGGTGCTAGGCTACGAGCCATCTGATAGTAACCCCGATGTGCAGTATGAGATTCGCACGAGCATGCGTAACGGGAAGACCTACTGCAACTGTACTTCCTGCAACATGTCTTACCACAAGGCAGGCGGTGACGGCACCGCTAAGTGTAAGCATCTCTTGCGCTTCACCAAGCGTAACCCCACGGTTAAGATAGAGCTGATGGACCTTGAGGGCTACCTCTCCGTGAGGAGAGCGGTGGTAGTGGTGGACACCATTGATGTGTCCACCAAGAACAAAGTACGGAGGAATAAAATATGATCGTAAACCTTAAAGTAACATTCAATTCGGATGGCACCGCCAACATCACCTTGCCTGAGGGCAAGACGATGAAGATGGACGCTATGAAAGTAGCAGCGTTCACCAAGAAGCTTGCCGAACAGATGGGCACCATTACGGAACGCCATCTCGGTGGCAACCTTGAGGTACTCAAGACCAAGGAAGGCACCAAGGTACAGGACGGCAACTAGAATGCTTGTCATCATTCTATTGCTGATGGCTGTGCCTGCATCAGCATGCGGCTTCACATTGGATGGGGGACTACATCACCATCTTGGTTACCTCTTCGCCCTCATCCCCTTCCTCGGAACATGGGCGAGTATGCAGGCCTATAGGAAGAAGTGTAAGAGAGACGATAAAAAAGGGAGTACGAAATGAAAGCACTATTCTTAATGCTAATGCTTGCCTGCACGGCCCCTGCGTTTGCCCACGACCACGAGCACGAGGACTTTGACTGGGACCACATCGCTATGTTCTCTTTGATAGGCATCCCTATAGCAGTGTATATGTTTAAGCGGAAATAAAGGAGAGACTATGACCCTACAAAAAATAGTGTTAGACAGATTGCTTGCTGGCAGCTTGGTGATTGTCGTGGAGGAAGCGGACGAGATCCTTGCCATCGCAGCGTGCGAGATGGCAGGCCGTGCGAATCCCCCTGGCAAAGTCCAGCGCCTCAGCGTGCTTGACCCCGAGTTCATGGACAAGTTCACATCACACAAGGAGGGCGGCAATGGCGTAATGATTGTCGCGGACTTCCTTAGGGTGATGGGTACCAACCCCGCAGCCATCAGGCTGGTGAGGGAGTTCGCTCTCCAGACCAAGGCTCCTCCGTATCCTCGGCTGATACTGGTAGAGTCCCCCGGCGTGGACATACCTGCATCGCTGAAGAACGATGTAGAGATAGTGCGCCCCAAGCTTGCCAACTTGGACGAGCTCAAGCAGGAGCTTGATGAGTTCGTCAAGGTGCAGGGCATTAAGCTGGAGGGCAACGGTGAGAACCGTCACGGCATAGCCCTGGCTCTGGCGGGTGTGCCTAGGCATACGGCAGCCAAGATGCTGGCTCAGTGCCTGGTCGCTCTCAAGAAGCTTGACTCCACTTGGCTTAGGAAGGCCAAGGCGGAACGCATCACGGAGCAGTTCAACGGTGCGCTCAGCTTCGTGGACACAGACTCGGTAGACGTTGGTGGCAACGAAAGCCTGGTCGGGTGGCTCAAGCTCAAGAGCAAGGAGTTCGCTTCGGAGAAGGCCAAGAAGTACGGCCTTGAGGAACTCAAGGGTCTCCTCCTCACGGGTGTCCCGGGCACAGGCAAGTCCCTGTTCGTCCGCTACGCTGCGAGGGTGATGGGCCTGCCACTGCTTCGCTTGGACATCGGCAAGGTGTTCGGCAAGTATGTAGGTGACTCGGAGGCTGCCATCAGGCTCGCCATAGAGGCGGCTGAGGCGTGCTCACCTTGTGTCCTCTGGATAGATGAGGTGGACAAGGGGCTGGGTGGCATGAAGGAAGGAGGCGGTGGCGATAGCGGCACCTCGCTCCGTGTCCTCGGCACCATCCTCACTTGGTTGCAGGAGAAGACGAAGCCTGTGTTCGTCCTCGCCACAGCCAACAATGTCACCCGTCTGCCGGACGAGCTGATGAGGAAGGGACGCTTTGATGAGGTGTTCTTTGTTGACCTCCCGACTGCCAAGGAGAGGGAAGACATTGCCCGCATCCACATAGAGCGCCGTGGCCGCAAGGCTGTGGACTACGACCTCAAGGTCATCGCTGACGCTACCAATAACTTTGGTGGTGCAGAGATAGAACAAGCCATCAAGGATGGTATGACCTTTGGTTACGCCGAGGACCGTGAGTTCACGGTTGCCGACATCAAGCGGGCCGCTGAGGAGACGTATCCTCTGGCCGAGATGATGAAGGAAGGCATCACCAAGCTGAGGGAGTGGGCCAAGGGCCGCACCAAGATGGCTGGCGCCAGGCAGGACGCTGTGCCCGAGGGCGGATCGTTCAGCCGCCGCATCAAGATAGACTTGACGGGTGGCACCCCGCCGCCTGAGGCGAAGTAAGCCATAGGCTAAGGAGAACATATGCAAATAATAGGCCACAAAGAATGCTACGAATTGCTTGAGAGAATGCTCCAGGCTTATGAGAAGGGGGGATACAAACGGCTGTGCCAGTACGGCCCCGGTGAATCCGTCCTCTTCGATAGCCAGCCTGCACCGGGGTATGTCCCCGGTGTACAGGGCAAGGCCGAGACCGGCATAGGGTATACCCCTAAGGCTGACGGCACGCGGATACATATCTACTATGTCTCTGCCAAGGCACCGTCCAAGGTTGCCAAGCTGGAAGCATCACGGGCTATCCGTGCGGGTATGGACACCCACGAATACATGGGTAGGCTGGTAAGCATACGGCGTGTAGCGTCGGGTGCTATCCAGTTGCAGTTCACCGTGGGTAACAGGGACACGATAGAGAACGGGGTACTCACCGACAAGGTGGCCCTTCGTTCTCCTTCTGTGACCAAGGATCCCAAGGAGAAGGGCGGCTTGATCGTGGCGATGGCGTTCGACCAGTCGCTGGGTATACCCTACGAGCAGCTCCGCTCCCTGATGGAGTCGGAGAAGGCGCAGGCGGGCGACATAGAGAGTGTGTCCGATGAGCTCAAGCGTACTGAGCTTGACAAGGACATCATCATCGCCCCGAGGGTAGTGAACCCTGAAGGTATAGAAGGCGAACCCAAGTGAGTGTGCAGTGTACAATGCTCGTGATGCTGTGTGCCTCCGTCCCGAAGCCCAAGGGGGAATCGTTTGATGAAGGCAGCAGCTACGAGCGGTACGAGCCGCTTATGGAAGGGACCTATGACAAACCCCTAGAGGGCCTGTCCATCTGCTACGACGGTATGTCTGGCGAGTACTGCTATGCGGGGTATACCCTGCTCAAGAGCAAGGAACTTATGGGCCAGGGGTTTGAGTTTCATGGCAAGCCTGGCTATGTTACGGACCTGCCCAACCCTACTATGCAAGATGTGATAGATGTGAAGACCCTCATCAAGGATAAGCTAGGGGTAGAGGTGCAGTTAAAAGACATTTCAATACGAGTAATCTTTCACTACAGCTAGGAGGCACTATGGACCCACTCATAAAGAAGTGTAAGCCGCTGCAGATCAATCCGAAGATCGTGCTGCTTGCTAGGTATACCATCGCACAGCATGATGCGATGATTGCTGAGGCGAAGGCCAAGGGTGAGTCCACTCACTACCTGGAAGGTAGGCAGTCTGCCTACATAGATATGCTCTGGTGGGTAGAACACTGCCTTAAGAGCCCGTCTGCGGACGTGGTATTCAAGTGGGAAGAGGAGAAATAATATGGAAAAAGAAGAGATACAGAAGAAGCTGGACGAGGTAGCCAAGTTGCTTGGGGCAATCTCCAACGACATCCTCAAGTCCGAGAAGACTATGGGTGTTAAGATAGAGATGATGGTGACCAACCTTATGGGTATGGTTCAGGTGGAAGTTGACGTGGCCCTTTCCAAGGGACATAACCACAAGGAGATGCCTGAAGAGGTGAAGGAAGCTATAC
>Ga0105152_10000750_pt1 | contig 10239 bp, 7 predicted proteins | sample LakBais05cmmetaG_FD_81534 | JGI IMG/M metagenome (GOLD analysis project Ga0105152, IMG submission 81534) | Lake sediment microbial communities from Lake Baikal, Russia to study Microbial Dark Matter (Phase II) - Lake Baikal sediment 0-5 cm | ecosystem: Environmental > Aquatic > Freshwater > Lake...
ATCAGATGCCTGTCAAGATCAAATACAAGGCTTGGTAATGGTACCTTCTTGACAGCTGGAGGAATTTCTATTTATAAGTATTTCAAATCTCTTAATCATGTATTTCGTCTAAAGTTTCGGACTCAATGATTCTTATCCATCCGCCAGTTATTAAACCCTGTGAACCGCCCGCCGGCATTGCAACACTCGCAGGTTGTCTCAAGCGTCACCAGGTGAAACATACGGTTGTTGATGCCAATCTGGAAGGTATCCTGAGCCTATTGGGATGGGATTGTGCCCGGGATTTGCCGCTGCATTTGTCAGACAGGTGGACCATTCGGGCATACCGTCATTTAGAGAGCAATCTTAAATCGTTAACCTCCCGGGAAGGTTATGGAAACATGGATCGCTATAAACGGGCGGTCCGGGATATCAACCGGGTTCTTGAGGTTTCGACCTCGCATGCGGGTGTGCGTTTGAGTCTTTCCAATTATCTGGATCAGGAATGCTCTCCGGTGAGGAGTATGGACATGATGAAAGTCGCCGAGACCCCCGAAAAAAATCCTTTCTTTCCATATTTCAGGGATCGGTTCTTAACTCTTCTGGAAAGAGAAAATCCCACAATTGCCGGTTTTTCGCTTAACTATCTCAGCCAGGCTCTGTGCACATTTGCCATGATCGGGTTTTTAAAACGGGTGAACCCCAGACTTCGCATCATCCTGGGAGGCGGACTGGTAACATCGTGGATAAGAAACCCTGACTGGTCAAATCCCTTCAAATCTCTGGTTGATGATATGATAGCCGGCCCGGGCGAAGGACCTCTCCTGTCCATTCTCGGTATAGAGCGTCTGGCAAAACACGACCCGCCTGATGATGTCGTTTTGTCCGGGAACGGTTATCTGTCTCCGGGAAAGATCCTCTCCTATAGCGCATCGCGTGGATGTTACTGGAATCAGTGTTCCTTCTGCCCGGAAAAAGCCGAGGGGAATCCCTATAGGCCGGTACCTGTAAAAGACATGGTATCGGATATTTGCGCCCTTGTCACCAAAACTGAACCTGTGCTTGTTCATTTGCTCGATAATGCCGTAAGTCCACTCCATCTGAAGGCGATTGCAGAAAGTCCATTCGGGGCGCCGTGGTATGGCTTTGTCAGGGTTTCCTCTCATCTGACAGATCCGGATTTCTGCGTGGCTCTGAAGCGCTCAGGTTGTGTCATGCTGCAACTGGGTATAGAATCCGGGGACGAGGAAGTTCTCAACGCTATGGGGAAAGGCTTTGATCTGGAGACAGCGTCATCCGTTTTGAAGAACCTGAAAAAAGCAGGAATTGCTGCCTATGCGTATCTTCTGTTTGGAACCCCGACGGAGACGGTTGAAAAAGCCCGAAAAACCCTTGACTTTACCGTTCGGCACAGAGACCAGATACAATTTCTGAACCTTGCTGTCTTCAACCTTCCCACCTATGGTCCGGATGCGAAGATTCTTGAAACGGGAGATTTTTATGAGGGGGACCTCTCTCTTTACCGGAGTTTTATGCATCCGATGGGGTGGGATCGTCACCTGGTGAGAGAATTCCTGAACAGGGAATTCCGGAGACATCCTGCCATTGCTCCCATTATCAGGAGAAACCCGCCGATCTTCACCTCCAATCATGCTCCCTTTTTTTGTGATGAGCAGCAGCGTTCCACGCTTGCCCATCAGCGGCACATTAACTCGCCCTGAAGTCCTTCCCGGCAGGCGGACACTTCGCACCATGCTTCCGGAATAAATTTCAAATTTTAGATTGATTTATATGAAACTGTTTATTACAATACGCATATTTAAACATGAAAAGAATTATTCAATATTAACCGATCAAAGCCTGAACGATATATGGCCGTTCCTGGTTTTCCATAGCGCAATACGGGAGGATTATGGAAAAGATTTCTATTGTAAAAAGAAGAAAGAAGGGTCATTTGGAAACGGAAAGGGACCCAATATTCGGATCTGATGACCGGGCATTACCGCTACAGGAATTGACGGAAATTCCTGCCCGCCTATTAAGACAAAGCCCCGATGACACTGATGAGAATGTGCCTGCACTGGAAGAATTACCCAGTGATAATGACCAAGGCATATCCATTAAATTAACGCCCGAGCAGTACAATCTTGTCAAGTCGAGCCAGTACGTTAATTATTTTCTGAATGGTGAATCGAGTGGTGTTTCTCTGGATATGCAGCATCGTCCGGATGGACAGATTGTTTTTAACTTCCAGTTCAAGAAGGTGGACACGGTAAAGATGCTCAAGTCGGAGCATGTTTGCCAGATGCTGCAGATCAGCAGAAGTCTCTTGATGAACCTTGTCAAGTCTCGAAAAATCAGAAGTTATAAAATAGGCAGGCTCAGGCGATTTTTACTTGAGGATATCCTCGATTATCTCTCAAAAAGTGAAGAGATTTTTATAAATTCCGAGGCGTAGGTATACAGGAGGTTAAGATTTATGTATTACGATTACTGGGGTCTTACAAAGCCGCCTTTTGATAATGTTCCTGATCCGACGATGTATGCTGACAGTCATACTTCCATGGAGAGCGCCATAGCGGAAACCCTGTTTGCCATAGAAGAGGGGAATGAATGTATTGCAGTGATCGTCGGTGATGTGGGTCTGGGGAAAACCCTGTCTCTGCGCATTGTTATCGATTCTCTGGATCAGGAAAAGTACAAAATTGCCCTGGTTACCAATCCTGACATGTCCTTCATTGATCTTTTGCGGGAAATCATTGGTCAATTGATGGGAAAGCAGTGTGAGGAGAGAAGAAAGATCAATCTCCTGGAAATTTTTAATAAGCTTCTTTTCGAGACCATTGATGAAGGGAAAAAAGCGTTGATCTTTATTGATGAAGCGAATGCCATGTCCCCAGCCAATCTTGAAAGTCTGAGATTGCTCACCAATATGCAGGATGATCAGAGAAATTTTTTCACCATCGTACTGGCCGGGCAGCTTGAACTGGCCAGACGACTGGAACATCCCAAGCGGGCGAATCTGCTGCAGCGGATAGGAACATTCAGCAGGATTGACAAGATAGGCTCCGAAGATCTGGTCAAGGCCTACGTTCAGACACGTCTCAATCTTGCCGGAGGGAAAAGGAATGTTTTCACGGACGATGCGTACGGCTTCCTGTGGGAGTATTCGGAACATGGAGTCCCCCGTCTCATCAACAAGATATGCAAACTCTCATTAAAGGCAGGCGAGACCAATGAGTTCAAGCAAATCTCCGGCGAAGTCATCCGTCAGATCGGTGAACGTTTCCGAAACCTGGCCGGACCCGCTGTTCAGAAGCGGAAGCCCAGAAAAAGACCGGAAAGTAAGGTCACTGCCGAGCCTCTTGAAGAAAAACCGAAAAAAGTCCGTATTGAACCTTCTGAGATTTCTGTGGATGTTTTCCAGGACCGGCGCCATCCCATCGAACCGGCTCCTGTCATAGTCGAACCTGAAGAAAAGCCGGGAGCGGCCGAGGATATAAAGACTGCGGTGGTATCTGTTGAGGAGATCCCGCCAGCAGTTGCCCCTGCCGTTGAAGAGACAAGGCCCGCAGAACCGGTTGCTGTCGAGGTTCAGAAGCCGGCTCCGGCCGTGGCTGCCGTTGCAGAACCCATGGAAGAAGCCGTTGAAGAAGAGATTACCAGGCCTGCTGTAGCAGCGGAACTGCCGGAACCCGCCGAAGAAGCACAACCGGTTCAGACGGAATTTACTGAAGAAATCGAGATGGCAGGATATAAGGTTGCCATAAACATTCCTTTTCATCTCATTGAACAGGCGCAATCTGCCACTCCGGAACATCGCATGAAGGTGGCGGGCGCTCTTGCGGCACAAATCCTGAAAAAACATTCCGCATTGTCCTCGTCCCCGTCGATCGATCCGATTTCTGTATGGAGTGATATCAGAGAATTTGTTTTAACAAGACTCAAGTAAGATGGGGGTCAGGCGGGCTCTGATTTTATCCTGCGGTCAATTCATCTAAAAGTTTCTGCGCCCTTTTCTTTTGCGGATTGATGGACAGGACAAAATGAAGTCTTCGTAAAATCTCGTCTTTTTTAGACACATCCGGATTGGCACCATACTGTCTGTACTGATTTTGTGCCAGGTTCACGTTCGCTTCTTCCTGAAAGGGATTCAATGCCAGTGACTTCTGGTAGGCCGTGATGGCGTCCTCATATTTTTCCATGGCATCGTAAATAGAACCAAGGTTATTCCAGGCTTCCGCATTGTTGGGATCAAAGGCCAGTACCCGTTCGAAGAAGTTGATGGCTTTCTTGTAATCTCCCAGTTGGACATGCAGATTGCCCAGGTTGAAGAAGGCATTCACATGAGAGGGATTAATTTCCAGCACACCCTGATATTCCTGTATCGCTTCATCAAACATGTCATGACGGTCATAAAGTAGAGCTAAGAAGAAACGGGGGGAGACAGCATGGGGATCGACTTCGATCGCTTTCTTGTATTGCTGTACCGCGTGATGGTAGTCTCCCTCTAGCTCCGAGATATGTCCGAGATTGAAAATAGCTTCAATATTCTTTGGATTCAACGCAAGCGCCTTTTCGTACATCTGTCTCGCACTTCCCAGTCGATCCATTTTCTCGAATACATAGCCGAGGTTGTTATAAGCTTCCGGGTTGTTTGGTTCCAGTTCAGTTGCCCGGCGAAGACATATCAGTGCCCAGTCGTAATCTTCTCTCTGGAGATATATGAAGCCCAGATTTACATATGCGGCTGTAAATGTGGGATCAAGGATGATGCTTTTTTTATAGGCCTCTACGGCTTTATCGGACTGGGGATCCAGGAGGTCGTACCGGGAGCCCTCCATAAACCATTCCCTGGCGGAAGTTTTCTCGTCCATTGAACCTCACTCTATAAGAAAGTTGTATTGAACCAATGCTTTGAACTTTGAGGCCTAATATTCATTTTATCCTTATTTTTGTCAAGAAAAAAGCGTGGTTGAACGCTCACTTTTTCAGCCTCGTAATTTCCTCTTTTGCCCGTATTAGTTCCTCATTTACTTCCTTTAACCTGTTCGATAGAATATCTTTCATTACCTGTTCCTGAACAAGTTCTTCACTGGTTTCTCTCAAACGGCGGGCCAGAACTTCAGCCACAATCTGATAAAATATGGCAGAGAAAGCAATCTGATCATCGGCGACGAGATTGTCTACGAAGGAAACATCGATGGCAAGGCAGACCACATCTTCGGTTGCGCATATTGATGCCGACCGGGGGCCTCCGTCAACGATGCACATCTCGCCAAAGAGATCACCCGTCCGCTGAAGAACGTCGATTTCCTCGCCAAGCTTCATGACTTTTACCTTCCCCGATATGAGAAAGTATACCCATTTATCGGAACTTCCTTCCTCAATGATCATACCGCCCGCTTTGTACTTTTTGACTTTGCTGAAATTAAGAATCTTTTTAAGATCTTCCTTCCCGAAGAATTGTAACATGGGAAGATTTTTCAGATGCTGAACCAGCTCGATGTTGTCTTTCAGAGTTTCCTTGTCCATCGTTTCCCTCCTCATATTCAAAATAAAATCTTATACTTGCTGTATTGTTTTTTTCAAGGGTTCCGTTGTTTTGAGGTTTTCATCCTGCCCAATTTCCTCGTCCGTGAGATAGCAGGCCGGGTCGGAGGCCCAGATGTCACCTGTTACCGTCTCAGCTCTTGCCCTGAAGTTTCCCCCGCAGATATCGAGCCATCGACAGGCGGAGCATCTCCCCTTTACGAAATGCTTCTTATCCTTCAACCGGCTCATCAGTTCATGGGACGTATCTGTCCAGATTTCACTGAACGGCCGCATCCTGACGTTGCCAAATACGATATTTCTCCAGAACTGATCTGCGTGGACGTCACCGTTCCAGCTCACACACCCGATACCTGCCCCAGAATTATTTCCCTCGTTCATACGGAGGAGTGCCAGCACCTCTGCAGCCCTCTGTGGGTTTTCCTTCAGCAATTTCAGATAAACATACGGCCCATCGGCATGGTTATCAACTGTAAGAATTTCTTTCGGTTTTCCCTTATCAAAGAGTTCACGGGTTCTGTCCATAATCAAATCAATAGTTTTACGCGTTTCCCCGTGTGAAAGATCTTCATCAATCAGTCTGGATCCACGGCCCGAGTAGACAAGATGGTAAAAACAGGCCCGGGGAATATTCTCCTGTTCAATCAAATCGAAGATGGAGGGAATGTCGGAAACATTTCTTCTGTTCAGCGTAAAGCGGATTCCTACTTTTATTCCCGCGTCCTGGCAGGCTCTGATGCCCTTCAGGGTCATGTCAAATGCCCCGGGAACACCCCGGAACCGGTCATGGATTTCTTTCAAGCCATCCAGGCTTACGCCAACGTAAGAGAGACCGATCCTTTTAAAAATATCGACCATTTTTCTCGTCAGCAGGGTTCCATTGGTTGATATGACAGCCCGCATACCCCGGTCCACGGCAAACTGAGCCAATTCAGGAAGGTCTTCTCTCATGGTTGGTTCACCTCCCGAGAACAGCATCACAGGAGATCCGAACGAAGCAAGATCGGATATCAGGTTCATCCCCTCCTGTGTGGTTAGTTCGTCAGCGTAACGGATATTCTGAGAGCTTGAATAACAGTGCATGCACTTCAGGTTGCACCGTTTGGTTGCATTCCAGACAACTACCGGACTCTTGTCTTTCGAAAACTGAAGAAGATGGGACGGAAGTTTTTCAGATTGTCTCCCGTAACGAAGAACATCGGAAGGTTCCACCGCTCCACAATATAGTTTTGAAATGCCGATCATGGATTTAAACACCGGTCAGGTTAATACCGTTATACTACCCCATCCGTGAAGTCGTTACAACAAGTCTTTGTTTATTATTTCCTTCACGCTGACGGGGCTCCCGGTTTCTGTCGCTGAACTTTAAATTCTCGTTTTTCCGATCGTCTTTCCTGGAAAAAAATCTGGTTTCTTATGAGGTCCCAGGCACGATCCAGTGAAAATTCAACGATGCGTCCATTCTCGATGCGTAATATTTCCTGATCACTGAGATCATTCAGAACTTGCTGAATCTCGAAAGGCTCTTTTCTTGTATACTCTGTGAGGTCATCGACAGGATTCCGATTATCCTGCAATGGCCATTCTTTAATAAAATACACGATCGCACTCAGCTTAATCCAGGATTGGGTCAGTTCTTCAAGGTCGAAGTTGGTATGTTTTATTCTGTTCGAAAATTCCTTGAGCATGAAAAGAGACACTTCTCCGCTCTCCCTGAGGAGATTGCGAAAAGTGTTGCCATCGATGAGCGCCAGATTGCTGTCTTGTGTAGCCTGGGCGGAGGCTGTGCGCGGGGCATCGATCAGTGCCGCCATTTCACCAAAGTACTCTCCCGGTTCTAATTCGGCCAACACTTTCTTGACCTGACCGGCTTTCTTTTCAACACGGACATGCCCTGTCAGGATATAGTACATTTCCTTGTCCGAGTCTCCTTCCCTGAATACATACGAACCTTTGGCATACATGCGTCCGAATTTCCGGAAAAGACGTTCATCAATTCTCATCATTTTTTTTCTCGGTTTCAGGAAAGCCTTTTCAAGAAGGATCAGGTCTCTGCGCCGGTAAGAAGAAATGAGTTCCGCGCAGAAGAGAAGAATCAAGGCGACATAGAACACCCATATGACGAGGATAACGACTGTTTCCAGCGATCCGAAAATAACATGGTATCGGGTATAATTGGCGACGTACCAGGTAAAGAAGTGCTTTGCAATTTCCATTAAAGCGGAAAATATTGCGGCGCCGACGAAAGCATTCCCCCAGCTGACTTTTGTGGTGGGAATCACCTTATATACGATAGTGAAGAATGCAACCGTCAGGAGATACGGTAAAACGAAACGGAAGAGAACTCCGTGAACGAGAGGAAAGATGACCGACCCATCAGGTGACAGGAGAGATTGTTTGGCCAGAAGGGTTGCGATATAGGTAATGCCTACGCTGGCGACACCGACAGTCCATCCCATGGGAATCATGGCGATGGCCAACAGCTTCGATACAATATAATTCCGGTATTTCCGCGACCGGAAGATGACGTTCATGGCCGTTTCGATGGCGCTGAAGATCATGGCGGAAAACCAGATTAGACTGAAAATCCCGATCCAGCCGAGAATCCGTTTTTTCTGTTCGATCTGACCCAGTTGGGTCAGCAGAGATTCCGAAAAATAGGGATGAAATCCCCGGATCGTCTCGATCAGATCCTTCTGAATATGCGGATGGGAGCCGAAAATAGAACTGACAACCAGGATGGTAAGAATGAAAAGGGGGATAAAAGATAAAATGGCGTATAACGAGATCGCTGCCGCCTGGTTCGCATTGCCATTGTACTGGTAATTCCGGAGAGCATTGTGCAGAAGATCCCAGATTCCTGCCAGAGCAAGGTTAGTTTGTTCCGCTATTTTCTGGTAAGTGAATCTCTTCTTACGGGTCATGGGCATGGTTTGCGGGTATAAGTGATGTTTGGATGTTCAACATGTTTTTTCTACCATACATATCGGAAAAAAAGAAAGATAATAAAAACAGGGAAAGCAGAATTTCGTTGCAAAAGAGATTTCTATTCAGTAACCTCCCATGACATGAAAGTATTGATCGGAAGTGCATCCCGCATGCCCCCCTTTTTAACAATTTTCTCACTCGGAAGCCCCACCCGTGGGAAGGGGAGTTTCAAAACGGCGGCTTTAATTTTATTTATCCTTGTTCATGTGGCCCTGTGGGGTTGCGACCGGGCAGACCGGGAGAACACGGTCAGGCGTTCGTCCGACACAGGACCGGCTTACGGGGATATCATGGTGGAAGGGTCCATTGGAGACGCCAGCAATCTTATTCCTCTCCTCTCTTCCGATAATACGTCTCATCAAATCGCATCCATGGTTTTCAACGGCCTGGTCAAGTATGATAAAGACCTCAACATTGTTGGCGACCTGGCGGAGTCATGGGAAGTGTCAAGAGATGGATTAATCATTACTTTCCGTCTCAGAAAAGGCGTGAAATGGCATGATGGTCATCCCTTCACCGCCTACGATGTCCTTTTTACCTATCAGGTTACTATCAATCCCAGGACCCCCACGCCCTATGCGGGTGATTTTCTCAAGGTCAAGAAGGCCGAAGTCCTTGACAGCCATACATTTCGCGTGACCTATGATCAGCCCTTTGCTCCAGCCCTCATGAGCTGGGGAAGCGCCATTCTTCCGAAACACCTTCTTGAAGGGAAAGATATCTCAACATCACCGTTAGCCCGCCGCCCCGTTGGAACGGGACCATATATATTCAAGGAATGGATATCCGGTCAGAAAATTGTTCTCATTTCCAACCCGAACTATTTTGAAGGAAGACCTTATATTGACGGGTATGTGATGCGCATCATCCCGGATATGGCAACCATGTTTCTTGAATTGCGTGCAAACGGCATCGACAGAATGGGGTTGACGCCTCTCCAATATATGAGGCAGACAGAGAACAACTTGTTCAGAAAGGATTTCAATAAATACCGTTATCTTTCATTTTCTTACACTTTTTTAGGGTATAATCTGGACAATCCCCTGTTTGCAGACAAAAGGGTACGTCAGGCCATTGCCTACGGGATTAACAGGGATGAGATGATTCAGGGGGTTCTTCTCGGCCTGGGAAAGCCTGCAACAGGTCCTTTCAAACCGGGCACCTGGGTCTATAACCCCGATGTAAAGACGTATCCATACGATCCCACGAAGGCAAAAGAACTCCTTGCACAGGCCGGCTGGCGGGATACCGACGGTGATGGTATTCTTGATAAAAACGGTCAGCCCTTTGTATTTGAAATCATTACCAATCAGGGGAACGAAGTCCGCGGTAAATGCGCCGAGATTGTTCAGAGACGGCTGGCCGAACTGGGCATCAAGGTCAAGATAAGAGTCCTCGAATGGGCTGCTTTCGTCAATGATTTTATAAATAAACGGCGTTTTGACGCGACGATCCTTGGCTGGACCATCCCTCTCGACCCGGACATTTACGATGTCTGGCATTCAAGCAAGGTAGGGCCGCAGGAGTTGAATTTCATCTCATACAAGAATGAAGAGGTGGATGAGCTGATCGAAAAAGGGAGGGGCACCTTCGACCAGAAGAAAAGAAAAAAATATTACGACAGGATACAGGAAATTCTGGCCGAGGAACAACCCTATACTTTTCTCTATGTTCCCGATGCCCTGCCAATTATCCATGCCCGCTTCCGCGGCGTTGAGC
>Ga0105152_10000752_pt1 | contig 10237 bp, 5 predicted proteins | sample LakBais05cmmetaG_FD_81534 | JGI IMG/M metagenome (GOLD analysis project Ga0105152, IMG submission 81534) | Lake sediment microbial communities from Lake Baikal, Russia to study Microbial Dark Matter (Phase II) - Lake Baikal sediment 0-5 cm | ecosystem: Environmental > Aquatic > Freshwater > Lake...
AGCATACCTTACAGTACCAAACGAGGTGACCTGAGGTAAGTTTTTCTGGGAGCCTCTCTCTTTATGAATGTCTGTTGATATTTGCCAAGGAGGCAAGATTATGACTTTATAGCTTGCCCAATTTAACAAAAATTGACAAGATGAACAATATGCCCTCTACGAGGAAAATACCAACACGCACATGGTGCGTGTTCAGTAGATCAGTGATCATGCCGCGCGAAGTTGGGGATAATGAAAACACCCAATTAAGTTATAATGTATATACAAAGTTTGGAGACGGGCATGTCCTTTCAGATAGATACGCACAGTCCTATTCCCAGTTACTACCAGATCCGGGAGCAACTCCGCCAGCAGATCCTGGACGGACAATTAAATCCGGGGGATATTCTCCCAACTGAAATGGAAATCGCCGCAGAATGCGGCGTATCGCGCATGACCGCCCGACAGGCCATGACTCAACTTGCCAATGAGGGACTGATTAACCGCCAGCGGGGGAGAGGGACGTTCGTCGCCGAGCCAAAGGCCACTCTCGATAGCTCCCAATTCCCCTTACAGAGTTATACAGAATTACTCGGTCAGATCGGCTTGCAGGCGGGAGCTGTGGTCCTGGAACAGGTTGTCGAACCGGCAACGGAGGCGGTGGCAGCCCAATTGAAGCTCACTCCTGGTGACCCGGTTGTGCGCATCACTCGCCAGCGGCTGATGAGAGGGGAAGCCATGTCACTGGAGACTTCCTTTTATCCACACAGCCGCTGCCCTGATCTCGCCAGCCTCAATCTGACCAATCAAAGCGTTTACCGCCTGCTGGATGGGCGCTTCGGTGTACTCCCGGCCTACGCTATCGATACGATCGAGCTCTCTGTCGCTGGCTCCTATGAAGCGGAAGAATTGAAAATCAGCGAAGGTGTGCCGGTGGTACTTGTCACGCGCCTGAGTTTTTTGGAAGATAATACGCCGATAGAATTCACACAGGCCATCCATCGCGGCGACCGATTCAAATCTATTGTGCGCCGCACCCAACTGCAACTCAAATAAAGACAGGAGGTTGCCATGCCAAATGGTTATTGGGGGAAAATCCTTTGGGTCAATCTCTCCAGCGGAAAGATTGAAATAGAAGAGCCGTCTGAAGAAATTTATCGCCGCCATTTAGGTGGATATGGTCTGGGCGTCCATTACCTGTATAAATGTATCCCGCCTGGCGCAGTTCCTCTCGGTGCAGATAATATCCTGGCCTTTCTGCCCGGCCTGCTGACTGGCTCCGGCGCACAGTTTAGCGGACGCTTTATGGTTGCCGCACGCTCGCCCCTCACCGGCGCCTGGGGTAAGGCTAACTGTGGTGGAGATTTCGGACCGGCTCTGCGCGGTGCAGGCTGGGATGGGTTGTTTATAAACGGGCAGGCGGAGAAGCCGGTCTATTTGTATATTGACGGCGAGGATATCCAAATCCACGAAGCATCCCACCTGTGGGGGCAGGATGTTCGCCAAACGGAAGATGCTTTGCGCATAGAGACTGCCTCTGATGCCCGCACTGCCTGCATCGGTCCAGCAGGAGAAAGACTCTCACTCATCTCCGGTATTGTCAACAACGACGGACGATTAGCCGCACGCTGCGGGTTGGGTGCGGTCATGGGATCGAAAAGACTCAAAGCGGTTGTCGCCCGCGGCAGGTCCCGACCGCTGGTGGCCGATCCGAAAGCCTTCAAATTTGCCACATCCGCATATCTCTCGCTATTTCACCGCAAACCTTCCGGCATGTCAGCGCGCATCCCTGCGTTGATGACCCGCTTGCTGCCGTTCTTACGCCGTTTCCATACCCGCCTGAGCGGTGGGCCTCTGGAAATGGTGGTCGACTCGTACAGACGTTATGGTACATCTGCCGGGACAGCTACACTGGTTGAATTGGGCGACACTCCGGTGCGCAACTGGACTGGTGTCGGTTACCGCGATTTCCCACTCGAACTTTCTGAGGGTCTGAGTGACCAGGCCGTTGTTCGACCGCTTGTGCGACCATATGCCTGCCACTCTTGCCCGGTGGCCTGCGGTGGGATCGTGACCCAGCCGGACGGTAGCATGAGCCACAAGCCGGAATACGAAACGCTGGCATCCTTCGGTCCATTGACGATGGTCAGCGACCTGGCATTTGTCATGCGCTGTAACCAGGTGTGCAATATGAATGGGTTGGATTCCATCTCGACTGGAAGTGTCATTGCCCTCGCATTGGAATGCGCTGAGAAAGGCTGGCTGCCACCGGAACTGGCTGGTGAACTGCCGTTAAAGTGGGGTGATGGCACCGCGGTGCTCGAACTGACCAGACGCATCGCTGGCCGAACTCCCGGCTTGGGTGACTGGCTGGCAGATGGCGTGCAGAAGGCGGCACTGCGCCTCCATCCGGAAGCTCAGGCGGCGGCTGTTCATGCCGGGGGGCAGGAACTTGCGATGCATCGTGGCATCTATGAACCCGGTGTGGCTGCCGGTTATGCCCTCGACCCTGCACCTGGCCGCCATACCTCCACCAACGCTGGCAATGCAGCGGTGGCCTCATTCGCGCCCTATTTCGCCCTATTAGGGCGCCATCCAGCAGCGCGCTACGATTATGCCGAGAAGGGTATTACGCAGGCAATCGCCATGTCACTCTACCGCGCCTACGATTCACTGGGCTTGTGCCAGTTCGCCCTGCTGATGGGCCAGCCGCCTTTCCTGGAATGGCTTAACACTGCCACCGGCTGGGATGTGGACAAGGATGAGTTTTTCCATATTGGCAAGCGGATTCAAGTTATACGCCACGCTTTCAATGCCAAACATGGACTTCCCCCTCAATTTACCTTGCCTGCCCGTGAGCGTGGCGATCCACCGCAATCTACCGGTCCGGTGGCGAACCGCACGCTGGACATGCAAGCCATGGCAAAAGCCTATTTTGAATTCCTGGGCATCGACCCGCAGACTGGCTTGCCGTTACCCGAAACAGCCAACGAAATGAAGTTGAATATTTCCCTACCGATACCCGTTTAGCATTCGAAAGGAGAAAAATATGTCATTCTCTCTTGCAAAACTCATCGAGGCACGCCAGGCCGATCAATACGACCTACACATGAAATACATCAGCCCGCACATGGCGCGCGTACAGCAGATCATCGGCTTCGACAAAATCGACACGCGCGGCGAGGGCGCTTACCTGTGGGACGCGGATGGGGTCCGCTACCTCGACCTGCTGGCTGGATACAGCGTCTTCAATCTGGGGCGCGGCCACCCGGCCATCAAGCAAGCGATGATGGAATATCTCAACCTCGAACGGCCAACGCTGGTCAAGATGGACTGCCCGCTACTGGCCGGACTGCTGGCGGAGGAACTGATCAAGCGCATGCCGCCGGGACTGGACGCCATCTTTTTCGCCAACTCCGGTGCAGATGCAGTGGACACCGCCATCAAATTTGCCCGTTACGCCACCAAACGACCGCGTGTCATTTATCTCGATCACTCCTTCCACGGACTGACGCTCGGAACGCTCTCGCTAAACGGCGGAGAGGCGTTCAAGAAAGGCTTCGAGCCGCTTATCCCCGGTGCTATCATGGTGGCGATGAACGACCTGGAAGGCTTGGAGAAGGAACTGCGAAAAGGCGATGTGGCTGCTTTCATCGTCGAGCCGATCCAGGGCAAGGGCGTCTACATCCCGGAAGCAAATTACCTGCCAGAAGCGCTGCGCTTGTGCCGCAAGTATGGAACGCAGTTCATTTGCGACGAAGTCCAGGTCGGGCTGGGACGCGCCGGGAAATTCCTGTGCTGCGAACACTGGAACCTGGAGCCTGATATGGTCACCATTGCCAAGTCGCTGGGTGGCGGGTACGTGCCGGTCAGCGCGGTCATCATGCGGCGAGAGATCAACAACAAAGTCTTTGGTCATCTCAAGCGCGCCCAGGTGCACTCCACCACCTTTGGGCAGAACGACATGGGCATGGCCGCCGGGCTGGCAACCCTGCATGTGATGGATGACGAAAAGATCGTCGAACGTTCCGCCACGGTGGGAGCAAAACTGCTTGCCGGGCTGGCCGCCCTGAAAGATAAGCATGAGATGATCATGGACGTGCGCGGCAAAGGCCTTATCGTTGGCATCGAGTTTCGTCCGCCACGCAACCTTGGCCTACGCGCTGCCTGGACGGCCATCGAAGCCGCCGAGAAGGGTCTCTTTACACAATTAGTAGTGATGTCTTTAATGCGCGATCACCACATGATGACCCAGGTCGGCGGCCCGGGCGTGAACATCATCAAGCTGCTGCCTCCGCTCATCATCGGTGACGAGGTAGTGGACGCCATCGTCAAGGCCTTCGATACGATCATGGATGAAACCAGAAACCTGAAAGGTCGTGTCTGGGCTACCAGCGGTGAACTTATCAAGCAGGCCATGAGCGGATGAGTGCGTTGCTGGAGGATGTCTACTATCTTGCCGGGACAATCGGTCCGCGCGGCACCGGGACGCCTGCTGAGGCTGCCGCTGCCGATTATGTGGCGGAACGTCTGGCGGACCTTGGGCTTGTGCCCGAAAAACATGCGATTCGCTCCGTCCCAAGCCAGAACGCCTTTCCCATTGCCATCAGCCTGGTGACGGTGTTGGCAACTCTGGTCTACCCCCTCGGCTGGGCAGTGACGCGTTGGTTGGGAGCCTTGCTCAGCCTGGCCGCGGGCGGACTGCTCTGGCAGACCATTCGAAATGCGGAATTTAACCCGCTGATGACACTTTTGCCGAAAGTGAACAGCCAGAACGTCGAAGCACGTCTCCAACCAAAAGATGAACTTCGTGGTAGTTCCGGTTCCCATGCGGAGTACCGGAAGATAGTAATCCTGGCACATCTCGACACCAATCGCTGCCGCCTGGTCTGGCAGTCGCATGCGGTGCGCAACATCGAGCCAATGACCTGGCTGACACTTGCCATCCCATTCTGTATGACTTTGCTTTACCTAGCAGGGGCGATAACCGGGGGAATGCTCTGGTGGTGGCTGTCGCTCCCACTGGCAATCTACGAACTCGGAGCGATTGTCATTCTTATCCGGGATGACCGCACCCCATACAGCCATGGGGCTCACGACAATGCCGCCAGTGTGGCGGTTGCTCTAGAAGTGGCAACGCGTCTCTCAGCTGCGCCGCTGCAAAATACAGAAGTTTGGTTTGCCTTCGATGGTGCCGAGGAGACCGACCATGCAGGGACTCTCGACCTGCTGCGCCGCCACGGCGCGGACCTGCGTGATGCGTCCTTCTTCGGCCTGGAAGGGTTGGGCAGCGGCGAACTCGTCTACCTGACTCGGCAGGGTATCTGCGACCATTACCGGCCAACCGCAGACCTGCTGGTCGTGGCCGAATCAGTGGCCTCCAAACACCCGGAGTTTGAGTTCCACCCGGCGCAGATGCTGGCGGAGGATGATGTCCGCACCCTGCGCGGACGCGGCTACCATGCCATTGGCATCGCTGGGCGTGACCCACAGACCGGCATCCTGCCGCACTGGCACCGCCCCGATGACACCCCGGATACCGTCTCGGAAGAGACCATGCACCGGGCGACGGATGTTATGTGCGCGATGCTGAAGGAGATGGACCGATGAAAGCCTTTGTTACTGGCGGGACAGGTTTTGTGGGCAGTGCGGTCATCCGCAAATTGCTGGCAGCCGGGTATCAGGTCAAGGCGTTGGTACGTCCTGGCACAAATACCCGCATGTTGGATGGACTGTCCGTCGAACGTGTCATCGGCGACCTGAGCGATACAGCCGCCCTGCAACAGGCAATGACTGGCTGCGAATGGGTCTTCCACGTTGCTGCGTTGTACGCCTACTGGGGCTACACCTGGGACGAGTTCTATCAGAGCAACGTGGAGGGTACGCGCCGGGTTTTGGAAGCGGTTGCCAGGTCCGGGGTGCAGCATGTCGTCCACACCAGTTCGATCGCCAGTCTGGGCATCCCGCGCGACGGGACTCCCGGCACCGAAGAGACACCGGTCACGTTGAAGGATATGCTCAGCGACTACAAACGCTCGAAATACCTGGCAGAAGAAGTGGTTCGCGAGTTTGTTGCCCAGGGCTTGCCTGTGGTGACCGTCAACCCGGCCGCTCCGGTGGGCGTTGGCGACCACAAGCCCACGCAGACCGGTAAAATGATTGTGGACTTCCTGAACGGCAAGATACCCGCCTATGTGGATACCGGCCTTACCATGGTGGATGTGGACGATGTAGCCAATGGACATCTATTGGCTATGGAAAAAGGTAAGGTTGGTGAACGCTACATCTTGGGCGGAGAGAACCTTTCACTTAAGCAGGTGCTGGACCTGCTGTCCGAAATCTCGGGCAGGCCCGAGGTTCGGGTACGCATCCCGCGGGCAGTGGCTCTCGGTTGGGCGTACGTGGATACCGGTCTCGCGCGTCTGAATCCCATACATATCCCGGCTGCCACTCCAGCCGCGGTGCGTGTATCCAGAAATAAAGAATATTTCAGCTCTGCTAAAGCAATACTAGAATTAGGTTATTCTTTTATTCCCGCTCGCAAAGCATTGCGAAAAGCAGTGGAATGGTATCGTGTGAATGGTTATGCCTAGCAAGTGAACGTCAACTGACAGATTACATGGAGGCTTTATGGTGAACAAATTTCTTGTCGGTCTGGACATTGGCGGCGGGGGAGGGCGCTGCCTGCTGGTAAATGCTGATACCGGTGAAACGGTCAGCGTTTTCCACGCTTGGACGCTACCCCCCGACCCGCAAGCAGGAGGCTTCGCCTTCAAGCTCGACACGGATGCCGTCTGGCGCGTGCTGGGTGAGACGACGCATGAAGCGCTACAGAAAGCGGGTGCTGCCCCGCAGGATGTGGCCGGAGTAGCCGCCACCAGCATGCGTCACGGTATGGTGGCGATAGACAAAAAAGGGAACGCGCTCCTCGCCACCCCCAATCGTGACTCGCGAGCAGTTGACCAGGGCATGGTACTGGCGGTGGAGCGGGGCGAGGAACTTTACCGGCTCACCGGTCATGCCCCCAACCCGATCTTCATGGCCGCGCGTTTATTGTGGCTTAAGGACACCTGCCCCGAACAGTTCAAGGAGGTTCATGCCGCGCTGAGCATCAGCGACTGGGTTGGCTACATGTTGACCGGCGAACTAGCCAGCGAGCCTGCCCAGGCCGCCGAGAGCCTACTCTTCGATCTGAAAAGCCGAAAATGGGCCACTGCGCTCATCAAATCGCTTGGTATCCCGGAGAAGATTTTCCCAGCTCTGAAACAAGCCGGGAGCAAACTGGGCAAACTTACCAAAGAAGCTGCCGCCAACCTGGGACTTCTCCCCGGAATCCCGGTGGCGGTTGGCGGACCTGACACACAGTGCGGACTGCTTGGCGCGGGCGTTGTCTCTGCCGGTCAAATTGGCGTAGTAGCTGGAACGACCACTCCGGTGCAGATGGCAGTTGACCATCTCGTCATTGACCCCGAAATGCGCATCTGGACCGGATTGCATATCATCCCTGATCTGTATGTCCTCGAAAGTAACGCCGGACAGATGGGCTCGACGCTAGAATGGACAGCGCGCCTGATGCACGCCGATGCCCTCAACCCGGTGGCCATGCTGGCCGCTGAGGCTGAGGCTTCTATACCCGGCGCGCATGGCATTCACTCAACCATCGGAGCGGCGGTCTTCAACGCCTCAGCCCTCGAGCCGCCCGTGGACAACCTGACCTTCTCGTCCGTTATTGCCCGTCTGGGCGAAGAAGGACGCGCTGACGTGGCCCGTGCCGTCCTAGAAGGGATGGCCTACGCAGTGCGCGCCAATGTCGAGCAGATTTTGCATATCTCGGGTGGCTCGCTTTCGGATTTGTGGCTGAGCGGTGGGATCACACGCAGCGCGTTCTGGACACAGATCATCAGCAATGTCACGAATTGCAGCGTACACGTCAGCGCCTCTACAGAAGCGACTGCTCTGGGCGCGGCTATCTGCGCCGGAGTTGGAGCCGGTCTCTTCCCGGACCTGGCAACGGGTGTAAATAAACTGGCGCGTACCTCCCGCGAACACCAGCCCGGCCCGGACTCGTCCACCTACCAGGGTCTTTATGCCGACTGGCAGTCTTTACGCCAGGAGCGCCGTCCAGCGGATATGGTTGCCGCCAGCAATATCGCCGCGACTATGATGGCAAGTCTTTCCGTCACAGAAAGCGGAGTCGCAGCGTCCGCCTCCTTCCGTCCCAACATCTATATAAGCGCCGAAGTGGACGAGGCTGCCCTGCGCCAACTGAGTAGGATCGGCGAGGTTACCTACAAACCCTACCGCACCGAAGGCATCCTGCTCACAGGTGACGACCTGGTGCAGGCCTTAAAAAACTACCAAGTTTTCGTTACAGAAGTGGACATCGTCGACGCAGAAGCCTTGCTCAATCTACCCGACCTGCGCATGATTGTCGTCTGCCGCGGCAACCCAGTCAACATTGACATTGAAGCCTGTACCTCTGCCTGCGTTCCTGTCACCAACACCCCAGCGCGCAACGCCGACGCAGTTGCCGACTTGGCAGTCAGTTTCATCCTTATGCTGGCGCGTAAACTCCAGCCGGCGTCTGCCTTTTTGCACCAGCCTGGTGGCGATGCCGGTGACTTGGGCCGTATGGGCCAGGCGCACGAAGAATTCCTGGGAATCGAACTATGGCGCAAAACCATCGGTGTGGTCGGCGGCGGTGCGATAGGTAAAAAAGTCATCCATCGTGTCCTACCTTTCGGGACACGCATCCTGCTCTTTGACCCGTTCCTGAGCGCCGAACAAGCCGTCCTGATGGGGGCAGAAAAAGTCTCGTTCGAACGCCTGCTGGCTGAGAGCGATTTTGTCAGCCTGCATGCCCCGGTCACCGACGGAACGCGAGATATGATGAATATCCAGGCTTTCGACCTGATGAAACCGGGTTCGTTCCTGGTCAACACATCCCGCGCCGCACTGGTGAACCAGGAAGCTTTGATGGCAGTCCTCAGATCTGGCAAGTTGGGCGGTTTTGCCACGGACGTTTTCCCAGTCGAGCCGCCTGCCGCGGACGATCCATTGCTCGCATACGCGAACGTCATCGCCACCCCGCATGTAGGCGGCAACACGCTTGAAGTGGCCGCGCACCAGGGCGAGATCATCACCAACGATTTAAAATTACTGATGACGGGTAAACAGCCGAAGTATATCCTGAACGCTGCCACACTCGACTCTTTTACCTGGACCGGCAAGCGCCAGACAAACGAGTCCGCTCTGAAAGCACGCGCCCAAGCTCCGGGTCCGGGAGCAACAGACCTGGATATTACCGCGAAAAAACAAAAAGCCGTGGAACCGGCCGTCGAAAAAGAAATTGTCCTCCCCGCGAATGCGCCACAGATGGCGGTTAACAGTGGAAAGGTGGAAGTTATGGAACAAAATGCTGTACATGAGAAGATGATTGAAATATTAAAGGAGTTTACAGCCTGCATAGCAGCTGACAAGGAAATGGCCAACTTTGCGAAGGGAAAGAATGTGGTTTTTTCCTTCAGTATCAAAGATATGGGGGAGGCTTTCTTTATGGGTTTTGTGGATGGCAGAGTGGAATCCGGCCTGGGCAACCCTTCACGCGAACCGGATGTGAAACTCAAAATGTCAGCCGATATCCTGGATGGAATGTTTACCGGCCGCGTCAATGCTACCAAGGCAGCCACCAGCGGGAAACTCTCGTTCAGCGGTGACACAGGCAAGGCCATGTCCTTCATCCGCATCCAGGGCAATATGAGCCGGTTGTACAGCGAAGCGCGTCGAAAGATTGGCGATCCCGGTGACTTAACCAAATTGGGTGCAGTGTCAACGACCGCTCCTATGCAATTTGCTCCTACCCCGATGCCTACCATAGCTTCACCACACGCGGCCGTTCCCGTAGCAGCAAACAACGCTCGCGAAAAAATGATCGCTATCTTGAAAGAATTTACCGCCTACATTACCGCCGACAAGGAGATGGTCAGTTTTGCCAAAGGCAAGAATGTTATCTTCTTGTTTACGATCAAAGACATGGAGCAGTCTTTCTTCCTGAGTTTTGTGGACGGGAAGGTGGGTGCCGGGCTAGAAAACCCGCCGCGTGAACCGGACGTGAGACTAAAGATGAGTGCCGACATCCTGGATGGGATGTTCACCGGACGTGTCAATGCGACCAAAGCGGCCACCAGCGGCAAGCTATCCTTCAGCGGCGACACCGGCAAGGCAATGGCTTTCATCCGCATCCAGAAAAACATGTCTC
>Ga0105152_10000753_pt1 | contig 10231 bp, 8 predicted proteins | sample LakBais05cmmetaG_FD_81534 | JGI IMG/M metagenome (GOLD analysis project Ga0105152, IMG submission 81534) | Lake sediment microbial communities from Lake Baikal, Russia to study Microbial Dark Matter (Phase II) - Lake Baikal sediment 0-5 cm | ecosystem: Environmental > Aquatic > Freshwater > Lake...
GGGTGGGTGTGATGGTGGATGTCACGGTTGCTGTCACGGTAGGCGTTGGTAATACCACGTTCCCTGTCGATCGGAGTAGAAGAAAAGTGACGGCTGCTCCAATCGCTACCAAAATCACAAAAAAACCAATCGCCACAGGCAGGTTTAAAGTCAGCATGGGTAATTTTGGTGACTTTACGGTTTTTTGGGTTTCAGGTTTGGCTGAGGGCGTCAAATAACGACCACAAACCGAGCAACGGGTGGCTGATTCACTAATTTTTGAGCCACATGTAGGACAATATTTTTGAGAGATCGATTCAGCGCTCATATTTTTTAACCAATGACCGGGTATAACCCGGTTTCAGAAATTATACCACGCGGTATAGACGCAGCATTTTTCGGGGGAATTTTTCACATTCAAAGGTCGTATGATAATATCATCACTGTCTATGGAACTCAGTATTTATATCCACTTTCCGTTTTGTGTCAAGAGATGCAATTATTGCGATTTTAACACCTTTGCCGGCAAGGAAAACTTGATTCCGGATTATATCAAAGCTCTTGCAAGAGAAATCCAATTCCTGGCAGACCGATTAAATCTCAAGTATCCCGTGCATACCATTTATTTTGGCGGTGGAACTCCTTCGTTGATGAGCAGATCTAATATTCAAGGGCTCATCGAAGAATTCAAAAATTCTTTTGACCTGGCACCAGACCCTGAGATTACTCTCGAAGCCAACCCTGGGACTGTGGATCGGTCCAAAGTGGAGCAGTTTCGACGGTTCGGCATAAACAGGTTGAGTTTCGGCGTGCAGTCATTCCAGGCCGAGGAGTTGAGAATCCTGGGCAGGATCCATACCCCCGAAGAAGCAGAGCGGGTAATCATGGATGCCTGGGAATGTGGATTTGATAACATCAACCTGGATTTGATCTACGGGCTACCCTTGCAGACTTTGGAAAAATGGAAGGATTCCCTTGAAAAAGCGGTAGAAATGAATCCCACCCATTTATCGCTTTACTCCCTTCTCGTTGAACCAGGTACACTGCTCGAAACACAGGTCCGCTGTGGAAAGTTACCTAATCCGGATGAAGACCTGGCTGCGGAAATGTATGAATGGTCAATGGACTTTTTGCAAAGCAGGGGATTTCAACAATATGAGATTTCTAATTGGAGCAGGGTGAATGGAGATGGAAAGCGCTGGGAGTCGCTTCATAATCTCCAATACTGGAAAAACCTTCCTTATCTCGGGATTGGGGCAGGGGCACACGGAAGCATTCAGGGCACTCGGACCGAGAATGTGAGGCAAATTGAGGCATATATTGGCAAAATGAGCGGGGATACTTACAACCCCGAGTTAATGAGTCCTGCCAACGAAAAAGTCACAAAAATTTCCAAATGGGAGGAAATCCAGGAAACAATGATGCTGGGTTTGAGATTGACCCAGCAGGGAATTATCGAGGAAGATTTTCTTTCCCTGTTTGGAAATAAACCAGAATCATTTTTTCCCGGGCAAATTGAGAGACTCCTGAACCAAATGCTACTGGAACGGGGAATTTTTGAAGGAAAACAAGTATTGCGATTAACCAGGAAAGGGAGATTATTGGGGAACAGGGTTTTTAGTGAGTTTGTGGGAAATCCCGAACCGAAAGGGTTCTACTAGATAACGCTAACCCGCGTGCCATTTCCTGTCTGTTCCATTTTGTCCCCTTTGAAAACAGGCGTGCACCAGCGGAATAGCCAAAGCGCTTCCGCCGGTTTCATATTAATGCATCCGTGGCTCATCCGGTTTCCATAGTTATCATGCCAATAAGTTCCATGGAAAGCCACGCCGATGTTTTCTACGAAAAAGGATGTCCATGGTACACCTGGAAGGACATACGCTTCAGGGTCCGACGTAATTTCCCCTAAACCCATGTGTTTGGAAGGCATCTTGGAAAATACATTGAAGTAGCCACGAGGGGTGTCTGTAGAGTAACTGCCATCAGGCGTGGATGAACCTGCCATGCCGGAAGAAATGTTGGTCTGGAAAACTACTTGGTCATACTCCAGTGCTTGCAAGGATTGATTGTTGACATTAACGATAATGCTCTTTTTCGTTTCAGGTACTTCTGTGGATAGGGGGGAGTACTCCTCCGGTGGAATGACCCGTAAATGCTCTGCCCGCATGAAGTAATTTATATTCGAGAGATCTCGGTCTTTGATGATGTACCAGGGATAACCATCCGGTCCCGCAGTTACCCCGGTCACCCAATGCACGGAATTGTAGTACAAGCGATAGATCTTTTCCCAGCCTGTCTGCGGATTCTTCCACATCGATTGGGTTAATGGGACCGTAACTTGGGCAAGTGATCCCTGGGTTGGGAAGCTCCAGACGACATCGTTAAAGATATTCTGCACCGGTTGAAGGTGGGCACTGTGAAGATATCCTCCCCACACCCGGTACCACTTGGTATTGGAAGCAGGCGGATATTTGGATTGGACTTCATAATAGGTGTGGACAATTTCATCTCTGGATCGCTGATAAAGGATTGTACTGATAGTGGTATCGTCGCAAGGAATATTGTATACACTCAGCTGGGTGGTCGCCACCCGGACAAGCTCGGGTTTTGATGATGTAACCACGAAATCCGCATTCGATTTGAGGAGGAATGCAGAACTGGCAGCTGCCATCGCACCCAGCTTGAGGAAATCCCGGCGAGAAAACAATACTCCCATAAGGACAATATTATAACCCGTTGATGTTGGTAATAAATGGAAAATATTCGGCTATACGACCTGCCCATAGGCCCCAGCGTTGATGGGGACATTTTTGACATCTAATAGTTTCTTAAAAATTGTCCATAATGGATACAGAACTTTAATAATTGAACAATAGTTCTATCTAATATCTATTTACTCCCCCATGATCAAATGGATTCGTTTTATTCGTTTCAATTTTTGTTTTTTTCCAAACCGAATCCTTCCTATAAATGTATTCCAATTTGTTGAAGAATATTTCAAAATGATCTGGTTTTTGCACTTTATGGATTACAAACCTGTAAATCGCTTTTTTTCTGATAATTCTATTTGCATCACGAGTGGGCACCAATCTTGCAACAGAGAGGACATATGAAAAAAGGAGGACTGCAATGATCCTGGGAATCGATGTGTGTCATTGGGACACAAAAATCAATTGGGGTACCTTGAAATCTAGCGGGGTTGAATTTGTTTTCATAAAGGCAACTCAGGGAAATTACTTGGTGGATCCGATGCTGAACCAATATTGCTCGGATGCCAACAAGGCCGGATTAATTGTGGGGCTCTATCATTGGTGTGATCCGATCATCTCTGCCAGCAGGCAGGCTGATTATTTTTTGAAGGCTATCAGTGGGTTAACCTACAACATGGTTTCGCTGGATGTGGAGCAGTATTGGGCCGATTGGGCTGAGTGGAGCAAACACAATATCACCAAGGTTTTTTCCAGCAATCAGATTTCAGAAAATGGGCGCCAGGTGGCAGCTGCGGTAAAAACCGCCATAAAAACACCCGCTGTGGTTTATACAAGTTCGTGGTTTATTAACGAACATGCCCCCACTGCAGTGAATTGGTTAAAAGATTATCCTTTATGGCTTGCGGATTACCCCTACAAAACCGGAAGAATATCGGCAACTTGGGAATCCTTTAAAACTGATAATAAGCCAAAAGTCTCCGCACCCAGTCTGCCCAGGGGCATTACGCAATGGACATTCTGGCAATTTACGGGTGACAAATTTGTCCTTCCCGGTGCGGCTTCGGCTTTGGATGTGAATTATTACAACGGAACCTTGGATGATCTCAAGAAGATGCTGGGGATCAGAACTGAAACCGATACCCGCCCGGCACCTCCAACCACGGAAGAAAGAGTTACCTCGATCGAGGGCAGGGTAACGAAACTGGAGAATGCTGCTAAAAAGCAGGGTTGGACGCTGTGATTTATAATACTTAAATGTCCAGGGAACAAAAACCATCCGTTCGCATTGAATTTCAACCCAGCGGAAAACGGATCGAAGCAAAACCTAAAACCAATTTGTTACAAGCAACTCGCCAGGCCGGTTTCGACCTGGCTGTTGTTTGTGGAGGTGTGGGCACCTGCGGTTCATGTCGGGTAAAAGTCATCAAGGGAAAAATGTCCGATCCCACAACTGAAGAGGAAAAGAAGATCCCTGAAGTTCAATTAAACAAAGGATACCGATTGGCATGCCAGGCTATTCCTGAGAGTGACTGTTTGGTGGAAATTCCTCTCCAATCGCTTTCCGCCCCCCAACGGACCCAATGGGAAGGTATAGAAGCTCATACAGTTCTTGCTCCTCTTGTAAAATCCCTCGATTTTTCTCTTCGTCCTCCCACAATGACAGATCTACTTTCCGATTCAAATTGGTTGCTTGAAAACATAAAAAATGCTTCAGGATTCACGATGGAAATCCCGTACCTAGTGGAAAAAGAGTTTTCCCCCGTTCTTCGTGAAATTCATTGGACGGGTAAACTCGTTTATAGCGAATCTAAAAAGGAAAGAACTGTCGTCTCGATTTTTCCCAGGAAGAGCACGATGTTGGGATTGGCAGTGGATATAGGTACAACGAAACTTGCCTTGTACCTGTTGGATCTGGAAAACGGACTCACGCTTTGCCAACTTGGGGAGATGAACCCGCAAATTTCTTATGGCGAGGACGTCATCAATCGGATTGCTTACTGCAACAAAAACGCTGATGGCAGGAAACATCTTCAACATGTTCTGATTACAAAGCTGAACGAAATGATAACGAAATGCTGCAAGTCTGCAAGTGTCGACCCTCTCCACATAGTCGATGCAGTCTTTGTTGGCAACACTGCCATGCACCACCTTGTGTGCGGCTTTCCTGTAAAGCAATTGGGAGAAGCTCCTTATGTGGCATCAGTTTCAGAAGCAATTTCTATTTCTGCGATAGATCTTGGGTTGAATATAAACCCCGGTGCGAGGGTATATTTACCCCCGGTCGTTGCGGGGTTTGTGGGAGCCGATCATATCAGTATGCTGCTCGCTACTGAAGCTTGGAAAGCCAGGGAAACCACAATTGCGCTGGATATAGGCACCAATACAGAAATCGCTTTGATCCACGAAGGAAAAATCATATGCTGCTCCTGTGCTTCTGGACCGGCGTTTGAAGGAGCTCACATTTCATTCGGAATGCGAGCCACCAAGGGAGTCATCGAGCGAGTACAGTATGAGGGAGGTCATTTTGACATAAAGACCATTGAAAACAAACCCCCCATTGGAATTTGCGGATCGGGTATCCTGGATGCCATCGCAGCTATGAAAATCGCAGGCGTAGTGGATCACCGGGGAGCCCTCTTAAGAAATAATCCTTTCGTAAACGAAAATGGATTCCTGCTTGTACCAGCAGATCAATCAAAAACGGGAGAACCCATTTTCATCACCCGAGCTGACGTTCACCAGATTCAATTGGCAAAAGGCGCCATCCGAGCTGGCTGGCAGACTCTCCTTGGCTGCATGAACATTAACGAAAATGATATCAAAAAAGTTCTTGTCGCGGGTGCATTCGGGACTTATTTGCGCGTGGAAAGCGCAGTTGAAATTGGGATGTTTCCAAATCTTCCCATCGAAACTTTTCAGCAGGTGGGAAACGCAGCTGGAATGGGCGCTAAGGGGATGCTTTTGAATTCGAACTTTCGAAATCGGGCAATCAAAATAATGGAGAGAATTGAATATGTGGAATTGAACAATCAGCCAGTTTTCAGAAATCTTTATCTCCAGTCTCTTTTTCTCTAAAAACTCGTAGAAAAATATATTGCTTCACCCTGATTACCGATATTACACAACCTAAATCTAAAATATGATTCCTTACATTCATTATTTCCATTGACAATTATTTTTTATTTCTACTGTATAATTTCAGTTTGTGCCTGAATCGAAGTTGGATTTGGGCACAAAATGTGCGTAGAACTTACAGGGGTATGGAGGAGAATGATCAAAACATCGCAGAAGTGGCTGTTATACGGCGTCGGTGCATTCAGTTTGGTGATGATCATCCTGGGAATCTTTTTTGTTTTCAAGGTGCAAGAACCCCTTAAAGAGCTGCTTTTTTCTTTGAATACTGGATTCTTTGCCATATTATTGGCTGCATATTTTATCTATAAGATCCTTTCCCAAAAAATCAAATCCAATAAAATGGCAGAAGTTGCTGGGGATATTCGCGATGGTGCCAACACCTATCTTACAAGGCAGATCCGCACAATCCTCTTGTTTTCACCCGTTCTGATAATTGCGATTGGTTTGGTTTTAGGATGGCAGGCAGCGCTCACCACAATCCTGGGGGTTGTAACCTCACTTACTTCTGCTTTCGTCGGCATGTCAGTATGCGTTCGCGCCAATCTTCGCACAGCCGATTCTGTTGGCATTTCCAAGCATAAACCCTTCCAAATGGCTATCTTGGGAGGATCCGTGATGGGTTTGTGCATCACCGGGTTGTCATTGGTAGTGCTTTCTATATTATTCCTCATATTCAAAAGACCCGAGCCGTTGGTTGGTTTTGGTTTTGGCGCCAGCCTGGCAGCTTTATTTGCCCAAATCGGTGGGGGAATCTTCACCAAATCAGCAGATGTGGGTGCTGACTTGGTAGGAAAAATTGAATTGAACATTCCAGAAGATGATCCTCGCAATGCTGCTGTGATCGCTGACCTGGTTGGCGATAATGTGGGGGATTGTGCGGGCAGGGGTGCTGACTTGTTGCAGACTTTTGCGGATGACATTGTCACTGGTGTGATCGTCGCTTTTGCGTTTGTCCCGAAGTTCGGGATCACAGCCATGTTTTTCCCTATCCTGCTAAAAAGCACGGGTGTACTGACTTCTTGTGTAGGTATCCTGGTAACAGGGATTTGGAAGAACCACTTTTCCTTTACCAAGATCTTCAATATTGGGTTGTGGATCAGCACGGTTTTAAGCATTGGTGCGGGGTTTGCAGTAGCGGAATATGCTTTGAAAGATTGGAAGATGGGTGTAGCCATCATGCTCGGGGTATTGGTTACCATGGTGGCTGCCATTTCTACGAGCTATTATGCTGGGATGAGTGGCAAACCCGTCAGGGACATTGCCAATGCTTCCAAGCGGGGAGCAGCCCTCAACATAATCACAGGTTTGGGATATGGATTACAAAGTCCCGTAATCTCTATCGTAGCCATCATCTCAGCGATCCTTTTTGCGTATGACCTTTCAGGTGGGATTCTGCTAGCGATTGTGGGTGTGAACATCGGTACTGACTTGTTGATCACTTTCATTATGACTGCGGATGCATTCGGACCCATCGTGGACAATGCTGCAGGGATTGCCACACTCTCCAAAGCGAAACCAGAAGTAGTGGATACCCTTTCCTCCCTGGATTCCGTGGGGAACACCATGAAGGCTATAACCAAGGCATATGCCATGTCTTCCGGAACGGTCACAGCTTTTGTTATCTTTGCTACTTTCTTTTCCTTGACCAAATTAGACTTGATCAGCATTGGACGGCCCTATGCGCTGGGGTTCATTTTCATTGGGATTGCACTGCCATACATGATCTCTTCACTGGTGATCCAATCTACAGCTCGCACTGCGGAAAAAATGGTGGATGAGATCCGGCGGCAATTCAATGCAAATCCAAAGATCATGCAGGGATTGGTCAAGCCGGATTATTCGCGCTGCATCGATATTTCTACCAAGAATGCCTTGAAGGAAATGGTCCTTCCTGGTGTCATTAGTGTATTCTTCCCCATTCTAATTGGCTATTTGTTCGGGATGGTCGCGTTGGGTTCCTTGATGATAGGTGCCGTAGCCTCTTCCGCTTTGTTGGGCCCATTCTTCAACAATCTAGGAACGGCTTTTGATAATGCCAAGAAACTTATCGAAGAAGTAAAGGGCAGCAAAGGAACATTCCAACATTCTGCTGCGGTGGTCGGTGATACGGTAGGCGATCCACTTAAGGATGTTGCTGGTCCGTCAATCCTTATTTTCATGAAGCTGATGGGAATGGCGTCTCTGCTGGTTGCACCCCTGATCTTGGGGTCAACACCACTTTTCAATCTCGGTTTCTAACAAAAACACCAGGAGAGATCCTGGTGTTTTTCAATACTTCATTCACTATGGGCGATCTATCAATTGCTTCGCCAGGGCTACAGCCTTGCTGGCATCTTCTGCATATCCATCAGCCCCGATCTGGGTTGCATAACCTTCTGTAACAGGCGCTCCGCCAATCATCACTTTGATTTTGCCTTTCAACCCGGCTTGATCCAATGCTGTGACTGTGGCTTTCATGTTGGTCATGGTGGTCGTTAACAAAGCGGAAAGACCAATAATATCTGCATTGTTGGCTTTGGCAATCTCGACAAATTTTTCGGGAGCTACATCACTGCCGGCATCGATTACTTCAAAACCAGCACCTTCGAGCATTAAGGAGACCAAATTCTTGCCGATATCGTGCAAGTCGCCTTTTACGGTGCCGACCACAATCTTCCCGTAGGATTTGAAGTTCTGTTTGACCAGTTTCGGCTTGAGGATGGCCAGACCGGATTTCATGGCGCGAGCAGAGATCAGCATTTCAGGCACAAAGTATTCTCCTGCTTCAAACCGCCGACCCACTTCGGCCATGGCGGGAATCAGGGCTTGATTCAACAAGGTTTCAGGGGAAGTTCCCTTATCCAAAGCTTCGTTAACTTTTTCTGGAACCAGATGATTGTCGCCATTGACTACCCCGTCGAGGATTTCTTGTAAAATTGTTTCCATGTTGGGTCTCCTTAAGATTATTTTTCCGGAACCCGATCATTTTTCTGACTATCGATGATGTCTTCATTATATGCGAAGGAAATATGATTGCCTGGCTGGACTACGACAAAATCGTCGTCCCACTTCCCATGGAGTAATTTTTGGATGATCGATAGATCTCCTGGAAGGCGTTCGTACTTCCAACCTTTTTTAGCAGCTTCCTCTTTGGCCAGGTTTTCTATTTTCATTCCATCTGCTAAACCAAGATCGATGTAAGCAGCGCGATCGTAATGTGTCTGCCATTGGCTCATGGTTTCCATGAGAAAGTCAGCCTTTTCTTTGCCGTATTTCTCGACGTACTTGGCATACATTTTTTCCAAATCGATGGAATAACTCACGCCCATCGCGACCGGATCCGAACCATGATCGTTGCGTTCGAGATAATCCAGCGTGTACCAATAGGTCCCAGGATCCTTGCGGAATTCTGCCATGTAGCGATCCCTGCTGCCCAAAAACAGGGTAATGCAGTCATGGGCTTTAGGAATGACCAGTGGGATGGTGGTAGATTTGACGCCGTTCAGAGACAAACCGCACAAACCATACGCGAGAAGGATGAAATCATACCTATCGGTTTCAATAGCATTGATCCGGGTTTGAAGTTGAGTACGTAAATTAGCGGAAACATCATGCAGCCCTTTGTCCAGCAACTCGATGTCCACAATATGCGGTGAGCTAACGGCTGCATGGTAGAGCGGGCGTGCCAAAACTTCACAACCAATACATTTCAAGCGCATTAGATGATTTTACCCGAATTGATATATATACGAGGAATAAACGGTGTGGGAATTATTCAATTGCTTTGTAAAAGGGAACTAATATCCGCCCGAAGGTAATATGAACGAAAAGCGCGCGATTCGTTCAGCAGCATGATCAATTCTTTCTCAACTTTTTCCAATTTTAAAGAGTCCCATTGACCAGGAGAGGTAACCTTGATTTCTTCTTTTTCCTTGAACTGGAATAGGATATCACCGTGAGCTGCCAGCCAGTTCAATCCAGAAAGCAGAGTAGTTTCTGATTGAGCTGTCAGGAGTTCAAATAGGGGTAGTTTTATGATCCCGTTATTGCTGCGGATTGCGAATTTGATTAGTCCAACCAGGTATTCGAGAAAAGGTTGCATTTGGTCAGGTGGAAAGGGATTAATTCCGAAGAGAATAACCGTTGAAGGCTCATTTTGACTAATGATGCCCAGTAGTTCACTTCGATTTGGGGGGATGGTGGCAAGGATCAATCCTTTTTTGTTGTGACCTGGTTCAGGTTGTGGGAGATCAATTTGAGGGTCCTTCTGTCCCGCCCAATAGAGTTCGTTGGTATCTTGAGATAATAGTTCTTGAAGTAATGGTATTGGATCCGAGGCATTGCGGTAATCTATGACTTCATACTTTAGCTTTGATTCAACTGAGATCTTTCCGACCTCGGCTGGATGAGTCTCAATCCATTCTACC
>Ga0105152_10000754_pt1 | contig 10231 bp, 12 predicted proteins | sample LakBais05cmmetaG_FD_81534 | JGI IMG/M metagenome (GOLD analysis project Ga0105152, IMG submission 81534) | Lake sediment microbial communities from Lake Baikal, Russia to study Microbial Dark Matter (Phase II) - Lake Baikal sediment 0-5 cm | ecosystem: Environmental > Aquatic > Freshwater >...
CCCTGATGGGGGAAGGCGTGCCCGTAATCGGGATCGGGCGGGTTATTTTGATGTATCTGATTATTGCCGTCGTCCTGTTCAGCCTGGCAGGCTTGGCTCGTCTTTGGTTGAACTGGAAGGAGAATTTCTAATGATCACCGTCTCGCAACTGACCAAGACCTACGGCAAAAAAGTCCAGGCGTTGTGCGGCGTGGACTTGGAGATAGGCACCGGTATGTTTGGGCTGGTCGGCCCAAACGGGGCTGGAAAAACCACCCTGATGCGCATCCTAGCCGGATTGCTACGGCCCTCATCCGGGAAAGTCAACGTCCTCGGCCATGACCCGACCACAGCGCGTGGCAAACTGGCGATCAAGTCCGTGCTCGGCTATCTCCCCCAGGAACTCGGCCTGTATCCCGACCTGACCGCCTTCGAATTCCTGGAATATGTCGCCCTACTAAAAGGAATAACCGACAAAGCCGGGAGACAAAAACAACTGGCCGAGACTCTGGAACTGGTCGGCCTGACGGGGGACGCAAGGCGTAAGATGCGCACCTTCTCGGGCGGGATGAAGCGCCGGGTAGGCATCGCCCAGGCCCTGCTTGGCTCCCCGCAATTATTGATCGTGGACGAACCGACTGCCGGTCTTGACCCGGAGGAGCGCGTCCGCCTGCGCAACCTGCTGGCAGAAATGGCCGGACTTTGTACGGTCATCCTCTCCACCCACATCGTCGAAGATATCAGCCAGAGTTGCAGCGACCTGGCCGTCATCAACATGGGACAAGTACTGTTCCGCGGCAGTCCGCGTGACATCATTGATAACGTCCGTGGGAAAGTGTGGCATGTCACCACGGATGGCAAGAGACCCGAAACAGGCGTGGCAATCGTCTCCACCATGCAGACGCAAAACGGGGTGCAGTACCGCGCCGTGGGTGAGCGGATCGAAGGCTGGCCTGCCGTTCCCGCCGAGCCGAGCCTGGAGGATGGCTACATCTGGCTGATGCAGCAGGCCCATTTGAACCAAAACAACGGCAAGTAGTACAATGATGGAGTAATTCCTGGTTTTTTTCCAAGGAGTATGAAATGTGCGGACGATTTGCTTTAACCGTTGACCCTGCCGATTTACAGGATGCCTTCCCTGAATTTACATTCCCGGCGCAGGGCGCCCCGCGCTACAACATCGCCCCCAGCCAGCCCATCCTGGCCTTGCCCAACGACGGGGCGAACAAGGCCGATTTCTTCGTCTGGGGTCTCATCCCCTCCTGGGCCAAAGACCCGACCATCGGCAGCCGCCTCATCAACGTCCGCGCCGAGACACTGGCTGAGAAACCGTCTTTCCGGTCTGCTTATAAATATCACCGCTGTCTTATCTTCGCGGATGGCTTCTTCGAATGGCAGGCGCGGCCAGGGTTGAAGTCCAAGGTCCCGCACTTCATCCGGCTGAAATCGGGAGCACCGTTCGCCTTTGCCGGGCTGTGGGAACACTGGCAGTCGGCAGACGGGTCCGAGATCCGCTCCGCAACGATTATCACCACCGGGCCGAACGAGTTGATGGCATCCATACACAACCGGATGCCTGTCATTCTGCGACCAGACACCTACTCACAATGGCTCGATTCTGCACCGCAGTCGCCCAACCGCCTCCAAAACCTGCTCGTCCCCTACCCCGCCGGGGAAATGGAGGCCTATCCCGTCTCAACACTGGTCAACAGCCCCGGCAACGACCGGGCAGAGTGTGTTGTCCCGGCATAATCCCTTAATCTTCTCTTACTGCTTCTGGCTAAATACGTGAACTTTGAACGATCAAAATACAGGGATTTACAGCAATATGGGTTCACATCTTTGCGCAGTACCCTGTAATACGTCGCTTGACGGTCATTTGGCGGCATGTTATGATGACGCACTATGGACAACAAGCCTTTGCAGGAATTTCCTCAGCAGAACGAGGAAAAACAGAGGGTAACATCTGAACAGCGGCCCAGTCTAGTCACAAGATGGATGGAACGCCTAGCCCATCTCGGGTTGGGTGAGGTAACGTTACGCATCGGGACGAACGTACTGGCTGTCCTGCTGGTTGTGACAGTCGTCTGGCTGCTCCAGCGGGCGAATCTTGGCGGGACCTCAAGCCTGCCTGCCGCGTCCAATCTTAGTCCGGTGCCCACTCTGCCAGTCTCGCAACTGCCAGTTGAAATAGCGTTTGCCCTAGACGGGATCTCGCGCCAGGCAGAATTGCATACGACCATCCCAAGCCGGCCGCGCATGGACGTGGTCAAGTACACCGTCCAGCAGGGTGATTCCATCTTTGTCATCGCTGATAAATACGGGCTAAAGCCAACTACAATCCTGTTTGGCAACTACGAAAATCTCAAGGATTCGCCTGATTTACTGAAGCCAGGCCAGAAACTCAATATCCTGCCCGTAGACGGGACGTACTACGAATGGCAGGGCACGGAAAGCCTGACAAAAGTGGCAGAAGTCTTCGGCATTGATGCAGAGAGCATCATCAATTTTCCCGGCAACCACCTCGACCCGGATGCCATCGGCGAACTGAGCAATCCGAATATTGCAGCCGGTACCTGGCTGGTAATTCCCGGCGGAAGGCGTGAATTCACTTCGTGGACAGCCCCGGCGCAACTTGTGAGATCCAACCCGTCGGTCCATGTCTGGGGACAGGGGGTGTGCAGCGGTATAAGTTATGTTCAAGTAGGCTATGGCACGTTCATTTATCCCACCACCGAGCACTGGCTCTCAGGAACGCCTTATCTACCGGAGATAAGGCACTTCGCAGTTGACTTTGCCGGTGCGCAAGGGAATGGCGTCTTCGCCACAGATGCGGGTACCGTCGTGTATTCCGGCTGGAATGACTGGGGATATGGCAACCTGGTTATCATCGATCATGGCAACGATTGGCAGTCGCTTTACGCTCACCTGAGTGCTATCAATGTTTCGTGCGGTCAAAATGTTGGGCAAGGGGATACGATTGGATTGGTCGGCATGACCGGTGGTACCTCGACCGGCCCGCACCTGCATTTCGAATTGATGAATACTACTCTTGGCTATGTAAATCCTCTTGACTATTTGCCCGCGCCTTAAGAATCCTTGCAAAAGCCTGTGACCTCAGCTATAATCCCGCTCACCTCGGGCGCGTAGCTCAGCCGGTTAGAGCGCATCACTCACATTGATGAGGTCGGGGGTTCGAGCCCCTTCGCGCCCACCAAAACGAGACCCCAAAGGTCTCGTTTTCGCGTCACATTGATGTCCCCGGGAGGGGATGGTAAGGTCGGGGGTCCCCAAAGGGGATGCTATTCGAGCCCTCGCGAAGCACTCCCGCAGGGGGCTCCGTGCCCACCAAAACGAGACCCCAAAGGTCTCGTTTTCGCGTCACATTGATGTCCCCGGGAGGGGATGGTAAGGTCGGGGGTCCCCAATGGAGATGTTATTCGAGCCCTCGCGAAGCACCCCCGAAGAGGGCTCCGCGCCCACCAAAACGAGACCCCAAAGGTCTCGTTTTCGCGTCACATTGATGTCCCCGATAGGGGATGGTAAGGTCGGGGGTCCCCAAAGGGGATGTTATTCGAGCCCTCGCGAAGCACACCCGAAGGGGGCTCCGCGCCCACAAGAACGAGACCCCAACGGGTCTCGTTTCGCGTCACACTGATGTCCCCGTAGTTTGTACAAAATTGCCCCGTAGAAAGTAGAAAAAGCGCCTCTGTGAGAGGCGCTTTTTACAGGTTCCACAAGCGTTTAAGGCATCAGGATTTGTAACCGGCCAGGGTAAATGCGATATTCCAGATCCTGGATTGCGTCCGAGAAGAGTTCCCCATCCGTGTGAGCCGGTGATGGGTTTTCAAGGTGGATCTTAATCCAGGTCGCTTTCTGCTCGAAAATCCCATCCATCTCTACATAACTTCCAGCATCAGGTTTCATCGCGCGAGGTAATGTGGCCAGCATCGCACGGCGCGTTGAACGATACCCATATACAAAAGTCAATTTCCCATCGAAAGGATCAGCATGCGGAATCATGTAAAACACACCCCCCGAACGCGAGCCATTTCCGATCGTCACCAAAGAGATGGGGCCATTGTACTCGCCATCGTCCCACTTGATGTTCGCCACCCATTTCGGACGATCCATGATTGCCCATACAGCGGCAACCAAATATCGAAGAATACCGCTGATCCATTTAATCCGGATTTGCTTGGTGGTAACATAGGGTTCAAGACCAGCTGCCGAATTATTGGCGAAGTAGCGGTCGTTGACCTTGCCAATATCCATGCGCCGTGTATTTCCGATCTTAATGGTTTGAGCAGCAGCCTGGAGGTCTGTGGGTAAGCTCAAATTGTATGCCAGGTCATTGGCAGTACCCAACGGCAGGATACCAAGCGGTCCCAACAAATCCTTTTCAGATTTTGCGGCGCGTGCCAGACCATTTACAGCCTCACCGATCGTCCCGTCACCACCGGCGGCAATGATCGGTGAGAAACCCTGGCGGGCAGCCTGTTCAGCCAGTTCGATAATGTGGCCCGGCCGTTCAGAGATAACCAGTTCGAAGTCCACGCCGGCGGCCTTGAGGGCTGCTTCTGCTTCCGGCCAGCGGGCTTTCGCTTTCCAACGATTCGAATAGGGGTTGAGAATCACTTTAGCTGTCATATGGTCCTCATTTTACCATTTGTCCCCTGCACCAACGCAACCGCAATCAGGATCAAAGCACAACCCACCAGTTGCACTGGAAGAAGCATCTCATGCAAGAACAACCAGCCAAACAAAGCCGCGAAGACCGCTTCGAGGCTGAGGATCAAGGCGGCTTCGTTGGGCGGGGTATGCTTCTGGGCGATCACCTGGAACGTGAATCCCAGGGCAATCGAAAAAACTGCTGTATAGAGAACCGCGGGGAGGACAAACAGCATGTCGGCACGACTGGGATGTTCGATAAATGCACCAGTGACGAGGTTCAACACTCCGCAGAAGACAAACTGTCCCAGGGCAAACGGGAGCGGGGCAATCCGTCCCTGGGCCTTTGCAACGACAATCACGTGCATGGCCCAGAAAAACGAGCCGGCGAACATCAGCACATCTCCAGGCTGGACCCGGAACTACCACCAGTACTGAGCAGGAATCCACCCCCAATCGCCAGTGGGATGGCGATGCTCATCAACGGAGAAGGCCGCTCCAGCCAGAAGATCCACAGCACAAACGGAACAATGACGACATACAGGCTGGTGATAAACCCGGCGTTTCCGGCAGTTGTGGTAACCAACCCAGCCTGCTGAAAGGCGATGGCAGCATACAACGCAAATCCAGCCAGAGCGACAAAAACCAGGTTGGAGCTATCGAATGCTCCCCTGAGTTTTGTCAGCGGCAAAAGGAGGAGGCCTCCCAGCAGGAAACGGGAACCATTTAGCAGGAAAATAGTGTGATGCCCCGCAGCAATACGCATAACGACAAAAGCACTCCCCCAGATCATCGTAACGAGGAATAACTGAAGGTCAGCTTTGAGGCGCATAGAGAATAATTCGGGGCGGATTTTCGTCCGCCCCGACCGGTTACTCCCCGTTTTCTTTCCAGGCTGACGCTTTGTCCAGAGCGGATTTTTCGGCAGGTGTGAGACGCACATCCATCGCGCCGAGATTATCCTTCAACTGCTCGACCGAATTGGCTCCGATAATCGGGCTGGCCATGAGCGGGTCAGCCAGAAGCCAGGCCAAAGCAATCTGCGAGATGCTGGCATGTTTCTCTTTCGCCAGCGCATCCATCTGGTCGAGCAAGGCCCAGTTGCGCTCGTTGAAATAGCGTTTCGCGCCAACGGCACGGGCGGTAATTGGGACCAGGTTGCGGCGGTATTTTCCGGTCAGGAAACCTCCTGCCAGCGGGCTGTAGGGGATGACGCCAAGACGATATGTCTTACAGACCGCGGCTAGTTCGCGCTCGAACTCGTCGCGATGGACCAGGTTATAGTGCGGCTGGAGGCTGTCGTAACGGGACAGGCTGTTCCGGTCCGAGGTCCAGAGCGCCTGCATAAGTTCCCACGCAGAATAGTTGGAGGTGCCCACGTAGCGAACTTTACCTTGCTTGACCAGTTCGTCGAAAGCGCGCAGAGTCTCCTCGATGGGCGTTTTCTCATCCGGCCAGTGGGCCTGATAGAGGTCGAGATGGTCCGTCTGCAAGCGGCGCAGGGAATTCTCCACCGCCTGCAGGATGTGTTTGCGTGAAAGCCCTTCATTCTCCGGCCCGCCGCCCATGTTGCCGCGCACTTTCGTGGCAAGGACGATTTTATCGCGCGGAATATTATTTTGCTTCATCCAACAACCGATGATCTGTTCGGCAACTCCGCCAGGATTGCCATCCGCCCAACGGGAATAGATATCAGCAGTATCTATGAAATTAATACCCGCCTCGTAGGCCGCCGTAAGGACGCGCTGCGACATAGCCTCATCCGCCGTCCAGCCGAACTGCATTGTGCCCAGGCAAAGCGGTGAAACATTCAGGCCGGTCAGTCCAAGAACACGGTACTCCATAAAATACCTCCTATCAATAAACCGATGACATTATTGCCAGCCACGCATGGCTTTCCCCAGAAAGCTTTGAATGGTCTTGCGCATGCGCTCTTTTTCGCCTTCGCTCACAAAAGGTTGTTTCATGAGCGACTCGTAAATTGGAACTGCCTGGTTACTGAGACCCAGCTGAGACAAGTATTGCGCCTTTTTCTCGGCCACTTCAAAGCGACAATAGTTTTGCTCATAGGCAATACCTTTCTCATACCAGGCCATTGCTTCGTCGGTGTTCCCCATTCGATCATAAACAACTGCCAGGTTCACGCACATGTCTGCTTTATCAATCTCCGAGATGTCGCTCAAGATCAACTGGTAGAGGGTTTCCACCGCTTCCTTATGGTGGGCCTCCTGGATAAGTTGTGAGGTCTGTTGGACCCGTTGAACATATTCTTGATATTGCATGACTTGCTCCAATTCGTTTACTGCACCTTGCATAAATCTATGAACTTTCCTCTATCGAAGGGCTCGAAAAAAACGGGGTTTTACTGCTTCTTGCATAAATGCGTGAACTTTGAACGATCAAAATACAAGGATTTACATCAATATGGGTTCACATCTTTGCGCAGTACCCTGTGGTTCAGATATTTACGCAGTACTCTGTAATTTTACTCTAATTATCAAGATATTGCTCCACAGGCGACTCCGCGCTATAATCCACACATAATAAGGAGTGATCCTATGGCTGAACAAACCGCACGCACGCATAAACCATTTGAAGGTAAGATTTCCGAAGAGACCCGTCAACATTTCCGCGCTGCCCGAGAAGAGTTCCACAAGAGCATTGAAGGGATGCTCCCGCCGGAGTTTGCCGAGCACCACCGCAAGGCCCGCAAAGAAATGCTCCTGGCCTGGCGCAGCATGATTGACGCCTCGCTGGAACGGATGGAAGAGCCGAAGAAAAAAGCTTAACGAACAATCAAGACCGCCCCGTTTCAAACGGGGCGGTTCTTTCTCTTAAGGGTGGAACCGCCGGGAGCCTGCCCGGCTAAAAAAGGCTGTCCAAATCAGGGCCAATCCCGAACATCCGAACAGGATATAAGCAAAAAGTTCTTTTCCATCACCGTAGAGCATAATGCCGCCAAACAAAAGAGCGGTAAAAATGACGCTGCCGGTCAACCGGTTGATAGCCTTTTCCAGGGAACCCATCTGGCGGCTGACTGCAGGCACCTGGACAGTCAAATCGCCGCGTTCCATCTGGCTCAGTACTCGTCCCGCCTGGGACGGCAGGGCGATCAATTCCTTCAAGACATTACCCAATTCGTCCAACCAGACCCGCCAGTTAGATCCGGCTTTCTGAGAGACCAACTTGGCCGCATAGGGTGCAAGCTGATTCCACAGGTTGAAATCCGAGTAGAGGCCAGTACACATCCCGGACAAAATGGCCACCGTCCGCCCCAACATCAGTAAGTTTTGAGGAAGCTGGAACGGCAGGTTGTACATTAACTCGCGAAATTGGTCCGCAAACCGGAACATCTCCGCATGGCTGATCCCGCGCAATTCACTCATGGACTTACCCCAGAACAGCTCAAAAACCTGGGATTCAGCCCGTTCAATTAACTTCAAGTCAGCACCCGGCAACAATATATCCAATGTCTGGTAAGCACGAACCATGCGGGCGGCGTCACGAGTCCCCACGCTTATCAGGAGTTCTTGAAGCCCAACGCGCAAGTTATCGGGGACGCGCCCCACCATGCCGAAGTCCACGAAGGTGAGCCGCCAGGCCGGTTTCTCGTTTTCCATTTGGCCGGGCAACGGCGTGACGAACAGGTTACCGGGATGCGGGTCCGCGTGAAAGAAACTGTCCTCGAAAATCTGTTTGAGGTAGATGCCCAGCAACTCATTCGCCACCTCGGACCGGTCAATGCCCGCGGCGGTGATGGCATCATAATCGGTAATTTTGATGGCGAACACATCTTCCAGCGTCAGCACACGGCGCGTGGTGTGACTCCAAACAACGCGCGGCACGTGGACGCGGGGTACATTTTTGAAGTTTTCGGTAAAAATCCCGGCATTTCGGCCCTCGGCGAGGTAGTCCACTTCTTCGCGAATGGCTGTAGAGAATTCTCCCACCAGGGCGGAGACGTCAACCCGCTTGGCAATGGGAGGGTACTTCTCTAACCAGCCTCCCACCTGCCGCAATGCAGATAAATCCACTTCGATCAATTGGTCAATGAAGGGGCGCTGGATTTTTACAACAACGTCACAAAAATCCCCTTTTGCATCTTCCACACACAGACGGGCGCGGTGTACCTGCCCAAGCGAGGCCGCTGCCAGCGGCGTTTCGTCGAACGACTCGAATTTCTCTTTCAGGGGAGCGCCCAGATCGGTCTCTGCTTCACGGCGGATATCTTCAAATTTCTCCGGAGGCACCTCGTCCTGTAAACCAGACAGCTCCCCGGTGATTTCCGGCGGAAGGACATCCAACCGGGATGACAGGAATTGACCGACCTTGATCATCACGCCACCCATCTGGATTGCCAGGCTGCGGAATTGCGCCGCGACGCGTCGGTAGCGATTGGAACGCGTCCGGCGAGTTAAACCGCGTAAACCGATGCGCGGCAGAAATAATTCCCAGAAAATAAAACCAAGTGTGGCACGCGCAAAAAAAGCCATGATGCGCCAGTAACGGGCGCGCAGTTGTGAAGCTTTCATCCAACCTCCAAATCAACATACCCGATTGTATCACCAAGCCTAAAACGTCTGACCTAGAATGCTCCTACATTTTCCGCCTCACCACGCTAATTCCCAAAGAGCCATTATAATAATCCAAGGTGAATTTATGGATGATGATACAATCGAACTCCACGCCAACCCCTCTGCGACCGGCGTGAACGTTTCCGGCGTTTTTGAGACGATCAGCAGTGATGGTCAGGGCGCTGAATTTGGCACGTTCTTTTGCGCCGGAATCCCGGTACGACTGGACGGCAACCCCCAGTTCATGCACAACAAAATCATCATCATTGACAACCGAAGTGTCATTACCGGCTCGCTCAATTTCTCTTCCAGTGCCGACAATTCTAACAATGAGGACGTCATCATCGTAGATAATCCCGACATCGCCACCCAGTATCTGCAGGATTTCGAACGCATTTGGAACCTGGGACACGATCCCGATCCAGCCAAATTCCCGTGCAAATGCGCTTAATCTCCTCTCCAATTATTTTTTAAGGATAAAACCTCCGAATTTGTGCTAATATTTACTTGGAGTCCACTTCATATTCAAAAAGGAGTGTAATATGGATTAACTTGTAAATCTCATTGTCAAATAAACTGGTATCCCTGCCGCGACCGCCCAGATTATTGTAAAACTGGTCTTTGATTACATCAAGAAGAAGCTGCCCGCTCCCGTCGGTGCACAAATTGACAACCTGCTGAGCAATGATGCTGCCGTCAAGACGGCTGAAAACGTGCTCGGCAACCTGGCATCCAAGATGGGGAAAAAGCAAAAATTTCACATGGTCAGGGATAGAACCACTGGATTTATCTTTTGAGTGGCTCATTTTCCCCAATAAAGAGTAGGTTTCTTTCCCTCTATTAGACAAGGAGAAAAACATGAAAATAAGTGTTATTGAAGGAATTGGACCGGCATATGCCACCAAGTTGACCAAGGTCGGCATTCGCTCCGTGGAAGCGCTCTTGAAAATAGGCGCATCCGACAAAGGCCGCAAAGAAATTGCAACCACAACCGGGATCAGTCATAC
>Ga0105152_10000756_pt1 | contig 10214 bp, 7 predicted proteins | sample LakBais05cmmetaG_FD_81534 | JGI IMG/M metagenome (GOLD analysis project Ga0105152, IMG submission 81534) | Lake sediment microbial communities from Lake Baikal, Russia to study Microbial Dark Matter (Phase II) - Lake Baikal sediment 0-5 cm | ecosystem: Environmental > Aquatic > Freshwater > Lake...
CCCCGCTTCCCCCCGTGAAAATTGCCCCCGTTATCGCGAAGAACAGAAAAATATACTCGCTCTGCTGAAACAACAGGCTAAAAAAGAAGATAAAGACCGCCACCCCGAATATCGCCGCTTTCAGATACGTAATGTGCTGCTCGGGGGGAAAAGGCTTCCGCCTGATCGGCATCACCACATCCTGTATAAAAATGCTTCCCCATGAGTGTAAATAAGTCTCATGGCAGGCTATCGAAGCTGCGAGCATCACAGCGACGAACGCTCCCATCAGCCCTACCGGCAGCAGCTTTGTCAGGGCCAGGGGCACGGTCAGCTGGCTCCGGAGCGCGCCCGGGGCCAGCCCGTTCAATACCGGCCGGACGCCTGCTGCTGCTCCCCCGAAATCCGGATGATGCAGAAACGAATACGCCACGACCGGGACGAAAACCAAAAGAAGCCCCCACTGAGGGATGTTCCTCCAATTCATCAGCACGTCGCCCATCTTGGCCTCGTGGGCGCTTTTGGCCGAGGCGTTATACGCCTGCGTGCCCTGCCAGGAGAGCTTGCCGTAGATGACGCCGATCATCCCGATGAGAAAATACCAGAAATTGTAGTCCTTGGTGCTTCCGGTCTTGAACGGGTTGATGAGCGAGGCATTCGCCGGCGCCGCGCTAACGGCCGCGAAGATATGAGCCCAATCGACCTTGAGCATCAGGACGACGATGATCACGATGAAGACAACGTTCGTGAAAATCCCCTGGAGGAAATCGGTGATCATCACCGCGATCTGTCCTCCGCTGAAGACGAAATAGAGCGGGATCCAGAGGATGATGATCATCGTCAGGGCGAAGGTGGAGACGTGGACGCCGAAAATGTCGATCGAATGGGGGAGGCCGCAGAAATAGATGAAGAACCGGGCGCTCACGGCCGGGAAAATGCCGAAATTGATGATGCCCGAGAGAAAGGCGAGCCCCCCGGCGAAGATCCGGAAACTGCGGCTGTAGCGGATCTCGAAAAATTGGGCCATGGTCAGGGCGCGCGTCTGCCGGAAGCGGTAGAGGACCCAGCCGGATACGCTGATGGCGACAAGCACGACGGCCATGATCATTTCCCACCAGCGCAGGCAGAACCCGGCGATGTAGTTCATTTCGAACATGCCGACGATGGTGATCGCGCCGAGGGCGGCCGTCCCTTGCGAGAGGCTGATAAGGTACCGCCCGCCCGTCCGGCCCGCGGCCAAGAAATCAGAGACCGAGCGCATGAGCTTCTTCGAGGAAATGACGACGGTGATGATGAAGGCGAAAACGATGACGACAATGCCCCAGTCGAGGACAGTGAGGTTCATGGGGGGAATTCTATATTTTGACGTCGGCGGACGTCAAGGCAGGGAAAGGCTTGGCTGAGAAGGAGAGACTTCTTCTAGCTTCCTGTTTTTAAAGTAATCCGCTTCTTTGCCGTTCCTCCGAATTTGGAATTCACTTCAAATTCCACCCAGCCGTCGTTTCCGTCCATCTTCACCAAATAGGCGAATTTTTGGGATTGCCTGCTCAGGAGGCGGAACTCGGCGGTTTTGCCCTTTGGCGTCTGCGGCCGATCGGTGGGATTCAACGGATCGAGCACCGTCTGGCCTTCCGGGACTTCAACGAGCTTCACGTTATTCGAGGTGTTGATCGTCAGCTTGTCTTTGACGTCCTTTTTCAACTGGACCATCCGATCCGAGCTTGTTGGATAAATGCTCCCATTCTTCACGGTCGCTACGACCCACAAAAGATTCTCTGTCGAGGGCTTCACTTCGATCTTCTCGATCTCAACCTTCGGGAATTGGCTGGCGCTATACAGGACAAACTGTGTATTCCGGAGTGCTTCCTCTTCCATGTATCTCGCCGGCGGGGTCCGGGTGATATGCTTCTTGGCCGTTCCGCCGATCCACACTTCACCCAGATCCGGGTGCTTGACCCTGTGCGGCGTGATCCAGCCCTCGCCGCCGAGCTCGATGTCGATCCATTTCAGCATTTCCTCATCGGAAATACGGCCGTCCTTGTTTTCGTCGGCATCCAAGGTCGGCAGGCTCCACAGCTCGATCAGACAGGCATACGCGCCGAGCATATAATACGACGCCGCTTGGGCTTGTCCGACCAGGCCGCTGATCGTCGGCCGGTAATCCTTCAGAATCCGCGCGCCCATGGCGACCATCTCGGTCAGGGCGCTCATGTCTCCCTGATAATTTGGATCCACGATGCGGTCGAAAAGCTGGGCGTAGGGATTGGTCTTTCTCATTTCTTCCAGCCGCTGTGCGTTCCGCTGCTGCATCTGTTGCTGCTGTTCCGGCGTCAAAGTCACCCCGCGCGCGGCCGGCGGCGCCGAGAACATGATCAGCTTGCCGGTATTGTGAAAATGGAATGAGGCGAAGATATTCGGATGGGCGAGCCAGAATTCCATCACGTTGCGCGTCTCATTTTCGCTCAGGGGATAGGGTTCGCCGTTTCTCAGATTCCAATCATAGGGAAAATTCCGGTTCGGGTCCGGGCCGCCCAGATCGTCTTCATTGATCCGGCCGTCGCCGTCGTTGTCATAGCCTTCCATCCCGATGCGCCTGAAGCGCTGGACTTCCTCGCGCGGGTCTGCGACCGGGACGAACAGGCGCTTGTCGGGGGAAAGCTTGAACTGGCCGGCCGGGTCTTCGGCGTACATCGTCGAGATCTCGCCGTCGCCGTCCACGTCTTCGGTCGGATCCTCGTCGAAGAGGCCGTCGCCGTCGTCATCCATCGGCCGGAACGGCTCGCGGGGATTGTTGGCCGTGTTGGGGAAGCGGGCATAGGAGTCGTTCGCGTCCACATTCAGCCCGGGCAGGATGTAAAACGTGACGCGGTTGACGAGGTCATAAACGGTGGGATCATAGTCGTAGCGCGTCAAGAGGTACCAGGCGGAATAGAGCGAGCAGGTGATGCCGTTGATCTCATTGCCGTGGATGGCGCCGTCCACCCACATGGCGGGCTTGGTGAGGGCCGCCCCGCTCGATTTGGCGGTGATGGTCAAAAGGAATTGATCGCGGCCCTGGCGGCTCTTGCCGATGCTCTGGATGTCAGCGAGGTTCGGGTATTTGGCCTGGAGGTCGCGCATGATTTTTGTCCACTCGTCATACATATAGTAATGCTTCCAGGAGATGGGGAAATCGAGCTCGCCGTGATAGCCGCCCGGGGATTTTTGGAGCTTTTGCTGCGCGGCGAGGGAAGGGGAGGAGGAGGGGAGGAGGAGCGCCATGAAGAGAATAATGATCAGAGGTGTAATCGCCACGCTTCGCTCGCGATGACATTGAATCTTATTGGTGGTTTTCATTCTGGCCTCCTCTCTCACTTCACCGCGAGTTCTTTGACCGCGGTGCCGCCCTTCTGCGATGTTACGACGACCTTCAGCGGCGTGTCGCCTTCAACGGCTATGAGCCATTTCACTTCGCGCTTGGGGCCGGTTGGCTGAGGCTGCGCTGGGCGCGCACCCATCCCGCGCTGGCCGCCGGGCATTCCCGGTGGCATTTGGGGTATGATCGTCGGAGGCGCGCCGCCGCCCGGTGCGCCGCGTTGCGGCCCGGCCGCGGCTCCTCCGCTGCCCGGGATCTTCATTTGCCCGTCCAGAACGCCGAGCCTCTGATAAGGATCGCCCTGGAGAAACTTTGTTTTATCGCGCTCGCCGATAAGCCAGACGACGTCTTCGCGGTTTCCGGGGAGCTGCGCGCCGCGCGCGATGTGCGTCGCCAGCTGGCCCTTGTTCTCGATCGTCGCCGTGACTTCGACGATCTTGTATTTGCCCTTCGCGGCGCCGCGTTTTATCGTCACCTGGTCGCCCTGGACGACGGCCTGGGCAGCGCTGGCATTGTTCGTTTCATAAAGCACGTTCGCTTTGGCCTCGGTGATCGCGATCTGCGGCAGCAGCCCGTTCCTGAAAAATTCGAACTGCCAGTGTTTTTCGCAAACACCCAACAGCGGCTCGCCGGGGAGGGCATTGCTGCGGTATTTCGGGATCCAACCGCCGATCTCACCGTCGCCGAGCGTCGGGTGCTTGAACGGCTTCCAGTTGACGAAGAGCTTGCCGCCGTATTTTTCGTCGTTGTATTTGAGGAGGGCGCGCTCCTGCCCGTTGCGCGAGTCGGGCGTCTGGGAGTCGATCTTGGGGAATCCGGGGATGTCGTTGGCGGGATTCCAGAGCTCGGTCGTCACGGCGTAGGAGCCGTATTGCTGGAACCACCAGTCGATGACCATCCCGTAGCCGTAGCGCTGCTCTCGCTCTTCGTTGTAGCCCATGATCCAGCCGCGCGGCATCTCGTATCCGCGCTCGATGGCATATTTATTTTTGGACGTGCCTCGGAGCTTCGTCTTGAACTCGGCCATCCGGTCCGGATTCTGCCAGGCTTCGGGGACTTTCTCGCCGATGATCTCGAGATATTTCTTTCCGAGGACGAGGTCGTAGATGGCCACATCCTTGGGAGCCATAGATGTCTCGGGGGCTGTGCCGGGGACGCGGTAGGTAAAGCCGCCCGAAGTGTGGAAGTTTTGGGTCATAAGGATATTGCGGTGGGCGACGACGAATTCTACGAGGGCGCGGGCTTCGGAGGAGGAGGTGGGGTAGGAGCCGGTGCCGCCGGAGAAACCCTCGTCTGTCCACCAGCCCTCGGGAAAGTTGCGGTTGACGTCGATGCTATTTGCGCCCCCCAGCGGAGTGCCGCCGCGTATGCCCTCTGGGGCAGGGCGCTGGCCTTCGGTGACGACCGTATAGCGAGGCTTGGCCGTTTGCTCAGTGGGGGACATGCGGACCATCAGGCGCGGGTCTTTATCGTCGATCACGTAGGCGCCTTTTGGGTCTTTGAAGCGGAACTGGGTGATGTGGCCGTCGCCGTTGATATCACGGGGGGGTTCTTTTGCGGCCCCCAGGTCGCCGTTCCCGCGCTGAGAGATCTCGCGCTCGACGCTGTTAAAAACGCCGTCGGGGTTTGTGACCGGGCAGACATAGATGACCTTATTGTCGATGGCGGCTGTGATTTCGGGATTCGCTCCGTAGCCGGAGACAAGTTTATCGATGATATAGAGGCAGACCTCGACGCCGCTGTATTCGTTGCCGTGCATGCCGCCGTCGATCCATTGACCGGGCTTGCCTTCATAGGGCTTCTGATGGAAGACCTCCTTGATCTCGGCATTTCGAGGGTGACGGACCTCGACGTATCGGTCGATGGTCGTGCCCGTCTTCATGTTCGAGATCACAAGGACATAGATCGGCCGGCCCAGGCCGCTCTTGCCGATCTCGATGAGCTCGGTGATGTCCGGATAGGCTGCGGTGACGGCTTTGATGTAGCTGACAGAGCTGGTGTAGCCGTGGTAGTCGTTGAATGTGATGGGGACTTTTTGGGCGGCAGGAGAGGAAATGGCTATAAGAAGGATGAGCCAAAAGATTGTGAGATTGCCGCGGCCCAGAGTACCTGGCCATGACATTTTTTTAAAGAATTTCACGCCGGACCTCCTTTTTCCCAAGATATATTATGCCTCTCTATATATCACAGGTAGAATTTTGGGGTCAAACCTTCTTGAGCGGCGGACATGCCCCGTGGCTTGCCACGGGGAGCTGCTCGATAGGATTCCAAGGGGGAGCCGGCCCCAAAGGCGATCAGAGACACATTTCAGATTTTCAATTATTTGTATTCATCCCCTCAACTCCCCTTGACGAATCAAGGGGAGCGCCGAAATATGCTCCTAGGATTCGTAGCCGAGGACGGTGTAGTAGATCGCCCGGTCGAAGAACACGGTCACTCTGTTATAGAGTTCCATAGCCTGAAAAAGGTCATAGGCTGAATCCAGCAGACCTTCAGACTGGACTTTTTGCCAGAGGTGGCGCCGGACCATGGATATCGCCAAAACGATCTCAGAGAGGGGGAACTTCTCTTCCCGGCGTTTTATTCCCAGGCTTGTCCAGTAGCTTTTTATTTCTTCTTTGGAGGTGTCGCGGGAAATCCACTTGCCGAGCTGGCTGTAGACTCTAAAGGCGCGCTGATAAAGCTCTTTCTCGTTGTAGCTTTGGTATGTCGGCGTTTTGATGTTTTGCTGGATATCTTTCAGCCAATTGTTCGTCAACTCTTCTGCATTATTTTCAATAAGTTCGACTAATTTTTGGGAAACATTGCCGGGGAAAAATTGATCGTGTCTTCCTTCGAGTGGCATAATATCCTCTCTTCCATTGTTAGAATGTAATGCCGGAAGCGGTGGATGTCAATAATGAACTTGTCCTGCGAGCGGACAAAGGAAGGGCGGCGGTCTTAAGTGAATTCAGCCGCATGCCCCGAATTTCTTGTCTTGCCTGGCCTTAAAGGGGTAGAATTAAAGGAGAATTTAGAGACAAACACCGAATGAAGGAGATAACATAATGAAGTTGGCGATCGGATTTATTGTCCTCGTCATCATTGTCCTGGTCATTGCGTTCACGTTCTACGTCCGGTCGAGGCTGACGAAAAAATGATAACGACAATCCTCCCATGCCCCTCCTTAAAAAAGGGAGGATTCATTTAATTTCCTCTCCTTTTTGTAACGGGGGATAGAGGGGGATTTTATGAGATCTCATGAAAAGAGCAGCTGATTATTGGACCGTCACCTTAGTCTTGGCCATCCTAATGAATATCGTTGTGCCTGCTGGTTCATCTCAAAATAATCCCAAATATTTAGATCTCCTCAGACTAATATACATAGAAGTAAAGGAGATGGGCGCCAGGCCGGGAGAGGATTTCATTCAAGGCGAGTTCTTCATCGGCAAGCCCGACGATGACGACACGAACAAGGACATCCATGTTGTCATCTTGATTCAGAGCACCGACGGCCCGGAAAAAATGAAGATCCAAGTGACCTCTATGGAACGGACGCCGGAGAATCCGGCGGTCAAATATGCGAAAGAAACGAAGAATCTCGTTTGCGACGTTAGGGAAAATGCTGTCCGGGTCCAACGCTCGGATTACGCTGAACGCGAAATGAAAAAGTTGGCGGATGATATCCTGAAAGCCGTTCGGGACAAGAAGAGACTCCTGAAAATTCGGTCGGAAGCATCTCCAAATGTGCGATCTTCACTCGGCGCCGGAGTCCGCCCTTAGCCCCCGGAACCCAGGGAACCAGTCCCGTCGGTTCCCCCCGTCGGAGAAGCCGACGGGCCCCCCCTCCGCTACGGGGGCTTCAGGGCGGCCTCCAGTGCCGAGTGGAATCACGCGAACAGAAATGCTTACAATTCGGTCCTCGGCCTTGCTTTTCGGGGAGCGCCTGTCTATCATGTAATATTGCCGGAAACGGCAGATGGAAGAAATGGAGATGAAATGAAAGATCTCTTTGAGAAATGTTACGGCGATAGCGGTTACTTCGGGCAGTTCAGGGTCCGGGGTGACCATTATTTTTCCCGTCCGGTCTTGGACCCCATCCCCGGACGGGAAATGCTTTTTCAGGGGAAAAAAGTCATCCAGTGGTCGATCAATAACTATTTGGGGCTGGCCGAGAACGAGGAGATCAAGGCCCTGGCCGTCGAGGCCGCCCAAAAATATAGCACGAGCGCGCCCATGGGCGCCCGGATGATGACCGGCAACACCGAGCATCACATCGCGCTTGAGAAAAAGTTCGCTGATTGGCTCCAAAAAGAGGACGCGGTCGTTTTCAATTATGGCTATTTGGGCGTCATCGGAACGATCGCTTCGCTCGTGGATTCCAACGACACAATCCTCGTCGACAAATTGTCCCACGCCTCGATGCTCGACGGCGTGTTCGTCTCACAGGCGAAATTCCGTGTCTACCGGCACAACGATATGGCGAGCCTCGAAGCGCATCTGAAGCATGTCAATAAAGACCGGCGAGGCGGGGTGCTCATCGTGACCGAAGGCGTTTTCGGGATGAAAGGAGACATCGCCAATCTGCCGGAGATCTGCGCCCTCAAGGAGCGATATGACGCGCGCATCTTTGTCGACGACGCCCACGGCTTCGGCGTGATGGGCGAGAACGGCCGCGGAAGCGGCGAATATTTCGGCGTTCACGACAAGCTGGACATGTATTTCGGCACATTCGCCAAGGCTTTTGCCGCGATCGGCGGAGTCACGGCCACGGCAAAGCCTGTTGCCGAGTGGATCCGCTACAACGCCCGAACCCAGATCTTCGCCAAGAGCCTGCCCATGATCTATGTCGAAGTCCTGTCCAAGACCCTGGACATCATCCGCGACGACAAAGCGCGCCGTGAAAAGCTCTGGGAGAACTCGGCCAAGATCAGGAACGGCTTGAAAGACATCGGATATGAGGTTGGGGATGTTCCTTCGCCGATCTGTTCCGTCTATGTCCCGGCGGGCGACGTCAACCTCGCCATGGCGATCATCAAAGGACTGCGGGACATGGGGATCTTCATCACGGGCGTCATGTATCCCGTCGTGCCCAAAGGCATCATTCTTTTCCGGATGGTCCCCACAGCTTCGCATACGGATGAAAATATTGAACGGACCATCGCCGCATTCAAAAAGGTCCGGGACGATCTCAAGCTCAACCTCGGATCGGCCAAAGCGACAATGTCGCACGAACAGGAAGAATGACGGAGGACGCGGCCGCTCCAAAAGCCCTCGTCACGGGAGCTTCTAAAGGCATCGGACGGGCGATCGCCGCCGCACTCCGGGGCGCCGGCTATCAGGTCATCGGGACATCGCGCCGGCCTGAGAGCATTCCTGAGAAACTCACAGGAATCGATTATCTCCGGCTGGATCTTTTGGATGAGGGGTCGATCGAGGAATGCGTTAAAAAAGCCGGTCCGATCGACATCCTGATCAATAATGCCGGTGGCAGCCAGTTCTGGCCAGCCGCTGAAGCGCCTCTCGAAAAAGTCAAAGAGCTTTTCGAGCTCAATCTCTTCGGGCTGGTGAGTCTGACCCAGGGATTTTTATCCGGGATGATCGAACGGCGGAGCGGGTATATCCTCAATATCGGCTCACTGGCTGGAAGGTTTGGGCTGCCTTTTCAATCGGCGTATTCGGCCTCGAAATTCGCCTTGGCGGGATTTTCATGGTCATTGCGGAACGAAGTCAAAAAATTCGGCATCCATATCGTCATGCTGGAGCCCGGACATATCCGGACTTCGATCACTCCTGATGTCTACCTGGCTCCGGACTCGGCTTTTAAAGGCGATATGGCCAGGACGCTGCAGGCGCGGGACAGGAATATGGCCAAAGGGGCCGATCCGGCTGCGGTGGCTAAAAAAGCCCTGAAAATCCTGAAGATGAAGAATCCCGCACCGTTCTATGCCGTGGGCGGGACAGCGCCGCTTATGGTCTTTTTGCAGAGGTTTATGAGCGACCGGTTCATTGAGAAGCAGATCAAGAAAAACGCCGGCCTTTAGTATTTTTATTCATTTCGCGGCGGCCGGCCGGGAAGCGAGGGCTTTTTCGACTGCGGGGACAAGAGCGTCAGCGACGAGGTTGGTGCCGGCGCGGTTGGGATGACACCCGTCTGTCGTGACGTACATCCATGAGTTGCCGGCCATCTCTTCATTTCCATAGATATTCCGGTAGTAATCGATCTCCTCTTTGTAAAGACGTCCCTCTTTCAGGGCGGCGATATTATCCTGGAAGAGCTGTTTGACATCGACGAACGGCACATTTTCGCTCTGGGCGACCTCGCCCATGGCGTTTAAATAGGTGTCGGGGCTGCAAACGCCTATAAAGACCAGGGAAATTCCCCTGGCCCGGGCTTCCGAAATGATCGTTTTGAGGTTGGCCTTGTAGCCCTCGAGCGGAACGGCGGGGACGAGCTTCCGCTTGATCCGGTCGGGCTCGGCTATGGACTTGAACGGGTCGTAAAGGGAGAAGGTCATCTTCCGCAGGAGCTTGAATGTCTTGAGATGGAAGAGGGTCCAACGGAGGCTCCCGATAAAAGTTTCATCGGCGGCGAGCATTTGGTCGATGGGTTGGAGCATAAATCGGGCATCGTTGCCGCCGAAGCTGATGAGCAGCAGGTCGGGTTTGAGCTCCCAGGCGTAGTGATGGAGGACGCCGAGTCCATGGCGCGTCGTGTGGCCTGAAATTCCAAGGTTGAAGACCTCGACAGCTCCGCCACGGCTCTGGGCGAGCCTGTGCTCCAGAAGGCTCTGGTAGGTGTATTCGGGATCGACCCCCCAGCCGAACGTGCTCGAATCGCCCAGCGAAACGATGCGCAGAACGCCTTCTTTCTTCGGCGCGAATTGGCGCGTCCGGAAAC
>Ga0105152_10000757_pt1 | contig 10213 bp, 16 predicted proteins | sample LakBais05cmmetaG_FD_81534 | JGI IMG/M metagenome (GOLD analysis project Ga0105152, IMG submission 81534) | Lake sediment microbial communities from Lake Baikal, Russia to study Microbial Dark Matter (Phase II) - Lake Baikal sediment 0-5 cm | ecosystem: Environmental > Aquatic > Freshwater >...
GAAGACGACGCGTTCTTGACACATTGGAATACCGACGTATATTATATCGGTACATAACGATATAATCGGAGAATGGCGATGCAGATGACTAGTACGGGGATGATCGACAGGATTTCGGTTGCGAAGGCGCTGGGAGACGAGACACGGGCGCGCATTGTCGGTGTCCTTGGGGTTCGCGCTTTGTGCGTCTGTGAACTGAAAGTTGCCTTGAGTCTGTCGCAGGCGACCGTTTCGGACCACGTGCGCGTTCTTCTCGAAGCGGGACTCCTGACGGCGTCCAAGCGCAGCTACTGGACGCTGTATGCGATTCGCGAGGACCTGCCGCCCGAGACCCTCAAGTTTGTATCTCTTCTCATGGACCAGGTTCACACCCAGTTTCCTGACGACCGGAGCCGCTTGGCAGATGCCCCTACGCTGGTCTGTGGAGTCACCTCCCCAAAAGCGTCTGTTGCACTGCGGTGGTCTGGACAGCGCTCTCGGAAACCCCGCGCAGGCTAGTAGAACTGCTTCATATCTACTCTCAAGGAGGTTACGTTGAAAATCGAGTTCTATGAACCACCCATGTGTTGTACGACCGGGCTGTGCGGCCCGTCGGTCGATGAACGTCTCGTTCGGCTCAATGAGGACCTGAAACGTCTTCAAGGGGAGGAGCCTGGCATGATCGTTGAACGCTATGCGATCAATCAACAGCCATTCAAGTTCCGCGACAATGCCGACGTCTACAAGCTCGTGACAGGCAATGGCAAGAAGATCCTTCCGGTGACCACCGTCGACGGCAGCGTCATCAAGACCGCGGACTATCCATCATACAGCGAGATGAGGGCTGCACTGGACGGAGGAGCGGCATGAATCCCGAGTACATTTTCTTCTCGGGCAAAGGGGGTGTCGGCAAGACGTCAATGGCTTCCACGACAGCCGTTTACCACGCAGACCAGGGCAAGAAGACGCTCATTGTCACGACCGACCCGGCATCGAACCTGGCTGATGTGTTTGAGCAGCCCATAGGCTACCATGTGACGCCCATCACCGGCGTCCCGAATCTATGGGCCATGGAGATCGACCCGGACGAGGCCACCCGCGAGTATAAGGAACGGTCATTGGCTCCAATGCGTGAGCTCTTTGACGAAGAGATGCTGACGGTTGTCGAAGAGCAACTGAGCGGCCCATGCACGGAGGAGATGGCCGCGTTCGACAAGTTCACCGATTTCATGGAGGACGACAGCTGGGATGTCATCATCTTCGATACGGCGCCAACAGGGCATACGCTGCGGCTTCTGGAGCTTCCGGTCGAGTGGAGTAAGCACATCAAGGATAGCGCGCAAGGGAGTGGCCAGACATGCATGGGACCCGTCGCCCTGATTCAGGAGAGCAAGAAGAAGTACGATGACGCGATAGCCCGACTTCGGGATGCAGCCCGGACGCAGTTTATTTTCGTGACGCAGGCGGAACAGACGTCGCTCGAGGAGACATCACGTTCCATCACGGAGCTGGCAGCCTTGGGTGTGGCGACATCGAGAGTCATCGTAAACGGGCTTATCCCGGAGGAGGAGACGGCCAACCCCTTCTTCCGGAAACGGCGCGATATGCAGCAGACCTACTTGGAACGCGCCAAGCAGTTGTACGCCGAAACGCCCGTGCAGACGATGGAATTGCTTGACAGTGAGATCAAGGGAGTGGCGACGTTCCGCAGGTGCGCTCCGTTACTGTTTCAAGGAGGGACGAGTAATGGCTGACATCGAGAGGCTGCTGCGTCCAAGCGCAAAGGGATCCAGACAGGTGTTTTTTGCGGGCAAGGGCGGCGTGGGCAAGACGACCATGGCGTGCTTGACCGCGGTACACGCGGCCCGACAAGGGTATCGGACCCTGCTCCTCACCACGGACCCCGCTGCACATACCGGCAGCGTGCTTGGCAAGAAAGTGACGGATCAGGTGGAGCCTGTCGACGGTGTTTCGGGGTTGTCTGCAGCCAAGATCGATCAGAAGCAGGCGACCGAGGACTACAAGAAAGGTATCCTTGACGACGCTCGGGCCAAGTTCGATGAGGACACGATTCGCACGATGACCGAGGAGCTGGCCTCTCCCTGCACCGAAGAAATGGCAGCGTTCCAGCGTTTCATCGACCTCTCCAGTACAGAAGGATTCGATGTACTTGTCTTCGATACCTCACCGACGGGGCATACGCTGAGACTGCTCGAGCTGCCCCTCGACTGGAGCGAGCAAATCAGACTCAAGGCTGGCGCTACCGAGGTGATGTCTGCAGGAGACCGCCAGCAGAAAGACCGGTTCGATCGAGCATTCAGCGCGATGCGGGATCCGGAGCTGACGACGTTCAGTTTCGTCATGTACCCGGAGAGTACCCCGATTCTTGAGGCGTACCGGGCATCTCAGGAGTTGGCGGCAATCGGCGTGGCGACACAGCTCGTCGTGGCAAACCTGTTGATTGCCGAAGAACAGGCGACGACGCCATTCTTCCAGAAGCGCAGACAGCTGCAGCAGGGATATCTGGACGACATGCGACGACGTTTTGCGGGGGCCGCACTGCTCATGGTTCCCATGACGGACAGTGACATTCGAGGCATCGACAAGCTTGATATGCTGGACAAAATCGTATTTGGAGGGATTGCATAATGGCAGAGACTACTGTTGAGATCGAGGTCTATGGCATCTGGGACGAGGCTCCAGCGGCCTCGTCGTGCGGGTGCGGCGGGGGCGGGTGCGGCCCGGGCGCTGCGCCAACGCCGACGATGGGTGAGATGTTCGACAGTCTGAGGACGTCCCTCGATGCGAGCGACATCAAGGAGCAGTGCTCACTGAGGTTCATCGACGTCATCAAGGATACTGACCCGATGGTCGACGAAGTCCGGCGACTTTTCGAAACTGGATACTCGCTGCCCCTGACAGCACTGAATGGCAAGTGGTCGTTCTATGGTGGCATGTCGAACGACCTCTTCTATCACAAGATACGAGAAATCCTAAACGGGGACAAAGAGCGGGCCGGACAGGCGCGCTAGTTCTCTGTTGCGATCAGATCAAACCAGGAGAAGCACTATGTGCCCTTCCCGCCTCGCTCCACGGGGATGAGCACCAAGGTGAGTCCGCGACGCAGATAGGCAAAGGCCTCAGCAGATGTTATCCTAATGTTCGTGGTCGGGGTTGATGCCCAAGGACTTCTTTCTGTTTGTCAGGACAGTTCCTTCTGCGCACGACGCCAGTTCCAGAACGCATGGTGCAGTAAGGGAATACTGGATCTGAGTACCGAGTCTCGTGGATTCTACCAGGCCCGCCTCTCTGAGCATAGACAGGTGCTTGGACGCTACAGACTTGTCGACCCCCGCTTCAGCGGCCAACTCACAGACACACCGCGGCCTGATGCTGAGCCTTTCCAGCAGGAAGACACGTACTGGGTGCGCCAGGGCCTTGAACATGTGTGCTGTCAGTTCGCAGTGCATTCTCTCTTGTTCAGTCATGATCATATTGTTGCAATGTTAGGAAACTTAGTCAAGGCCACCCTTGACAATGTGGAGAAGTTGCCGAAAATGGAAACATAGCAAATAGTGCATCGAGAGGTAAGTGTGGAAAACTTGGTTCTATATGGTGTGGTTGCCGCCTTGTCGGCGTTCTCGATCTACAAGGACAGGGCCAAGACAAGGAAAGCGCTGATGAAGGGTCTCAAAGCGTTCGAGGGGATCCTCCCGGAGTTCTTGGTCGTCGTGATGATTGTGGCAGTTGTCCTGTCAGTGTTCGATCCGCCCAGGATCTCGCGGTTGATCGGTTCTGGTTCAGGCTGGGTGGGCATCATGGTCGCTTCGCTGGTCGGGGCCATCACCCTCATTCCCGGATTCGTGGCGTTCCCTGCAGCGGCCGAGCTTCTCCGAAACGGTGCGGGAGTAACACAGATAGCGGCGTTCGTGTCCTCGCTCATGATGGTCGGGGTGGTGACACTGCCACTGGAAATCAGGTACTTCGGCAAGAAGGCTGCCATTGGTCGTAATACGCTTGCCTTCGCGTTTTCCATTGTCGCAGCGCTGTTTGTGGGATGGGTGGTGGCAAGATGACACCGATCAGCCTCCTGAAGAAGTATCGCGCCACTCTCGTGATGGTCGTCATCTTCGTGGCGTTTCTGGTCCTGTCTCCCTCCAGAGTTGCACGGGTTGAGAAGGCCCTCCTTGATCAGTTGAGGACCATGCTTCTCGTGATGCCTCCGATTTTCGTCCTGTTGGGACTACTGGATGTCTGGGTTCCACGGGAGACGCTCGTCAGGTACATGGGCAAAGGGTCTGGGCTGAAGGGGACGGTACTGGGCATTGTGCTTGGCGCTGTTGCGGCAGGGCCTCTGTACGGCGCCTTTCCGGTGGCCGCAGTCCTCATGGACAAGGGAGCCAGCTTCATGAACGTGCTCGTGTTCATCGGAGCGTGGTCCACACTTAAGATTCCGATGTTTCTGTTCGAGATGCAGTCGCTTGGCGCGCGTTTTGCGGCCGCGCGCTTCCTCGTCGATCTACCTGGCATATTTCTCATCGCCTTCATCTTGAACAAACTGCTGACCACCGGCGACGTCGAGCAGATCTATGCGGCGTCGCACAGTGCGAAGTGATTCTGTGCACAAGGGTGCACAAGGGAGGAAACAGTGAAAATCCAGATTCTGGGGCCTGGTTGTCCGAAGTGCAAAGCACTTGAACAGAACGTACGTGAGGCGTTAGCCAGACTGGCAGTCGAGGCTGACGTCGAGAAGGTCACAGACATTAATCGCATGATAGACATGGGCGTCATGATGACACCAGCTCTCGTCTTGGACGGCGTCGTGCTGAGCGTAGGCAGGGTGCTGTCGAGTGTACAGATTGCCGAATTGCTGACCAAGGAGAGTCACTGACATGAAAGGCTCCTGCGCATCTGGTTCGAACGTCCTTCTCTACTCCTGTTCGGGCGCAGCGAACACGGGGTATCTTGCCGATCAGATCGCGCGAAAGCTCTTTGGTGACGGAGCAGGGAGCATGACATGCCTGGCAGCTGTGGGAGCTGGGAACTCGGGATTCGTCCAGTCGGCACGCACTGCCGACCTGGTGGTTGTCATCGATGTTGCCCTGTGTCGTATGGCAAGCAGATTATGGATAAACTCGGCATCCGTCACGTGCACGTCGCTACGACGGACTTTGGTATCGAAAGGAGCAAGACCCTCATCACGGCCGACGTCATCGACAGCGTCACTGAGAAGGTCAAGACAGTCATACGCGAGGAATTGAACCATGGCGAGTAGAGAGCTGAGTCCCAATCGCAAGCTGCTGATTGTCATCGCGTTTTTCCTTGTGGCGTATTTCGTTCCATGGGGAACAGCTCGGGTCAGCAGCTCCGTAGGCGAGGCGTTGCTCATGCTGGGGGAGTATGCGCAGCAGCATGTGCTCCTGTGCCTCGTGCCCGCGATGTTCATTGCCGGCGCGATAACGGTATTCCTTGACCAGCGGTCTGTCATGCGCTACCTGGGTCCAGATGCAAAAAAGCCCGTGGCTTATGGCGTCGCGGCCGTGTCGGGGGCAATCCTGGCAGTCTGCTCCTGTACCGTGCTTCCCTTGTTCAAGGGTATTTACAGGAAAGGTGCCGGTCTTGGTCCTGCGGTCGCGTTTCTGTATTCTGGGCCGGCGATCAACATCCTGGCCATCGTTCTGTCAGCCAAGGTATTTGGCATCAGGCTTGGAATGGCACGAGCAGTCGGAGCCATGGTCTTTTCGGTCATCATCGGTCTGATCATGGCGTTGGTGTTCCGAAAGGATGACGCCAAACGGGCTGCCGACGCTCGCCTATTTGCTGCACCCGACGAAGTGCCCAGGCGGAGCCTCGGGCAGATGTCGATCTACATGTTCTCCATGGTGAGCATTCTGGTGTTCATTAACTGGGCAAACTCCAAGGGTGGCAGTCCTGTCTGGGATGCTGTCTTTGCCGCAAAATGGTGGATTTCGGCCGCATTCGGGATTGTGCTCCTGTATGCAATTGTGCGCTGGTTCACCAGGGACGACCTCCGCACCTGGGTCGTCGCTACGCGCGACTTTGCGCTTCAGATTCTACCTTTGCTGTTCGCCGGTGTTCTGGTCTCAGGGTTTCTTCTTGGACGCCCTGGGCACAACGCTCTCATTCCGACCAGCTGGGTCGGCGGTCTTCTTGGGGGCAACTCATTGCGGGCCAACTTCACGGCGGCCTTCTCTGGAGCGCTCATGTACTTCGCCACCCTGACAGAAGTGCCCATCGTGCAGGGGTTGATCGGCGCGGGCATGGGTCAGGGACCTGCTCTCGCTTTGCTGCTGGCCGGTCCCAGCCTCTCGCTGCCATCCATCCTGGTCATTGCAGGAGAACTTGGCTGGAAGAAGACCTTGACCTATGTTGGATTGGTAGTCGGACTGTCGACTGTTGCGGGGATGGTCTTCGGAGCTTTGCCGTAGAAGGCCCCGGGATGGTTCCCGGCAACGGCAGATAGAGAAAGGCACAGACTCGATGCTCGTACTCCAGCCGTCTAGGAGAAAGTCCCCGTCGAAGTCGACAATTAGTATTCGGGCCGTGCAAGCCCGTGGTGTGCGACCGTCAAGGGCTTGCACGGTACTGCTGTACTGAGAGCCATTGAAGACGAGCGGCACCCTTGGAGGTACGATGACTTACCACAGCCAGAAGAAAGCACCAAAGCCTGCTCCGCGCAACGGCAGGGCAACGACAGTCCTGCGAGTCGTTCTTATTGCCTTTGTGATGACGGCCGTTGCTGTTTTGATTGTGCGCGAGGTGCGCAGCAGGACGACACAGACGTCCAACACTCAGCCTGGCGCTCAGACAACCGTCAGCACTCCATCCACCCCATCGCCTTCGGATTCGGGCGTGATCCCGACGACGGCCGATACGGGCGTGCGCGCCAACGGCATAGTGGCTTACTACTTCCACACCACTGAGCGCTGCTCATCATGCCTCACGATCGAGAAGTGGACCGCCGAAGCGATTCAGACTACCTTCGCTGCTCAGCTCGCAGATGGAACGCTGACGTGGCGAATCGTCGACGTCGAGGACGCGGCGAACGCACATTTCATCCAGGACTACCAGCTTGTTAGCAAATCCGTTGTCCTCGTGAGATACGGGAATGGGAAGCCGGGCAAGTGGGAGAACCTGCAGATGGTCTGGCAGCTTCTGGGCGACCAGACAGCCTTTCAGGACTACATCAAGTCATCAACCCGTTCGTTCCTGGAGACCCAGGAATGAACGGGGTTCTTGCGGGTGCGGGAGCAGCTCTCTGGTTTGGCATCCTGACGTCTGTCAGTCCATGTCCCCTTGCAACCAACTTGACAGCCATTTCCTATATGGCGCGCACCATCAACCACCCGCGCCGCGTCTTGCTGTCGGGGCTTTTGTACACCCTCGGCAAGGTAGTGGCCTACACAGCGCTTGCGGCACTCCTGGTTGCCAGCGCCTTGTCCGTGCCAGCTATCTCCATGGGGCTGCAGCGGTATGGAAACCGTCTCCTGGGCCCTATCCTGATTGTCGTCGGCATGTTCCTGCTCGACCTCCTGAGCCTGCCAGCGCCGAGGGGTGGTGGTGTGTCGACCCGTCTGCAGCAACGTGCTGACGCTGCCGGCATCTGGGGCGCAGCCCTCCTCGGATTCGTGTTCGCCCTGTCCTTCTGCCCGACCTCCGCAGCCCTCTACTTTGGTAGTCTCCTCCCCCTCGCGCTGAAGACCCAGTCCCGCTTCCTTCTTCCCGCGCTGTTCGGCATTGGGACTGCACTACCCGTCATTGCAGCCTCCGTCGTCCTCATGCTTGGAGGGAAGGCTACATCGCGCTTCTTCGAGAAGATGACCAGTTTCGAGCTGTGGGTCCGCAGGGGCACCGGTGCCGTATTCGTACTGGTCGGCATCTACTACTGTCTGAAATACATCTTCGGTCTGGCAATCTGAAGACGGGACTCTAACATGGCGTAAGTACAAGATGTCCAAGACTTAGTATCCCGTCATCGATGATCAGCAGTGCATCGGATGTCTATAGTGCGCGGCATTCTGTCCACAGGGCATCTACGAGGCATATGAAGGCAAGCGGGTCGTTACCCACCCCGAGAACTGCATCGAGTTCTGCCATGGGGGTCAGACCCGTGCATGCCCCTCTGGCGCCATCAGCCACGTTGGGGAGGTCCGGGAACCTCCGACTCACTCCTGATCGCGTGCAGGAAGCGTACATACGTGCAACGGGAAGTCCGACTGCTGCTACAGCTGACCAAAGGTGACTGATGACCTGCACGACTCATCTAGCGTCGTTTGGCATATGTGTTCCGGGAGGTCCATGCTGTCGCATGTCTGGGTCTTGACACTCGAACGTCCTTACATAATATATCAACGTACACTGATGCAATCGGAGTTGTGACATGATTGAGCGTGTGCCGGCTTGTGGGCCACGGGACATAGGTGCTAACTGGAACTCTGCATGCGAGGAACAGGCGAAGTCCGTGTCTGTCTTGCTTGAGCCCCAGCGCATCAAGATCCTGAGGTTGTTACGTGGTGGCGAACGATGTGTCTGCGAGATCGAGCGTTCGCTGGGCATCCCACAGAACCTGGTCTCGCATCACCTGAGGGTACTGCGCGAGGCAGGGCTGGTCTCGGCACGAAGAGAAGGGCAGTTTGTGCACTACTCGCGAGTCGAGGACCGCATCCATCAGCTGACGCTCGCTGTGGAAGAACTACTGTCAAACTAGGAGGAATTGTGCGTATCGAGATTCTGGGTCCTGGCTGTGCTCGTTGCCACGGGCTTGAGGCAAACGTCCGCAAGGCGCTGGAAATGCTTGGCAGGGATGCCGAGGTCGTCGACGTGACGGATATCCAGCAGATCATGGCCTACGGCGTCATGTCCACGCCCGCTCTTGTCATCGACGGCAAGGTCATCACGGCCGGCAGGGTCCTGTCGCCCGAGGAAGCAAAAAGAGCTATCGTCGGCGCTGGCGCCTGACGAGGCGACAAGGGGGCGGGCGACCGCCCTTTTTCAAACGCTGATATATCAACGGAGGTTGTTATGCTGACACGATTCGCTGACTGGTTCACGTACGTATTGCTCCGGATGTCACAAGGGAAGCTGCTGAGTGGGGCCATCCATTTCTTCGTCTACGACATCATCAAGATCTACCTGCTACTGGTCGTGGTCGTCTTCGTGGTTTCGATGGTGCAGACGTGGTTGGCAGCCGAAAAAATCAAACGCGTCCTAGTGCGCCGCAACGAGGTGTTCGGCAACATGCTGGCTGCTCTGATGGGAGCGGTTGCGCCGTTCTGTTCGTGTTCTGCGATTCCTCTGTTCATCGGCTTCGTGGAGTCTGGGGTGCCACTCGGCGTGACCATGTCGTTTCTGGTGGCGAGCCCCATGATTACGCCCCAGGGTGTTGTGCTGCTCTGGGGGTTGTTTGGTGCCGGGGTAGCGCTGCTCTATGTGGCCATGGGTCTGGTCATTGCGGTCATATCTGGCTGGATCATTGGCCGGCTTCACCTTGAGCGCTGGGTCGAGGACTACGTGTATCAGATGCAGATGGGTGGCGCAGCACCGCTCAAGGTTTCGACACTCAAGGAACGTGTGCAGTCGAGTTGGGCGTCGGTTCGCCAAATCTTCCGCAAGGTGGCGCCTTGGGTAGCAGTAGGCATTGCTATCGGCGCGTTCATCCACGGGTATGCACCCGAGGAGCTCCTGGCAAGGTATGCAGGCAGGAACAACCCGTTTTCCGTCCTCATCGCGGTCATTGTCGGTATCCCTCTCTATTCCAGTTCCGAAGGCATCATTCCCATTGTCCAGACCCTCCGGGCAAAAGGGTTGCCGCTGGGAACGACGATAGCATTCATGATGGCTGTCGTGGGGTTGTCACTGCCGGAGATCATCATCCTGCGGCGCATGCTGAAGCCCAGGCTCCTGGTAACCTTCGTTAGTATTGTCGGAGTTGGCATCATCATCGTCGGGTACTTCTTCAACTGGGTGTTCTAGAGGAATCATCCGAAGTGGTAGGAACATCGCCCGGCCTCGTCGAGGCCGGGCGATGTGCGTTAGCGTTCCTTGTGTCGACTATTCCTTGTGTGTGTGCTGCTCCACGAGTTCGGTCAATTCGGGAAAGTCGATGCCGTCATTCTTGAGCGTACTGAGCGTTGGCACTCCGTCGGCATCCCACCCGCGCCGTGCGTACACTGCGTCCTGAAGCTGGCGGTACTGCGACTCACGGTACTCGCGC
>Ga0105152_10000759_pt1 | contig 10210 bp, 11 predicted proteins | sample LakBais05cmmetaG_FD_81534 | JGI IMG/M metagenome (GOLD analysis project Ga0105152, IMG submission 81534) | Lake sediment microbial communities from Lake Baikal, Russia to study Microbial Dark Matter (Phase II) - Lake Baikal sediment 0-5 cm | ecosystem: Environmental > Aquatic > Freshwater >...
CATCCTGCGGGTTTTAGATTTGACTCGGGTATCAAACTTCACAAGATCACAGGGAAGGTTCCCCTTAATAAGAAAGAGCCTTATGACAGAAACAAAGCAATGGAAATGGTTGAAACTCACGCAGGAAACTTTATGTTTAACAGAGAGTTGGAGGCAAAATACCTTCTTGGAATTATTGATAGAGAGCCAATCATGTTAGCCCCTTTTGACGCTGAACTTTTTGGCCATTGGTGGTTTGAAGGTCCGGACTTTTTAGAATCCGTTTTAAATAAAGTTTACAATTTTTCAAATGTTATTGAAACAATTAATCCCTATGACTATCTTGTTAAATATCCCGTGAATCAAATTTCAGAGCCATCTACTTCTTCATGGGGTGATGGAGGTTATTTTAAAGTCTGGCTGAACGAGGGAACTGACTGGATTTATCCCTACTTGCATGTTATGGGTCAGGAAATGATAACTCTCGCGAAGAAGTATAAAAACACTACGCTCTTGGAAAAAAGATTACTGAATCAAATGTCCCGTGAGCTTCTTCTTGCAGAAAGCAGTGATTGGGCATTCCTTATTTCTGTTGGAACTGCCGTGAATTATGCTACCAATATGGAAAAATTTCATATCAATGCGTTTTATACTCTTGAACAAGAGCTTAATAATAAGAAAATTAACCTGAATTTCCTTGAATATTTAGAAGAAAAAGATAGCATATTTCCATTTATTGACTATAATATTTTCAAATAAAATCTGGAGGTATTATGAATAGAGATCAATATTTTGAAGAGCTTAAAAAAAGAGTTCATGATGAAAACCTTATAAAGCATATGCTCTCGGTGGAAGCCGTTTTGAGAGCTCTGGCTGTTAAATTCGATCAGGATGTTGAAAAATGGGGGCTTACAGGTCTACTTCATGATATAGATTATGAGGTTACAAAAACCGATCCAGAACAACACAGTCTTACAGGGGCAGAATGGCTCAAAGAGATAGGACTTTCCGATGATGTAGTTTATGCAGTAAAAGTTCACAACGAAAGGCATGGTTTGCCGAGGCTTTCACTTTTAGATAAGGCCTTATATATCGTTGACCCTTTAACGGGTTTTATAACCGCTGTTGCTCTCGTTCGCCCTGATAAAAAACTTGCTTCGGTAGAGTTGAAATCATTGAAAAAGAAATTCAAGGAGAAAAGTTTTGCAGCTGGTGCAGATAGAGAGCAGATTAAACTGTGTGAAACAGAACTAAATATCCCTCTTGACGAATTTCTTGAAATATCTCTTAAAGCGATGCAGGGGATCGCAGATAAGTTGGGCCTTTAATTTTTATGACTTATTATTTTAGAATTGATCTTTATGAAAGAATATTTAGAGAGTTCTTTTGGTTTTTGTGCCTCATTCTTACTTTAATTCCTGAAATAAAAACATTCCATTTTTAATACTTAAAAGAACTTTTACCTATAAACTCCCTTAATATTGAAGTAGGTGGTACTTCCTCGGTGATAAGTGGAAGTATGTGAGAAAGAAAATTTAAAAGTCTTAATGCTTCACCGTATTCTTTTTCTTTATAATCAATTGCCCTTAATGGTACTTCTGCATAGTTCCTTAATACTGCGAGTTCATAAACAAGAGTTGAGTTGAACATTACATTTGCATTTTCTTGATATGGGAATATGTATTTTTCTTCTGCTTTAATAACCGTAGACCAGTTTTTAATTGTGTCTGATGCTGAAATTCCTCTAAAATGATTATCTCTAACGATTCTTCTAATAAGCCTTGTATCTCTTGTTGGTATCCTGTTTATGTTGTCTATATTTATCTGTGTTAAAGCACTGACATAAATCTTAAATTTATTTTCTTCTTTTATGTTGCTTGTTAAGGCAGGGTTAAGCGAGTGTATGCCTTCTACAATCAAAATTCCTTTGTTATCGAGTCTTAACTTTCTCCAGTGCTCGCCTCTACCTGTTGGGAAATTGTATTTTGGGATTTCAACTTCCTCTCCTTTTAAGAGTTTTTCAAGTTGAGACTTTAAAAGGGTATGGTTAATTGCATCAAAGCAATCGTAGTCAATAGTTCCGTCTTCTAACTTAGGTGTTTTGTCTCTATCTATGAAATAGTTATCAGTCGAAATTATAAATGGCTTTAAGCCATTTACTCTGAGTTGTATTTCAAGTTTTTTGGCAAAAGTCGTCTTTCCAGACGAGCTTGGCCCTGCAATTAAAATAAGCCTTGCGTTGCTTTTTGATATCATATCTGCAATATCGCTTATCTTTTTTTCATGAAGTGCTTCCTGGATTTTTATAATATTTGATATTTTACCATTTATTATACTTTTATTTATTTCGCCTACATTGCTTATTTCTAATTTTTTAAGCCAGATTTCAGATTCGTCAATTGCCTCAAATAACCTGCCGACTTTCGGCACCTTGCTTATTTCCTTAAAATTATCCTTTTTCGGCAATAAAATTAAAAATCCTTTTGAATAAGGTACTATATCAAAAACTTTAGCCATTCCTGTTCTTGGTAGTAAGGGACCCGCAAAGTAGACAAAACTGTTATCTAAATGATATAAAGGAATCGCATCCTTAGATAAATATTTAAGAACATTTATATCGTCAAATCTGTTCTCTCTTTCAAGCCTTTGAATTGCTGTTTCTTTTGTCAGCTCTATCTTGGATATATTTTTATTTTCGTTTATAAGACTGAGTATATTTTCTTTAATCTTGGAAACAGCTCCTTCCTCAAAACTTCCAATTATTTCCCCATATAAAGCATCTCCAAGTGAATGTTTAATTATAATTTTAAAGTTCTGATTTATTTTTTTGACTGCGATTAAAGCAAGGAACGTAAGGGTTCTTTCATAAGTTCTTCTTCCCTCTCCCCCTTCCACAGAAAGCAATTCTGCACTTTTAGGTTCTTCAACTTCATCTAGAAACCCCATTCTTTGATTATTAACGATGGCACAAGTATAAGGATAATCTACATTTTCAAATAGTTCAATAACTCTTTTAGTCATTTCCTACCTCCAGCTATTCAAATTTTTATTACTTTTTACCCCAAACCTCTAAAAGCATTTTATTTAAATTTGTAAGTTCTGCAATTTTTCTTACGGCTTCTTCAGTAAGTTTGTTTGTAACATGTGTGTATTTCATTGTTGTATTTAGTGAACTATGTCCAAGAAGTTCACTTATTGTTATCGGGCTTACGCCTGTTTCAAGGGCGAGTGTTGCAAACGTATGTCTTAATTTATGAGGTGTTACGTGCTTTTTGAGCATGGCCTTCGATGCGTATTTTTTTACAATCAATTGAATTGATAGTGGGGTTAATTCCTTTTTATACTTGCTTAAAAATAAATAGTCGCTGTCTTTTTCCTTTTCTGAAACATACTTTGCAATAATCATTGCAAGTTCATTTGTTAACGGTACAAATCTTTCCTTATCTCCTTTTCCTTTTATTCTTACGACTTTTTCTATCAAGTTTATATCCTCAGTTTTTATATTCACAAGCTCGCTCACTCGCACACCAGTGTGTATTAGAAATGCAATAATTGCAAGATCCCTGGTGTTCCCCGAAGCACTTAATAATATTTCATTGACCTCTTTTTTTGTAAGAAAAATAGGAAGGGTCTTTCCAGTTTTTGGTGCTTCAGGTAGAAGGAAATTTATTTTTAGCTCTTTTTGCAGGAATTTACCAAAACTCCTTAAAATTCTTACCTGAGTTGCTCTTGAATTTTTGGTAATACTTTTTTTGTTCATTAAATAATCTTCTGCAGATTTTTCGTCAGGGATTTTGTATTTTTCAAGAAAATCGTTTATTATATACATGTAATTTCTGATAGTCACTGGTGAAAACCCCTTCATACTCATACTCATCATATACTTTTCTACTTTTGTTTTCTTATTCACCGTTTCCTCCTATGCAATAGAGTCCTATTGCATAGTAACAGAAAAATAAAAAATTTCAAAATATAATAATTAAAGGAATGAGGTCTGCGAACATAGGTTTTAAGCCTATCGAATTTTAAACTTCGAAAATAAGGCCTCAAGGTAAGCATTTTTTTATAAGGTCGATGTTTTATACCTTAACCATTCAAAATTTTCAAAATAGAGGCATTTCTGTAGATCATTTTTTCTCTCAATATTAATTTTTAAAAATTTTTAATTAAAATATTAAAGCGATAAGAAAACAAAAACAAAAATTTTTTTATAAAATTCATATGCAACACTTTACTGAAAGTTTTTAATTTTAATGAAATTGCATTTTTTGTTTTTAAGAACTTAAAAAAATAAAGACAAAAAAATATATAAAAGTAAATAATTATTGATAGAAAATATTTTTGCCTTTACCTTTTACATCGTTGATAGCAGTTAGAATATTATCATAACTTGCATCCATATCTGTTAAAAGGTGAATATTTTTATCACAAAATCCGTATTTCTCCATAAGTGTGGTCTTTACATCAGTAGCATTATCATCAGCATAGTTTAAAATCAAACTCTCTCCCTGGATAATCTGAAATACCTATTACGATTGATACTTGTTACCCTTACATGGTTCCCTAAAAATTCCAGTTGTAACAGTTCTGGATGGTTTACCTTTTCCCTATGGAGAGCGAATAGAAACTTTTTTACAAGTTCAACATTAGTTGCATTTAAGGGTTTCTCCCTGTTGTTTGCTGCTTGTAATTTTCCTGACGATAAAAGCATTATAATAAGTAACAATACAATAAACCATTTTTTCATACTCATCACCCCTATTTATTATAATTATTCTTCTTTCTAAAGCTTAAAGTCAAAAAAGCATTCATTTTTTTCACTAAATAATGATTTTCATATTTAGTTACATTTGAATTGCAATCTTAAGAGTTTTTCTATTTCTTGCTATAAAGTATATATAATATAGCGAGGGTGAGTGCTTTTATTATAGCTCGTATAGGCACTTGATTATTGTTTTTTAATTGGTATAATATCTAAATTAAAATAATTTTAATTTAGGAGGCAAAAGATGAAACATATGACGGAAAAAAGCCTGAGAGAGGCTTTTGCAGGCGAAAGCCAGGCGTATATGAAGTATCTTATTTTTGCAGACCTGGCAGAAAAAGATGGGAAAAAAGATATTGCAAGGTTGTTCAGAGCTACAGCTTATGCGGAGCAAGTTCATGCAACAAATCATTTTAGAGTGCTTGGGGACCTTAAATCAACCGGTGAAAATCTTCAAACGGGCTGGAATGGCGAGAATTACGAAATCGAAGAAATGTATCCTGCTTTTAACGCAATCGCTTCTTTGCAGGAGGAGAAAGATGCAATGAGGTCAATTTATTTTGCACTATCTGCTGAAAAAATACACAGAGAACTTTATGCTGATGCTAAAGAGAAGCTTAACAATGGAGTGGATGTAAAATTCGAGAAAATTTCAATTTGCCCGATTTGTGGATATACTGTCGTCGGAGAAGCACCAGAAAAGTGCCCAGTTTGTGGTGCTCCAAAGAGTTCTTTTCACGAATTTTAAATATAAGGAGGGAAGTCATGAAAAAGTACAGATGTATGGTGTGCGGGTATATTTATGACCCGACAGTTGGAGATAATACACAGGATGTAAAACCAGATACTCCCTTTGAAAATCTACCAGAGGATTGGACTTGTCCTGTTTGTGGGGCCACAAAAGACCAATTTGAAGAAGAGTAAGGAGATACTATGGATAAAAGACAGAGCATTTTAGTCGAAGCTATGGAAATTGAATTGAACGGGATAGAGCTTTATAAGTCAGCTTCAGAGAAAACTGATGATTCACAGGCGCGTGAAGCTTTTATGTTTCTTTCCAACGAAGAATTAAAACATTACAACACTTTGAAAAAAATCTTCGACAGCATCTCTAAAGGAAATGGGTTTAAGATTGAACTTCCTATTTTTGAAGTACCTTCTTTTGATAAAATCTTTTCTTATGATTTTAGAGCAAACCTGAAAGGGAAAAATTTTGAATTTTCAGCAATTTCAACCGGAATGCTTCTCGAAAAAGCTTCTATTAACTTTTATAGAAAGCAAAAAGAAAATTCTATCACTGAGAAGGAAAAAGAACTCTTCGAAACTTTAGAAAAATGGGAAGAAGAGCATCTTAGAATACTCGAAAGAGACTATAATGATATAAAGGAAAAATTCTGGACAGATAACAAATTTTATCCATTCTAAAGGGGTGACGTATATGAAAAAATATGTAATTGTTGGTTTAGGTATCGCTGGTTTAACAGCTGCGAAAACTATAAGATCTCTTGACCCCGAAGGCGAAATCAGTATTTACACTGATGAACAAACATTATTTTATCCAAAACCAAAATTATTCGACTTAATTTACGAAACTTTTAGCGCAAAAGATATATATTATTACGATTCCTTCTGGTATGATACAAACAGAATTAGACTTCACCTTGGAACTGGTATCAGAAAAATAGATGCAATTGAACATAAACTCTTGACTGAGGATGGCGGAACGGTTAATTATGACTCACTCCTTATTGCAAACGGTGCAAGTTGTTTTGTTCCTTCATTTGAAGGCACATACACTCCAGGTGTTTTTACCCTTAGAAACTTATCCGATGCATTTGCGATCAGAAGACACTCAAGATTAATTGGGAATCATAAACCGGTTGTGGTAATTGGCGGAGGTGTACTAGGACTTGAAGCTGCTCATTCATTTATGAAAAACAAACTAAGACCAACAGTTATAGAACATAATTCTTATCTTTTACCCAGGCAGATTGATAAAGAAGGTGCAGATGTTTTAAGAGGAATTTTTGAAAACTGGGGTATTGAGATAAAAACTGATTCTTCTACAGAGAGAATTACTGGTGAAAAAAACGTAGATAAGGTAATTCTATCAAATGGAACTATGCTACCTGCTGAAATGGTACTAATTTCTTCTGGAGTGAGAAGCAATGTAGATTTACTTGAGAGATCTAAGCTACCATACAAGAAGGGGGCTTTAGTTGATGATAATTTGACGGTTACTGAAGATGTTTATGCGGCAGGAGATATTGCTGAACATAATGGAAATGTTTATGGCATAATACCGCCAGCAATTGAGCAGGCAACTATAGCTGCAAAAAACATGATTAAACCAGGGACTGCAACCTATCATGGTTCAATGCCAACAAATACTCTTAAAATTGCCGGATTTGATTTTACCTCTATAGGACTTGTTAATCTAATAGAAGACGATCCACAGTATGAGATTATAAGAGCAAAGGCACCAATTGATGGTAAATATAGGAAGATAGTTCTTAAAGACGGTACAGTCCAGGGGATCATAATACTTGGCTTAAAGGGTGAAGCTATTGCTGCAAACAAATTGGTAAACACTCACGCAGATGTATCTCAATACAAAGAGAGGCTGAAGGATATAGCTTTTTCACTTAAAGAGACGAGAACTTAAATGTAACTTTTATAAAATTTGTTAATTTAGGACGGATTGTTTCCGCCCTTTTTGCTATATAATTTAGCAGGGAGGAATTATGGATAATTTTGTTTTTCGTTTACCTACAAAAATAGTTTTTGGTAAGGATGAGTTTTATAAGCTTGGAGAAGAAGCAAAAAAAATTGGAAGGAAAGCCCTAATTGTTACAGGAAAAAGATTTGCAAAAGAGTCTGGACTGCTTGAAAAGGCCGAAGAAATGCTCAAAAAAAATTCAATCGATTATGTAGTATTTTCGGAAGTCGAGCCTAACCCTGAGAGTGAAACTGTTGATAAAGGTAGCCGAATTGCAAGAGAAAATGGAGTCGACTTTGTTATAGGATTGGGGGGCGGCAGTGTAATTGATGCATCAAAAGGAATTGCAACCGTTGCTGTAACAGGAAAACCTATTTGGGATTATTGTGAAAGGCCTCCAAAAGAAAAAGTACCACAAAACACTCTTCCAATTCTTGCCGTGATTACAGTTGCGGCAACTGGTTCCGAAGCAGATTCTGGAGCTGTCATAACGAACACAAAGACTCGTGAAAAAAGAGGTTTCTTTGGGGTTGCAAATTTCCCAAGAGTATCAATCATTGACCCCTTGCTTACAATTTCAATACCACAAAAACAAACAGTGGATGGTGTTGTAGATATATTTGTGCACATATTTGAAAGCTACCTTTCTTCGAAAGCCAATACACCAGTTTCTGATAGAGTAGCCGAAGGACTTATGAGAGAGGCAATAAGACAGGGACAGATTGTGTTTAAAGATTTAAAAAATATCGTGGCAAGAGAATCATTATCGTGGATTTCCACGCTTGCTCTTTCTGGTTTCCCAAGCGCAGGAAGAAGCGGACCTTTTGCGGTACATAGACTTGAGCATCCTATTTCTGGGATCTATCCTACAAAGATTTCTCACGGAAGAGGCCTTGCAATACTTTTACCTTCTTTTCTGTATCATACAAAAGAAATGCATGCTGAAAGACTAAAACTTTTTGGCAAAGAAATTTTCTCAACCGATTCTCCTTCTAAAACAATAGAAAGAATAGTACACTGGATGAAGAATATGAATACATTCAATTCTTTAAAAGAGTATGGAGTAAAAAAAGAAGATTTGAAAAAGTTCGCAGAAATGTCTATTGCTGATGATGGAGGTCAAGGAGTAGTAACTGCAAGAGAGCCACTGGAAAGAGATACAATTTTAAAAATTTACGAAACAGCTTATGACTATAAAGATCTATTTAGAAAAGTATAATGTATATGGAACTTTTAAAAGATTTGTGAAGTCTAAATTAAAGGGTAGGAGGAATTAATGAAAAAATTATTAATTTTTTTGCTGTTTGCAGTATTTCTTTTTTCTGGGTGTAAGCCAACTGCTTCAACTTATCAGGTTAAAGAAATGAAAGCTTCGGTAAATTCTAATGGCACTGTTCACGTTGAAGGAACTGCAAGAGGATTTGAAAATAATGTTGGAATTAAAGTTACAGATACAAATGGAAATATTTGCTATTCTGGTTCAGCAATAACTGATGCAAAGGACCCCTCAGAATTTGGCAAATTCTCCAAAGACATTACACTTGACTTCTTTCCTCAAACAGATTCTATCACTGTAATTTGTTTTGAAGATTCTCCTAAAGATGGGTCGATTCTGGATAGCAAAGAAACTACTTTAAACCATGGAGTCCCCTACAGAACAGTTAAAGTTTTCTATTCAAATATAAAGCTAAATCCGGAAATGCTTGATTGTACTAAGGTTTTTTCAGTTGAGCGGAGGCTGGACTCAAAGTTCTTTACTTCAGGCAATGACTTTGTTGTTGAAACCCTGAAACTTTTCCTGAAAGGCCCCACACAAAAAGAAAAGGACGAAGGGTATGCGAGTACAACACCTCAAAATCTAACAATAAATTCCGTTAAAGTTTCTGGTAAAAATGTTCAGGTAGATTTTGGCAAAGAGTTGTTTGATGCCGGTGGCGGCTCCTGCAAGGTGGGTGCGATTCGATCTGAGATTTCGAAAACTGTTGAACAATTTTTCCCTGGTTATCAGGTAATAATTTCAGCCAATGGAAATAGCGAAGAGGTCCTGCAACCTTAAATGCTGTTGTCATATTTAACCCCTCCGTGTTGCCTCATTTAATTTTCTATACGAAATATTATCTGGTTGCCTCATTTAAATTATATACGAAATTATTTTGAGTCAAAGGAAAATCTTTGGGTGATTTTCCAGCTTCTTGTTGTATTTTCTTCTCTCTTTTCTTTGTCTTTTTCTCATATGCCTTCCAAAGCTCTTGAGTAAGTTTGTCCATTTGCCTTTTAAGTGAAAGGGGATTTAATTCTTCATATGTTCTTCTGAGATTCTCCTTCACTTCTTCTGATACTGCATCTGAATCAATGATTCTTCTGTATGGTGTTTCAGGTTTATCATACTTCTTTAATACCTTACTTCCAATTCTTGTTTTCTCTATTAGTTTCATTGAAGGTTGAAAGAAGTTTGTATAGAGCCTCAATACTTTATACAGTTTATTCATTATCCTCATTTCTTCTTCTGTGTCATACCTTAAGTATCCTACCGCTCTTCTAACGACGCAGTAGTTCTTCTGTTCTATGAAGCAGTTATCGTTCTTTCTGTAAGGCCTTGCTCTTGTAAATGTGATATGCTCCTGCTCACAGTAGTTCAATAGGTGGGCATTGATAAACTCACTTCCATTATCTGAATCAAGACCTTTTATGGGAAAAGGAAACCTCTCTCTAACCTCTTTCAATGCGTTAAATGTCCATATCTGCGC